>Ga0315288_10002476_pt1 | contig 23889 bp, 23 predicted proteins | sample YL17G11_20_MG_FD_203454 | JGI IMG/M metagenome (GOLD analysis project Ga0315288, IMG submission 203454) | Sediment microbial communities from Yellowstone Lake, YNP, Wyoming, USA - YL17G11_20 | ecosystem: Environmental > Aquatic > Freshwater > Lake > Sediment | place: USA: Wyoming | collected... | reverse complement strand
CGGTCGGCCTCTATGCTTCGGCCATTGTCTTCGGTCTGACCGCCTGGAGTATTCCGACTATCATGGCGGCTGCAGCCGGAGACTATGTCGGCCCTGCCCTCGCTCCTGCAGGATTAGGATTTATCACTCTGTTCTTTGGAATTGGCCAGGCGCTTGGTCCAGCGGTCGGAGGTTATCTCAGGGATACCACCGGATCTTTTGTGATCCCCTTTCTTCTGGCCAGTGTTGTTTCGTTGGTGGGAATGATCTCTTCCCTCTATCTTAAGAAGCCAACCCAGGGCTGAGTGAAGCTGCACGCCCTAAAGGGCTTGGCTTCCCGGTAAGATACTTTCCTTCTATATTGTGCCCCTTGACCCCGCCCTCAAGGGCGGGGCTTACGGGGCACTTGCCGGTCAACCCTTCGACTCCCCGGCCTAAGGGCATGGGCTTGCTTGGGAGTTGATTCCATTGCACTTTTCGATGACTATGCGTCTTTTTGAAAATTAGGTTCACCGCAGAGATGCCCCCGTCTACCGGCAGGCACGGGGAACGCAAAGGTTGATTCTTTTCAGCTTTCCGGACCTTTTCTCTTGCCGTTCCTCTCGTCGGCAAGAGAAAAACCCGCTCCCTCTACGCTCTTTGCGACTTTGCGGTAAAAATTCAATTTGGACAAGAATGATGTCTGGTTTTTTCGGGAACAAAATCCCGTTCCCCATTGTCTAAGAACTAAAACCCATATAGAAGGAGATCCAGTCATGAAAAAGTTGGCAATCTTAATCGTTCTTCTTCCCTTGTTTTTCCTTAACCAGGGATACGCCACGCCGTTGGACAGCTCTCTTAAGGACCAGCAAGACGTGGCGGTCACCCTCTACAATTCGAACATCGGCCTTGTAAAAGACACACGGCTCATCCATTTGGGATTAGGGATCACCGAGCTGAAATTCATGGATGTGGCTGCCAAGATCGACCCAACGTCTGTCCATATCCAATCCCTCCTGGAGGGCTCGAGCCTCAATGTCTTGGAACAGAATTACGAATACGACCTTCTCAATCCCCAGAAACTTCTCGAAAAGTTCGTCGGTCAGAGAGTTCAGCTCGCGACCCTGAACCCCGAGACAAAAAAAGAAGAAATTCTGGACGCCATCCTTCTTTCCACACAGGGGGGGAATATCTTTCAGATCGGAGACACGATCTCCATTGGCCATCCGGGCCGAATTCTTCTCTCGCGAATCCCTGAAAATCTCATTCCTCAGCCTACCCTCGTTTGGCTCCTCGAAAACAAGCTTTCCCGGCCTCAGAAAGTGGAGGCTTCCTACCTCACGTCTGGAATTAGCTGGAAGGCAGACTATGTTGCTGTTCTAGACCCATCAGACACTCGAATGGATATCACGGGTTGGGTCACCATCGACAACAAGAGCGGCGCGACCTATCAAAACGCTCTCTTGAAATTGGTGGCAGGCGATATTCACCGAGTTCAACCGGAATTGAGAATGGACCGGATGGTGGCCAAGACCACTGCAAAAGAAGTCAGTCCTCAGTTCAAAGAAGAGGAGTTCTTTGAATATCATCTCTACACATTGGACCGAAGGACATCGGTCAAGGACAACCAGACAAAACAGATGACCCTTCTCGATGCGAATCAGGTCCCCGTGAAAAAGCTCTTCATCTTCTCTGGAGTCCCCCAGTACTACTTCTCCCGAACCGATCAAAGAACCGGCAAGCAAAAAGTGGGGGTCTTTCTTGAACTGGTCAATTCCGAGAAAAATAATCTGGGGATCCCCCTTCCGAAAGGAACCGTGCGCGTCTATAAACAGGATAAAGACGGAAGCCTCCAATTTGTGGGCGAAGACCAAATTGATCACACCCCCAAGGATGAGAAGTTCAAGCTGAAGATCGGAGAGGCCTTCGATGTGGTAGGTGAAAGAGTTCAGACCGACTATAAACGTCTTGGAGACAATCTCTTCGAGGTTGCCTTCGAGGTGAGCCTGAGGAATCACAAGAAAGAAGACGTCAGAGTTTTAGTCGAGGAACCGATCCCCGGGGATTGGGAGATGCTCTCCAACACGCACTCCTATGAAAAAGTGAGTGCCCGTCTCATCCGATTCGACGTCCCCGTGGCAAAGGATACCGAAGCAAAGGTTAAATACAGGATTCGCTTTCGATACTAAACCATTTTGAAATGAAGCTCTCCGCCCACCCCGTTAAGACGGGGCAGGCACGGCTGGGGCTTCCGGGAAATGTAGATGTGATTATAGGGTCGGCTTTCTTCCCCGCCCCTGCCTACCGGCAGGAAGGTGGGGCATTCAGCCGACTTGCCCGTGAGGGGAGACTGTGTAACTGCGGGTGCGATGGGCCGCCCTCCAAGCCTATCGCACTCCAGCATGACTACTGAAGCATTACTCATCCGAGACGAATTTACTCTTTCCCACGTTCACTTCATGTTATACTATCCCGTAAATCTAATGTACTATTCTCGGACAATCCTGTGTTCCCATTGACCGGCAAGTGCCCCTTGACCCCGCCCTTGAGGGCCTGCCGGCAGGCAGGAAGGGGCACAATATAAAAGGAAAGTACCCTACCGGGAAGCCACGCCCTTTAGGGCGCGGAGCTTCGCTCCAGTTGTGGTTCAAACAAGGGTATGAAAAGTACACATCCTGCACAAATATCCCTTCGCTATTTGGCTGAACAGGCCTTCTCAAGGGCGGCGGGAGCACCCCTCATCCCTGGAAATTCGATACGTCTTCTGAGAGACGCCACCGACAACTATCCTGCTTGGCTCGGAGCCATTCGATCCGCAGAGCACTGGATTCACTTCGAAAGCTATATCATTGCCAACGATTCTACGGGCCAGGAATTCATCGAAGCCCTTGCAGCCAAGGCCCGTGTAGGTGTCCGCGTCCGGGTCGTCTATGACTGGATGGGCACGAAGAGATATCCTTGGAGCCGATTTTGGATGCCCCTCACAAAGGCGGGTGGAGAGGTGCGCTGTTTCAACCCCCCTCGGCTCGACAGTCCTTTAGGCTGGTTGAGTCGCGACCACCGAAAGATGATCGCTGTAGACGGACAGGTTGGTTACGTCACAGGCCTCTGCGTGAGCGGCAAGTGGCAAGGTGATCCAGGCCGGGGCATCGACCCCTGGCGGGATACAGGAGTCGAAGTCCGAGGACCCGCAGTGTCTGACATCGAACGGGCCTTCGCCCAGGTCTGGGCAGCCACAGGACCAGAACTGCCAGAAGATGAACTTCCCGACATAGACTGTATTCCAGCTACGGGGGAGACGGCCCTTCGCGTGATCGCAACCGCACCTACTACGACAGGACTCTACCGATTGGATCAACTCATTGCGGCTTTGGCAAGACAGACCCTGTGGCTTACGGACGCCTACTTTGTGGGTCTAGCCCCTTATGTCCAGGCTCTTCGCGCCGCAGCCACAGACGGTGTGGATGTGCGACTCCTTGTCCCCGGTGCGAGTGACATTCCACTACTGAAGCCTTTGACCCGGGCTGGATACCGACCCCTGTTGGAGTCAGGAATCCGGGTCTTCGAGTGGAACGGGACCATGCTGCACGCGAAAACAGCGGTTGCAGACAGCCATTGGGCACGGGTGGGCTCGACCAATCTCAACCTTGCCAGTTGGATCGGGAATTACGAACTCGATGTGGCTGTCGAGGATGAGCGGTTCGCCCAAACCATGGAGAGAATGTACCAAGAAGACCTATCCCATGCAACGGAAATCATCTTGAGCCCAAAGCGAAAGCTGCAACAAACCTCTCAAATAAAGCGACAACGCATCAGAGGAGGTCGCGGAAGTTCAAGCCGGGCAGCCGCAGGAGCGCTGCGTATCGCCAACAGTATTGGTGCTGCCATCACCAGCCAGCGCGTCCTCGGCCCTGCCGAAGCCAAAATTATGGGAATGACGGGAGTCCTGCTGCTGGCCATCGCAGTGATTGCCGGTATTTGGCCCGTGGTGGTGGCAATACCGCTTGCTTTGGTGACGGGTTGGGTCGCTGTTACATTCCTGACCAAGGCTTGGCGACTCAGGCGCCTCGGAAAAAACGAGACCCATCGCGAGTGAAGCCGAGAAAGAGACACCCCGCCTGACATGATTCAAAGCCTAATCACCATGAGTGAGGCCCTCCGTAACAGAAAGGATCTTCGATGAAGCCTCAGAAAAACAAAACCAAGATCGTTTGTACCATCGGACCCGCCTCCGAGTCGCCTGAGATCATGAAGCAGATGATCGAAGCGGGGATGAACATTGCGAGGCTCAATTTTTCTTATGGTGACTTCGCCACGCACAAAAGGGTGATTGAGCATCTTCGGGCTGCGTCAGCGGCCACAGGTCGCAGGATTACCCTCATGGCAGATTTGCCGGGTCCGAAGATGCGAATCGGAATGATTGCACCAGAACCTGTCGAACTCAAACCAGGAGACACGTTTACCTTAACCACGGACAGTGTCGTCGGGGATAGGAGCCGCGCCTCCGTTTCCTTTCCTGGCCTTCCCAACGCCGTAAAGCCGGGAGATGCGCTCTATCTTAATGATGGGTTCATTGAACTCGAGGTTGCTGAGGTAAGAAAAAACGATGTGATCTGCAAGATAAGAGTCGGAGGTGAGCTCCGCTCTCGAAAGGGGCTTAACCTGCCGGGGATTGACCTAGGACTCCGTGCGTTCACCGACCGGGATCACGAATGGTTGAGATTTGCAAAGGAACAAAATGTGGACGCCATCAGCCAGTCTTTTGTGGAGTCAGGAGCGGATATGGCAGCGGTCCGCGAGGCAGCCGCCTCAATGGAGTACCGCCCGTTTCTGATTGCAAAGATTGAGCGCTCCAGGGCTCTCGACCAGATCGACCGAATCCTGGAAGAAACCGATGGGATGATGATCGCACGGGGCGATCTCGGCGTGGAAATACCGATCGAAGAGATCGCCGTTGCTCAGAAGCAACTGATGCGGAAGGCAAACATGCTCGGCAAACCCGTCATCACAGCGACGCAGATGTTGGAGTCGATGACCGACCATCGGCGGCCGACGCGAGCGGAGGCGACCGACGTTGCCAACGCGGTCCTTGACGGGACAGACTGTGTCATGCTCTCAGCAGAATCGGCCACTGGAAAGTACCCTGTTGAATCGGTTGCCATGCTGGCAAGTATTGCCAGAGCCATCGAGCCCCACCGGCCTAGCCATGATGTGAGGGACATGTTGACGTCAATCCCCCTCGGCAGCGACGTCACTGCCGGCGACTTGATATCTCTCAGTGTCGAGAATGTCTTGCAGAGGATGGATCTTGCGACAGTCCTTGTGCCAAGCCGAAGCGGTGCAACGGTCAGACGTCTGGCACGATTAAGGCTGCCGGTCTGGATTACAGCGGTGAGTGCCTCCGAGTCCACCTGCCAGGGACTCCAGCTCTCCTACGGTGTTCACCCCGTTCACGAACCAGAGGATCCAGAGAACTGGAGTGACTACGCGAGAGAGTGGGTGAGAGCCCATGGTCTCGAAGGAAGAACCGTGCTTCTCATCCAGGGACCCTCTCCAAGACACCCGGGGGCGAACCACCGGATGGAGATCGTGGATCTCAAGAGATGAGAAGATCCTTGTAACCGATTGGGTTGCAGGATTCAGGCAGTTACGTTAAGAAATCTTTAAGCGGCCCAGGTCAGGGCGAAATCAAAACAAGGAGGTAACCGAAATGAAATTGCCATGGACTCAACTAGCCGTTATCCTTTTATTGGTAGGACTGACGATCTCCTACTCGAACGCATGGGGGGCCGATTGGAAGGAATTTGCCGATTCGACGACAGGAACCTTTTACTACGACGCAGCTAGCATCCGTTCTCCCTCCACGGGGATGGTGAGGGTGTGGATCCACAATGTCACGAAACATGAAGCAAGTCTGATTGAATTCAACTGCAGAGGCGGAAGTTATCGCGTGTTGGATCTCGTCGAGTATGACGAAGCCGGACGCATCAAAAACCGCCATGACTATTCCGACAATCCTAACTGGTTAACGATTTCTCCAAAATCGGTTCTAGAACCTCTCCAAACCCTTGTGTGCCGTTGAAGGAAAGACATTAGCCGAGGACGTCGAGATGATGTTCTCGAAGACTTGGGTGCACTGAAAAACATATCAGAACAGATCAGAATTCAGTGAAGCTCCCCCCTGCCTGCCGGCAGACAGGCAAGAAGTTCTCTATCAACATGTGCACCGTAGGGCATTAGAAGGATGGTGTGATGGTTGAAGAATGGCTGTTCTGGGACAATGCGACGTACATGAAGCAGATTGGAATAGGAAATTAGAGAGACCATAAGGGGAGAAAGGCTATGAGACAGAAAAAGATTGCTGTTTTTGTGGGCAGTCTTCGGAGAGAATCCTTCAATCGAAAAATGGCAAGGGCGCTCATAGCACTTGCACCTGAATCACTGAAGGTTGAAATCATCGAGATCGGTGGACTTCCACTCTATGACCAGGACTATGAGGATGAGGGGAAACCGCCTTCCGCGTGGACAGAGTTCAGGGAGCAGGTAAAGTCATTTGACGGTTTCCTGTTCGTGACACCTGAATACAACCGCTCAGTTCCCGGCGTGCTGAAGAACGCTATCGACGTGGGATCACGGCCGTACGGACAAAGCGTCTGGGGAGGAAAGCCCGGTGCAGTGATAAGCGTTTCACCCGGCGCAATCGATGGATTCGGCGCAAATCATCATCTTAGGCAATCACTCGTATCCTTAGATGTCCCGGCAATGCAACAGCCTGAGGCGTACATTGGGGGTGCCGGGAATCTCTTCGATGAAGGCGGCAATCTTGCCAATGATTCAATCAGGGGATTTGCCACGAAATATATACATGCATTTGCTGCATGGGTTGAAACCCACACGTCAAATAGAAGGTAAATTGATTAAGACAACCAAGCAAGAAAGAAAGGAGAAAGTTGTTATGTCTAACATTGTAATCCAGACTCTGAAGAACGGTCCATATTTGATCAACGGGGAGATTGAACTTAAGGATGCTGATGGCAAGACTATCCCGGCCCAAGATAAGCCATGTGCTCTTTGTCGTTGCGGGCAGTCCGGAAAGAAGCCATTCTGTGACGGTACTCATGTGAAGGCTAATTTTAAAGGCTGATTCGTCGGGACAGGAAATTAAAAAGGCAATGCAAAAAAGATTTAGGGTGAGCCCCTGACCTGTGATAAACTGAATTAAAGATGCTGAAATTTTCCACTCGATTGTAGAGAAAATAGTTTATAGGGCAAATGGAAACATTTTTGACCCATGATTTGGTCTGATGCGAAACCCGACAACGGCTCGGACAGCGTGTAGATGGGGGGGGACACCATGACAACATTCACTCTGAATGGTAAATCTGTTTCTGTGAACCTGCCGGGCGACACTCCTCTTCTATGGGTCCTCCGGGACCACCTGGGGCTGATGGGAACGAAGTTCGGGTGCGGCGTCGGACAATGCGGTGCCTGCACGGTTCACGTAAACGGTGCTGCAGTACGGTCCTGTTCACGTTCGCTTGCTTCCGTGGAAGGCGCTGATGTCGTGACCATTGAGGGGCTGGGCCGCGGCGCACAGCATCCGCTGCAGAAACATTGGATTAAGGCTCAGGTTCCCCAATGCGGCTACTGTCAGCCGGGTTCCATCATGCAGGCAGCGTCTCTACTGGCAAAGAATCCAAATCCAACGGATGACGAAATTATCAAAACCATGAGCGCGGTCATCTGCCGCTGTATGACCTATGAAAGAGTGAAGGCAGCCATAAAAGGCGCAGCCCAGGAGATGCAGCAGACAGCAGCCCCGATGCCTTCTTCCTCGGCTGGTCGGGTTGATCCGGTCTCTTTTGGCGCTGATTCGTCCAAGGAGTTATCACGAGGAAAAGGCAATCGCATCCGGACCCTGTGGTTTGAGATGGAGGCGTCCGGCATTACTACCGTAAATATCAGCAAGGCCGAGATAGGGCAGCATGTAGGGACTGCTCTTGCCCAGGCCCTTGCTGAAGAACTCGAGGTGCGATGGGAGGACGTGCGCATCCGCCATGTGGACTCGGACCCCAGATGGGGATTGATGATCACAGGAGGCAGTTGGAGCGTCAACTGGACCTTTGATCAGTTGCGCAGGGCCGGCGCTGCCGGACGCCTTGCGCTGATCGAAGCGGGTGCAAAAATACTTCAGTCAGATCCCGCACGCTGTAAGGCAGAGAAGAGCAGGGTGATCGATTCAATTTCCGGGCGCACCATCGGTTATTCGGAAATTCTACAGCAGACTGCAGTCTCCGTGACCTCAAATGAAGAGGAACTCAAGAAGCTTATTTTAAAGAAGCCGGAGCAGTACAAACTGGTGGGCTATTCTCTGGAAGTCCTGGACATCCCTTCCAAGACGGACGGTTCGGCTCGATATGGCATTGACGTTGTCCGCCCGGACATGGTCTATGGCCACCTTGTCACGCCGCCGGTGCGTTATGGGGCCAAAGTAATCAGAGTGAATGAAGAAGAGGCGCGAAAGGTGCCGGGGTTTATCAAATCCGTTTCTCTCGACGATCCCACTGGGAACGTCACGGGCTTTGTCGTGGCGGTGGCAGAGACCTATTTTTCTGCCATCAAGGTGGCAAAAGCACTCAAGGTTGAATGGGATCCGGGACCGAATCAGAACGTGGACAGTAACGCCCTCTTGGCGGCCGCTGAAGTGCTCGCAGAGCATCCTGTGAATGCAGGCAACTGGGTGCTTGAAGGGGAAGCAGATAAGGTGATTGCAGAATCGAAAAGATCATTGACCGCGCGTTACACCACGGGCCTCAACCTGCACGTGCCGATGGAACCGATGAACGCGACCGCAGAGCTGAAAGACGGGATCTGGCATGTGTGGGCAGGGTGCCAGAACCAGACGGCTGCATTGTCGCACCTGGCAAAGGCCCTGGGTGTTGATGAGTCAAGAATAATCATTCACCAGCGTTACGCGGGCGGAGGATTCGGCCGGAGGCTCGATGTCGATTATGCGGTCGTGGCCGCTCTGACCGCCAAGGCGCTGGGAAGACCCGTTAAAGTTATTTATAGCCGGGAGCAGGATTTCCAATTTGATGTGCCCCGATCGCCAACCCTGCAGGTCATGCGAGGCGCCCTTGACCAGAACGGCACCCTTCAGGCAGTAACCCATGACGTGGTCGCCGGGTCGCCTACCCTTCGTTTGCTTCCGGCCTTTCTCGCAAAGACCGCAGACGATGTGGGTAAGGTGGACAGTTTTGCCGTGAGCGGCGCTGACTTCTGGTACAGCGTGCCCCATCATCATGTTCGCGCCATCAGACATGACCTGGCGCAGCAGGTGATTCCTCCGGGATATCTCCGCTCCGTAGGTCCGGGATTCACGATTTTCGCGGTCGAAAGCTTTATGGATGAAATGGCAAACCTTGCAGGAGAAGATCCGGCAGAGTTCAGGCTCCGGATGCTCGATGGAAAGGGAAAACAGGCAGGGAGCGCGCCAAATTCGGTGGGCGGAGCATCCAGACTCGCTCATGTTGTGAGAGAAGTCATTGCTCGCTCCGGTTATGGAAAGAAGATTTTGCCCAAAAACACCGCTATCGGAATGGCCTGCAGCTTCGGCCAGGAACGAACGATGCCTACGTGGGTTGCCTGTGTTGCTGAAGTTTCAGTCGATCCGGAGACCGGTGCCTATCAGGTGAAAAAGCTGACTCTGGTCGCTGATGTGGGAACAATCGTCAATCCCGACAGCACGATCGCCCAGATGCAGGGGGGACTGCTTTGGGGGCTCAGTCTGGCGACTAAAGATTCGAGTTCCGTCTCGAACGGTGCCATCGTCCAGAAAGATTTTATTGGTTATAACCCGCTGCGCATGAAGGATGTGCCACACATCGACGTGCATTTAATTGAAAGCCATTTCTACCCCGTGGGTTCCGGGGAACCTGCGACAACCGTGGTAGCCCCTGCCATTGCAAATGGCATAGCAAAAGCAGTGGGAGCCCGGGTGAGGGATTTGCCGATCACCATAGAGAAAATAAAACGTGCGTTGAAATAGAGTAGTGAAGCTCCCCGCCCACAGGGCGGGGCTTCCGGGTAATGTCGATACGATTACACGGTCGGATTTCCTCCCCTCCCCTGCAGCAGGAAGGCGGGGCATCAAGCCGACTTGCCCGTGATGATTATGTGAACGGAAAGAGCGAGGAACGGGGAAGTTTTCAATGACGGATCTGATGCCGGTTATCTTCTTCGGACATGGTAATCCGATGAACGCATTATCGAAGAATGTGTACACGGAGGGCTGGGTTTCTATCGGCAAATCGATTCCGCGTCCCAAGGCCGTGCTTGCCGTGTCTGCTCACTGGTACATACCGGCCTGTGCGGTAACAGCCAATGTCAATCCTCCCACAATCCACGATTTTGGCGGCTTCCCGCGAGAACTTTATCAGGTCGAATATCCGGCACCCGGCAGTCCCGATCTTGCGCGGCAGGTTAAAGATCTGCTTGCCCCTGTTTCAGTAGGGCTTGATGAGAGTTGGGGACTGGACCACGGAACGTGGGCGGTACTCACTCACGTCTTTCCGAGGACGGATATCCCTATCGTTCAACTGAGCATCGATGAGAGGCAGCCGCCTTCATTCCATTATGAGATGGGGAAACGGCTCGCGTCACTGAGGAAAGAAGGTATTTTGGTGATCGGTAGCGGCAATATCGTGCACAATCTGCACGCCTACGCGTGGGGGAGACGAGAGGTTGGGCCTTCTGATTGGGCTGTGCGGTTTGAAAGACACGTGCGTGAGTTATTGGTCAAGGGCGAGGATGCTCAGCTTGTTGCTTACAAGAGTTTCGGTCATGATGCGACGTTGTCCGTTCCGACGCCGGATCATTACTCACCGTTGCTCTATGTGCTTGGTCTTCGGAAAGACAAGGAACAGGTCAGTTTCCCGGTGCAAGGCATCGATGGTGGGTCGGTCTCTATGCTTGCTGTCCAAATGGGATAGAATGGTGTATGGGCGTGATGTTGGGTGAAATCGGAAGGAGGGTCCTATGAGTGAAATAAGCAGAAAAGGAACTGTAATGTTTGTGGTGGTCGTTTTTCTATCGCTGATGATGTTGATGCCGGGCATCACCCCTGTGTTCGCAGACGACAGGCAGGATGCCTATCCGTTGGTCGAAAAAGCAAGGTTTGCTCTGGAGGACTTCATGGGCGACAAAAACATGGAAGCCTTCCATGACCTCGTTAAAAAGGCGAGGGGTATGCTCATCACTCCGCAGCTTCTCAAAGGCGCTTTCATTATTGGAGCTTCAGGAGGCACGGGAGTCTTTGTGGCTCGTGATGAGAGGACGGGGCAGTGGACGGGTCCTTCCTTTCACACGATCGGTGGGGCCAGTTTTGGCCTGCAGATCGGTGGCCAGGCCTCTGAGGTGATCCTTGTGGCGATGACCCAACGAGGTGTCACAACCCTACTGTCGAATAGTATCAAGCTCGGAGCCGATGCGGGTCTTGCAGTTGGGCCAGTCGGAGCAGGAGTGCAAGCCTCGAGCGCCAATCTCAGCGCTGATATTCTCAGTTTCGCGCGGTCAAAAGGACTCTACGGCGGGATCTCTCTTGATGGAGCGGTGGTGGATGTCCGTGAAGGACTGAACGAAGCTTATTATGGAAAAAAAGCGACGCCTACGGATATCTTCATCCGGCATGCGGTGTCGAATCCACACTCTGCCGGTCTGATCCAGGCTGTTGAGAAAGCGACGGGACATAAATAATTTTTTGACAGAGGCTGCTGAGGAAGGGATAATGGTTTGTAGAACACCCCATCCTGGAGTCGCGCAAGGCATATCTCACTTACGAAAGGAGGTCATTATGAAGCGAATGAGGTTTACAAAGTGGCTCGTATTATCTGTTGTCCTCCTCCTTCTCTTTCCACTGGCGAATGCCCTGGCAGAGGATGGAGACATCCTGATCGGGGAAGAGGTGTCGTTCTTCACCCTCTCCTCCACTGAAGATCGGGCAATCAATTACCTGAATGAGTATTATGGAAAGCATCACTTGATCCTGACCTTCTTCCCAGCGGCCTTCACCCCCACCTGAACAGGCGAGATGGAGGGTCATCAGAGGAATCTCTACCTCTATGACCGCTATAACACCCGGGTCGCGGGTGTCAGCGTTGATGATGTGACCACCCTGAAGTATTGGGCGAAAAGCATGGATGTTACTTTCCCCCTTCTCTCCAATGTGACCGGTTTCTTGGGTAGCTCCTTCGGAGTATCTCCCTCGCCGGAGATCAAGGGGTACCCTGTCTTTGGCCGAAGGACCGTGATCATCGACAAGGCGGGAGTCATCCGCTATGTCAAAGATGGTTCACCGGATTTCAAAGATATTCTTCTCTTCCTTAAGAAACTGAACCAGGAAGGAGGAAAGTCATGAGAAAGAAAACCTTCGTGATCTTTTGTTGTCTCTCATTCATTGCCCTTTGGATGGCGGGTTGTGCGACGACGGAGAAGTCTGGGAAATCTAAGGTGATGTGGACCCCCCAGGGAACCGTGATCTGGGATAAGGAGTTCGAATTCTTGCCTCCTCCAAAGGAGTGGAGCATCATCACCGTGGAGGTAGGCGGTGAGTTCGGTTTTGGATTCATGAGAGTGGACAAAGGAGCCTTTCCTTCCCAGTCCACCTTTGTCTATGACGAGGAGCCGTTTGGTTGTTCATTGAATTTTGAGAAGCGTCAGGAGGAGTTCTTCAAGCGGTACCTCTGGACAACCGCCATGACCTTAGACATGAAGATTCTCGAAAAGAAGAAGGTGACAGTGGCGGGAGGTGAAGGATTAGCGGTGGTTACAGAAGGACAAGACCCCGTAAAAAAGGAGAAGGTGAAGTCGAAAGTGGTTTTTGGAAAGCGAGGGGAACGCGTCGTGTCCTGGTATCTCACACAGTGGAGGCAGATTGACGGAACTTACGACGATTCGGCCTTTCAGGTTTTCGACACATTCTGGGGATCCTTCAAGTACCTGAAAAAATCTTTCTACGAAGCCCTGTGATCTGAGATTGAACTGGCTTACAGGGACAGATTGACCGAAGAGGGGTAGGAGCAATTATTCTACCCCCCTTTTTTTCTCGCAGGATGCTGAAAAACTCACTTCGTCACCCTGAAGCGCGAATTCAGATTTTTTCGGAAACAATTCTTGGCGAAGTGAAACGCCAGCAAATTCAATGTCTGAGCCTGAAGGGCGAGTTTTGGCCGGCTGGTGTCCCGTGAGGGACACCCTACCAACATATCCTCCATCTCCGGGAAGCGTCACCCAACGGGTGGGAAGCTTCCATTTGCAGTGAAGCGAGCCTTAGAATTGTCGAAAAAATGTGTTGAGCAGCGAAGGGTGACTTTTTCAGCTACCTGCTGGACAACTACAAGACCGGCCTTTGCCTTTCTTCCCTCCCCTTCCTTTCATCTACCGTCCACAGAATGACCATTCCCACAACAAAGAACAGAAGGACAGAGAGAATCCCTGATTGGACGTTTCCTGTGATGGCGATGAGAATGCCATAGACTAAGGGGCCAAAGACAGAAGCGAATCGTCCAGAAACGGCAAAGAACCCGAAGAATTCAGCACTGTTCTCCTCTGGAGTGAAGAGGCCCTGAAGGGAGCGGGAGGCGGCTTGGCTTCCACCGAGAACGACACCGGCTAAGGCGCCGAGAATCCAATATTCCGTTAGCGGATCGAAAAAGATTCCGAGCGTGAAAGCCCAAATCGCGATGAAGGACCAGATTCCCAGGGAGATCATCACCGTTTTCTTGTTCCCAATCGCATCGGCCAAAAATCCAAAGGCCACCGATCCGAAGAAGGCGATCCCCTGGATCATCAGGAAGAAGAGAACGATCTCCTCTGTTCTCATCCCCAGCACTTGAGCCCCAAAAATAGAAGCCATGACAATGACGGTCTCGATGCCATCGTTATAAATGAGGAAGGCGAGGAGAAATTTTGTCAGTTCCCGAAACGTCCTGATGCGATGAAAGGTATGCCTGAGACGTTCAACTCCCTGACGGAACCGGTTTCCTTCCGTTGACGGAAATCCCTTTCTTCTCTCCTTTAACAAAAAGAACGTGGGAAGAGAGAAGACAAACCACCACAGGGCCACCGAGAGAAAACAGTCTTGAACGGTGAAATAGCCCTCTGGGCGCCCGAGCCACCCAGGATATTTGAGCATGATGAGGTTGATGGCGAGAAGCGTCCCCCCTCCGATGTAGCCCAAAGCCCACCCAAGGCCAGAAATCCGGCCGATATTTTCAGGTGTTGAGATCTCAGGAAGAAAGGCATTGTAAAAGGCATTCCCACAAGCGAAACCCACGTTGGCCAGCAGGAAGAAACACGCCCCTGTCCACGCGTCCCCTTCGTGGACACCGTAGAGAAGGCCGGTGAACAGAATGCCGCCATAGCAAGAGGTCATGAGGAAACGTTTCTTTGAACCGGATGTGTCTGCTAAAGCCCCTAGAAAGGGAGAAAGAATGGCTGATATCGCCATGCTGAGAGAGACGACAAACGTAAAAAAGGAGGCCCCATGAAGGTGAAGTCCGAGAAAATGGATCCCCTTCTCGCCTCCTGCAACCACCGTGGCAAAGTACTGATTGAAGATCACGGCGAGAATGGTGGTGGCAAAGGCTGAGTCCGCAAAGTCGAATAGGACCCAGCCAAAAATCTCTCGTTTTTGAACTGTCATAGATCGATTCCATGAATAAAAAAAGCGTTCCGACCTGAGCCGGAACGCTTTTTTGTTGTCTTACGCCATGCGCTATGCCCTATGCACTATGCGTCTCTTCGTCAGATCGTCCTGATCTCCTGACGCATGAAGACCGCGTAGCATACGCCAAAGCAAAGAAGCGTGATCGCCACCAGCGTCACCATGTGGGGCATGACGATGGCCAGGCTCTGAAGTAAGGGCAAGGGGCTTTGAAACCGGGATAACGAGATTCTCTCCAAAGGACCCATGAGAATCAAGGAACTGGTCGTCTTTCTCATGGGATCAAGAATGGTAGAGGTCGCTTCACTGTAAAGGGTCATGGGAGAAAAAAGTGAGATTGCTTCCTGAACCTTCGCGTTCTTGACGACCAACTGCGGATCAACCATTCCTGCAGTCTGCTGACCGATCGGCGCGATCGCATCGGCCACGAAACCGGCCCCAAGACTAATAAAAAAGGAGAAGAAGATCCAAACAGCCAGCGACGCCAGGGCCGACGTGGCAGTGCTCCGGAAGATCACCGAGAAGAGGATCGAAATCCCCAGCCAGAAAGAGATATAGAGAATGCTCATGACGAGGTAGATCGCAAGCCGCCACAACTCCTCCGCTCCTGGAACGATTCCGGTGAGAGGAAGTCCCAGTCCCGTGATGATGAGGACGATCGAAACCAAGATGATCGTGATAATCGCCACTCCCGATAGGAACTTTGCGTTGATAATCGAATCACGATAGATGGGCTGAGAAACGAGTTTGCTCAATGTCCTCGAAACCCTCTCACGGTTGATCGAATCGAATCCCAAGATAATGCCAATGAGGGGACCGAAGAAGCCTAAGAATTGGGCAAAGGAAAAAAACTTTCCCGTGGCCGTAAAAAGAAGCAGGAAAAGAAGGGTCGGTTTGGGTAATCCCCTCACTTCTTCTCTGATGGCCATTCCCACCATGGAGGCCACGATCACCCCGACCATGACAATGAGAGCCGAGATCAGGAGGAACCGAGTGCTACTGAACTGGTCCTCCATTTCTTTTCTGAAGATTGTGAGAATTCCGTGCACTTCAGACCTCCTTAAAGTACTTCATGTAAATCTCTTCGAGGGTATAGTTCTCTCTGTCCACACCCAACTTGTTCTTGGCCAACTCCTGAATGGGACCCACAGCGACCAGAGTCCCCTTGATCATGATACCCACTCGGTCGCAGATCCTCTGTACTTGCTCAAGAAGATGGGAAGAAAAGAAGACCGTGATATTCTTTTCTTTGCTCAGAGATCGAATGAGGTCGAGCATCCGGTTCGTTCCGTCTGGATCGAGTCCAATGGTCGGTTCGTCCAGAAAAACGAGTTTGGGCTCCTTCACTAGGACTTCGGCAATCCCAAGACGCTGCCTCATCCCCTTGGAATACGTTCCCACCTTCTTCGTCGCCTCTTCCGTCAACCCCACCAACTGGAGGAGATCTTCAATTTTCTTGCTGGAGACGCTGTCGGGAATACGGTTCAGTCTGGCTACATAGCGAAGATTCTCCCTCGCAGTCATGTCGTCGTAGAAGCCCACATTCTCCGGCAGATATCCCACGTTTTCTTTGACACGGAGAGGATCCCGAGCCGGATCGTGGCCACACACCCGGACTTTTCCTGCGCTCGGCTCTGTCAGGCCGAGGAACATGAGAAGGCTGGTCGTCTTACCCGCACCGTTCGGACCTAGAAATCCAAAGATCTCCCCTTCCCGGATTTGAAGGGTCAAGTGATCAACGGCAGTAAACCCGTCATACCTTTTGGTCAGCTCTTCTGTTTCGATGATCCAGGGTGCTTCCACGTTTAGCGCCTCCCTAACCGAATAAACAGTGCCATCAGGCCCAAGATCACAAAGAGGATGATCCCAATGCCAATCCAACCCCACGCGGTCGAAGCCTTCACCGTCACCCGCATCTCAATGGTCTTGTCCGATTTCTCACCAGTCACCATGACACCCACCGAATAATCGCCCACGAGGGCCTGCTGGGCAGGTTTCACCGTTACCTCCACCTGTTTCAATGCATTCGGTTCCAAGGCCTCAATCTTCTCAGGCTTAAATGTTACGTCCCAATTCTCAGGCTTGAAGGAGGAAAAGGTGACGTTTCGATTAACGGCCGAGCCTGTATTCTTCACGAAGACGGAAAAGTTGGCTGGTTTGCCTGCCATGGCTTCCAAGGAAAGAATGCCGGTAGGGGTGCCTGCATCGAGCTTGTAGATCCCCGTCAGCGCGACTGTCAGTTTAACTTCCGCCTTCCTATCACCTGAGCTGATACTGACCTGGATCGGATACTCCCCAGACACCGCATCTCGAACAGGATTCACCTCGACGGCCACGGTCTGGCTCTGCCCTCCTTTGATTCGAAGGCTAGAAATCTGTTTGGCCTCATAAGCAGGCTTGAAGTTGATCTCCCATTTTTCAGGGCCCAAGGCAAAAAGGTTAAAGTTTCGATCCGCCTCGCTCTTGTTCATGACCTCCAGGGAGAACTCAAACCGCGCATCTGTCTGACCTCGCAATACCGGGTAGGAGGTCGTAATTTGGATGTCATCCGCTCCGCTCGTTCGCGGCTGAACGGTTACCGTGAGCGTATGAGCCGAGGTCAGCTTCTTGTCGGTCGTCTGCCCATCAATATTAAAAACGTAGGTCCCGTAGCCCACGGTCTTATCGGATTCCAGAGTCAGGGCCAAATTCCGAGATTTCCCGTTGGGCACAAACATTCCCGTGACCTGATAGTTTCCCCCTTTGAGCATGGCTTTCCAGCCCTTGGGGACTTGGGAAATCGTCACGTCAATGGTCTCGTCTTTGCGACCCCCGTTGTCCATAATGAGATCCATCCGCACGGCTTCACCTTTGGAGACGATGACCCCTGAATACTCGGGATAAACAGCGATGGCGCGCTCGGGACGAGTGTCCTTCTTCTCTTCCTGGCCGAGACTTAGGGCCGGGATGAGGAAAACCAACGTTAACAGCACAAAAGGAAGAAAGATTTTTTTACGAGCCTCAGTCATTCGAACCATACGTTTACCTCCTTGACACAATTCTTGTTTCTATTTCGCTTCCCCTTGGGATAGGAGAGTCTTGACAAAAAATATTGCCAAAGTCTAATCGTCTCTTTCTGTTCTGTCAAGGGGAATGATAGGAAAAAACCTGAAGGGATGAGTTAATATAGATGACCAATTTTCTCGGTTGCCTTCAGACCTGTTCCAGTCAATGTCGTTACAATAACTTCCTTTTTAATATGTTTCCCATATTTTTTCAATCCGGCTAGGGTGGCCGCCGAGGTGGGCTCTATGAAATAACCTCTTTGTCCCATCTCTTGCAAGGCCGTAACAATTTCCTCTTCTGTGACCGAAAGGATTTTTCCCCGGGTCTCCCGGATCACCTCCAAGACCTGGCTTCCTCTCACGGGCTTGGCAATCGCAATGCCTTCAGCAACGGTTTCCTGTTTCTCGAGGGGCTGTATTTCCCGCTCTCCCTTTTTGAAGGCCTCCTCAAGAGGGGCACACGCCGCAGATTGAATTCCGATCAATTTCGGAATTTTTCCCACGATCCCCGCTTCTTTCAATTCCTTGAAGCCGAGATACGTTCCTAAGAAAAGCGTCCCGTGGCCGACCGGAAGGACAATCGTGTCTGGAGACTTCCAATTCAGTTGCTCACAAACTTCGTAGGCAAAAGTTTTGGTTCCGTGCAGAAAGAAAGGATTCCAACAGTGACTCGCGTAGAAAGCGTTGGAAACCGCTTCCATGGCGACCTCTGCGGTCTTCTCCCTTGACCCTTCCACTTTCTTGAGGGTCGCTCCGTAGGCCTGAATCTGTACCAGTTTTTCCGGAGAGGTTCCTTCAGGCACATAGATATCACAAGGGATCTTGGCCTTCGCGCAGTAGGCGGCAATGGCGGATCCCGCGTTGCCGGAGGAATCTTCAACAATCTTCTGGGCTCCCAATTCCCTCGCCTTGCTGATCAGGACGGTGGCCCCTCGGTCTTTGTAAGACCCCGTAGGGAAGAGATAGTCAATCTTCACATGAACGGGCCGGCCGTCCAATACGAGTTCCTCGAGGGGAGTAAACCCTTCGCCCAGTGTCACGATATGATCGTCTTTGAGAATTGGGAGGGCTTCCCGATATCGCCAGAGGTTCGGAGGCCGATCCATGATTTTCAGGATGGGAAATTCGACGCTGAAGTCGAGATCGAGGAAAGACCCACAATCGCAGCGCCATCTCGTCTGATCAATGGGATAATTTTGTCTGCACTTCGGACAGGAGTATTTTTGCATTCCTTCACTCACGAGGTGATCCCTCTTCTTTCACGAGAGGCAAGATGACCCGAAACGTTGTGGTCCCCTGACGGGACTCCACCTCCATTTTGCCTCCCATGCGCTTGATCAACCGGGTCGTAATGTGAAGCCCCCTCCCTTTGCTTTCTCCACGAAGGAATCGGTCGATGTCGCCTTCAGGCATCTGACCGGAGTTGGCGATTTCCGCCACCGCCCACGATTCCCTTTGATAAGATCGAATGACCAACTCCCCTCCCTCTTCAGGAACGGCACGGGACGCATTGTTCAATAGATTATCCAACACCCTTTCGATGTGCAGTGGGAAACACCGAATCTGGAGGGGGGACTGCAACTCCCCTTCCTTCTGGCGTATATTCCCCAGCCTTAACTCCTTAATCGCTTGATCATTGAGCACGAAGCGTTCCTTCAATTTTTCGGTGAGATCGACCAGTTCCTCTTTCCCTGTTCCATAGAGAGTCAGAGCCAGTTCTTGAATGCGGGAGGTCTCTTTCAGGATGACTTCGAGGGCCTGATCGACCTTCCGTTTGTTGGCAGTAACCATCCCTCCCTCCAAGAGCTTCTGAAGACGCTTTGAAAAACCCGCGACCGCAATGGCTGGGTTTTTGAAGTCGTGAAGGATATCATCCATCTTCTCCAATCTCAGACCCTTCATCAATTCTTTTCCGAAGAAGGTGAACACTTCGATCTCATCGTCGCTAAACCGTTTGACCTGGGCTTGAGCATCAAAAGCCATGAAGTAGTTGACGGCCTCGTTGACCTTCAACGGAACGTAGAGAACAGAGTTGATCTGCTGGGTCTTAAGGAACCGTTTTAGGTCGGGAGGTAAGAGGCCGCTTTCTTGAGGGGTCGTGATGAGGATGTAAGTCGGGTAGACCTTCTCATGCTCAAATTCACCAAAGGGGCCCGTCTGTTCAACCACAGCGCGGATGTAAGGGATATCCACTGAGAAGACGGCCCCGATCCCGTGCTGAACCTCCGGATATCCTGCCTCGAGAACGACGTGCTGTCGATCCTCGAGAACCGAGAAGAGAGTACACCTCTGGATTCGGACGGTGTCCAGGAGCTCGGGGATGATCAAGTCAAAGACCTCCTTCATCTTCACCCCTTCCCGTTTTCCCAGTTTCAAGAAGATTTTCTCCACAATCCGGTCTTTCGTGACATTCAGCTTCTCGAGACCGGCGATCCGCTTCCGGGCAATGACATAGCTCACCCTTCGGGAGAAGACCTCCGCGGTCTTGATCTCCAGGGGCGTGAACGTCTTGTCTTTCATCTCAAAGTAGATCTGCATGACCCCCTGGGTATCGACATCCTTGAGAGAAAAACGTGGAATCGAAACCGAGACAGCCATCATCGAATGGATCCCCAGTTTTTCCACTTTTTCCTTGTCCTTGTATTTCTCCTCCTTCAACAGATTCGGGACAAGATAGGTTCGAGTAGTTTTCACGACCTCCCCGGCAATCGTGTCCTCAAAGGGAATTGCCTTTTCACGATCTTCACCCATGCTCGGGTAATCGCCAAACGAAAGCATCTCACCCCGTTCAGGATCATAAATTCGAATCGTAACCGCCTTCGCCCCGAAATAGTCCGCAACATGACTCGCCACGGCCTGGAGGATCTCTTTCTCTGACAAGAACGGATCGATCTCAAGGATGGCTTCGATCTGGCTGATCAGATGATCGGTAAAGTGATAGAGGATCTCCTCTCCGACCAGCTCAACGACGCGTACTACGTCGTTCGAAGAGATCTTCATCCCTCTCGCCTCAAGTCTGGCCAGGACCGTTTCTACAAGTTTTTTGTCAATTCGGGACAGTTCCATAAGAGACGAATAACATTAAGAAAAGCAGACGTAAGATCTACTCTTATTATAGACCTTTTCCTAAGCGTGTCAACAAAATATAGAAAGGTTTCAAGTGTGATCAGTTCGATCAGACTGAATCCGTCAAGGAGTCATCGACGGAGGTCAGAAGGGAAGCGAGGCCTCTTCGAATTTCTTCAGAAGGAGCACGCTGTTCACTCCTCCAAAACCTGCAGAAATGGAAAGAGCGATCCGGACGTCCTTCTCTCTCGCCTCATTAGGAACATAGTCCAGGTCGCATTCGGGGTCCGGGAATTCATAATTGATGGTGGGATGGATGATGCCCTTTTCGATCGCCAAGAGGATCGCAATCGCTTCGAGGCCTCCTGCCGCCCCAAGCGTGTGACCCGTCATCGATTTTGTCGAACTGATGGGAACGTGGTAGGCCTGTTTGCCAAAAACATTCTTAATCGCCACGGTTTCCACTTTGTCATTCAGAGGCGTCGATGTTCCGTGGGGATTGATGTAGTCCACCTCCTCTGGCCGAACACCCGCCATCTGAAGGGCATCGCACATGGCCTTGCACAGGGCCTTTGCTTCGGGATCGGGTTCGGTGATGTGATAGGCATCAGCCGTCATCCCGAATCCAATGACTTCTCCGTAAATGTGGGCTCCTCGGCGTCTGGCGTGTTCCAGCTCCTCGAAGATCACGATGCCAGATCCCTCTCCCATCACAAATCCGTCACGCTCCCGATCAAACGGCCGGCATGCCTTCTCCGGATTTTCATTCCGTATGGACATGGCTCGCATGATATCGAACCCCATGAAGACGAGAGGAGTAATGCAAGCATCTGCTCCTCCGGTCACCATGAGATCTTCTCCTCCATCGCGAATCTCACGGAAGCTGTTGATCATGGCATGAGTTGCCGAGGCACAGGCGGTCGACACAGCATAGGCACTTCCCCGAAGGGAAAAATGTTCAGCCACATGGGAGACAAAGGAACTCATATAGACGTTGGGAAGCCCGAAGGGGGTGAGAAACCTCGTGCCTGAGGTAAGGAATTTCTGGTGAAAATTTTCCATCAGGTCCATCGCTTCGGCGCCGACGCCGAGAACGACCCCGATCCTAAAGGGATCGATCCCTTTTAGTTGATACTGACTTCCGGCTCCAGAACGTTCGCCCGTGGCCGTCTTGCCTTTTTCGAATTCGATTCCCGCATCCCTCAAAGCAAGGGCCGTTCCTGCCACGGCAAAACGAGATGTTCTTCCGAAGTACTTCGAATGTTTCGTTCGTTCGACATACTGGAACAGATCAAACCCGTCGATCGGAGCGGCAATGTGGGAGCGATACATCGTCATGTCGGTGTTGGGAAATTCAATCCGCTTGAAAGCGGATTTCCCTCGAGTGAGGCTTTCCCAATAGGGTTCCTTCCCAATCCCCACAGGCGTGACAGGGCCGACCCCTGTAATGACCACACGTCGATTGTTGCTGCTCACACCTCGCTCCTCTCCATTGACGTGCTGTTATTCTGATCGATTCTGTCCCTATTTGTCAACCCTTCGACCCCCCCCACCTAAAGGCCGGGACTTGCCTTCGACCAGAGCTCAGGCCGTGGGGTTCAGGGTTGACCCTGACCCGCGCCAAGTTCCGTCTCCTAAGACGGGGCTTGGCGCGGCCGCACGGGTCAAGAAAACATTTCACAAAAAACGTATGGTGTGACGTATCGCTCCCCTTGTTTCTTAGAAGGAAAATTTTGATAAAGGCATCTGATCAGAGAGCGCCCAGGGACTCAAGCTTCCTCCCGGAGAAAAGAAAGAAGAAGGGGGTTCACGGCCTCAGGCGTTTCCCACATGGGAATATGGCCACTCTGCGGAATCGTTCGAAGGATCGATCTGGGGATGATGCGATGAAGTCTTTCGCCTACCGTAACCGGAAAGATGAGATCTTGTTCTCCCCAGATCACGAGGGTGGGATGGGGAATGAGGGATAAAGATTCTTTGAATCTCAAGGCCTCTGTGGCATGTCTGAACGTGGAGGCGAGAGCCCACGTCGTTCCTCTAATCCTCAAGAGTTGAAATGCACGATCAGTGATCTCGCGTGTGATCAGGCTCCTATCTGAAACGCATTCTTCTAAGACGCCCTTGAGGGATCCTCTATTTCTGCTTGCGATGAGAAGATAGGGGAAGAGAGGAAGGTCCTTCACCTCCACCAGCATTCTAAAAGAATCATTCTGCACTTGATCTAACACGTCGGGTGGAGCCGCATCAATGAGAATGAGCTTCTTCACCCGTTCTGGAAAGGAGACCGCCATCCCCCAAGCGATGCCTCCTCCCATGGAGTTACCGATGAGGACCGCCTTCTCGATGCCAACACCCTCCATGAAACACTTAAGTGATCGGACATAGGTCTCAGGGGTGTACTCGATCTTCGGCCTGTCAGAAAAGCCATGGCCAAGGAGATCGACGGCAAAGACCTGATAGTCTTTGGCAAGGGCATCCATCTGCTTTTCCCATACCCACATCCCAGCGCCGTAGCCGTGGATCAACACGATGGGTTCGCCCACCCCTTTTACGACATAACAGAGGCGGTAGGCTTCACCCTGAACGGTTTGAAGAGAAAGGGAAGAATTCCAGTCCATCCGGTCGGGCCGCACGAGAGGAAGGCTTCGTTCTGACCGGAAAGGCAACCCCAAGATGGGAAGGATTCCTCGCAGGTGAATCATCGGATTGAGTCTCAGCAAAAGTCATTCGTCATGGGTTATTGGCCATTGGCCATTGGATCATATTGCATTAATCATAGCTTGATGATTGGCATTCCTGATGCCTTGAAAATCGTAACAGCAAGATCTTTGAAAATGGCTATCGCGGGCAAGTCGGCTGGATGCCCCGCCTTCCTGCCGGTAGGCAGGGGCGGGGACGAAAGCCGACCGTGTAATTGTATCTACATTTCCCGGAAGCCCCGCCCTGTGCCTGCCTGCGCGAAGCCGCTTCGGTGAAGGCAGGGGGGAGGAGCTTCACTTTTTTCCCTTCTTCGGCCTGAAAAGTTCTTCCACCGATCGCACAGCATCCACCAATCCCTTGGCTCCTTTGACGGTACCGCCAAGTACCTCGCCTCCGACC
>Ga0315288_10002475_pt1 | contig 23899 bp, 22 predicted proteins | sample YL17G11_20_MG_FD_203454 | JGI IMG/M metagenome (GOLD analysis project Ga0315288, IMG submission 203454) | Sediment microbial communities from Yellowstone Lake, YNP, Wyoming, USA - YL17G11_20 | ecosystem: Environmental > Aquatic > Freshwater > Lake > Sediment | place: USA: Wyoming | collected... | reverse complement strand
GCTGCTCGGTATCGTCATCGGGGTTTCGTCGGTCATTATCATGGTCTCCATCGGCAAAGGCGCGGAAAAACAGGTCTTAAGCCGGATTGAGGCTATGGGCACGAACCTCATCATCGTTAACGCCGGACAGGTCCAACGCACGTCCGGGAGACAGCAAGTGAGGGGGACAGTGACGACCTTGACACTCGAAGATGCCGAGGCGTTGATCGAGGAAGGCCCGGCGGTTCGAGCCGCGGCTGCCGTTCAAGGCGGGAAACTCCAGGTCAAATACGAGAACCTCGCCACGAATACGACTACAACGGGGACGACCGCGGACATCCTGTTGATCAGGAAACTCAAGGTCGAACGGGGCTCGTTTTTCGGCGAAGAGGATATTATCGGTTCCCGCCGTGTGGCCGTGCTCGGCCGGACCGTGGTCAAGAATCTTTTCGAGAAGTCTGAACCGGTCGGAGAGACCATCCGCATTGGGAAGGTCCAGTTCGAAGTCATTGGCGTCCTGGAAGCTAAGGGCTCGGACCTCAACGGGGTAGATCAGGATGACCAGATCTTAATCCCCATCAGCACCGCCTTGAGGCGGCTTTTCAACATCGCCTACATCAACACGATCAATATCGAAGCCGCGAGCAAGGACAAAATGGCCCTCGCTCAACAGCAGGTCCGCGAGATTCTGAGGGAGCGACATCGTCTGAACAAACAAGACAAGGCCGACGATTTCACAATACAGAACCAGACGGACCTCATCGAAGCCCAGCGCGAAACGACCGAAGCTTTCACCATGCTTATCGCCAGCATAGCAGGGGTATCTCTGCTTGTCGGCGGAATCGGTATCCTGGCCATCATGCTCATGGCCATCAAGGAGCGTACGAACGAGATCGGGCTGCGCATGGCCGTGGGAGCAAGCCGGAAAGACATACTGGTACAGTTCCTGCTCGAGGCCTCAGCCCTGAGCGTCGGAGGTGGTATCGTCGGTATCGGCACAGGTCTGGCAGGTTCTCTGGTAACCGGTGCGGTGACCAGGTTGGAGACGAGCGTTTCGCCAACGTCCATCGTTCTTTCCTTCACCTTCTCTATCGCCGTTGGGCTTTTCTTCGGAGTTTATCCGGCCCGCAAGGCCTCACGTCTTGATCCGATCACTGCCTTGAGGACCGAATAGAAAGCGTTGTGATGAAATGAATCGGAGAAATCAGAGAGGAAATTCGGAATGAAAACCATTCGTTTGGATGTTCCGTTCGCCGGGGATTCGACCCGCCCGGCTGTTGAGGTTCTGTTGGACGAGAGATGGGTCAAGATCCGGAGGATCGATTTGGACACCGGGGCCGGAATCCCGCTGTGCAAAAAGCAGGAAGATGTCGTTTTTACATCTGAATCCTCGACCGAAGCGGTAGAGGCACCTGGGGCCGTATACATTCCCGGCGGCGACGCGACGCGAAGTATGAAGGCGGAGTCCGCGGCCCGCATCCTGGCGGTTCTATGCCGGGCCAAGCAAAATCCGGGGTCCGCCGAGTGACCGCTCCAGCCGTTTTCACCGGAGCGGCGCTCCTGGCCTCGTTCATCGCGGACCGCCGGAGGACATGGACCGGAATTCTTTTCGGGGCGCGAATGTTCCTGAAAATTCTCCCGGCTTTCGTCCTCATGGTGGTTACCGTGGGATTGATCATATCCGTGCTCGACCCTCGATTTCTCGAATCCTTATTCGGCGGGGCGGGATTGATACCGTTTCTGACCGGATTGACGGTTGGGGCCGTCGCCCTCATCCCGGGATTCATTGCCTTCCCTCTGGCCGGGCTCCTCAGGTCGAACGGAGTTTCCACCGCGGTCCTGGCCGCTTTCGTCACGAGTTTGCTGATGGTGGGCGTCGTGGTGTCGAAAACGCTTAGTCCAAGGGTCTCCCCGCTTTTTCGTTTGCCGGACGCGGCTTAGGGTTCTCGTTGAGTCTTTCGGAAATCACTTCTTGCTCCGATACGACCTCCCTTCGCAGATGATAAATCGGCCGTTCTGGCTGAGCCGGTCCAGGATCGACGAAGCCGTGACCGAGTCGAAAATCTTTCCCCATTGCGAGGGGATGAGGTTGGTTGTGACGATCGTCGTCCGGACCTCGGTCCGCTTGGAAACGACCTGGAAGATTGCGTCGGACTGCTCTTTGGTCGGGACGACATAGCCGACCTCATCCAGAAATGTTGAGCTTAACATTTATCGACGACTTCGTCTATGTCGCCGACGACGGCCCGGATTTTGGAGACGTTCAGCGACGTGGCCTGGTACGAATTCGAACGCCCCAACGATCAAGTCGTCTTTCCTGTCCGGCTGACGGGGCTGCAGCAAAACCTGCTCAAGCTTCTGGGGATGGAGGCGTCAGCTTATAACTGAGTGATCGGTGGGGACGAAATAATTACCGAAATTCGCCCTCACTTTCGTGCGGAATGTAGGTTTAAGCGCTTTCTCGTCATTCGATTCCGTGTCCGTCCTGGAGCCTCCGCGGTCGCGGCCTACCTTGTCGCCGCTTCAAGCTTGTTCGGGATCATCATGATAGCGTTGTCACCGACGTGGATGAATTATCTTTTCCTCAGCCGATTTGTCTTAGACGCCCGGCCTGCCCTTTTCTCTTTATGCGGGTTAATCTTAGCCTTGGCCGCGGCCGTTCTGCCGACCGGATCAACGGCTGGGCGTCTCGATCCCCTCGACGTCTGCGGCCGGGCGATCCTCGCCGGGGCGGGCTTTTCCATCCTTCTCGGCGGATTGATGATCTTGAAACTCGAAGCCTGGCCGGGATTGACCCGCCTCGCTTATACCGGCTTCGACGCCGTCGTCCTGGCGACCTTGGTCCTCGCGGCGTTCCGTGTCGTCTTGAGGATCGCGGATTCCGGTCCGGCGAATCGCTCTTCCCTCTCGCCGTCCGACCTGAGGTGAGGCTTATCGAATTCTCCAATATGGAAGAAGATACGCGGCCGCACAGCACCTCCTTAAAATAAAAAAGGGGGAGGCGGTTTCGGTAACCGCCTCCCCTTCTTGCGCCCGCGTCACGGGCACTGGATGACGCCCTGGGCCCAGAGGCAGCCGCCGCAGACCGGAAAGGAGTTGCCGAAGCAGTCCTCCTTATTATCCTTGAGGAGGTCGCACCCGCCGCACAAATGGCAAGGCGAATAGTCGAAGGCTTTGACCTTCTCTCGGAAGTCGCGGTATTCCCCGGAGTCCCAAATCCGCGACAGCGATGTCCGGCGGACATTTCCGAGAAGGTGGGGCGAGATCGTCCGCTCGTAGCCGTAGAGATACGTTTTATGGCTGTGGAGGAGGCCCATGCAGGGGGCCATCTGGCCGTCCCAGCGGATGAACGTGCAGCGTTCGCGGATGAACCGGCACCAATGCGTCGCGGCGGCGATCTTGTTGCCCATCATGGTCAGGTTCTCGAAGCCCTGGAGAAGGCGGAAGATGGTATCCTTGGTCAGGGCGTTGATATCGAGGCGGGGGAGGTGGATGACGGTCTTCTCGGGGACGGCGGCGAAGGTATCGAGCGAGAGGGTCAGCCGGCAAAGCATCTCCTCCTCCATCTCCGGCCGGTACGGGAGGACATGGCTGACCGTGACGACGTCGGCCCCGATCGAGCGGGCCAGCTCGTCCATGGTTTTGAGGTCGCGGACGTTGCGCCGCATGACCACGAAAGCGATGCCGACCCGGATTTTGCGGGCGGAGGTCTCCTGAAGGGCTTGGAGCCGCTGGAGGTTGGATACGACGTCTTTGAAGTTCGCCCCGGCGCGGATGTCCTCGTAGCTCGATTCCCGCGTCCCGTCGAGGGAGACCCAGAGGGTGTCCAGACGGCTTTCGAGCAAGCCCCGGATCATGGTTTCGTCGAGAAGCGTTCCGTTCGTCGTGATTTCGGCCCGAAGCCCTCGCCGGGACATGGCGGCGATCATACGGAGAATGTCCGGATGGGCCAACGGCTCCCCGAAGCCGCCAAACATGACGGATTCGAGGTGGGGGAAGCGGCCGAGCCCGCGCCGGAGCCGGTCGAAAGTCTCCGGGGCCATGTCGCCCGGCGTCTCGGCCCAGGTGTTCCGGATGCAGGTCCGGCAGGCGAGATTGCAGCGCGATGTCGGTTCGATGTAGAGGCGGGCCAGGCTGTGGATGTCCGGGAGGATTTCGACGCGGCCGTTGTCGACGACGAGGTCGATCGCCGCACCGGCGTCGGCCCCGAGTTTTTTGGCGATTTCACGGGGCAGGGTGAGGCGGCCGTCCCGGCCGACCTTGATCTTGATCTCTGCGGGGCCCGGTTTTGCCGCCGGGCCTTTGGCCTCCCGGGGCTCTCTCATCGTACCTCCATGCCGGAACCGGTGCTGCCCGCCTTCGCCCAGGTCAACCGTCCTTCCCGGCCGTGCGGTTATTCAGGCTTAGGATTCTAGCTCCAGCGGATGCTCCTGTTCCATGTCCCGGCGGCTCATTTTCCCATGCATCCAGAAGAGCGTCCCGGGAAACCGGTCCGGCCGAAGATGGACGTTGTAAAGATGCCAGACGAAAATCGCCAGAACCGCGAGGACGGCCTCATGGGCATGGGCTTCCTTGAAGGCCTCCATCACCACCGCGCCCGCGGAGGGAAAGACCATCCGGACGACTTGGGGAAACCAGAGGACCAGTCCGGAACCGATCATGATGACGCATCCCCAGAAAACCGCCCAATAGTCGAATTTTTCGAAGTAGGTGAATCGGCCGAAGCGGGGGCGCTCCTTTTTCCGGCCGAGAAACCAAGCGATATTCCGTCCGAAACTCCGGAAATCCCCGGCGTTTGGAATCATCAGTTTGAAGTCGCGGCGGCCCTCGGGGTGGACGAGGCTGTACATAAGATGATAGACGCTGACCAGGATCAGCAACAAGGCTCCGCCGCGATGGATGAGGCGCCAAAAATCCGGTCCGCCGAGAGCCCCGCTCAAGGCGGCCGCCCAGGCCGCCCCGGGATAGCGAAGCCCCCAGAGAAAGACCGAGGACAACGTGAGCAGGATGAGGCTGATGATCAACATCAAATGCTGGGCCAGATAGTGCGTGTTGAAACGTTGGTAGACGAGGTCTTGGCTTTTAGGCCTTGATCTCTCGCTTCGCTCCCGGCGCCGGTCGCGAATCCGGGCTATCGCGTCGAGGATGATGTGGAGGAAGAGTCCGGCGAGGACGATGAGCGTGAGCCATCGGAAAAAGGCCGCGGTTCCCTTGGCCAGCCGAGATTCAATCTGCGGACGTCCGTCATAGCCTTGAATGTTCGATTGAACGGCCGTGACCGGTCCGGCATTCTGATCGAACGGATACGTGACGACCGGGGCGAAAAAGAAATCGGACCCTGCCCGGTGGCAGTCCCGGCACCCGGTCGCCCCCAGCGCCGCTTTCGCCGGATAGACGTTGTGACTGTATTTATGGACGTTTCCGTAAGGCGAAGCCTCCCAATCCTCCCTGGGAATCGTCCGGTATTCGGTCCCCGAAGAATAGATCCGGTCGTTCATCGCCCAGACGACTTTCTTCTCGTCCAGGGGATAGCTGGTGGTTTTCAGCATGGCGGCGACTTCTTGGATCAAGGCGTCGATCTCCTCGGGGCGGTTGACCTCGATGACGCCGTCGCGATTATCGTCCGCGATTTGCGCCAGACGCGGGTATCGGGCAGGATCCTTGCGGTGGGCGTCCCACATCCCGTAGATATCGTTCATGAGGGGCTGCATCAGGCCGGGGCGGCCGTCGATCTGGAGGGCGGGCCAGGCGCTGTGGACCCGATTGACGGGAAAGATCTTGCCCTTGTATTTGGCCAATACAGGCTTGAAGGGATCGGTCGGCTTGTCGTCGAATCCCATCATTTCCATGTTGCCGTAGTGATTGTAGGCTTTCATGTCCGGGCCATAGAAGACCCAGAGACGCTTTCCCTTGCTGGGGATCTTGGGGGCCGGGTTGAACACGTCGCCGGCCTGAACCTGGGCCGGTTTGACGGTCCGCTGGGGGATATGGCAGGTCTGGCAGGCGATCTTTTCCAGATGAAGAGGCGGCAGGCCGGCGTGCGTGGCGATGGATGCCCCGAGATGTCCGTTCTCATGGCAGAAGGCGCAGGCGAGGACGGTGTTGTCGAGATCGTTCCTGACCAGGCCGCCGGGATCGTCGCCCTTGCCGAACTGGTGGATTTCCTTGCCCCGGATCCGGTCGTCGAGGGCCTTCGATCCGGCCGCGTGGCAATCGACGCATTTCAGCCCGGCCCGGAGATGGACGTCGGTCCGGGCGGAAAAATCGGCTCCCCGCTTTTTCCAGCCCGGCTGGGCGTGGCAGAACAGGCAGGCCTCGTTCCGCGGCTCGCGGACGATCCGCGGCGAGATCTTCCCCTCGGCATCGAACAGCGATTTGTCGTAGACGACCCGGACCGGCGTCGGTCCGAGGCTGGATCCTTCGACCGTCCCCCATCCCGCGCCGGCCGTCGGCGCCCAGCGGAAATTCTGGGTCTTCAGCTGGCTTTTCCGTTTTTCGTTGTCGTATCCCGGCTGATGGCAGATCAGGCAGTCCGCTTCCAGGACACCCGTTTCGCTCCACCGGGCCAGGTGGTAATCCCCGTCGAAGGCGTTATCCCCGCCGGAGGTCCATCCGTTCCGGGGATCTTTCATGGCCTCGTCGTAACGGCGGCCGGTCCGGTCGTATTCCGTCGGCCCGCCGCCCGGGTGGCATTCGCCGCAGCCGGCGGTGATGAAGCTGAACGACGTCATGTCCATCGTCCGGGCGGAATCGTTGTGCTTGGGCGAAAGATAGCGGTAGAGAGGCGCGGGCGAACACCAGTTGCCGCCGTAGTTCCCGGGCGTCGAGGCCCACAGGATGCGTTCCTCTTGGGCGGCCGTGGGCGTCTCCCCGGCGCCCTGGGTGAAATGGAATCCCTCCGTGATCAAGCGGTAATCATGACACCCCGAGGTCCCGCACGTCTGTTTCGGCGAATAAGGTTTGTCGGCGTTGATGTTCAGGGCAGGATTGATGATTTGGCCGGCTTCGTCTTTCAGATGGAACGGAGGACAGACCCCGGCCAGGGGCGGCGTCTTGGCCGGTTCCTGGGAGGGCGGTCCCGCAAGAAGCCAGGCCCCGAATGCGGCCGCGATGATCATCCCGGCTATCAGAATCGTCTGCCGCTTCATGAGATCCTCCTCAGAACGAGATTGTCGACTCCACAAACGCCCATCGCGCGGGCGGACTTCCGCCCGTGTTCTTGACGAATTCGCCCGGCCGGAAAACGCAGACGCCTCCCAAGATTTCGAGGCGATCCGATAATTTCTTTCTTATGGTCAGATCGGCCTCCTGACCCAGGCGTCTGCCGGACGTTCCCGTCGTGTCCCGGCGCAGGGCTTTTCCGGGAAAGTACCAGGCGTCCTCGGCCGCGTCAAGCCCGAAGAGATGATATTCAACGCGAATCGCGAGCGTCCTGACCGGCGTCATGGTCAGGTCGATTCGGAACTCCCGGAGATTCTGCCAGAAAAAAAGATTCATCCAGCCGTACAGAATGGAGTCGGCGCCGCTGAAAAGCCCGTCGAATGTCCCGTGAATTCCGTCGGCCGGATGATGATCCCCCGATCCCAGGACATATTGAATCGCCAGATAGGGCGTCCAGGCCCCCTGGAAGGTCCGGCCCAGGGAGAAGGCGAGTCCGTGAGCCCGGAGATCGTCCGGGCCCCACCGGCCGAACTGGCCGGCGAACATCGCGCCGCCGTCCCATGGTCTGCCGTGCCAGTCGATTCTGAAACCGAGGCTGTGAGAGGAAAGATTCCCCGTTCCCGTTTCTCCTTTGATCAATCCCCGGCCGTCATGCTTGTAAACGTAAAAAAGGTCGAGCAGGAACGGGAGGCTCTTGATCGAATTGTAGGAGGCATAGGCCGTCGGCCCTTCGGCCCGGGTGTTCGGCCATCGGTCCGGATCGTGGAGAATGAAACGTCCGGCGATCCAATGGCTGCTGAAGGATGTTCCGTCCATTTCGAGTCTGAGGGCGTCCCAGGCGTAGCGGCCGGTATTACCCCAATCGCCGGGACCGAAGACGCGCCGGTCTCCGTAGGAGAGCGCCTGCCGGCCGACGATCAGACGCGCCTTCCGGGAGAACTGATAGTCAACATAGAGTTGATTGACATCCAAGGGATCGTGGAAGGGGTTGTTCCCGCCGGAAAAGTCTTGATCCGAAAAGGATAGGCCGAGGGTTCGCGCGTCCTGGGCCTGAGCGTGAAGGCGGAGTCTGGAGGACCATGCCCAATCAACCTCCAGCCGCAGCCTTGAAAGTAGAAAATCGTCGCCCGCTCCGGTTCCGTAGGATCTGAGATTGAATCCGTCCTGCCGTTCGCCCCTCAGTCGGTAGGTTCCCTCGAAACGGAAACGCGCCGTCTTGGTGTCCCGATCGTCATTCGCCCCTCCGGCCTGATACGCCGGCCTTCCGGCTGCCAGACAGGACAGAACAGCGAGGAGGATCGTGGATAGGCTCATTTCGCGACGAAATATTTCCGTCTGAACGCCAAGGCGACGTTGACCAAGCCGATCATGACCGGCACCTCGATCAGCGGACCGATGACCGTGGCGAAGGCCTCGCCCGAGTCGATCCCGAACACGGCCACGGCCACGGCGATGGCCAGCTCGAAATTGTTGCTGGCCGCGGTGAAGGAGAGCGTCACCGTTTTGGAATAATCGGCCCCGACTTTCCGCCCCATATAAAAGGACATCAGGAACATCAAGACGAAGTAAAAGACGAGGGGAACGGCGATGCGGAGCACGTCGAGCGGGATCTTGACGATATATTCGCCCTTGAGCGAGAACATGACGACGATCGTGAAGAGAAGGGCGATCAGGGTGATCGGGCTGATCCGGGGAATGAATTTCCGTTCATACCAATCCCGGCCCTTGAGCTTCAGCATCGTGAATCGAGTGGCGACGCCGGCGAGGAAGGGGATGCCGAGATAGATGAACACGCTTTTCGCGATCTGGCCGATCGTCACGGCCACGACCGACCCTTTGAGGCCGAGGAGGGGCGGCAGGACGGTGATGAAGATATAGGCATAAACGGAAAAAAACAGGACCTGGAAGATCGAGTTGAAGGCGACGAGCCCCGCGGCGTATTCGGTATCGCCCTTAGCCAGCTCGTTCCAGACGATGACCATGGCGATGCAGCGGGCCAGCCCGATCATGATCAGGCCGTACATATAGTGGGGATAATCGTGGAGGAAGAGCACGGCCAGGGCGAACATCAGGATCGGGCCGATGACCCAGTTCTGGACGAGCGAGAGGGCCAGGATCTTGACGTTGCGGAAGACGTCGCCGAGTTCCTCGTACTTGACCTTGGCCAGAGGGGGGTACATCATCAGGATCAAGCCGACGGCGATCGGAATGTTGGTCGTCCCCGACTGGAATTGATTGATAAAGCCGACCACGGCCGGGACGAGGGCGCCGAGCCCGACGCCGACGGCCATCGCCAGGAAGATCCAGAGGGTCAGGTAGCGGTCGAGGAACGAAAGCGTCTTCGGGCCGGGATTCGACATGCGGTCCTCCAGTTCAGGACTTGAGTTTGTTGAAGAGAGCCGTCAGGTTCGTCCGATACATTTCTTTGATCGCGGTTTGGTGTTCGTCCAGGGGCTTGACGGGGATCAAATCGAGGACCTCCTCGGCGGATAATCCCGAAGAAAATAAAGTCCGGACCGAGCCTTCGAGCATCCGGGCGAGGGCCGGGCGCGCGTCTTCCGGGCCGAGGCCGAACGAACCGGCCAGGTTTTCGAGCTCGATCCATTGGGGCCAGAAGTAGGTCGGCCCCATGGCCGTCAGAATGGCATACGCCTCCAACGTCTCTTCCTTCACCTCCGGGCATTCGCCGAACGCTCCGAATAATTCCCGCAGCCTCTCTTGTTCCGCCGCGCCTATTCCGCCGCCGAAGACCAGGGGATTATACCCGGCGTTGACGATCGAACAGGCGTTGGGGATCATCCGGGCGACGCGGGGAAAGCCTTTGAGCGCGGCCGCCAGCCGCGCGATCGTGATCTTGGGCGCGAGCGAGACGAGGACCGTCTCGGCCTTCAGGGATGATCCGATGTCCTCGAGAACGGCCGGAATGGCCGGGGGATGAAGGGCGAGGAACACGATCTCGCTTCCGGCGGGGGCGCGATTGTCGTTCGGCGCGAGGCGAATTCCGAGAAATGTTTTCTGCAGAGAATTCAACGCTTCGGCGTTGACATCGCTGACCGTGATTTCGGAAAAGACGATATTTCTATTCTCAAATCCCTTAAGGAGGATCCGGGTGACCCGTCCCCCGCCGATGAAACCGATCGTTTTTTCGACGTTCATGCCGAGGCTCCTTTCCTGTCAGTGAACATTCTTTCCTCCGTCCGAAATCCGTTTTTACTGCAAAAACATGTAAACACCCGCGCCGATGATGAGAACGCCCGCCGCCTTCTGGAGGGCGGTCGTCGCCTTTCTCAGGCCGCGCGATTCGAGGAGCGTCTTGGCCGCGCCCACGGACGTTCCGGCGACGAGGACCAGAGCCGCGTGGCCGAGGGCGTAAATGAAGAGCAGCAGGGCCCCAAAGAGGGGATTCCCCTTCTGGGCGACGAAGGCGAGGAGGACGGCGAGCACGGGAACGGCGCAAGGGGTGGAGACGACGCCGAAGAGAAGTCCGGCGAGAAAGGCCCCTCCGATCCCCGTCTTTTGCGCCTTCAAGACGGCCGGAAGACGGAACTCCGCCCGCCACAATCCCAGGAGATGCGTTCCCATCAAGAGACAGACGGCCACGACGAGATATTTCCAAAAGCGGCCGACGTCGCCGAACATCCGGCCTAGAAGGGCCGAGACGAGTCCCAAGGCGGTGAACGTCGCCGAAAGGCCGAGGACGAAGAACAGGGAAAAGAGGAAGGATTTTTTCGCTCCCGAGACCGCTTCCGACCCGGCGACCATTCCGATCATCAGAGGGACCATGGCCAGGACGCAGGGATTCAAGGCGGTCATCAGGCCGCCGACGAAAACGGCGGGCAAGGCCAGCCACGGTTGGCCTTGGAGGAGGGTTTGAAGATCGCCGAAGAGACGTTCCATGACAGCCTGCTCGTCAGCTTACGCCTTTATCCTTGAGGAGCTTCAAGATCTCTTCTTTCGCGAAGAAGCCGACGTGGCGGAAAAATTCCTTACCGTCTTGTCCGACGAAGACTTGGGTGGGGATCAGTTGAATCTTATAATGACGGCCGGGCTCGGGATTTTTCCAGACGTCGTAGAATACGACCTGGACCTTGTCCGGAAAAGACGCGGCGATGTCCTTCATGATCGGCTGCATGGCCTTGCAGGGGATGCATTTGTCGGCCCCGATCTCGATGAAGGTGACCAGGTGCTTGGAAAAATCGAGGTCGAGCCGGTCGGTCGCGAGGACTTCACCCTTGGAGGCTCCTCCGACCATTGAAGTTTGAGCGGCGGCTTCGACGACGGGCCGAACGGGATCCCGATTTTGCTCCGCGGCATCGTTCTTAACGCAAGAGGCCGTCGGCAGAACCGCCGCCGCGCCGAGGGCGAAAAAGACCGCGTAAACTCGAATTCTCTTCATGACGATTCTCCTTCCTCCCGAAGTCGCCGGATGACGGTCTGAACGGCGTCGAGATCCGGAAACGCGAGGGCTCTTCAAACCTCTTCTTGAATGAAACGCTTGATGTCCTCGAGGCTGGGAATGCGGCCCGCGGATTTGACCTTGCCGTTGACGACGAGGCCCGGCGTGCCCATGATTTTGTAGTCCATGATTTTCTTGATGTCGGAGACTTTCTCGACGTCGGCGGCGATGTTCAGCTCGGCCAACGCGTTCATCGTCCGTTTCTCCACTTCGTGACAGCGCGGGCATCCCGGCCCCAAAATTTTAATTTCCATTTTTCAACCTCCTTAGTGCCTTAGGCCGGTCATCAGAACAACCAGCCGAATAAGATCCCCGTCACTGTCGACATAACGACGACGAGGGTGATATAGACAAGGGCTTTCTTTGTGCCCATCATTCTTCGAATGACGATCATACTGGGGAGAGAGAGCGCCGGACCCGCCAGAAGTAAAGCCAAGGCCGGTCCTTGTCCCATTCCGGAACCGAGAAGACCTTGCAGGATCGGAACTTCGGTCAGGGTCGCGAAATACATAAGCGCGCCCGAGACGGAGGCGAACAGGTTCGCCCAGATCGAATTGCCGCCGACGAGTTTCGCGATCCAGGCGTTCGGGATGAGGGCTTCGTGTCCCGGCCGGCCGAGGAGGAGCCCGGCGACGAAAACGCCGGCGAAGAGAAGCGGAAAAATCTGCTTGGCGAAAACCCACGTCGAAAAAACCCATTCCTTGATCTCGTCCCGGCGGAACCAGCGGAGGAGCATCCCCATCAAGATCACCCAGAGTCCGGCGCTGACGAACCATTTGGCTTGATAGATGGAATACCAGAGGCCAAGCGTCGTATCGGACTTCCCCCAATTCATGAAGACGAGGATCCCGATCATCACCGCGAAATAGAGCCCCGTCTTCCAGAGAGGCCGGCTCAGGTCCGAAGGCGCTCCGGACGCGAAATCGTTTTCATTCCGTTCCCGGGCGTCCTTCTTGCCGAACAGAAGTTGCATGAGGAGCCCGATGACGACCGAAAAGGCGATGGCGCCCAGCGCCCGGGCGAGACCGATTTTCAGCCCCAGCACTTTGGCCGTGAGGATGATCGCCAGGACATTGATCGCGGGTCCGGAATAGAGGAACGCCGTCGCGGGCCCGATCCCCGCCCCTCGCGTGTAGATGCCGGCAAACAGGGGAAGGACGGTGCACGAGCAGACGGCCAGGATCGTCCCGGACACGGAGGCGATTCCATAGGCCAGGGGCTTATTGGATTTCGGGCCTAGGTATTTGACCACCGCCTCCTGGCGGATGAAGACGGTGATGGCCCCGGCGATGAAGAAGGCGGGGATGAGACACAGGAGGACGTGTTGGCGGGCGTATTCCTGAAGGAGGGCGAAGGCTTCGAGGAGAGCGTTTTGAACGCCGGACCGGCCGAAGGGAATGAGGTACGCCGCCAAGAACACGGCGACGATAATGAGGAGGATCTTTATTTCTTTGGACATCGGAATTCCTTATGTCCCGCAGCGCGATTTTCGGACGTCATTCCGGATGCAGGTTTCTAAAGCGGCGCGGTCTTTGCGGACGGTCTCAACCGCTTCGGCGTCGTCCCGGAGCGGGCGTTCGAGCAGCGGCCGGAGATGCTCCTTGACCGCTTCGGGCATCCGGTAGATGATCCAGCGGCCTTCGCGATCGTCCTCGATGAGGCCGGCATCCCGGAGGATGCGGAGCTGGTGGGAGACCCTCGATTGCTCCATGTCCAGGATAGCCGTCAGCTCGCAGACGCAGAGGTCGCGCTCAAGAAGAAGGAGGACGATCCGAAGCCTCGTGGGATCGGAGAGTGACTTGAAGACACGGGTGACTTTTTTCATCTTTCTTAATATAATATGATCATATTATCATGTATTGAAATAAGGATTGTCAAGCCATGGCCAAGAAAAGAGTGCTTTTTCTTTGCACCGCCAACAGCGCCCGGTCTCAGATGGCCGAAGCGCTGGTCAACCACGATTTGAGAGACCGATTCGAAGCTTTTTCGGCCGGGACGGCCCCTCGGTCGCCTCATCCGGCGGCGTTACGGGTCCTCGCCGAACTCGGGATCGACTACAGCCGGGCCAGAAGCAAGTCCCTTGATGAATTTGCCGAGGAAACGTTCGACTTCGTCATAACTCTGTGCGACGGGGCGAATGAGGCCTGCCCCATCTTCTTCGGCGGAGTCGAGCGGTCGCACCTGGGATTCGAAGATCCGGCCGGGGCAACGGGTACGGAGGATGAGGTTCTCGCCGTCTTCAGGCGCGTCCGCGACGAGATCCGGAATGTCGTCGAATCCTATCTCCGAGGAAAGGACGAACCCTCCGCGGATTGATCATTTATAGAGGATTTTCCGGACGCCCTCGACGCCGAATTCCTTCTCGATCCGCTCCAGAAGCGCCGGAAAATCTTCCTCTCGCTTCTCCGACACGGCCCGTTCCCAATCTTCGATGAGAGTCGAGGGCTCGTACTCATGCTCCATGCGCAGGAGGCGGCGAATCCCTCGGAACGAAAGCCAATGGGTGACGAGCAGAAGGGCTACGGCGTAGAAGGCGACGTTAGGACCGGGAAGGAGAACGAGAAATCCGGTGATCGGGACGAGAAGCGCTTCGCCGATGACGATGAAGAGCCTCTCCGTTCGCTTTTTATGGAGAAAAAAATGAAACCGGGCGTTGATCCACTTGTCGTCGGCGTGGCCGTGGAGGACGCGGACCGACTCCTCGGAGAGATTCAACGCCCGGGCGAAGGCCTGCTCCTGGCGGAGCGTCCGCTGAGGCAGGAGCATAAGTTTGCGCTTGGCCACGTCCCAAGCTTTCTTCAGCCATGAGGAGTCGGCCGGCAGGGTGGCTGAGGCATGGGTCGAGAAGAGGCGGTATTCGTGTTTCCAATCCTTGACGAAGAAAAACGTCGCCATCATCGCTCGCATTCTATCAAAAAGACGGGGTCAAACCTACACATCTGACAAAACACTCCTTTAAAGAATACGTTTGTCAGATGTGTAGGTTTGACCCCTAATTAAAATCGGTCGGGATGGAGAAGACGGGCGAGGGATTCGAACGCGTCGAAGAGCCGGGGGCCGAAGCGGCTGGCGGCGTTCTCGTCGAGAAGACCGAATCGGCCGTCCCGGACGGCGCGGAGGCTTCGAAAGGCCGGCTGGGCTTCGAACCAGGCCCGGGTTCGATCGAAATCGTCGCCCGACCGGGCCAGAACGACGATGAGGTCGGGATCGTCGGCGATGAGCCGCTCCGCCCCGATCTCGAGCCAATTTTTCGGAAGGCCGGCCGTGACGCTGAGGCCGCCCGCCCGGCCGATCATATCGGTGAGATAACTCTCGCGCCCGCACGTCCAAAGGCCCTCGCCCTGAAGCTTGAGGAAGACCCTCGGACGGGTGGCGACGCCGCGGATCGCGCGGTCGACGCGCCGGATTTTTTCCTCGATTTCTGAGACCAGCCTGTCCGCTTCGGCGATCCGTCCCGTGACCCGGCCGAGCTTCTCGATCGTCCGGGGGACCGCCTCCAGGTCTGGGCCGATGTCAAGGATGAAAACCGGAAGACCCAAACTCTTGAGGCGGTCGAGGGCTTCGAGCGGATTTCCCCGAAAGGCCACGACGAGGTCGGGGTCGAGGGCCCGGATCGCCTCGAGGTTGGGATCGAGGAATCCCCCGATCTTGGTCTTAAGGCGGGCCTCAGGCGGAAAATCGCAGAATCGGGTGACGCCGACGACACGGCCGCCCGCGCCCAGGGTGAAGATGATCTCGGTGATATTGGGGGCGAGCGAGACGATCCGTCGATAAGATCCCGCGGCCGGGAAGGCGTTCCCGAGGTCGTCCCGGACCGCCTCCTGAAAGCCGGCGGAGAAGATCGCCCGGCTCCCCAACAGCCCGGCGAAAATGAATCCGAACAAGCGGCGTCTCATCGGTTTGCGCGTTTAACTTCCCCCAACGCTCCCGAATTGTCAAGAGGAGCGTCGGCCGACCGTCGAACGGTTTTTTTCACGACGGATGCGCGAATGTCCTGTCGCGGTTGGTTCCGAAAGGGGAGTCATCGAAAACTCCCTTCGATTCGCAAACCGGGAAAAAAGAGAAATTGTTTTCACGGCCGGGCGAGACGTCCTTCATCGTTGAAGGCCGGGGATCGGGAGTCCGTCAATCGGACGAGGTCATCCGGTCGAGAATATGATCGAAAAAATCCCGGACCGTTGCCTCGAACTTCGCTCGGGTGAACATTTGCGCTTTTTCGTGAGCCGCCCGGCCTAATTTTTCGACAAGCGGAGTGTTCCGAATGAGTTTCAGGGTATAGCCGAGTAATTCCGTTATGGACTTGACCCGGAAACCGTTCCGGCCGTGATCGATGATTTCCCTGAGTCCGCCCCCGTCATAGACTAAAGGAACCATCCGGTTCTGCATCGCCTCGACCGTGGTCATGCCGAAATGTTCGATTTCGCCCGGGTCGTCGTGGTTCAGACCGCACATATGCCAGAACAGAGTCGACTCCCGATAAAGAATTTTCAACTCCGCCAGGGGAAGGTTGATCTTCAATTCGATATTCCGGCCCGGATGATTCGCCAGCAGCTCACCTAATTTGGAAAGATAGCGGTTTTCCGGAGGGCTGCCGCCGGCCAGAATGAAGGTCCAGTCTCCAACGATATCCGGCCATTCCCGGCCGAGTTTCATGAAAGCCTCAATCATTTCCCATTGTCGCTTATGTCCTTCCGGCTCGAAACGGGCGACCGAGAGAATGATTTTCTTCTTTCGAATCTCGTTTTCCCCGGATTCCATATCGACCGGAGGATAAATCAGTTGATGAGGGGTGAATTTCCATTTTCTTCGGATCCATTCGGCTGTGTAGCGGCTGTTGTAGACCACCGAGGTATACTGATCGGCATAAAAATAGCTTTGGGGTCTTCGTTCGGGAAAATGACAAATAAAGACCGATTCCGCCGCTAAGGGGTAGACCATCTCGTTCATACTGTTGTTGACGAAAACATCGTACCGTCCGCTCTCCCGGCTGATGAGATGAAAAGGATTCTCGACTTCCGCGGAGACGAAGGCCGGGTCCAGATGGAACGCCTTGCGGTCCTCAAAAAAGGGCAGGGAGATGACTTTGATGGAGCATTTGGACAGGTCCAGATTATACCACTCCAGAAAATCCCGGTAATGGATCTCTCGGTTGGCCAAGATTGTGACATCGAAGCGGTCTTGGAGGGCCGAGACCAAGGTTAAACCGTATTTTTGGGCGCCGCCGATAAAATGAAAGGCATGGTCATAGACGGCTAACGAAGGTTTTCGAAGCCGGAGCCTGACCTCGGCTCGTAATAAGAAATTGTAGGCCGCCTGAATTCCCCCATGGCTCGATATCTCCATGACGGTTTTTGCCAGCTCCGGAGCGGTCGTCAGGGGATGGAGTTTAAAATTTATCAGGTCGGGGAGCGCGTCCCGGTCCGCCCCGGGGATCAGGGGAGGGGCCGCTCCCGCGGTTTCGACGGCGGGGTTTTCTTCGCCCTTGCCGATTTTTTCTTCGATCCGTTCGATTCGCTCTTGATTGTGATTGAGGCGAAGAAGCAAGGCCTGAGAGAACGCCGCGATCCGCCGGTTGAATTGGATTTGCCGATCCAAAAATCCATTGAGGCCGGCGAAGGTCGTTTCCAGAAAAGCGCGTTTAATGTAAGAAACGGGTTTGCCGACGATTTTCCGATGGGATGTGATCGCCTGGAGATCGAGCTTGGCTTCCTCCTGGCCGCTCACGTCCGAGAGGCATTCTCGGATCAGGGCCTCCAGCTTTTTATCGGAGAATTCCTCCGCCGGGGGAGAAAATTCCCGATCGATTTCTTTGCCGACCCAGATTCGAAGGTCCCGAATTTCTTCCTTTTTTCTGTCCAACTCTTCCTTTAAGCGATGGATTTCTTGAGTCAGTTTTTCCATTTGGAATCATCTATCAAGTCGCGGGAACATCGAAGTCGCGTCGATCACCTCGGGCTCGATTGTCCCGATTTTAATGAATCTCGTTTTTTATTTCAAGACGCGGGTGAGCTTTTCCGAGAAAACGGCTTGGACTCGACTCACCGTGATCCCGTGGAGGCAGAGCGGCTCGGCGAATTTACAGTTTTCCGAACACGGGCTGCAGGAGAGCCCCAACCGAACGACTTCCGGATCCGATCCCCAAGGTTTGAAACGTTCATATTCACCCGGGCCGAACAGGCCGATGACGGACACGCCGGAGGCGACCGCCACATGCAGGGGACCGGAGTCGTTGCCGACAAAAAACCGGCAGAACTTCAGGACGGCGGCCATTTCTCGGATCGTCGTTCGGCCGGCGAGATTGACGGTTCGTTTGTCGTGCAAACCGTTCTCGATTTTCCGCGCCAATTCCCGCTCGGCGTTCCCGGCCAAAATCAAAATCGCGGCCCGGTGGTTTTCCTGCAGCCAACGGCCTAAGGCGATGAACCGATCCGCGGGCCAGCGGCGATAAGCCCAGGCAGCCCCGGGGGCAAAGGCGATCAGCAAGGCTTGATCCGCGAGGCCGTTTCGGTTCAGCACATTTCGGGCGAATTCCTCATCCTCGGGGGTCGTCCAGACTTCCAATTTCGGATTTTCGGGATGCGCTCCCAGAAAGCCGAGAAGATCCAGTTGGTATTCGATCTCATGGCGAGGAGCGCCTCTCGTTGGACCGTGGGTGATCAAATGGTTCACATTATTCGAGCGGAACGGTTGATGGTCATTCAGGACGTCTCTATAGGCGATCCGCTCGGGGGCGCCGCTCGCATACATGAGGATGAGGGCGGCCGCTTGGTAGGCATCGTTATTCCACCGGAGGGAAACGGCCAGGTCGAAATGATGCTTTAATAGATGCCGCCCGGCCAGCTGAAAGGCTTTCAGCCACCACCAGACGCTCCCCTGAACGGCATTTTTATGGTCTTTGACGGTTCTCCAATCGAAAACGCGCAGTTCATCGATATAAGGGCATTTTTCGACCACGTTGAACTGGCTGGGCTGGACGATCAGAACGATTTTGGACTGGGGGAGGAACCGCCGCAACTCGCGCAGGAACGGCGCGGATAAAATGATATCGCCGAGGTCGGCCAACTGGACGACCAGAACTTCCCGTGGAGGAAAAGCGGCCGCGGGAGAATTTTTCCGACGCCGGCCGCTCAACCAAAGAAATCCTTTAAAGAGCGGAGGAAAAACCTTCAGCGCCGCTCCCGCGGAGGTTTTCCGAATTCGACGCCCGAGTTTCATCCTCACGATCTTCGGTTTGCCCAGGTTTCGAACCTCGACGAGAAAACTCCCCCATTTCACCGCTCGATTCGCCCGACGGGTGAGCTCGGAGAGGATTTTTAGACGCGCGCGTTCCGGTATCGAAGACCGTTCTTCGGAGACGATTCCCGGGCGGCCGATCCGGCTTTGTCCGACAGCCTCGCTCAAGACGGCTTCGATGGAATCGATGGAGGATTCCAGCCGGAACCCCTCTTCGATCGTGCCTCGGGCCCGCGAACGCAGAGATTCATAGAGTTCGGGGTTTTTGAGCAGGCGAAGAATTTGCCGCGCGCAAGCCTCCGGATTCTCTCCGGGGATCGTGAGGGCATTGACTTCATCTTTAAGAATTTCCGAATGGCCGCCGGTGGCCGTGCCGACAATCGCCATTCCACAGGACATCGCTTCCAACAGGGCGATGGCCATGGGTTCCACGAGCACGGATGGGAAGACGAAAATATCGTGCGTCCGATAGAGGTCGGGCATCGCCCGGGTCGGGCCGTAGTCGAGAAAATTCATGTTCGGAAGAACGCCGCAGGAAGCGGCCAGATCGTGAAGAGCGGCGAAATAATCGGGGAAGGCGTCCTGAATTCCCGCGATCGTCAGAGATAAGCCGTCGTATCCGGAGTCTCGCTTCAAGATTCCCAAAGCCCGGATCGCGATATCGATGCCTTTTTGAGGCCGGATGGACCCTTGGTAGAGCAATCGTCTCGGCTCTCGGCCGTCGGACGTCTTATAGGAGAAACGGCGGATATCGGTCCCCCAGGGGACGACGGCCGGATGGGCCGCCGATCGGCCCGCTTGTCCGGCCGCGGCTTCCAAGTAACGGCTGGTAAAAATTACCCGGTCGAAGTCCGGCGGCCGGGAGAACGTCGCGAGTTGAAAACGACGGATCAGATGGCGAAGGACCTTATAGCCGCTCGTTCCCTTGGGCCGCTCCTGATACCAGCGGTCCGCTTCCCACGTGGCCAATCCGTCGCCGGAGACATGGAAACAGACCGGAAGACCCATGTCTTGGGCGATGAACGCCAGCGAGGCCGAGAGCCGGGAGAAATCGAACAGGAAAACGATATCCGGGCGAAAGTCCCGGCAAAGCATCCGCGCCGAGGCTTGATTAACGACTTCTTTCAAAAAAGCTTTCTGCCAACTCGCCGGCTTTTTTCGATCTTTGATGAGCCAGCTATGGACGTCGCTGTCTCCGCGGGGTTTCCGGAGCCACGGCGCGCCGGTCAGGATCTCGATCCGGTGTTTCCGGGCTTTCAAAGCCTCCACGATTTCCCGGCATCCCAAGGCGTTGTCGTCTTTATCGTGGGGGGGATAACCGTTGGAGATGACCAGGATTCGCATCGCTAGAACATTATCTGCCGCGGAATATAGCACGATGGAATGACCGCAGGCAAACGAGTCCCCCGTCGGAAACCCGAGAAACGAAAGGCCATGATCTTCAGCTTTCGGCGACCTTCCGAAAAACATCCGCGAGCACGCGGGCGCTCACAGGCCATTGAAAAGCGGCCGCCCTCAATAGACCCGCGGCCGACAGGCGTTCGCTCAAATCCGGATTTTCCAGAACGGACCGAATTCCCCGGCCGATGCTTTCCGGTTCGAGCGGATTGGCATAAACGACGGCGGCGCCGCCGACCTCGGGGATCGCTCCCCGGGCGGACGTCACGACGGGAGTTCCGCAGGCGAGGGCTTCGAGAATGGGCATGCCGAACCCTTCATACAAGGAAGGCAGGACGAAGAGCGCGGCCTCCCGCATTAAGGGCGCGCGGTCTTCTTCGGGGATGTATCCTAAAAATTTGATCCTCGCTTCCAATCCGAGTCTCCGAATCGTCGCGGAGATGTCCCTGTTTTTCCAGCCCGGCCCGCCCGCAACGACGAGCGGTCGCCGAGTTTTTAGGCTGTCCGGCAGCAAAAAATAAGCCTCGATGAGCCGCGCGAAATTTTTACGGGGTTCGAGCGTGCTCATGGAGAAAACATATCCGCCGTCGAGGTCGTATTTAGCGAGAACGGCCGCCCGCTCTTCGAGGGGGATGTCCGTCCGAAAGACCGCATGATCGACGGCGGGGTAAACGACCGTGATTTTTTCGAGCGGGAACCGGTAGGCTCGATGAAGCTCCTTTTTAATGCATTCCGAAATCACGACGACATGGTTTGCCCGTCTCAGAGTCCTCGGCACATATCTTTTCAAATAAAGATGGTCCTTTCCCAGGAGGGTGTTGGGAAAGCGGAGGAAGCCGAAGTCGAAAATGACGGGAACGTACTTGGAGCGAATCAGCGGCTCACCCACGTAATTCGGGAAAAAATACAGGCCGGGCTTCTCCGGCTTGAAAATATCGAGAGGAATCGGCGGCCGAACGGCCCGGCGGCGGAGCCGGTCATAGACCAGGCTGGGGACGAGCCGGGAACGGACCGAGAGGGTTCCCCCCAGGTTGCGGGCCTGATCGGCGAAATTTTTTTCCTGCGGAGTCCGCCGCGGCTTCAAGAAGAATCGATAAGAGAGCAATTTGATCGGGAAATGGTCGGGAAACTCGTTATAAGCTTTAAGAAGCTCCCAGGTATAGTAGCCCACCCCGCTATAAGGCGGATGGAGAGCGCTCGGTTCGACGATCAGATCGGGGACCGGGCGAGCGGCCATGGAAGCTCCTTTTTCCGATACTCGGACTCTTTTCCCGTGAGCCCGAGTCGCCTGTCCGTGAATACGGATTTAAGACATATCACTCGAGACGAATCGCTGTCAACAACTTGTGGGGAGTCGGAATTCGGACGCGTCGTTCAGCGCTCTTGGGCGATAAGGAGCGTTTTGGGGTCGAGCTTCAGGGGGAGGATCCCCGCCGCCGGATGATCATGGTCCTTGATCACGCGAAGCTCGACAAAATCGCCTTTGGCATGAAGGGTGATCACGATGTCAAGCTCGCTCCGGTGGGGGATCAGGACACAGGGCATCCCGTCGGCGTCGTAAAGAGGGCCGTCGGGGTCGCGGAGCGAGGCGCTGAACCAGATCTCGATGTTCATCCGCCGGGCGAACTCTTTGAACTTGCGGAGGTCGGCCGACCCGGCCAGGACGAAATCGTAACCGTCGACGATGATCGTTTCGGCGGAGAATTTGCCGAAAGTGATCATCGCCTCGACGCTTCGGAGAACCTGATCGGTCTTCATCCCTTCCTGCTTGAAGTTCATGATGACCCGCTTTTTGATGATCTCGTCGTGGACATCGACGGCCTTGCGGAGCCGGCGGATCTTGGCGATCTCTTTGAAGATGTCCTCGTACCAGGTGATGATGTAGTCGACCCGGCTCGCGTACGAGACGTGGATAACGGGTTTTCCCTGGAAGAGCTTCTCGGTGGCGATGTGGACGAGGCAGGCGGTTTTCCCCACGCCCTTGGGCGAGGCGAGGACGGCGATGGCCCCCCGGCCGGGGCCGCCGTGGGTGGAGTCCTCGAGAATTCTGAGGGGGCTGCGCTTGCTGAGCAGGGACTTGACCATCGGGCGTTGCTCCTCCGTTATTTCGCGCCTTGCGCCTTTCTATCGGCGTGGCGGGCCATGAGCTCCTCGGCGACGGGGGCGGGCACCCGGCCGTATTTGAGGAATTCCATGGTGAATTCGGCTTTCCCCTGGGTGAGGGAGCGGATCTGCATCGAGTAGCCGAACATCTCGCTGAGCGGAACTTCGGCATCGACCCGGGAGAAGGCGCCGTCCTCGACCGAACTGACGATGATCCCGCGGCGCTGGTTGATCGAGGCGAAGATGTTGCCGGCGAACTCGGACGGCCCCTCGACCGAGACTTTCATGATCGGCTCGAGGATCTGCGGTTTGGCTTTCCGGTAGACCTGGCGGAAGGCCCCGACCGCGGCCGCCTGGAAGGCGTGGTCGGATGAGTCGACGTCGTGGTAAGCCCCGTCTGTGAGGACGACGCGCACGCCGATCACCGGGAAGCCGATCAGCTCGCCTTTCTTGAGCGAAGACTGGAAACCCTTATCGCAGGAGAGGATGAACTCCCGGGGGATGCGGCCGCCCTTGACTTCATTGACGAACTCGTAGGTGCCCTCGGCGAGCGGTTCGAGATAGCCGATGACCCGGCCGAACTGGCCGGCGCCGCCCGTCTGTTTCTTGTGGAGATAGTCGAATTCGACCCGGCTCGTGATCGATTCCCGGTACGCGACTTGGGGCCGGCCCGTCTCGACCTCGGCGTTGTACTCGCGTTTCATCCGTTCGACATAGACGTCGAGATGGAGCTCGCCCATGCCTTGAATAATCGTCTCGTGCGATTCGGGATCCACGTGCGTTCGGAAGGTCGGGTCTTCCTTGGTGAAGCGGTTGAGGGCTTTGGCCATTCGGTCGAGGGCATTTTTATCGGCCGGTTTGATGGCCAGCGAGATGACCGGATCGGGGACGTAAATCGAGGTCATGGCCAGATTGAGGCCGGGGGCGGCGAAGGTGTCTCCTGAAGCGCAATCGATCCCGAACAGCGCGGCGATATCTCCCGCGCCCGCCCCGGCAACGTCCTCCATGTGGTCGGCGTGCATCCGGATGAGCCGGCCGACCTTGATCTTTTGGCGGGACCGGGTGTTGACGATTTCGTCGCCCTTCCCGATATGCCCCTGGTAAACTCGGATGTAGGTCAGTTGGCCGTAAGGCCCGTCCTCGAGCTTGAAAGCGAGGAGGACGGCGGGCGCCTCGGGATCGGAGACGAGCTTGAACGGGCGTCCGTCGCGGTCGATCTCGATCGCGGTGTTGTCCACGTCGGCGGGGTGGGGAAGGTAGCGGACCACGCCGTCCAGAAGAGTCTGGACGCCTTTGTTCTTATAGGCCGACCCGAGAAATACGGGAGTGAGCTTGCGGGCGATCGTCCCCCGCCGCACGGCCTCGTGAATGAGATCCGCGGTGACGAGGTCTTCGAGGATGGCTTCGGTCAGCGCGTCCGAGAACATCGAGGCCGCGTCGAGGAGTTCGTCGCGGCGCCGGCGGGCTTCGTCGCGGAGTTCGTCCGGAATCTCTTCGGTCCGGACGACTTCCCCATCCCGGCCGTCGAAATAGACGGCCTTCATCTCCACGAGATCGACAATCCCCCGG
>Ga0315288_10002474_pt1 | contig 23902 bp, 17 predicted proteins | sample YL17G11_20_MG_FD_203454 | JGI IMG/M metagenome (GOLD analysis project Ga0315288, IMG submission 203454) | Sediment microbial communities from Yellowstone Lake, YNP, Wyoming, USA - YL17G11_20 | ecosystem: Environmental > Aquatic > Freshwater > Lake > Sediment | place: USA: Wyoming | collected... | reverse complement strand
TAATTGACGCTGTATTAAATCTTTCAACGTCAACAAAAATCGGTAAAACAAAAATTTTCTCCGGATTAATCTTTTGGGCAATTAAGGATTTTTTGATTCTGGCGCTGACAACCCGAAACACATCAGCGCGGCGAATTAAAAATTTTCCCAGCCAAACTCGGAATTTATTAGCCGGCGACTCGCGCGCAAAAAGAGGGTTTAAAAAATCAGTATGAATTTGGAGTTGCAGCTTGATTTTATTTTTTTTGGCAATCCGCCAGCCCGCCAGTCCGGTTTCAAACGGATCCTGGGTAAAAATTAAATCTATTTTTTGCTCCGCCAAAATTTTTTTAGCAATTCTGAAAGAATCAAAATAATAACCCAAACGGCAGCAGGAATTGGTCGGATAAATAAAAAGCTTGTCGCCAAAAACAATCGCCTGCTCTTTCTTTTTGGTCCAGACAATAACAAAAATTTTATCAACCAATTGGCTGTATTCTTTTAATCTAGCCAAGCTATGCGAAACTGGCGAAAAGATTCCTTTGTCTAAATTTATTACTAATAAATTCATTAAAATTAGCGCCTGCCAAAAACACAGATCAAAGATTGTCCATATTTTTTAAATGGCGGCAGCTGGCAAAAAAAATTATCGACCGCATGAATAAATTTATTTGAAAACCAAAATCTTGAGATACCCAAATAATGTAAAGGCGGCCAAAGGGTGCTAGCGCGACTACGAATTAAATCAAAACCTCCTTCTTTCATAATGCTTTGCCATTTTTTCAAGCTATATGGGTATTGGTGAGCATCTGGGTCCCAGCCAGGCTTTCTAACTGTCTTCCCTTTCCGTCTTAAAATTTTCCGCCCGACAAATCTGAATAGATTTTCCCATTTATCATGCCAGGCCGGAAAAGTAATTAAAAGCTGGCCATTTTCCTTAAGCAAACGGTGTAACTCCCCTACCACGCGCTCTGGACGTTGAATGTGTTCAATTATATCAATCGCTATGGCTTTATCAAATTTTTCTTCAAGCGGTATTAGCTCAACATTGGAGAGAAGCGTCTGGAAATTTTCCATACCATAATGGCGGGCCAGTTGCCCTGCAACATCCAGTCGCTCTTGATTGACATCAACACCGACCATTTTTTTAAAATTCCATTTGTAAATAACTGCCTGTACCCCGTCACCACAGCCAATATTGAGTACAGCCTCGTCTTTTGAAATTGGAAAAAATTCCGGATAAATAATTCCCGACAGCAACTTGCCACGATTAAAATTGATTTCTTGGTCCGATACCATATCACTTTTTTATTTTATTTTTACTTCCGCAGGATTTTAAATAATTCTTTCTCGGCTAAACTTGGATCAATGAAGGTTTTAAATCCGTACTTTTCAGCCTCTTTTTTGTATTTTGGTCCTTCGCAATTATAAAATATTTCCGCTTCTCTTCTTTGTAAATCTTCTGTCTGCCCCCAACGAGAATCTTGTTTATTTCGTTCCAGAATAATCTCAAACGATTCACCGAGAAGAAAAATTCCTTTAAAATCTAAATCGCGATGAGCCAGATGCGCTAATATATTTACACCTTCAAAAATTGCCGGCTTGCCTGCTTTAATAATATTAGCAATTCGACTGACAATTTCTGGCCACAACGCCTCGGATTGCTTAACCATGTTATTCCAATGTTCTTCACAAGAAGTAGTTTTCCAATAATCTTCTTCGTTTTTGTTCCAGAAAAAATCTACCCAATCTGCATGTTTTTCCTTCCTGAATTCCTCACGCCAATCATCTATCTTAAAATGCTGAATATCAAGAGTTTTGGCAACCTTTGCCGCAAGATAACTTTTACCCGATGCTGGTATTCCGCTTATAAATACATATTTCATAATATCTTGTCTCCTTATATTTTTATTTAATAGAATTATAAATTCGCCGCAAATTTTTCCCGAAAAATCCTTTTTCCTCAATCGCCAAACCAGCTAAAAATTCAACCAAATAAATATCCGCTGGCAGGGCAAATAAATGATGTTTAATTCTGAATTCAAACCATTTGGTAATCGGGCCAAGTTTGAATTTTAGCAGTTTAAAATATTCCCTGATGCGCCAGACGTATTGGCCGTCCACCCAGGGAGAGGAAAAATCTTTGCGGAAGCGGTCAATGCGACCCCAATCTTCGGTTCGCTGGGGCGGCCTAAAACCTTCTTTAATCGCCAGCTCATACATCGCCGAGCCAGGATAGGGCATATAAGCGCCCAGCGTAAAGGCGGCTTGCGGATGGATTTTATAAATTTTATAAAGTAAATCAACGGTGTCAAAAAATTCTTTTTTGGTTTCGGTCGGCAGGCCGACTATGGCCGAATAACTGGCCGGCACATTGTATTTAGCCAAAGATTTAATCGCTAACATAATTCGCTCAACTGTAATTTTTTTATTAATTAAATTAAGCAGCCGGTCGCTGCCTGACTCAACTCCAATTAACAAATCAAAAATTTTAAGCTCCTTTAGTTCTTTAGCTAGTTCATCATCAATCATATCAATTCTAATTTCCAGGTGCGAGGGCAGGTTAATTCGTCTTAAAATTTCCAGGGCTCTGGCTTTATCAACAAAAAAATTATCATCATAAAATTTTATCGCGTCAATCTGGTATTTTTGTTTTAAATATTCAATGTCAGCCACCACCCTCCCAATTGACCAAGCCCGCCAGCGGCTTTGGTTAAAAGCGCGGTTATAACAGAAGGCGCAATTGAAAGGACAGCCGCGACTGGTTTTATAGGCGACCACGCGTTTATATTTGTCTAATTTATAAAGGTATTTTTCCATGTCCAATATAGAAAAATCCATTGGCCATTGGTCCAAATCATTAATTAATGGTCGGCAGGGATCGAGCCGCGCCTGCCCGTTTTCTTTATATCCCAAGCCCAAGAGGCCCGACAAAGATTCTTGGCGCTCTAATTTTTGAGTTAACTCCACAATAGTTTCTTCGCCTTCGCCGACAATAACAAAATCAATATATGATTCGTTCAAACATTGTTCCGGCAGCAGCGAAGGATGGATGCCGCCCCAGAGGATTTTGAGAGAGGAACGCTCCTTGATTTTTTTGGAAAACTCCGCGCTGTGCTTAGTCTGAATTCCGGTCATGACCGATAAAGCGACCAATAAGGGATTTTTGGCGACGATTTCAAAAACAGTTTTATCAATTTCTTTTTCGGTGATATTGATGAGCTCAACTTCAAGGCCATAAGACTTGAGCGCACTGCCCACCGACAAAATTCCCATCGGCAAAATTTTTTCCGAATGGTCTTGAGAATAATTTATCTGGACTAAAGTAATCATAGAAGTCGATTTTTTACTTTATTTTTTATCCACAACAAGCGCTTGACATTATCCGTACTGCCTGATATCATTTAGATACAAAAACCTGTACTCTGAACTGTCGCCGGACGGCGGCGTGGCTGGGACAACCAGCATAGGAGCGTGGTTGGAAATAGCCCCTTTGGGGCTGTTTTTTGTTATTCAAAAAGCCACTCGTCCTCAATATGTTTTTTGATAATATTTTTGTAAATTTTCGCGTCTTTTTTGTTATCATCATAGCTTATCCTTACGCTTCCTGCGATCATATCAGCCATCGCAAGGGTTTTGTTTATAAAAATTGTTGTCATTAGTCTTCGACGGATTCCAAGTATCTTCTATTAATTGCCTGTAAATGCTTTCGCTATGTTTTTTCAAAAAATTGCCTTTATTTAAGCTCTTCCCAGCATTGCCTATAAAAGCCTCTAAAAAGCTGTAGTATAAAATATATTGACCGAGGCACCATGAGACTTAATAATTTCTATTTCTTTAAGGTCTCTTAAATCTTTATTAATTGTCGCTCGTGGCACTCGTCCCAAAATCTTCTGACAATCATGAACCGTTAATTTCCCTTTGATAAGAAGCATATCAATAATTTTCATCTGTCTTTCGTTTAATTGACGATATTTGCTACCCAAGAGAATAACTTCAAAATTATTAACAAGATTTCTGAAAAGCGGATATGGCAAACCCCATTCTTCCATCTTTTTAAAAACGATATCAATGCCTCGCCCATATTCTTCCAAATAATCAAAGTCTTTCAACCGCAAGCACGCAGAAGAAAGCTACAAGAAACCAAAAAGAGCGCCGGTTGTAGATGTTGCTACGTACGTCCTAAATTCATTGTCTGTAATGATGGATAATTGCTTAGCCTCAAGAAAAAATTTAGTCAGCCCGCCTATCTTAAATGCATAATCGCCTCGTTTTTTGTACACACTTGTCTCAGGCCAAACATCTTTTTCAAAATTCCAGCCAAGTGCCTCAAAAAGCGGCCGAATAAAATGATCCTCGGTTTGCCTCTCATTGTAATTTTTGCGGTCTGCCGATGATAAATTTTCGTAACGATCAATCAGTTTTTTAATTTTTTCTTTTGCTTGTTGTCTGCTCATTTTTTTATTAATTTGCACTAGCAATGTATTTTTTAGCTAATTTAAAATCTATTGGCCAGGCAAAAAATTTTAATTTCCAGCGCAACTGACAAAGCAGGACAAAACCCAACTTCATCAATTTTTGTGCTTTGACCGAAGAACCCATTGCACTTTTGATACTGTGGGCGCCAAAACGCACATAAGCTTCCATTGATTCCACAAAATCCTTATCAGTTACCCAAGGAAAGAATTTAGGCGCTAAATAATTTAATTCATTTTGAACTAAATGCGACCATTCCTCCAAAGACTGCGGCGCCTGCCAACCAGCCTGCAAACATTCCTTATAAAGCACTGAACCCGGATAAGGCCGAAAAACCTGTGGCCCTAAAATCTGGACTTTATCGCTTAGCTTAACGAGCCGGTCAATTAAACGAAGCGTCATCATTATATCTTCTTTTATTTCGCCCGGCAGTCCTATCATAAAAGAGTATTGAGGAATAATATCGTGACGCAAACACATTACTGCCGACTCAACAATTTCTTGAGCGGTGATATCTTTTTGGATTTTTTTTAAAATTTTGGGGCTGCCAGATTCCGCCCCAAAAGATAAAAGATAACAGCCAGATGCTTTCAATCGTGCCAAAAAATCATCATCAATCACCCCCTCTTTAAAATAATTGGCTCGGACCGTTGTTTCCCAAGAAATAACCAAATTTTGCTCAATCATACCCTCAATAATCGCCTTGGCGCGGGCAATATCAACAAAAAAATTTTCGTCCCAAAAGCGCAATTTTTTCCCTACAAAATAGGGCTGGCTTTTGATTATGCGCAAATCTTCAAGCGCTTGATTAACAGCGCGCGGCCGCCATTTATTTTTTAATATGGCATTAATACAAAAGGTGCAGCGGTGCGGACAACCACGGGAAGTAAGCGAAGGTATGAGCTCCAAATTTTCTAAAACTTTCCTTTCCACCAAATCCCAATTAAACAGCGACATCTTAGCCGGATCGCCTAGCTCGCCGCAGGGATTGTTTTTTATCCGGTCTCCCTCCTTGAAAGAAATACTGCGAACCTCGGCTAAATTTTTGCCGCCGGCAATTTCCAGCATTGCCTCCTCACCTTCGCTGAAACAGACAATATCAACTAAGTTGTGCATGACGGTCTGCTCGGGAAAAAAAGTCGGATGAGTACCGCCCCAAATAATTTTACAGGCGGGATTTAACCGGCGAATTAATTGGCTGATTTGCAGCGCGCCAGGAATCTGAGTCGTCATGACCGAAAGCCCCGCAAAATCACACTGGCGCGCTTCCGCTTTTATTAACTCCAGATAATCTGGCTGCCTGGCGCCGTCAATAATTTTAACCGAAATGTTGTTGCCATCTAAACATGTTGCGATACTAAGCAAACCGACAGAAACGGAACTGTCATATTTAGCTTTGGCAATATTAAATGGCGGATTGATTAATAATACTTTGCTCATAATATTGATTTTAAAATCTCAACAGTTTGATTGAGATTTTCCTCCGCACTAAATCGCTTCAATTTTTCTTTGCCAGCCGCCACAAAATTTTTAGCTAGCCGAGGATCATTTAAAATTTTTAAAGCCGCCTCAATTAATTGTTCCTGATTGTTATAATCAACCAGGAAACCATTTTTACCGTTTTCAATAACTTCTGGATTGCCGCCGATATTGGTAGTGATTATTGGCGTTGAGGCGGCCATGACTTCAAGTAATGTATACGACAGGGCTTCATAGTTTGTATTCAAAATAAAAAGATCGGCAGCTTTGAAATAATTAAAGATATGTTTGCGTTCAATCTTGCCCAAAAAATAAACAGATGGCGCAATGCCCAAATCATTGGCTAAGCGCTCTAAGTTATTTCGCTCCTGCCCTTCACCCAAAACCAAAAGAGCGAGGGAGCCGATTTTTTCTTTTAGAGCGGGTAGAATTTTGATAATCCCATCAACCCCTTTCCAGGGCATTAGCTGGCAGGCGGTCACAATAATCTTGGAATTTTGACCGTAGTGATTTTTAATATTTTGGACAGCTTTTAAATCAACGTCCCTCTCTTCAATAAAATCTATGGAATTGTAAATGACTTTGATTTTGTCGGCGCTCGCACCGATGCGTTTGGCGATATCAGCGATAAAATTGCTGACGGCGATTATTTTGTCGGCACTGACCAATACTTTCTGGCGCCGTTTTTTCAATTTTTCAATCTGGCGCCCGTAAACTTTATTTTGAAAATCAACAATGTAATCGTTTGTCCGGCCTTGAGCCACCGCCGTTTCCCAGGCACTATCGCCAGCAAAACGCAAAATATATTTTTTACCGGTTAACTTCTTTATTAAATAGGCGAAATAACCAACGCTGTAGGTATCGGTCACAAAAATGGCGTCGGCCCAGTCGTTTAATTTATAAAGTTGCAAAAAATATTTTAGGTATCTTACCAAAGCAGGCCGGCTGCGCTGTATTCGATAGACAAGACCTTTTTCCTCTTCCCTTGCTATGATGTCCGAATAAGTAATGACTTTTATCTCAAATCCTCTCTGCGCTAAATCATAAGGCAGAGTTTCAAGCAGTGTGGCCGGACCCCTGAAATCAGGCGGATAAATTCCGGTGGCAATTAATATTTTTAAGTTTATTTTCGAATCTGGTAGCGCCGAAACGGACCTTGCTTGCCGATTAAAAATTAAAAACTTATAAATCATGAAGCTTTCCACTGCAATAACTGCGATGACAAGAACTTGTGCCAGCAAATACCAAATTCTCAATATGTCCACCGACAAATACAACAATAAAGTATTTAAACCCAAATTAGTTACCGCGACGGCAAAATAGAGCCCCATCTGACGATAAATCTTTTCTTGCTCTCTATCGCGAAAGGTCCAATATTTCTGCAGAAAAAAACTAACAAAAAAAGACATGCAAAAGGCCAAAGTAGCTGAAAACAAATACCAAATACCAAAGACGTCGGTCAAAACATAAAGCAATATCAGATCAACCACCGTGGCTGTCCCGCCCGAAATGATATAGCGGATAATTTGTCTCTGTCTGTAAATTTGCTTAAATAAAAATTCTAACATTGAGTAATGAGTATTTTACGTCATTAACTGCCGATTAATTTATTAAAAATACCTCTCATATTTTCGGCAATATTAGTCCAATCGTATTTTTCTTGAACGACTTTTTTACCATTGGCAATTATTTTTTGACGTAATATTTCATCGTCCAAAATCTGAGTTATTTTCTGGGCGATGCTGGCAGGATTTTTAACTTCGCAAAACAAACCCGTCTGGCCATCCGCCAAAAAATCAGGAATTCCGCCAACCGGCGTGCCGACAATCGGTACCCCGGCTGCCATCGCTTCCAAAAACGAGTTGCCCAGTCCCTCGGCTAACGAAGGTCTGACAAAGACATCGGCAACAGCCAAATACTTTGGCACCTCATCATTGGCAACGCTGCCTAAAAATAAAATTTTGTCTTCTAATTTTAAATTTTTAACCTTGGTTTTTAAATTCTTTTCTAGTGGTCCGGAACCCACAATCATCAATTTTACGTCCAGCTGACGGGAGGCAATCGAGGACATGGCGGCTATCAAATCGCCAATCCCGTTTTTTTCCACCAGCCGCGAAACCGTAATAATTATTTTTTCATTTTCCTTAAAGCCTAATTTCTGTTTAAATTCGTTAATTTTGAATTTTGCCCGCCCCGCTTCGCTTGGCGAGACCGGGGAATCTTGAATTTTGAATTTTTCTAAGTCCACTCCATTGGGCACTACTTTCATCGGACAATTAGCCCCGTTTTTGAGCGCATAATCTTTAAGATAACGACTAATTGCGGTAATAAAATTCGCCTTTTTAAACATTTTACTATAATAGGGCCCCAGCCACTGGGCGCGTGTATAAATGTGCGCGGGCGTGTCGCCTTCCTGCAGTGTTAAAACATAAGGCACAGCCGGGAATTGTTCTTTAAGAAACAAAGCTGCCAAACCGCCGTAGGAAGCCATAATCGCCCAGGCCAGGTCGTGTTTTTTATTGTCATAGAGTTGTTTAGCTAATTTAAATCCCCGCCAAGGTAATAAAAATTTATCGATTTTATTCCAACCGCTGCCCAGGCGATGCACTTTAACGTTTCCGATAGTTTCCTCGGCCGGTAATTCTTTTTTAATTCTGGCGCAAATCAAATCAAAACTAAAATCATCACCTAATCGGTCGGTGATTTCTTTAATTGCCAATTCCGCCCCGCCAATCAAAGGCAAATAAGCGGTAGAAAAAATTAAAATTCTCCTCATTTATTTACTGATCTGAACTTTTCTAATGTCTCTAGTATCCCATAATTTTAGCTGAAAATCAACCCCGTTAGAAGTTCAGCCGTACCGGATAAAATCGCTATTTTTTTAAGCGAATTCGCCTGGCGGCTAACGTTTCTATTAACCTTAAATATTTTCAAAACTTCTAACGGGGTCAACCCTGTTTTAAAAATTCGTATGGGCGCCACGCCTGCCAAAGCTCGATAATAATTCGCTTGGTATATAATTTAAAACGAACTGGAGTTTGCAAAAAATTATAAGTCCAAGTAATCAAGCTTTGGTTATTGGCGGGCAGGCATTCGGATTTCGCGAGCCACACTGGTGGGGCGAGCGAGCGCTTTTCGCGTGCAAAAAAAGGCGATTTTACACGCCTTTTAACTGTTAAGCAGAGAGTTTCTAAAGCCCCATCTCTCTTTTATAATCCTGCAACCATTCCGGTAAATTAATCGTCGACTCCCAACCTAGCAGTTCATTGGCCAAAGAATTATCTGCCAAAGTTATTCTGGGTTCCAGCCGTGCCGCGATATTAATGGTCGGCCCACCGATAATTCTGGCTACTTCGTTAACACTGTGATTTTTTCCTCGACCAATATTAATTACTTCGCCCTGTCCCACCTTGGGGCTATTGGCGGCCAAAATATTTGCCCGCACGACATCAGCGACGCCTGTAAAATCGCGCTGCTGCTCGCCATCACCCGTGATGGTCATGGGCTCGTTTTTTAGTCTTTGATCAATAAAAATTCCAAGGACCAAACGATAAGCTCCTTCCAGGGGTTGGCGTTTTCCGTAGACGCTGAAATACCTCAAACTGACGGTCGGCAGTCCGTAAATTTGGCTGAATAGCCGACAATAAAGTTCACCTAAATATTTTTGCAAAGCATAAGGGCTAATTGGATTGACCGGCATATCTTCTTTCAGCGGCATTTTCTCCTGATTGCCATAGATTGAAGAAGATGAGCTAAAAATAACTTTCTTAACTTTGGCATCGGCTGATGCTTTTAATACATTAAGTGTTCCATTAACATTAACGGTGTGAAAGGTAAGCGGGTCCTCAATTGACGGTTGAACGCGCGGCAGCGCCGCAATGTGGAAGACATAATCCACGCCTTCAAACAAAGGCTTGATTGCTTCAAAATCTCTTATATCAATTTCATGAAATTCAGCTAAGGGATTTAAATTTTCTATTTTACCGGTCACTAAATTATCAATCACAATTACTTCATTGCCTCGCGCGATTAGCTCGTCAACTAAATTGGAGCCGATAAAACCGGCGCCGCCAGTCACTAAACATCTGGTTTTTCTTTTAGGAATATTTTGGGCTTGGTCGGCCACAACTTCATCTCCGTAGACCCCCAACAGAAGGTCTAAATCTTTATTGCTGGAAACCAACAAATCAATATTTTTGTCTTTTATGCTTTCCAACACCCTAATTCCCAACTCATCGTTAATGCGCTCTTTATAAAGTTGAGAGAAAGTAGCGTAATCTTTAATAAAACAGTCACCGCCGGCTCCGCGACCGCCCTGATGCACTGGATCCAGATGCGTACGACCAATACGCGGGTCAGCGGCCATGGCGTTGCGAATTATCTCCCATTTGCAACCTAACTTTTGCACCAGATCATAAAGCATATTAACGAAGATAACCTTAAAATAAAACCAGTTATTACCGCCGTATTTTATGAGTTCGGCTTCGCGCGCTCGGCAAATTAATTGATAAGACGCAACCGGCAAAACATCCAAAACTTCCTGCGCTTTTTGGCGATACTCCTGATTGTCTATCGGAATGCCGACAATATTGCGGTTGGGATTAGCAGCATCATAGGCGGCGCTTGTTTCGGTTAAAAACTCGGGAGAATTTAAAACGTAAATATTGGGATTTTCCAACTGAATAGATTCGGTCGTGCCTGGCAAAACAGTCGACTTAATGACCGCTATCTTTCGGGGCCCAACCAGCTTGATTACCTCTCGCAAAGCACTGTCATCAAAACCTTGAGGTGTAGTGGGTGTGGGCACGGCAATAAAAACAATGTCACAATCTTTTATCGCCTCACCATTTTGGTTATAGGGACGTTCCTTGGCGTAGCGCACAACGTCAAAACCCCGCCGCTCAAAATCATCTGCGTAGTTTTTACCAATCCAACCCTGACCAATGAAACCGATTTTTTTATTAATATTCATACCTGCCAATTGAGTTTTTAATTGTTGATAGATTATGATAACAACACGCTAAGAAAAAGTCAAAATTTTACTCTTAGAAGCTGGCTTTTTAATTAAATCTGGATTATCTTATAAATAACAACTGTATGAAAAAAATCCTCTATATAATCACCCAATCGGAATGGGGCGGCGCGCAAAAAAACGTACTGGATTTAGCTAATGGATTAAAAGGAAAATATGAAGTTTTAGTGGCGGCGGGCCTTGACGGCGGCGGCGATTTTTTCAACGCGCTCAAACATGCTGATATTAAACATATTAAACTGCGCTGGCTGCAACGCAGCGCTGCCAATCCCCTCGTTGATTTAATGGGGCTCGTAGAAATATTTAATTTAATTCGCAAAGAACGACCGGACATTGTCCATCTGCATAGCTCCAAAGCAGGTTTCTCTGGCTCGCTGGCCGCCAAACTTCTGGGCGTAAAAGTCGTCTACACGGTGCACGGCGCTGTTTTTGCGGCAGCTTTTTCTGCGCCGGTCAGACAATTTTATTTGTGGCTGGAAAAATTTAGCGCTCCTTTCAAAGACAAGATCATTTGCGTTTCCCAAAATGATAAAAAAGTCTGGCTTAAATATAAAGCTGCTCCAGAAAAAAAATTGGTTGTGATTCATAACGGCATTGATTTTGCCAATCTTAAATTTTTACCAAAAGATGAAGCGAGGGGAAATCTTTTTAGTTTGAACCCTCAACTTTTTGAGGCAAACAGAGGCTCTAACCAGGATTTGAAAATCATCGGTACCATTGCTAATTTTTATCAAGAAAAAGGATTGTCATATTTAATTCAAGCCGCTGAGCTGATTTTAAAGGAAGCCCAATTTAAAAATACTTTATTTGTCGTGATTGGCGAGGGCATGGAACGAGAGTTATTGGAGGCCATGATAAAAGATAAGGGTCTTGAGCAAAAATTTATTTTAACCGGAAAGATTGACCATGCTCCTAAATACTTAAAGGCCTTTGATGTTTTTGTCTTGCCCTCAATCAAAGAAGGCCTGCCCTACACAATTTTAGAAGCCATGGCGGCGGGCGTGCCGATTGTCGCCTCATACGTGGGCGGGATACCGGAGATGATAGAAAATGAAAGCAATGGATTCTTAATATTACCGAAAAATCCTGAAATGCTGGCTGAAAAAATTAACGAGCTCTTAAAAAATCCAGAACTGGCCGAACGTTTCGTTCAAAGCTCACAAATAAAACTTAGAGGGTTTTCTCTTGACAAAATGATTGAAAGCGTGCAAAATTTATATAAAATATTGAAAATACAAAAGGAGGATAAAAATGAGTCATTTATTTAGCCCGACTGAAGCTTTCGAGAAATTACTAGCTTTCAAGGTTAAAATTGAAAATGAGAAATACTCGGATGAAAAAATTAAGAATACCTTCTATAAACTGCTGATTGGCTTTGATCTTCAAAATCTTAAGGACCTGGACCAAGTAACTGAACTAGTAAAAGGATGGTTTGAAAAATATCGGCCAGCGGTCACAAAAATGATCGCCTATGAAATGATTTTAGAAAACAGAGCTGCCAATGCTTAAAATGTTCCTTAAAAGATAGTAAGAAATAAAAAAGCCGCCTAGATGAAAACCTAGGCGGCATTTTTTATGTCCAACGAACTAAAAATCAATAGAACTAAAGGTTATCTTTTAAGTCAAGGTAAAAATTTTTTAGAAGATGCCTGATAATAATCATCAAGCCCCCGACCATGCCATAAAAGATAACCACTTTTTCAGGCAAACTGAATAAGATTCGCTTACCTAGTTCTTTCATTAAACCCTCCTTTTATAACAATCTAAGGCTTCTAAAAACCCAAGGCCTTAATAAATTGGTCTACCCGGTCTTTTAGTGTCGGATCAAGCTGAGCGGCCTTGAGAGCAAAATCTCTGGCATTTTCTTTCTCGCCGAGCTGATAAAAAGTAGCTGCTAAATTCAGATAGGCATCGGGATTTGTCGGGTCCAGCCCAATCCATTCCTGATAAAGGGCCATCATTTTTTGCCGGTCTAAAGTTTGCATATAAGCGCTAATCAACTGTTTCATCGCGGCAACATTGTAAGCAAAACCTAGTTCTTTGGCTCTTTTTATTTCAGACTCGCCCAAGCTTTTTTCATTCAAGACAATCGCCATCAGGCCGTAGTTCCAATGAGACTGGGGAGCCTGATCGTTAAGCTCCACCGCTTTTTTAAGTAATGGCAAAATCTCACCTATCTTCCCTTCATACGCTTTTAACTGACTGATGGAAAAAAGAAGCTCTTGCCGCTCGGGGCTCAGCTCCAACGCCTTTTGTAAAAGCGTATCGGCCTCATTAATTAAAGACGGCTCATATTGAAGAGAAGCCATATAAAAATTACCCAACATCATCATAAGTCGAACATTTAGAGGCTCCATTTCTAAAGATTTTTTCATTCCATCAACTATCAAAGCAATCAGTTGTTTTTTTGTTTCATCCGGAATCTGCGTACTTCCCAAAAAACTAAAGGACGACTGTTCCATTTGAAAAGATATCTCTGGCAAGCCAAAAGTACCTTTATTATAAACCTGCTTATATATATCCATCGCCTGGGCGATATTATTTTGTTGAAGTGAAACCAGAACGTCTATACCCTGCATATTAACCAGTGCTGGCTTGATGTTTAAAAAATAAATCAGCAAAATCATCACCAGAGCCGTTATTGAAATAGAAATAAAATTTAACCTGACCGGTTTTCCTGATTTTTCCTGCGGAGGCAAAAAATCAACGCTTAAAAAAGTGATGAACGCCAAAATAGAAAAAATCATCAGTAAAGTAACCTGGGTATCAAATAAAGTAATATTCTGAATTCCGTAAGCAAGCACGATTACTGAGAAAATCGCCAGGGTTTGATAATTGATTTTTCTCGTTCGCCAACTCCGCCACAGATACCAAAAAGCTAAAACAAAGATAGAAAGATAGGCGGCCAAACCCACAATGCCGGTATTTATCAATACGTCCAGATAAGCATTGTGAGAACGATCAAACCAACTTTCAACTGGATACAAATTGGGATTATAATATTTGTTAAAAACGATATAGTAGTTTTCCGGGCCCCAGCCAAAAATCGGACGTTCTATAAAACCCTTAAGCGTCATTTGCCAAGCCATCAAACGAGTTTGAGTTGTTCCTTCCTGCAGCGAGATCTGGGTCAGACGACTCAGTGTTGGCTGGCTCTTAACAAAATTAGAATCCCGGTTCAGCCAAATTATGCCGCCAGCCAAAATAAAAATTACCAAAACCCCAATAAAGTATTTTTTTAATCTTTGGGGGTGTTTAAAAGGCAACTGAGACAAAGATTCTGACGAAGCAAAAATGAAAAATATGGCCAGTACAAAAACTCCAACCAATAAAGCCAAAATTGCGCCGCGAGTCTGACTGACGTAAAGAACAAAAAGATCCAGAATTATTGCCACGGCGTAAAAAATTCGCCAGCCAATATTTTTTTTCTCGAGCATCAACCAGAATGCAAATAAAGCGTTAATCAGCATGTAACCGGCCAGAAATGAAGCATTGCCGATGGTTCCGTCAACTCTGGCACCGCCGCTGTGCAGCCACGCCTTAACGCCGGCGAACTGGCCTAAACCATAAAATGCTTCCAAAACGCTGGCAATAACGGAAAAATCAAAAAATAGATACCAATCTTCTTTATTTTTAAAGACATTAAACACAATAAATAAAAAGGCAAAATAATGCCACAGACTTATCACGCCGGCCATACGTTCATAATTTGACCAAAAACTGTGATAGGTATTGGCGCCAAAGACCGAACTTAAAACTACGACTGAAAGATAAGCCACTATGGCCCAAAAAAGCTTGGAAAAACGCGGCCGATACTGGGGATCTCTCAAAGCCAGAAAAAAATAAAGCCCCAACAGTATTCCCACGACAATTTGGAAAAAAATCTGCTTGGGAAAGATAAAGGGGAAAATAAAAGATTGATTGATAATCAGCGGCATAAAGAGGCAGACGATCAGGCCGCCTTTAATTAAACGGACTAAAAGATTGGAAGAATTAATTTTTGATGGTTGTGGCATTTTTTTAAAAAATTAATTATTAAATTAATCAACGAGTGCTTTCTTTAAGCTGCTGGATTTGACCTGATTTTATCATTTCAATGAATAATTGGGAATCCTGGGCAAAAGAAGAGTCAAGGCTGGCCGCGCGCTGGGCGGTCTCAATGGCTTTGTCAAACTGGTCCAACTGCACATAGGCGGCCGCCAAGGCTGCTGTTACCTGGGCATTATTTGGATCAATTTCTAAAATTTTCTCATAAATTATGGCGACTTTCGGATAATCTTTCCTCTCAACAAATTTTTGTGAAAGCGCCACCAAAATTTTGATGTTCTGGGGTTGATATTTTCTTTCCTCAATCGCCTGCGAAATGATGTAATCGTACGCTTGGTCGACTTCGTCATTGGTCAGACAAGCCCTGCCCAAGTAATAATATGTGGCGCTAAAATCTGGATTTAAAGCCAGCGCTTTCTCCAAAGTTTTTTTGGCTTCTTCCACGCGCTCCGAAATAACATAGCTTTCGCCCAACACATAATAGATCTGAAGTCTTTCCGGACTTAATTTAATGGCCTGCTGGGAATCAGCCACAGCTTCGTCAATATATTTTTTGTCATCGTAAAATAAATATGCCAAATTATCCAGTTGGGCTTCTTTGAGATAAAGAAAAGCGTCGGCCGGCTTTTTGGCGATTTCATTTTTAAGGGCTTGACCTGCTTTTTTTATCGCGCCGTCCAGCAATTGTATCTTTTTCTGATCGGGCGCGATCTGGTCCAATTTATCAGACAACCCATTTATGTAATCCACATAATTGACCACCAGATTTTCGGCCGGGATAATATTTAAATCAAGCGAACGGCTGAAATAATTTATTTTTTCATCAAAATTGGCGGCCATATAGCCCTCGGCCGAGGCGCTGGACGCTTCCAAAACCTTAAAATTAAAGCTGTAGATTGCGAATACCAAGACAAGCATGGCCAGCGCGCCTAAAAATTTAACTGCTAAGCGAGCCGGTTTTTTGCCGCTCTCCAAAACGACAATATTGTTTTGCCAATACCTGAATTCCACAAAAGCCAGCAGGACGGCAAAAAACAAAAAAGAATTTATATCGTCAAAAACAAAAAATATATGGATAAAATAAGCCGCGGCCAAAGCAGTTAAAATCAAAAATTCGTTAAGCGCGAATACTTTTTTACGATAGCCGCCAATCAAGTAATAACCCAGCAACATTGGAAAGCCCAAATAAAGAAACAGCGCCAGAATGCCGCTTTCAACCAAAAGATTAAGATATTGGTTGTGGGCGCGGTCAAAATAGGTTTCTGACGGCGCCAGATTGTAATAGGAAGCTTTAAGGTATTTATTGAAAACGACATTAAAGTTTTCCATGCCCACGCCCAAGACCGGATATCGCTTGAAACCCTGCCAAGCCGCGTTCCAGCTCATTAAGCGGGTCTGAACGGTGGTGGCGCCTAAAGAAATAGTGGACAAGCGATTTAAAATCGGCAGTCCTGATATAATTTTGTTTTTGGGACTTAAAAAAATCAGGCCGGCGACCAAAACACCTAAAACCAGCAGCGCGCTAAAAGCAGCCTTATATTTTTTATTATGCCCCAGAAACAAATACAAAAATAAAGCCAAACCCGACCCCAAAATTAAGCCAAGATAGGCGCCCCTGATATCGGTCAGGGAAAAAGCAAAAAAATCAACAACAATAACTGCCAGATAAAAAAATTTAATAGGGCGTTGTTTGTTTTTAAAAAGAAAAATTAAGGCGAAGGCAAGATTGAACAAAAGATAAATTGCCACGTAGGTCGGGTTGCCAAGGGTGCTGGTAATACGGCTGATACCGGCTTCAAAAACATAGATATGAAAAGTGTTCGGGAAGCGCTGGACAATCCCGTAGGCGCTGACCAGCAGACTCACGCCAAAAGAAATATTAAAAAAGTTTGACCACTCTTTTTCAGCCAAAAAAGACCTGGCAAAAAAATAAAACAAAAATAAATGCGCTACGGTGAAAATCCCCCACATTCTTTCCAAATTACTGAAAAAACTGGCAGCGAAGGACTGGCCGACGATGGCAGCAATCAATTCAACAAACAGGAGCCCGGAAAACAGCCAAAAAAAATAATTTTTCTTTAGCTCGGCAATCCGGATTTTATTTTTCAGCCATAGCCATAAAAACAAAATAGCGATTGCCTCAATCACCATTCTGAAAATGGCCGTCCGCACGGTCACATAGGGAAAGGAAAATCTCGCCATGAGAATCAGAGGCGTCAAAGCGGTAAAGTAAAGTAAAATTTTGATAATTTTTATCAAATTAGCTGAAGTCATCAGATTTATATTATCAGAAAAATTTTGGATTATCAAGCAAGAATATAACGGGGTTCACCCTGTTAAATCCTGCCGCGCCCCGTTAAATATTGCCGAAGGCAATTTAACAAGGGGCAAGCAGGAATTGCGAAGCAATTATTTAACAGGGCAAGCTCAAACCCCCCGTCTTGTCACAAGCAAGACGGGGGGTGTTGCAATTACAATTTCTTAATCACTCAACCACTTAATCACTTGACTGCTAAACTACCTATCTTCTATCCGCTATTACTTGGAAAGAGTCCAAGCATCAAGCGGCAGGAAGTTGGCGCCGGTATCGGTCTTGCGTACTTGATAACCAGATATCCAGTCGCTGCTGGCTGGCGTAACGATGTTCATGCTCGAGGTGGCGGTGTTGGTATGGTCACCGACATTGCTTGAAACATCTGACCAGATAAAGTTGTATGTAGGCTCGGTTACCATAACAGAAGTAGAAGTGCCTATTTGCATTATTGGATTGCGGTAAGCCTTAACTAATGTTGTGGTGGCATAGAGCAACTTTCCGGTAATAGGTTGGGTCAGAGTGTCATCGCCCAAGAGGGACGTCACAATACTGTCGGAATCAGTAGTCCCGTGATTGGCGCCAGCAATATCACATTTAATCTCGTAAGTGTTGGTTGACCCGGAAGCGATAATTTCCTCGCCCCCGCCAAGTTTATTTCCAGGTTCCAAGTCTGCCTGTTTAGCGAAGATCAAAACTGCTCTGGTGCTGGTAGAGCTCGGCGCATTGGCCGTAGCAGCTCCAGTGTTTATGGTCGCAGTCGATAATGTCGCCGTGCCGGAGTTGGTTAGCTCATTAGTGGTCGCTGTGCCTAGGCCGTCAAAGATGTCGTATTCGGTTGAACCAAGCAAGGTACCGTTGCGGTAGAGCTTGAAGCTGCTCAAGGTTAAGTAGGTGGAAGTGGCACTATCAGTCAGGGCAATATTGAAGGTTATCTTCTTTAGCCTGACTTCATTGCCCACCGCCGAAACAGTGAACTTGGCAATGGTCTGGCCGCTGGAAGCGCCTGACGCCAGTTTAAGCCAAGTTTCGCCGGAAGCAGGATAAACTCCCTTGACCACCGGATAAGACTTGCGAGGCGTGGTAGCGTTGCTGGCGGTTAAGGCAGTAGCAGGACCGCTCTTGTCAACACTGGAATCATGACCGCGGGCAGTAATCGCATAAGTTCCCGCAGTATCCTGAATCGGGTCATTTGTCCTGACGGAGAACACATGAGTGGAGCCAGAAGAAATCTGGGACCAGTCATTAACCGATGCCTTTAAGGTCAAAGTCTTGGACACACCAGCCGCAATATTCAACGGAGAGGCTGTGCCGATATTGAAGTCAATGAAGCCACCATCTGTTGGCGTGCTGGAAGATGTCAGGTTGTTTGAACCTATTAAAGTAGAACCGTCATACAGCTTAAACAAAGCCAAGGAAGAAGTCGGCTTGCCATTAGATGTAGTTGCGCCAACCGCAAGGGAAGTAATCGTGTCGCTGATGATGACTCTGGTAACATCAACTGATTCGGTGTAAGCCGTCAGTTTGATCTTATAAAGTTCAACTTCATTGGTCGTAACGCCGGAGGCGTAGACCATATTGGCCTGCACCTTATCGCTGGCCGCCACGTTTTCAATCAGCAGGGAGCCGGCAGCCGCAATATAGACATTCTGCAGGGCCACTACGACGCTGTAGCCAGCATCGGCTGAAGTGGAAACACCGGTCGCCGAAACTGATTTAACTCTTAAGGCGGCAAAAGCCGTAGCAGTATGAGTAGCACCAGTTACGATGTCTGCATACACATCAAATGTTTTTGTCTGGCCGTTAGTTATGGTAACAGCCGTAACAGGAGAGAAATCATAGCTATAGTCAACTGTGCTTTGCAAAGTGCCGATGGTTGCACCAATCTGCGTGGAACCATACATAACTTTCAAATTCTGGAAATCGGCAGACAAGCCATATAGAGCGACATTACTATCAGACATGGTTATCTTAGTAACATTAATGTCTTCGCCGGCGCCGGAAGTTATCGCGAATGAACCAATTTTGACATTGGTTCGGCCGACAACGCCGGTCGGAGAAGCCGCTGAGGCATCACCAAAACCACTATTTTTGGTTACAGTCGCCGTGCCGGTTTTAAGCGTCAGGGCATTGGCGGCAGAAACAGCACTCGGAACAGCAATCATGCCAAGAGAAGTCATTCTCTGGCCATTTGTAGCCGCGCTGCTATTAAGTGATATTTGTACTGTGCTAGTGCTCAATGAGCCGGTCGTGTCAGCGACAATGGTCAAATACTTAGTGGTGCCTGCCGGAACAGTAAAGTTAACCGTGGTGGAGACAACGCCACTCGCGCCGCTGGCGGTCAGGGTGGTATTGGTTGTGCCAACCTGCGTGCCGTCAACCATGAGTTTTGAGTTCTTTAAAGTCCCTATGTTGTTGTTGGCCGCAGTAGCGTAATAGCCGATTGTGGTAACCTTTATATCCTCACCCACTGCCTTCATGGAGTATTTGGCTAAAACCAAGCCCACCGCGCTGACAGCAATGTTGCCGGTCGGACTGTCTGTGGCTTTAGATACAGTCAAGCTGCCTGAACCAATGGTGACCTGATCAGAACTCTGCGAGGTGAATGTTCCAACCGAGGTGCTGTAAGGGCGCACATAAACTCCGTAGGCAGTATCCTTAACAATCAAGTCTGCCCCTTTTTGAACAGAGAGATAGAAGGTCCGAGTTGATCCGCCCGCCACATCTACTTTAAGATAGAAATTCTTAACCACGGCGCTGGAAATCGCCAGCGGAGAGCTTGACAAATCAAAGACGACGGTTTTGTCAGCCGCTAATTGCTGGACGGTACCGATTTGGGTGGCGCCGTCATACAGCGTGATGTTAGTAACATCGGTTGCGGCGGCCGAACCAATCATTTGAAACTTAATATATTCAAGCTGTTGAGCCTGGTTGCCCGGAGTCAGCTTGAACGTAGCAGCGGTGAAACCGGTTGTGCCGGGGTCAACGGCTGATGAGTTACCAGCCACTACTGCAAATTTCGTTATGGCGTTATCAGTCACGTTGGCAGTCAGCATGGAATTGCCCGTCATCGGGAAAGCACCGCTGACACTTGAAGCATTAGAAGAAACATCCGCTGCGCTATTCAAACTTAATACAATACTCTTGCCACTGGTGGTGAGCCGGTTAACGTCAAAACGGACCAAAATACTCTTGGTTGTGCCAGCCGGAACAGTGAATAGTCCTGCGCTGTTGCTGAAAGTAATGACCTTAGAAGAGATAGATTGCATATCTGCCAGTTTACTGATAATGCTGTTACCATCGTACAAATAGGCATTGTCTATATCAGAATCGGCACTGATGCCGCCTCTGGTTAACTTCAAGGTGGTTACTGTTACCGCGCCGGTTGAAGGAGCGGTAAAGTTCAATTTCAAAGCCGGAACTAAGGCTTGGCCATCAGTTGCAGCTGCAGCACCATAAGACAAAATCGTCGCGGCGGCTGGGGTGTCAGAAGCCAGAGAAACCGCTACGGCGCCAGCTACTGGAACGATACTTGTCGTCGGACTCGGAGTTGCGCCGCAACCGGTAATGTCTGTGCCGGTTGTATAGTTGTCGCGGTCAACATTGTTGATGACGTAGATTGAATTCCAGTCATAGCCGCAGGCGGTGAATTGGTCAGCGGTCATATTCAACCACTGTTTCGAGCCAACATCACCGTTTGGTGACAACATATAAACCTTAGTATCGCCCAACGCTCTTACTAGATTGGAGTTCGTAAACTGATCCATCTCTGCCTGGGTAACGGTCTTAACTGCGCTCCAGCTCAAATGTTTGTAACTGTTGAAAACATCCGGGTTTAAAATCAGTCTTTTGTACTGATTGGCGCCCACATATTTGGCAATAAAAACATCGAAGGTGTTAGCAACACGAATGGTTGCCCCTTCGTTGATACTGCCAACAATGGCATTGGTTGCCAAAGGAGCCAAAGCTGCCACGCCAGACATCATTAGGATAGTCGCAAGAGAAGTCGTTACAGAAAAAACTTTTTGTAATTTTTTACTCATTTTTTAATTTAATTATTTTTCCGCCAATTAATTTAAAAATTAATTATCGGAATTTATTCAAAGAATTGTTTCTGACCTCTCGAATTTTGTTTCGACCTTGGTTGCCCGCTTTGGGCGGACAGCCCTGAAGCAAAATTTCATCCCCCTGCCAAATCCATTTTATTTCGTTTGTTGCGAATAAACGGAAAAAGCGAGGTGTCCTCGAGGTTTCCTAATCTGCAGTCAATTGTGCTGCAGATTTTTGCCTAAGCGTCTTTTAAACGCCAGACAAAGCACATCTGCCACCCCCCCTCTTTTTTTGGCAATCCCTGAACCCCGCAAATTGCGGGGCGGAATGGGGGACCAGATAGAAACAGATTCTCCGAACTTCGACTTATTTTTTATTTTTTCAAAAAAGCCACTTAGAATGAAACACAAAATATTCAGGGAATTTCAACCCCGAATACCTGTCGACCTTTCGTTCCATTCCCTTGCCAAGCTGCCTTTCGGTAGACTGACAAATGGTCTTTTTTTGCCTTAAATCAATTATTTTTATTCTATTATAAAATGACTTAATGTGTCAATAAATTATCTTGTGGATAATTATTAACGCATAATACCGCTTATCTATTGATTTGTATCAGACGGAACTGAACTTGTGCTATTTGCGTTATTTCCGCTTTGTTCAGGTAAAAAATCGGCCCGCTGTTGAGAGCTAATTATTCTTTCCGCTCCCCTTACAATTTCATTAATGACTTTCAGGGTTTCTAAAGCTGTTACATAATCATCTTTTTTCAAATTTTCTTGTAATTCACTTAAAAGCTCGGCTGCTTGATCTGATTGATTAACCAATACAGCGTTTATCGGCAATTTATCGGCAGTTGACGTAGCTTGTGATTCTGAGTCTTGAGCTTTAAGATTATTTACTGCGATTTCTTTCTCATTAATTATCTCTTTAAATCTGGATAATATTTCATCTTTATCTGAATTATTCTGATCTGGTTTATTAATCAACATTTCTAGTGCTTGAAAGCTGGTTTTATCGGCTACATCCGTTACTTCGGCTAATTTATCATTTAAATTCTCTTTTATTTCATTCGGCAGGCTTTGTTTGGCTTCAACAATAGCTTTTTTTACTTGTTCGGCACGATTAGTAACTTCCTTAACAGCGTTAATTGATTTTTCCGAAATGTCTGTTTTCTTGGTCTTGGGAAGCTGTTCTTGATCAATAATTAGTTGCTGTTGGATATGACCAACGACTTCTTCAACCCTTTCTTGTTTATTTTTGGTTGAAATCGAGCTGTTTATCACAGTTTTAAGTTCTCCTAGCCGCCGATTAGCCATTTCAGATTGTAATTTTTCTCTATTATTGTCGGTAGCTACTAACAGATATGCCTTTTCTATGGCTATTTTGACTTTATAAAGCTGACTGCCGGGTAAACTCTTAGTTGAAGCCCAAACGGTTATTCCGCTCGTAGCCAAGATTATAGCCAAGCCGAGAAAGACAGCGTAGGCAAATCGGTATGAATGTTTATGTTTTTCGGTCACTCGAAGAAAAGAAAAGAGCTCTCTTAATGTAGAAAAGTCTTTATTTAATAGCTCTTTTTTGCGTTCCATTTCTAACCTCATGACTAAATTTGCTCGACAAAAAATAACCCAATTTTCTTTGGGCTTTAATTCTTTCAGGAGCTTAATTTTTTCTATAGTGCCAGTAAAAGATTTTTCTTCTCTGGCAAAATCATTATATAAATCATTATATTCCATCAATAAAGATGACGTAAAAATGACAAAAATATTACACTTTTTCAGCTTCGTTTCTATCTAACACTCCCTTTAGATTATTAAGAGCTCGAGAAATAAGCACCCTAACCGCCCCTTCTGACTTATTAAGAATCTCAGCGATCTCTTTAATTTCTAATTCTTCTAAATATCGCCAAATAATAATTTCTTGATAATCTTCGTTTATATTTACTAACGCTTTTTTCACTATTTCCATTTCTATGGACCTGGCAGTTATTTCTATTGGATCGTCTTTTTTATCGGCAATTTTTATATCGGTAATTTCATCTAGCGATATAGGTGACTTTCCTTTTTGCCGATGAAAATCAACTAATAAATTTCTGGCGACTTGATAAAAAAAAGCACGAGGATTTTGCATCGCCCTTAGACTCGACTCTGATTCCTGATTTTGATTGACATATTGCCAGGACCTTAAAAAGACCTCGGAAGTTAAATCCTCGGCCAGCTCTTGCGACCCAATGCGAAAAAATATGTAGCGATAAATTTTCTCTACATATTGATCATAAAATTCAAGAAATTTTTGTTCATTAATTGACGGCACTTTATCTAAATAAATCTAACTGGCAATATCAAAGCTTAAAGCTTGAGTCCTTTTAAATATTTTTTAAGTCCATTTGCTAAATCGGATCGTTTTAAGGCAAAGTCGATATTTGCTTTTAAGTATTCCAGCTTATTACCCGTATCATAATAATGACCGTTTTTTATCTCGCAAGCATAAACCGGATAACCGCTTTCGATTAAAGCTTCAATGGCATC
>Ga0315288_10002472_pt1 | contig 23922 bp, 48 predicted proteins | sample YL17G11_20_MG_FD_203454 | JGI IMG/M metagenome (GOLD analysis project Ga0315288, IMG submission 203454) | Sediment microbial communities from Yellowstone Lake, YNP, Wyoming, USA - YL17G11_20 | ecosystem: Environmental > Aquatic > Freshwater > Lake > Sediment | place: USA: Wyoming | collected... | reverse complement strand
GCGGAGGGCGCACTTACCTATGACATGAAACTTACCGGCAAATTCGTTGCTTGGGTAAGTGCGGACGTGGAAAAAGAAACCCAAGATGAACTGGCCGCCAGCAATCTAACTTGGAAACAAGTTCAGAAACCGCTAACTGATAAGGCTCGTGCTTGGTATCTTACTAAGGCTAAAGGATTCTGAGATGTCAGATGTAGTTAGGGGCATGGTAGTTTACCATCGTCAAGATCATCGTCGTGGTAAAGTGACAGCTGGCAATCAATTCACCGGCACGATCGCTGTTCAATGGGATGATGGTTCAAGAGAACTACTTCATGTCAAAGAGCTGATTAGCGAGAAACTCTACAACGAAGAAGAAAGATCAAACAAGATGTCACTCTGGCCCATTGAAGTAACGCTTGGCACTGTCGTGTATCAAGCAGGACATGCAGCACCACTTGCGCGTGGTAAAATTGCTGGCCCATTGAATGGAACGATCGTCATCATCGAATGGGATGATGGTCGCCTTGCCAAGATGGACATCAAGCATCTTCTTTCCGAAGTGAAAGGCATTGCCGAGAACCAGCGCATGCTGGATGAGCAGTCTCAATTGGAAGAAGAGTTTGCTAGGGTCGAAGTGGCTGTCAAGGATAAGTTGGAAGAAGCAGCTAAGCTTATCAATGAGGCAGCTAGTCTTGCAAGTGACGCAGGCGCGGACATCCAAGAGATGTATGATGCTACTAGGCCAATCGAACGTGCAATGGAAAATGCTGGTTGGCGCACTTCATCCTGGCATTGTTGATCATGCCTATCAAAAAAAATTGGTCTGACTATCAGGCTGAAGAGTTATACGAAAAACTTCAAGCCGAAGAAGATCCACAAAAAGCAATCGACATGATTGCGTCTGCCCTGTGGCAAGTCTGGTCCCGCTCACAGCCGCGTGACTCAATAGATATGTAGGAACAACTTCAATGCTAATTGATTTATCAAACTATGGTATGCTTACCATCGATCCTACCCAGTATCCAGATACGCTAGTTGTAGCAATCGATGCTCCCAATGACAAGACTGGTTGCGGAGTCTTTGCTGGAAGGCATGACTTCAAACAAGAAGAACGTGAACAACCTATTCCTCCAATTCAAGATCAAGAAGAGGATTTTGGTTTGAAACTTTTTGCTTTGGAACGTCCTTCTAGAGCATCAGAGCACCTAATTCAACGATGGTACTATGCGGCTATTGGTTGGGATGGGGGTGTTTACGTGGGATATCCCTATGCCTATGAAATCATTCTTGAAGAACTTAGCCCTAACCCTGGAGATGATTCTGGTCCATACTGGAATGTTATGGTTAGTGGGCCTCGCGGTTCATTCCGCCTAGTTCTACCTAGTTACAAACCTAAAGAGGAGTCATGACTAATCTAGACGAAGAGTTTCAGAAGCTAATGGATGAAGTCATCGACAAGATCCAATCCAAAAAGGATAGTGGAGATTACGATGAGTGGGATGCTGCCGAGCTGACTGAGAAGGTAAAGTCCTTCCTGGATCATGGAGACACTTCTCGCTATGGCAATAGGTGCCCTGAAGGTCATTGCGATCCAGATTGTGGTTGGAGCCCGTCCATGGGTTACCACTGTACTTAAGAGAATACAATGAATCTAGAACAAGAGTTTCAAAAACTGATGGATGAAGCCGTTAGGTCAATCAATGCCAAGAAGACCAAGGGTGAACTATCTCTGGAACAGGCCGATGACCTCATGATGATTGTGTCAGAACGCAGACACTCACGTACTCGTGCATGGAACTCCAGTGGATGTTCTTTCGATAATGATGACTCCACCTACGATGACAACGATGACGGTTGGAATCGTTCTGGTACCCCCTGCTAAAATATGGTTGCGGTACCTCTCCTTTCTGCTATAGATGTAATTCTAAAGGGGCTCAAGAAGTCTAGGAAAGAATTATGTCAACTGGCAAGTGCGCTTCCAGATGAAGACGCATATGCAACCCCATACTCGATACTGATTGATGGCATCAATGCTATTGATGAGCTAATCAAAAGCATCAAACCTTCACTCAAAGAAGCGAAGGCATACCGCAAACAGAACCCGGATCAATTCCCTAATAGGGCTAAGAAATGGTGTGCAATCAATTATTCTAAACAGAAGACCAGTTCTTACCAGTCTTGAGTTTAGTGATTGTTGATTGGTGAACACCATACTTCTTGGCAATATTTTTTTGCGGAGTATCTTTTGCAATCAATAAGGTTCTAATCTCTTGAACTTGTTGTTCAGTCAGTTTAGCTCGGCTCTTATTGCCACGAGCTGACTTTGACATCTTCTTGCGAGTCTCGTCTGAAAAACCACCAGCAGCACCACCTCGCTTTAGGTTCAGCCCTTTGTTGATGGAATCATACTTGAGGATATAAAAATCCTCTAGCTCATTAGCCTCTTCTTGAGTGGAAGCTTCAGCAACTTTTTCGATTAAAAAGTTATCGAACCCGTACTTACGCATTGAGTTGTGTAGTTTGACACTATGTCTTTTGACTCGACGTTTTGCACATCTTTTGTGTGCTACAAATCTTTCGGCTAAAGACATCCAAGTTTGTCCTACATAAACTTTATCAGTCAAGTTCGATTTGATAATGTAGATCGTATTAACGATCTTTTCTACCCTTCTCAATTTCTTCATACCTCTTATATATCAGGGGAAACGTAATGATTCTAATTGGTTCACGAGCATTAGCTTTGAGAGCACCAAAAACACTCATGCGCAAACCTTTAGATTTTGACTGGTTATGCTCTATGTCCGAGTATGAAACTTGGATGGAAAAAAACTCAGCCAAGGTCAAACCGACCAAAGTTTATTCGGAGAGTGGCGGGAACTTCCACAAGATGATTGTGGAAGGTAGTACCAACTGCGAATTCGAGATCATTCAAGAGGGGCAAAGTTCTGACATTCTTCAGAAACTTGTGGAAGGTAATTCCGAAAGTTTAGAGACTCCATTCGGTTGGGTTCCGACTTTCGATATGCTGTTTACCATCAAGCAGTCTCATCGCTACTTGAAGAACAGTCCTCACTTCTGGAAGACTTTGGCTGACTGGCATACTATGCGGGTGCTGGGAGCCAAGGTTCGCCCAGAATATGAATCCTTTCTCAAGGCACGGGAGAAGGAAACCTACAACTACTCTCACCCCAAACTTAATGTTTCCAAGAAGAACTTCTTTAAGGATGATAACATTGAGTATGTATGGGATCATGACGACATCCACAAGTCAGTAGCGCGGCAGGAACGCCCTGCCTATACCTACTACCTTAAGGATGGAGAACAGGTTCAATGTGATAAGAACAAGTTCTTTGATCTGCCACGGGCCATTCAGCTTGCTGGCGTGGTAGAAGAAGCAGCCGTGCTGGCAATCGAGCGCAGCTTGGTTCCGCACCCCAATGTATGGACGCCTGAGTATGCGTGGAAGTTCGCGCTTGCTAAGGTTTGTTCTAGCATTACGTCGGGCTGGTTTCGCCAGTTCGCTTATGAGAACGTTCCTGAAATTCTCAAACTTTACCCACAGGGGTATTGGGAGAAGTTCCAAAAGGATTGTGAAAGCGGGGGAGTCAAGTCTTTCACCGGAGATAAATATGGATGATTCTAAATTCATAACTATTCAGGTGATAGCCTTTATCATAGCGGCTTCATTAGGGCTTTTGATTGGAGTCCTAATTGGGCTTTTTCTAGTTTCTTTATGAAAGATGATCATGCGACGACCTCAGGACCCACGACATCATGGACTCAAAGAGCCCCAAAAAGTAATTCAAATAACACAGCGCCTTGCGCTGGCGGATCTGAGTAAAAATAACTCAGAGCTATCACTTCGATCAGTCATTAATGCGTGGTCCAAGGCTCTTAAAGATCATGAGAGTCAAGGCCATCGCATTACTGAAGGTCCTTATTTTTCTAGTAGTACGTTCTATGGAAGTGCACTATCACTTACATACACATACGAATGGGAAAATCTTCAGTATGCAGAAGAGAAGATTGCCTATGATTCCGCTGTAGCAGACTATGAGTCTCAGCTAGAAAAATTCAAACTGGCAGAAGAAAAGAAAAAGAACGCCCCTCCTGATGTCGATGAGCAGATTGCTAGAGCGGAGAAGAGGCTTGCCAACCTGAAAGCCGTCAAACTAGGTGTACCTATCCCATATCCTGAAGGATAACCAAGCCATGAAGTTCGATCAAAACATTGAGAGTAGATACGGAATCAAACTAGTTGATGAGTTTACGGTTCGTAAGGAAGCTCAGCTCAGTACCCGTGAAGGATTCGAGTACATCCAGGCCGTAGTCAATCACTTTATTCGTAACCCGGATCCTATGGTGGTCCCTGTTTATAAGTTTGAAGTGATTGAAGCAACCCCTGAAGATGAATCTAGATATGGTAAGTACGTTTATGCGTATGAGATGATGCGGCTAGGCATGTTGGATCAAGACGAAAGAAACGTGCTGGACCATTCTTACCAGTTCATTAATAGGAAAGCAATTCCTAGTGACACCACAATTACCGCTATCCAACATGGTTGGCAGGCTTGTCTTAATCTGATGAACTTCATCAATACGGTTTTTTCTCAGGGAAGATATACCGACATTCATAGTGGCAACTTCATGAAGGATCCAGAAGGCCAGTATCGCATTATTGATCTAGAAGGATTCTCTGGGGGAGCGCCTTTGAATCAACCAAAGAACGATTGGATTATCCGATGAGCGTCAAGGCTGCACCTATGATCAAGTTTGGCTATGTTATGCTAACCTTGAATATGATTATGTCGGGGTATTGCTGGTTCTCTAAAGATGAGGATATGCACGACCGCACTCTCTTGTTTATGCTCGGCTCCTGCCTATGGATTGTAATGATTCTAGTATGGTACAAGGTAAAGGGAGATCAAGATGAGCAAGATGAGCACAAGTGAGGCAATGATTTCCGCTGCCTATCTCCTTAGACTTGGGGCCGCTGAACACATTGTTGCCCAGGCTCTACGTTCTGACGGCATCCTACCGGAGAAAGTAGACACTGTTCTTAGATGGTGTAAATTGTATAACGAAAGGACTCAGAAGCATGAGCAGGCAGTCGAAGACAACCAAGGAAGCGTTGTCCAGGATCAGGACGATCTATACGGAGCTTGATAAGTATATCAAGAAGCTTCCTCCCAATGCCCGTCTAACCGTTGGCGATCTAGCAGAAGAGTTTGCGGCTAGGTTCAAGCTTCGTGTCAATGATGCTAAGCCTCTGATCTCTTTCTATTTTCATACCAATTATGATATTGGTGATGATACTATCATGCTCAGGCGTGGACGTACGGGTGGCATTCAAAAGATTCCACAAGGCATTGTCAATCACGGACCCTAAACACAATGACTAAAAAAGACTACATCAGGGCGGCTAACCTAGTGAAAACCCGCCTGACTAATCAGAAAAAGAATAGCAAGTTACTTGATATGTCTTTTCTGGAAGATGCTTTCGTGGAGCTATTCCAGAGTGACAACCCCCGCTTTGACGAGAAACGTTTTCGTCAAGCCTGTAAGGACGAATGAACATGGCAAAAGATACAATCACATACGAAGACTTCCTCAAGCTTGACATTCGTTCTGGAACTATTCTGACTATTGAGCCGGTTGCCAAGAGCAAGAAGCTTATCAAGCTGGAAGTTTCTTTTGGAGCCGAAGTTGGCAATAGGACTATCCTAGCTGGCGTTGCTAAAGATCAAGCAGAAGGTCGGGTTATTGTTGGACAGAAGATTGTGGCGGTGCTCAATCTAGCGCCTCGTGATATGATGGGAATCACTTCACATGGGATGCTGCTAGCCGCGCACGATGAGACTGATAAGGTTTGGCTACTCAGTCCGGGTGGACCTGTGCCTGATGGCGTGGAAGTTGGATAAAGGATAATTCATATGCCGAATCATGTTGACCAAGACCTGTGGGTAACTGGACCGACTGAAGCTCTCAAAGAGTTTCTGGAGTTTGCTAAGGAGGGCGAAGCCATCCTCAGTGCCAACAAGTTCATTCCGTATCCAGAGAAGTATATGGTAATGGACAAGGAAGCCGAAGTTTCTAGGAAGAAGGATCCTCCCGACTACTCTGTCAAGGATGGTTTTAATTCTGGTGGTTACGAATGGTGCGTTCAGAATTGGGGAACCAAGTGGGGCATCTATGATGCCGCAATGATTGGCTCCAAATTGGAAGGCAAGACGGGCCATCTGAAGTTCCGTTTCAATTCTGCCTGGTCTCCTCCGACTCCGGTGATTCTTGCCATGAGCGAGAAGTTCCACTCTCTTCACTTCAAGCTGAAGTATTATGAGTCTGGTATGCAGTACCAGGGGATCTACATTGCTCAGGCCAATCAGGTATTGGAAGAATCTGATGGTGCGTACAAGGGCGGGCGCGGGGGCTGACCCATTCATCAAACGGGCTCGGGGCAGGATGCCGGCGCTGATTAAAAATCAACTCAAGGAGGCAACCAATGTTTACAGAAGAAGACTTCATTCGGAGCTACTTCACGGAACAAGACATCACGGGCATGACACATGAGGACTTCAAGGTGGCCATGATTGGTCTCATTGAGAAGGGCCTAATGGAAGAGATTGAAGTGGAAGGAAAACCAATGTATCGACCTACTCCTCTACTGAGGAAGATGAAGACGCATTCGTATTCCACTCCAAAGAGTCAGAACTAAAACTTAGACTTACCTGTATGTAAGGACGCTTATGTATAGGCAGAGCTGACAAGTACAGTCAGTTTTCATTCTAGTGGATTGCAATGAAACTAGAGTGGGTCGGGGGATTACTATGCTATCCCATAACGTTCTTATGGACGTTGCATAAGTGTTGCCAACTAACCATAAATGTTGGAGCGTAGGCGGTCAAGTCTTATACATAGCCCCAATTCTTGTCTATTATTGTTGGTCTCAATAATGGTCTCAGCTCAACGCGACAACGAGCGAATCTAACTCGAAGGGTCACTTTCACTAGGTTTACCGTCCTAAGTCAAACCAGGGTGCTAACGATACCATATTGTTAGCAAGTATCTTCGGCTCCGTTCTACTCTTGTAAATGAGCTTCTCACTATTAGTAATCAACTTGCAAGGATTACGGTTGGGGAGGGCTAATGAACGGGCGATCAATGGCCTCATCATCTAGTGGTTAGGATGCGAGACCTTCACTCTCGTCACATGGGTTCGAGTCCCATTGAGGCTGCCAAGGAGAATAAGACAATGGATTCAGTGCCTCTCAGAGAAATTCGCAAACTAGCAGAAGAGTATGATGCTAAATTGCTAGCAAGCGATCCTAGATTCCGTAGGTCAGTAACTCTAAATCATGAAGACGGATCTTATCTGCACTATGATTCTGCATTCCTAATGCGTATTCAAGGTGTATGGATTGCTTGCTTCACTGAGCACCATGGCGTACTCGTGTATCATGCGGAAGATTTATTTTTATACTGGGAGTATGAACCACGGCGAGAGCCGCTTGAGGAACTATAATCATGGACGTAGACGGAACATTCAAGTCGATTCAGTCTATCTACAAGACCATCTCCGGTAAAGGAGAGGGTGACGTAACCCTTACATACAAAGGGACTAGTTACGGTGTCACTAAGCCCTGGATTGCTAAGATTGATGCTCGTGAAGTTACTTCCGAAGAGCATGATGGCGCCCTCGTTCAACTTTTGGCTATGCTCAAGAAAGAGTTGGCTGACAAGATCAGGTCAGCTGAATCGGAAACTGTTAGGCTAAAGCAAGCCTATAGCCAACTGGACAACTAGGGCGGTCGAACGCAAGTTTAATGGGATCGCACTTGCCGCCATAGGGAGCCGCCGGGGAGCAGGGGCAGGGGCACCCATTCACACGCACATGTTTAGTAGGTACACAACCATGACACTCGGTGGATACTCAGACCATACTAAGGTTAGTTCAATTAGATATGAACAGCCTGTTCTTTCAGCAGAGAATCCTATTGAGTTTAGTCCTAAGGGACTCTGGACTCCCACTATTGATGCTGATAACATTGCCTATCAATCAATGTTCAAGCCATTCAATCTCAATCAATACTTGTATCCACGTCCACCCATTGATATGGGGCTGACGGAACCCATTCACGGAGGCGTTCCGAACGTGCTTAGGATGCCGCTCAAGTTTCCCGGAACAACTTACATTGTTCCTAGAGAGTTGGAAGGTCTAGAGCCATTGATTAGGCGCACGGCAGAGTATGAGAAGTTCATCAACAAGGATCATGATGAATGTTTCTGCCATGTTACATTCGATGCATCCAATGTGGATGCCGGTACCTATCATCGCTATCCCGGTTTCCATGGTGACGGCATTCAAGGAACTAAGCTGACTCCAAAGGTCAATGTGGAACACTCCTACATCATGACCTCATCTCCTCCTACTGAGTTTTGCTTGCAACCATTCTTCCTCAAGCACTTGGATGAGGCAAAGCATAACTTCTTCTTGGAGTTTGACCGTCAATCTAAAGATGTAAATCTTTATGGATCCATTCCATATCATCTGTATCTGATTGATCCTTACATGGTGCATCGCACTCCTAAGATCAAGCAGAGAGCCACTCGATTGTTCCTGCGTATTACCTACGCATTCACAGAACTACAGCATCCTAAGAACACAATTAACCCGCTCTTTTTCGGACAGGCTTATGATAAGCGAGTTGACATTCGCGAGCACCTGTGCGCTAATGAGTTTGAAGTACCCTGGCAACTATACGGACTAACAAAATGAGCAAAGGCGCAATCTACGTTTCTGAATCCGGCAATACCAAAATCATGGGCAGCAAGAAAGTGGATGCCACTTACGCTTCCATCAAGTCTACTTGCTCCGATAGCTGCGGGCTGAAGGGCAGGGGCTGCTATGCTCAGACATCATTCGTTGGGATGATCAATAACCGCATGAACAGGCGTGCTCGTGGAGGCTCTCCTGTGGATGTGGCTAGAGCAGAAGCCAAAGCGATTGATGACTCTTACAAAGGCGGGCCTGTCCCTGCTGGGCGGGCGCTTCGTATCCATGTGTCTGGTGATTCTAGGACTCTCCTTGGCACTAGGATTCTCAACAAGGCAGTTGGCCGGTGGCGGCTTCGTGGTGGTGGGGATTGCTGGAGCTACACCCATTCATGGAGGCATGTCCCTCGGGAAGAGTGGAACAATGTTTCCATTCTGGCATCTGTTGATAGCGTAGCTGACATTGCTCTTGCTCGTGAACGAGGATACGCACCAGCAATGGTGGTAGCTGAACACCCGAGTGAGAAAGCTTATCAGCTTCCCGGCTCTGATGTCAAGTGGATTCCTTGTCCCAACCAGACTAAACCTGGTGGAAAAGAAATCGGTTGTACGGACTGCCGGTTATGTTTTAATGCCGACAGGCTTTTCGAGGGAAACTTCGGCATTACCTTCGCAGTTCATGGAATCAAGAAGGCTGAGTTGAAGAGGCATCTTACTGTTCTTCGATAAATATGGCGTGCTACTATAGCGTTCAAGCAACTCCTGAGCCCATTGGATAAGGTCTTCAACCCTCTGTCCAGTGGGCTGCGCTGTAACCCATAATTCAAGATTCTCGATTCTATTATCAAGCCTATCGCCATTGATATGATGAACATTCTCCGTGGATAATAAAGGACGACCGAGATATTGTTCCATAACTAATCTATGCTCATAAATAAAAATTTTCTTGCCATCGATTCTTTTGCCAAATACTTTGTATCCGTGTGTAGATACGCACCCTGAACCAGCTTTCCTATTAGGTTTGACCGGATGAAGAGGGAGGCCCTTTTCTCTTTGAGAATCGTGGCACGCACATAATCCAAGTCGATAGTTCCTACGCCCACATTCATCAAAAGTGCAAATTTTAATAGGAACTCTCAATGCTCTAAGAGGTTTTCCATTGCGTAATTGTTTTTTATGGCCCGTACAATAGCCTTCTTTTGAATCTCGTTTTCTACCGCAATCAGGGAAAATACAAACTTTCGACATAAACTACACTCCTCAGTGTTATATAACTTATGTCTAAAAACTGATAGGAAAATAAAATGACTGATTGGCAACCACAGGTAGTAGTCATCGAGAAGGTAGAGAATCATCCCAATGCTGACGCACTAGATGTGTGTACCGTTCTTGGTGACTATCCCGTCATTACTAAGCGTGGAGAGTACAGTGTTGGTGATAGGTCAGGTTATCTTCCTATCGATACCATCGTTCCTGATACAGATAAGTTCCACTTCCTTTGTCCCAAATCATATGAAAAGTATGAAGGTGATTATGGGGAGGTTCTTCAGCGACAACTTGGACCTAAGTACCCTATTGGGGGCGTGCCTGAGAAGTATCGTATCATCAAGGCTAAGAAGATTCGAGGTATCTATAGCCAAGGAATGCTGATTGATTACGATCACTTTGACCATTGGCACGCGCCCCTACCTGAAGTTGGGGCCTCAATCGTTGACTTGATTGGCCTTAAGAAGTGGGAAGAGGAGGAAGAAGAAAACCTGCCTGGTCTCAAGAAGACTCGTGGTACCAATGCAGAGAAGGCTCCGCAAGGTTGGTCTATTCCTCATTACGATATCGATGGTATTCGTAAGTATGTAGATTGCCTTAGTGACGGTGAGGAGATTGTTCTTACCGAGAAGATCCATGGTAGCAATGCTGGCTTCTCACACGATGGTACACGTCTGTGGGTCAAGTCACGCAACTTCTATAAGAAGATGGATGAAGATGATATGTGGTGGGACATTGCCCTCCGCTATGATCTGGAAAATAAGTTCAATCAAGCTGCTCCCAATCTGGTTTTCTTTGGAGAAGTCTACGGTCAAGTCAAGGGATTCCGTTATGATACTGTCATTGCGGAAGGTCGTTTGATGACTAAGGTTCGTTTCTTTGATGTTTGGGATACCAAGCTGATGAGATACATGAACTACCAAGAGAGGCTCAACATGCTTGCAGCATTGGGACTCGATTCGGTTCCTGAACTTTATCGTGGCCCATGGCTTGGTAAAGAAAAAATGTATTCTTTTGCCGAGGGATTGACAACCTTGGGCGGGAAACATATTAGAGAGGGGTGGGTTCTCAACACTCTCAAGGAGCGCTACGAACCTCGATTAGACTCACGCATGCAAGTGAAGCTGGTCGGTGAAGCCTACAACCTACAGAAATAATCCAATGTCAGAAGAAGATAAGAAAGAGCCCGTCGACCCAGAAGCTAAATGCACTGAGTGTGGACATGCTGAGAAGTATCACTCAACTAATGATGGTTGGATTGAATGTAGCGCTGACAACTGGTCTTGTAATTGTGGTAACAATATAGGGCGCTAATGTCTTTCAAAAAACAAATAGCAGCTCACTCTGCCCAAATCAAAAAGCTAGAAGATCAAGCGGCCAACCTTCAGGTAGAATCATTCGCTCTACGTCAAAAACGTGAGGAGCTAATTGCTCAGATGATTCTAGAGGAAAAGCTGTTGTCTGATACAGATTGGGACCTTTCTACTTCACCAGCCGGTGGGGATGCCGTCCTGTCTTATAAAGACACTAGCCCTAATGATATGGAGTTTATCAAAGAACTCGCGCGCACCGATTACCATTCATGGTTTGAACTCTCGGATGGCATTCAGTTTCGGTTCGATGATAATGATATCTCTATCACATTCAAAGAGAGTAAACAGCTAATGCCATTTGTTAAGAAGAATGGTATGAGGATCAATGGAGCTGGGATCAAAGATAGGCTCAGCAAACTAAAGAGGGATGTTGCAGCTTTGGAAACAATCTGCCATCAATTCAATCTGGATAAAAAATGAGAGTAGTATATTACTACCTACTTAACAAGGCTTATTCTATTATAAGGCCCTTGTTTGTTGACAATATTAATCCTAATGAGGATTATATTTGTTGTCATTGTTCTAAGCCAGTTCTCAAAAGGTATCTACATTGTTCAGAAAAATGTAGCAAACTCGCCGGATGGTAATATGAAAATCTATATGGATGATGCTCGCGACACTCCTAGAGGTTGGGAGCGAACCTACACGGTAGAGCAGACCATTGAAGCCTTGCAAACTCGCAAGGTAACTCACTTGTCTTTGGATAATGATTTGGGAGAGGGGCATCAAGAAGGTTATAAAGTAATGGATTGGCTAGAAGAGACCGTCTTTAATGACATGCACTTCCCGATGCCAGAGGTTACTATCCATAGTTCAAACGCTTCTCGTGTGGAATATATGCAGCGTGCTCTTAGGAGCATCGAAAGAATTCGTCAACAGCAGGTAGGTGGCTCATGAAAGATGTCAAGAAAAAGATTCTGGAAAGCATCGCATACACGCGCGAGAAGCTCGGGTTCACTCTTGTCTCTGAAGATTGGGGCAGTGCCAGTCACAAATGTGCGTGTGCATTGGGATGCGTTCTTCTAAAAGACAATCCTAAAGATACGGTTCGTATCGAGGATGACAAGGATAGGCATATTGCTATCACTGAAATTCTTGAAGTCAATGACGCGTGGGTTGATTCTTTCATCAGTGGTTTTGATGGTAATGGTATCTCTAAAGATTCCCCAGATTCAGAGGCTTGGGAACTTGGCTTTGCCATTGCTACAGAAACCAAACCCATCGCTTATCACTTGTGGAACGGTAACCCTACCTAATTCCACTCTTGGGTCTTTAGCTCAATGGTAGAGCTGCGGCCTTTTAAGCCGTAGGTTGCGGGTTCGAGCCCCGCAGGACCCACCATTTTTAATAAGAAGGAAACATGATACACTTTACATCTGATACCCACTGGGGCCACGCCAACATCATTAAGTATAGCAACCGTCCATTCAACTCCGTTGAGGAGATGAACGAGGCTCTTATCAAAAACTGGAATGAAAAGGTAGCTGAGGACGATACAGTCTACCATCTGGGAGACTTTGCATTCATGTTCTATGATACGATCAAGCGTACAGCTAGGCGCCTGAACGGAACCAAACACCTTATCTTGGGCAACCATGACAAGACAATCAAGCAGAGTCAGACCGACCTGCTCAAGTCGGGGACGTTCGCTAGCATTCAGAACTACGCAGAGATCAGCTATGGCGGGCAGTTCATCGTTCTATTCCACTACGGACAAAGGGTTTGGAACAAGAGCCACCGTGGTTCTATTATGCTGTATGGGCACTCACACGGGTCCCTGCCTCCCTTTGGGAAGTCGGTAGATGTTGGCGTAGACTGTAAAGAAATCACACACGAATACAGGCCGGTGACTGCTGATGAGGTTCTTTCTTATATGAGTAAGAGGGAGTTCGTAGCCGTTGATCATCACGGCGATGATGGCGGCATGTGATGAGTGAGGACATCGTTTACGCAAACTATGGCCCAAGAGATTGGGTTAGAATAATGAAGGCATGGGAGAAAATCATGAGTGATGAAACTAAGAAGCAAGTCAAGGAAGCCGGCGAATTTTTCAAGAAGGTGCAGGAGGGTGCCGAGAAGTACAAGAGCGTGCCCGACAAACAGCTTGGAGAGAAGATTAAAAAGGTTGGTGAAGGGGCGGGCGAAGTTGTCAAGCACATCACCGAACGTACGGACCACTGAGAATGACGAGTAAGGAATTCGAAAACTACTTAGCAGGTCTTCCTGATGAGGAATATGATCGTCTAGTTGCTGAACGAATCTCTCGTCTCAATGATAAACAGAAAATTGTTGCCCTGTCTCGTGAAGTACAAAGGAAGTATAGGTCCAAACTTATTGCTAAGTTAGCTGAGCCTAACGAGGATGTTCACGAGATGGTCTTCGATGCTCTACGAGACATGGACGGAGATGAGTGTGAGCATGGGCGCAGCTACGTTAAGAACTGTATTGCTTGTGGTGAGATAGACCACGCCATGTTCCCAGAGCTATTCGATGTGGATGGCTTCCCCAAAGAGGATTAGGCATAACTTCTCATTATTACAAATGAAAAGTTTATTCAAATTAGCCCGTAAATTCCAGCTTAAATATGGGCAGGGAGATCCATTTAGTGAATTATCCAAAGATATAACTAAAATGGTTGATGAGGAAACGGATCATCAAAAAGATGAAGAGAAAAAAAATTATCTAAAAATCTTGCAAGAAAAGTGGGCTCAGGAAAATAATTTATCTTTACCATTAACTGAAGATCAGCTTGGTGAAATGTGGGGAGACCCAGAGTTTTACCATAAATGGAATGATTTCATTCATAATTTAGATGGCCGAGAACAAATGGAGAGAGAATTCCATCAGCAAGATAAAGATATTGCTAAACAGCAGGCACAAGAACAGGCTCAACGAGAAGCATATCAGAAATCAATTGCTGGTAAAACGCCATTCAATACTAATGATGCACGAAACCTTGTCAATATTTTCATTCCTCAAATGAAACAAAAGGTTCCAGATTTAAAAGGAATTATTTTTAACTTCAAATCTACTGGAGAGGTTATTATTAGTTCTACTGCCAATGCTAACGGAGCCAACATTCTTAGGAAAGAATTTGCTTTACAACTTTTCATGTCATTGAAACAGTATCTTATTAACTATAAAAAATACTTAGTAAGTGGTAATATTTCTTTTACCCTTTAAGGCAACTCAGTTTCTTTCCATGAGTAGTTTACTATGGGATTCGTCTTGGGTTTAACTGTATTCATACAGTCTACTTGACAGCCGTATTCATTGCAGAAAGCTTGAAGTTCTGGACAACAAAGATGTGAGGAAGCTTCACCAATGCTAGGATGCATCACTGATTCGTAAGCCCCTACATAATGTGTGTCGTCTCCAAAATGTAGATTGAAAGCATGCCCTAATTCATGAAGCATTACTCTACGAAATAATTCTCCATCAATAGATGGTCTAATAAAAGTATAGGCCGAATGATTACGACTCTCCCAAGAAGTCCATCCTAGATAACCTACGCCCGGATCTCTGACGTATATCTTTATGGTGTGGGGAGTGGAAGCGTCTGCTTTTTCTTGAGACATATCTACGAAAGATAATTTATAAGTTAGAGTATTATTAGTCTTCTCGGCCCACTCGTTTAATGCCTGAAGAATAGCTACTTTGTGTGATTCTTGTAAGTTTTCATCGGCCAAAACCGTATAGAATGATTCAGGTTTTGTTGTAAAAGAGTCTGGTGTATCTACGTTACCACCGCAGCTATTTGCAAAAACAAAACAATATAAGAATAAAAACAACACAGATTTATAAATCTTCATGGGCGGGACCCTCTTAAATATAATACACAATGCCTAGCCTAATATAATTAAAAGCGGCCCGGTCACCCATTCACGAACCAAACGAAAAATGAACACGGAGTTTCGAGTTTACAATACTGGCGATAAAATCTGGTTAAGTAAGCGTCATGATAAACAAACTGTAGTTAAGATTGTTACTCATGATGGTATAGTGTGGACCGAAAGTAAACCTACACTTACGTATTTGTCTGGAATTGAAAAGATTATTCACCAGGTAGATGTTATCTTTACCAGGTTTATCTTTAAAATTCTTGCATAAAACCTTCCATTGGAGCGAGAGCTTCAGTGGTGGTGGAGGCGGTCGGCGGTCCCGATTGCCCCGGTTTGCCGGTACTGCCTTTAAAAACCGGACTATTTACGATTGGAAAATAATATGAAAACTACCTCAGTAGCATTAGTGGCCGCAGTCATTTTACTTGCGACTACCGTTTTTGCACATGACCTGTCGTACCTTGGCCCCATTAAAGCTGGAGCAACAAAGACTGTCAAAGTGGATCTCCCAGCAGGCAGATTGACAGTTGAGGTTACATCTTCATCGGCAGAAACCAAATTCAATTGTCAATTCTCTTATTCATATGGTGGGGTTGTTGACGAGCAGAGGGACACACACAAGTGTCTGAGAAACTTCCTTGTTCAGAGTGACAGCTCTATGAGTGTTAGTGTAACTAACCTCGGCAAAGAATCAGATTATAAAATCTGGGTGCATGATACGCCATGATGTCTGATGATGATTGGAAAAATCTAGTATCAAAAATTGATAGAGAGTTTCCGATTCGTATCAAACTGGCGACATTGGCTGGCCGAGCGCCAATCAATATCAAAAACTATAAAGCCTTAGAAAAATTCGATGATACTATTGCCGAATTATTTCTAGAGATTGCGTTAAATAAACCAGACGTATTAGAGTTGGCATTGATTCTAATCAAGGAGCTACGAAAATGATTACGTTTGGACTCACTGGTGGCATTGCTTCTGGAAAGAGTACCGTCACTAAAACGTTTCGTTCTAATGGTATCCCTATGGTGGATGCTGACATCGTAGCTCGTCAAGTAGTTGAGGTTGGTACTCCTGGGCTAGAGCAAGTACTCAATACATTCGGCTCTGAGTATCGTCAGTCTGATGGTACTTTGGATAGAATCAAGTTGGGTATTCTAATCTTTGCTGATAGAGAGGCGCGGCATTCAATTGATAAAATTATGCTTCCTCTTATTAGCGCCGAATCCGGCGTGCAATTAAAAAAATTGCATGAGGATGGACACGTAATTGTTGGTTATGATGCCGCGTTAATTTGTGAGATGGGAAATGTTGAAAATTTCCGACCTCTAATTGTCGTGCATTGTCCGCGAGATACGCAGGTCGGTCGCTTAATGTCGAGAAATAACTTGACGCGGGCCGAGGCGGTGGCTAGAATTGAAGCTCAGATGGCGGTCGAAAAGAAAATTGCATTAGCAGACTATGTAGTTGACACCTCTGGTTCTATTGAGTTCTCAATCAAACAGACTGAAGATATCATACAGATACTTAGGGACAAATCAAATGGAAGTGATTGATTCCTTTGCAACAAAGGGAGAGTTTTCAGCTTCAAAAACTATTTGGTTCAAATGGATTACGGCATATTGTGCCGTGCGGAAAATGGAAGTCTCCAATAATTGGCAAGAAGATTTAGAACTTGAATTCAAAAGACTTTATCCAAATGTTACAACGATTAAATGGGTGGAATGATTATGGGAGCATCTGAATTTTTCACGGTTTCTTCTGGCAAAAATGTGCAGGCAGCTTTTCATACTGCCGTTGATGAGGCTCAGTACGAATATGGTCATGGTGGCTACACCGGGACCATTGCTGAGAAGAACGATTGTCAATCGGCTTCCGGGCAGGTGTTTGAAACTAGAGAAGCTGCAATGGAATTTGCTCAGCAAAAAATGAACGAGCCAGATCATTGGTGCAATGATAAGTGGGGTCCGGCAGCTTACGTATCTTTTAAGAGTAAGGATAGTAAAATTAAGTTCCTTTTCTTTGGCTGGGCCAGTGACTAACAATAAATCAAGGTAATTATCATGAGTGACTTTAAGGTTGGAGATAGGGTTCAGTGGGAAGATCGTGACACTGATGAGGTGACTGGTGGAACAATTGAGTCTACCATTCCTCCCAAACGAATGAAGGTTAATGATCATTGGAATACCAGTAAGTATTCTGAAGCTGAACGTGAGGAAATGGTTACGTATGCCAACATCAAGTGGGACGATAACACTTCGGATAGCGTAGATATTGATGACCTTGATCCTGAAGACAGCCAACTTGAAAGAGAATTTAGAACTACTGCCAATGTAGTTTTGGTTGAGATTCAAAAGAAGGTAGCGGAGTCTAGCAGGCTGCTTCAAGAAGCTGTTGACTTGTCTGAGAAGCATGGAATTCCATTCAGCTCCTCTGTTTCTTTTCTGGGTCAGAGCTATACTCCCAGTACATTTGAAGAAAAATATGGTGAGGTGGATTCTGATTTGGCTGAAAGTATTACCGATGCGTTTGGTTGTATGGATGGCTCCGGGTGGGAACATTCGGATGTCTGTTGATAAATAATTTTAGAAATAAAGGGTAAATAAAATGGAACATCGAGTTCAATATCTCAAGGATGAAAACGGGCACTATGTCGGGTGCATCGCTATCAGGGAGCACACTCCCAATGCAGGAGAACGTTATACGCTGGTCGAGTACCGAGTGTCAGTTCGTAACCCAGAAGACCAATTCGACAAGAGCGTGGCTCGTCAGTTGGCATTGGGCCGTATGGTAGAGGCTCCTTTTACGGTGCGAGTCTCTGCTCACCCAAACATGCACGAAGTTAGTGAGGCTGTCATGAAGGATATCATTCGTGATTCTGGTGCGCCCTCTCGTGCACGCAGGGCCGCCAAGCTTTGGGTTCGGTGGAACGGACGTACGGGCTCCTGACCCATTCACAAAAATATCAACCATCAAGCGCGGACCATAAATAAGGATACATGACTATGAACAACGAAGTGACTCAGCATATTGAAGCGGCTCTTAATGAAGTGCGTACACTATTCCTCAAGGCCGCGCAGCGCATTGAGGCTGTTAAGCCTGGAGAAAAGATTCCGGCTACCGTGCTTGCCGAGGCTCTTGCTAAAGAGCAGAGCCCGGATTTGACTGGCCCGCAGATTTACCCCACTCTCAAAATCCTACTGGATAAATATCCGGGTGTGGATATTCGGCGGGGAGCACATGGTGGAATCTATAGGCTTCTTCCTGGCGAGGTGGCCGGTCAGAAAAAGACTGTGGCCAAGCCTACCGTTGAAACCGTTGATAAGGCGGAAGATACGAGTAAGTGAACGTAGAAATGTCGGCCTAGAATGTTTCTAGGTTAACCTTGCATACAGACAATGATGTCTGTGTGCATGTTCGTGTGTGTGAAATAGTCCATAGGAGAATTAAAATGGATAAGTTTACTGAGCGTGGTACTGATGGTTCGGTTGACCTTGCGGCGAGCGCGAATGCGTATACCCGTGCGTTGGCCCAGTGGTGTGCGGAGAATGAGATTCCTGCGGAGCAGATTACCGAGGCCGTTAATTCGGTTCTCGATCGTCATGCTGGGAAGAACATCCCGATGCCGGCTCTCTTGAGCCTGGCCTCTCAGGAGTTGGGCGCTGATGCCCTGTCCTTCAAGGTCATCTCTGATCGCGTCCATGCCTACGTTACGGGACAGACCGAAGCCGGCCTTCTCTTCGTGACCAAGGGCAAGGGTGGTGGAGTTTCTCGCGAACGGCCTATCAAGAAGACTGCTTGAGACGCTACTTCGCAAACAATGCGACCGCAAGTTTGCAAGTTTAGTAGCGGGGCCTGAAGTTCAGGCACGAAAACTTGCACCCTTACTTATGGAGAATTTAATATGGATCTTTCACAGGCCAAATTAGGCGATCAGTATCGCGTCTTTATAGATGCCTCTGGAAACTTATCTAATACTCCTGGTATGGATACACTGTTAGCAACAGTTATCGCGGTTAAAAAACCAGCATACGGCAATGACATTATCTTAGGGTGGAGCGCTGAACAAAAACATCCAGTAGATGTTCGACAACGTTCTTCACCTAGTACTGAAAATGACTATATACCTAGCCAAGCATGGTTTATATATGGTAAATCAGTAAAAAGATCATTAACTGTTGCTGTCAAAATTGTTAATGGATTGGATGGTTTCCCATGTAAAAAATGTAATACCTTCTATCCATATGCATTACCTAATAATAAAGACGGAACACTTATCTGCTGGTCATGCAGAAATAGGTGGTAATATTACATAGGACATTAGGAGTCGCATGAATATCGAAGAATTGGAAGAGGCTTTAGACGAATTGTTTTCAACAGGTTTCTCTATTGAAACTAACAGCCGTGGAGAAGTTATCATCTATACCGGCCTCAAGCAGGACGAAGATGGAGAACTTGCGCCCATGGATGTAGAAGAGGATGAGGATCTTGATCCCGATACAGATCCTCTTGAAGACGACGATGAAGATGAAGAATAAATAAATTAAGCGCAGGTTATAAATGTCCCTATATAGGAGACATAAATGACTGACGCAAATAATTCTAATAATTCTCAAGGTGGTACGGTTGTCATTACTGGTTCTGGTGGGGGCGGTGGTGGCGGTGGAACGGTTGTTAGTGGTAGCGGAACGTTCGGCAATTGGATTTCCGTTGTTCCCAGTAAACAATACACCATAACAATTCCGTCTGGTAGTGGTACTTGCTCTACTGGTAACGTCATTGTAACTGGCGGCAACGACCCTTGCCCTCAATTATCTTTTGATGACATTGAGCTAGCTGTTCCGGTTGAGGAAAAGAAAAAAAAATCTGACGGATGTTCTTGCAGAAAATGTAAAGAATATTATCAGTACGCCGAACCTAATCAAGATGACGGAACTTTAATCTGCTACGGATGCAGAATGGTCTGGTAAATGAATTTTTTAGAAAGTATCGAAAAAGAAGTCTCTGACAATGCTAGTCAGATGACGGCGGAAGTTGTGTTACTTCTGCTTGATAAGTGGGAAAGAGATTTTGAAGAAGCCGTTAGGCAGAACAAAATGAGCCTTCCAGACTTACTTAATCATTATGTTAGATTGAAAATTGCGTTACATCATGTGCGTAGGGAGTGGGACCGGGGTTGGTCTTCAGTTTCTGAAGCACAATTTTCCGAGAGGGCGATGCGCCTTAGCGGTTTAATCAAGGAAGCACGGAGAAAGTATTATGTCACAAAACACCGAATCGAATCAGACAAGCACGGGAACGGGTGTTCTTGCCGAGGTTGCATCTGCATTGCAGGGATCGACGGGGGAAGTTCGCGGACGGCTGGTCAAAGCTCTTACTGAAAGGGAACTGGTCAAACGGGTGGATCTTCTGGACAAAGCTCTGGTTAAGCGGGGACAGTTGCAGAACGAGCTGAATGGCATTCGTCCGCCTGGTAAGAAGAACTTCGCTTTGGTGGATGGCAAAATGGTGGAAGTCCAGGCTGTCTATACCCCGGATGAAGTTAAGAAACACACCGAGGAAACCAAACAGTATACCAAGAAGCTGAAGGAAGCAACTGATAAGCTTGCCAATTTCGATAAGACTTTGGAAGCAGCCTTCGGTGCAGGCCCTGATGGTGTGGAGAAGTTGGATGGTGCGTTCGCCAAGCTCGGCAAGTTGGTTGCTGGCGGGGGCGGTGACTCTGGTGGGGAGTCTGAAAAGACTGAAGAGTAAAGTTTACACAAGGAATAATACAATGAGTGATATTACTAACGATGATGTTGTCAAAGCTCTTGGCAACTTAACGGTCTTGGAGATGATTGCCTTGACCAAACAACTGGAACAGAAGTGGGGAGTGGAAGCAAAACCACAAGTCGTTCAGCTTCAGCAGCAACAGCCTGATGTCAAGGTTGATAAGGATGAATGGAATGTCGTGCTAGCATCTGTGCCCACGGACAAGAAGATGGCTGTCATCAAGGTAGTTCGAGATGTAATGATTCTCGGACTTAAAGAGTCTAAAGACTTGGTGGAAGCTGCTCCGAAGGTCATTAAGGAAGGTGTCTCTAAAGAAGAGGCGCTTGAACTGCAATCTAAACTGACAGCGGCGGGAGCCGTTGTTGAGGTGAAGTGATGGATGAAGCCACCTTTAGAATTGTTCATGAAGCAAATGTCAACCCTCCTTCATGGGAAGAGTTATATGAAGCTAAGGCAGAAAAGTATCGTGCCCTGGAAAAAAGGGTAGAAGCTTTGGAGCTGGTGGCATCTTACGCCAAAGATGTAGTGGATTATTGGCCGAGCATGTCTTTCCGAACTGTTCGTATCATGATCCCCAAAATGGATGCCTTGAAAGAGGCTTTAAGTTTAGTCAAGTGAACTTTGAATTAAACCTATGCATACTTTGATATAAAAGTATGGTAGAAATTGAATTCAAAGCATGTACTGTTTGTAAAAATGATCGGCCGGCGACTAACGATTTTTTTAATAAGAAATCATCAACGGCCGATTTATTACAAAATGTTTGTAAAAACTGTAATGCTAAATCAAGTAAAAAGCATTATGAAGCGAACAAAGAAAAGATAAAACAAAGAACACGAGATCGAGTTAGAAGAATTAAACCACTAGCGCAACAGCTTGTTTTACAATATTTAAAAGTAGGCTGTACAGATTGTGGAGAAAAAGATATAGTAGTTTTAGAATTTGATCATCAGGGCGACAAGAAATATGAAATAGCCAGGATGATTAATGAAGCTTATTCTTTAGACAAACTTGAAGAAGAAATTAATAAATGTGTAGTGAGATGCGCCAACTGTCATCGTCGTAAAACAGCTAAAGATTATGGTTGGTGGAAATTAGATACTAATAACACCATATAAACATACTACTGGAGAATCGTATATCGGTTATTACGGATGACTTTGAATCATCTCAGCTAGGTTCGACTCCTAGTTCTCCAGCCAGATAGAGTGGTGGAATAATACACAGCCTCATTATAGCGAGGCCGTCTTTGATATCAAAAGATATGCGGGTGCGAATCCCGTCTCTATTACCAATGGCCGTATGGCGGAATGGCATACGCAGAGCGCTTAAAATGCTTGGCCCTTACGGGCGTGGGGGTTCGAGTCCCTCTACGGCTACAACGTTATGAAAAAGTCTGTTAAAAAGTATAGGAACCCCGCAGCCATTTCTGCTAACAGTAGAAAATCCAGCGGGCCTATGCGTTCTAAAAAAGACAAAAGAAAAAATGGCAAGAACAAACAACAAGAATTCCTTAGTGAAAACGAAGAGTAACATCCATGTTTGACATTGATCATCTTTTAGATGTCATCAAATCTGTATTGACTCCTGAGGAATATCAAGAGTTCCTTATCAATCTAGATAAGAATCCTCCTTTAGAGGATGGTTCTTATTATGCTTTTATTGGTGAGGCAACTAAATAAGAGAGAGCAATGAGCGCGACATACGCATTTATTTTTACGGGCGCTGGCGATTGGAAACAATCAAAAGCTGATGATTGGGATTTAGATTTTGTTGAACTGGAGGGAACTGAAAAAGTTCTTGGCCATCGCCAAATTGATGGCTCCATTTGCAAAGTCCTTAAAGCTTCCGATGGAAAACTGGTAGCTCTTACTAAATAAATAATATGGAATCATTAATTTCCGACGACCCGCTCTACATCAGGGTGATGTGGTGGTGTATGATTTTGTTGGCAACCGTAGGCTTGGGCTACGGCTTCGTATCATAACAGAAAATTTAAGTAATGTCTTCCACATATCTCATTTTATTCTCCATTATTGGATGGGGTATCGGCTCGCTTTTCTATAAAGTAGCCAATGACAATGCGCATCCAATCGTAGTGTCATCTGTCGTGACATTAGTTTATATTATCATTACGCCAATACCATTCTTCTTTATGAAGTTTGAGCGCAGCATCAATGGTACTGGATTACTGTTTGCGGTCCTGGGTGCCCTATGCATGTGCGTAGGTTCAATGGGATATTTCTATGCTTTGCGGCGAGGCAATGCTGGAAGCATTACGGTTCTTACCTCGTTATACCCGGCAGTAACTTTGATACTATCTTCGGTTTTTTTGAAAGAATCATTTAGTTTCAAACAAGGTTTTGGAATTGCGCTGGCCTTAATCGCTTTTGTTTTACTGGGCAGCAAATAAAGGAAATTATAAATGTCAACGGAAAAGAAATCAAGCGCCGGACTATGGGCTTTGTTCGCTAAGCTTGGTACTAAGCTTCTGAGTATTCTAGCCAAGCTTATGAAGGGATTAAAGTTTACCAAGGTTGGTTTGGCCGCACTTTCTTTGGCAGGTTACTCAGCTATTTTTAGTTGGAAATTTGGATTGCTTCTAATGATTGCAATTGGTTTCCATGAGAGCGGACATGTTTGGGCTATGAAGAAAATGGGAATCAAAACCAAAGGATTCTATTTCTTACCCTTCATCGGTGGTGCTGCCATTGCCGAAGAAAACTATAAGACCTATGGGCAGAACTCATTCATTGCTATTATGGGTCCAGTCTGGGGCGCACTGATGGCATGGGGAGCGGGCATTGCATATTGGGAAACTGGCAATCCAATGTGGGCTGCCGCTGCTGGCTGGATGGCGACACTCAATCTATTCAATCTGTTACCTATTACTCCGTTGGATGGCGGTC
>Ga0315288_10002471_pt1 | contig 23925 bp, 46 predicted proteins | sample YL17G11_20_MG_FD_203454 | JGI IMG/M metagenome (GOLD analysis project Ga0315288, IMG submission 203454) | Sediment microbial communities from Yellowstone Lake, YNP, Wyoming, USA - YL17G11_20 | ecosystem: Environmental > Aquatic > Freshwater > Lake > Sediment | place: USA: Wyoming | collected... | reverse complement strand
AAATTGTAATCAACAGCCTTGTTTCCTACTAATTCTGGAAGCAAGAAAGCTTTTGTGTATCCATTGGTTAACTGTCTTGCGTAACCATCAGGAACACTTACTTCTTGTCCAGCACTTAAAGAAACACCTGATACATTTGCAGGGACTGACATTTCAACTACAAGCAACATTTTGCCTGTTGATTTTTTGTCTGAACCTTGTAAATGAAGTTTCCAGTTGTATGAACCACCTGTTGCTTTTACTGTTTCATTGATTGTTCCTTCAGTTAAAGCTAACAATCCATTATCTGAATAGTATGTAAGTGATGCATTTGCATAAGAATACATACTTGATGCAATTAAATTTCCATCACAATTTACTTGCACTCCAGATTTGATTACATTCACATACGCAGATGAATTATACAAAATATCTGCTATTCCTCTTGTTGTCGGTGCTGTTGTTCCAAGATAATTGCCGTTAAGCCTATATCTTGTGTTAGTTGGCGTTATTGCTGTTCCAGGTGTTAAAGCATCTGTAACTGTGCTTGTAATACTTGGTGCAATGAAACATTGTTCAGTCAATGGCACTTGGTCGCCTGTAGGTGATACAGGTTCTACTGGTGTTACTGCAAGGAAAAATCCACTTGCTGTTCCCAAGTCTATTGCTCCATAAATTCCTGCAATGCCTACCAATGAGTAGATTATCCCAACAATTCCAAGCATTATCAAGAAGTATTTAGCAAATCCTCTCCTTGTAAAAGACTTTCCAAAACCGATAACTGCTACAGCGATAGCCAAAGCCAATATTATCAATAATTGTGTTATCATTTTTGTTTGTTTACCTCCTTTTCGTTGCAGGTCTCGATTACCTGCGGGTTGCAATATTGTTCAAAAACTTCATACTCTCACATACTCACGCTATGGAGTCCCAGAAAACACCCTCAGGTTTTTCTCAGTATCCAGTTGCTTTGTTCTGTGATTTCTTTGTTTCTTTGCAATATTGGAGGGTTGCAGTTCCCTTAACTTAGCCCCCTTAGTATGAGTTTTATTAATCTTTGTTGTTTATAAGGATTTGGTAAAAAGTTATTTTACTAAACCTCGAATATCTGCCATTTATTATTTAATCTTAAATATACTGCTTTTGCTTTCTTGTCTGGGAATTTATGAGTTCCTACTTTTACATTTTTTAGGATAAGATGATAAATATTCTTGTTTGTTTTTGGCTCTTTTGTTATGGATACAAGATTCATTTTAGACAATTTTTTCAGCCTGAATTTGACTAACTGGAGCTTGTCATATACATTTCGATAATCTTCTTCGGATTTTGGCACTATTCCGTAATATTTCTTTGTAATTTTCCAGGTTGTTGTTTCATCTCGCTTATATATTTCATAAATCAAAAAAATGTCAAGCTCGTCAAGAAAAAATGTCATGTGGTTTTATTAAGCATTTTATTTAAAAAATTATATAAATTTTTGTCTTTTCTGCTATTGTGTTTAACAATTTTTTTGACTTCAAATATATTATTTGATATCTCATTTTTTTCAGAAATATCATTATTATCTCCTTTTGTAACCATTTCTTTTGACTTATAATTGAAATGCTTTAGTCTGTGGACTGTTATGCTGTCTCCATTAGATACCCCATATATTCTTCCTTTTTTTAAATTAAAAACTTTTCCAGATATAAGTATATCACCAGTGGATATTGTAGGATACATAGACACTCCTGCTGTTTTATGAATCTCCAAATGTCCATTTAAATCATTAAAATTGTCTGTTCGATACCTATTTCTAATAGAAATAGGGAAAAATTCTATGTCCATTAATGTCCTAATTATATGATACATCTCAATCAAAAACATTCTATAAATTTTTTTAAATATTCCCATCTATTTCTCCAATTTTGTTTGTTCTTTAATAGGATTTTTTCTGGATTCTTTGCATTTAGGACAGGTTAGAAACATCTTTCCTTTTATGTTTTCATCAGTTTCTTCCCAAATATTTCCGCAACAACATGTAAATTTGTATTTCATAAAAAACAATTTTTTAAAAGGTATACGGCACAAATTGCCAAAAAACTGATTACAAATGCAATCCAGTTGACTTTTTCGCCTATAATCCAATCTTGATTATCCATATCCTAATAGCCTCCTGCATTTTATCCTTGCTTCCTTTCTCCATTTGCCAGAAGGTTGACCTTTCCTCTTCTTTCTTTCTTCTGCCATGCACTCCCTCATGTTTTTCATGTAAATCTTGCATTTTTGATATCTAAGCCTTTAGGTTTGGGAGGAAAAATGCTATCTTTTACTTTAAAATTATGCGATAACCAACTAACTTTGTTTAGAGATTTGCTTATTCTTTTTTCTACTTCTACTCTTTTTACAATAGGTAGAATCTTTAATTGATTTCCAGTTCCACCAACAATCTGCCCAAATTCGCAGATTGTTCCTTTTCTGATTCCTTTGAAACTTCCAGTTGAATATTTTTCTCGGATGTTTCCTTTCTTTGGTTGAGTATCATGCAATCTTCTTCTTGTTGGTCTGTAAGTATCGTCGACAACTTTAATATCAAAACGAGGTATAGATTCAGATATTTCGGAAGCAATTGAAAAACTATCAACACAATGAGAGTTAAATGTTTCTAATGACTTATTTGAAGATTTCTTTAATCCTTTTTTCTCTCTGGCTTTCTCTGTTTCAAATCCATCAAAAGTAATATAATTATCTCTGCCAACTTTTCCAATAATAAATGCTTTAATCATATTTTTCCCTACTTCAATAGTTGAAAAGTTCTTTCCCCATCTTTTGTCTCGATGATTGAACTTAACATCTTCTATTGCTACTTTAGAAATTGGGTAACATTTAAAAAATTCTTTGATTGCTTTAAGTCTGCTTTGAACCATCATCAATTGAGATGGTGCAATAAAACCTTTTTTATTTCTGTTATTAACTCTACATTCTCTCCTTCTACAATTTCTCCATCTTCTTGTTCTTCTTAATTGCTTTCTCTCTTCTAATTTTCTAACTAAGTTCTTTTTGTCTGGCAATAACCACATTATGTTTAGGATATTCTCACTCCCAAATATGAATGAATAACCTTCAAATTTAGTTCCAAAATCAATTCCCAAAATTACTTTTGGTATAAACTCTCTTGTTGGAATTAACATCTGTATCCCAAATTCTCCAAATTTATTCCAAACAACTTTTGCTACTCCTCCAATAAGCAACTTTCTTGCCTTGCCTTGTTTACAAGGTGTCAGAGGATTTCCTGTAAAACTCAAAACAAATACTCTTCCAGACATACTGGCTGAATTGTTTAAGTTATACCCACTTCCCAAATGAGAAACAAGCATAGAGTTCTCACTGATGTTTTCAGTGGTTTCCAAACTCATTGCATTTAACGATTCTGCTGAAGTGCTACAGATTAGTGAAGCGTCTGTAGGTTCTTGTAGCTCGTTTCTCGTAGTTGTTTGTGTTTCCATTTTTCTTTCAACTTATGGTAGTCATAACTTGCGTTGTAAGTCGTCACTTACAAACCCTTACTTTTTTGGTTTGGGTTTATGACACATTCTTTCATGTTTTTCATTTTGCTTCTCCTCATCTATTTCATCCTCAATATTATGCATTTCTGATTCTGGAAAGAATTTTGCCATTACTTTTTTACCTCTCCAATAAATTCCTTGCTCCAAGTTCCATGTTTCGATTTGAAGCAAAAAGCACACAATCCTTCTTGTGTCAAAAATCCATAATTCTTTTCACAACATTTGCATTTAAATTTCATTTCCCTTTTCTTCTTGTTCTCAAATCCGCTTTCTTCTTGGCTTTCAGCTCTTTATATTGCTGTTTTGTCATAACATTATCTTTAAACTCTTTTGCCATTTTTCACCTTATATATTCTGTATGTTTTCCATTTGATTTTTTAATATCCGTTGCTCCGCACATTCCACATATCATACATTTCAAGTCTGCATCCCAATGCATTCTTGCCCCACATAACTCGCATTCATGAATTTCGTCTGTCATCTTGTTAAAATACAACATCTTGGGCAAATTCTGATAATTTTATCTTTTGGTTTGAACTTCCTTTTACACCATAAACATTTTCTTTTCATTTTTTTAGTTCCTTGTCTACTTTCATTGAATTTGAAGCAACCATGTTTCCATAAGGTGATAGATTCAAAATAATATTTCTTATGTCTTCCTTGAGAGGGTTGTTCAGGAATTTCAGCAGTTTTACTGGAGAGTCTAAGTCATGAATAAACATCTTGGATTTTATCAGGACTATTTTATTTGATAATGTCTCTTCCATGAGACTCAAAGCAAACTCATAATCTTCTCTGATTGGATACAGAATTCCATCCTTTACTTTTCTGTTAAAAATGTTTAGGAAAGCATGGCAGACAAAAAACCTGTAGAAATCATGAAACTCTCTTTTAAAGTCGCCATTAATATCATTTGAATAATCTTTCGTGAGCTTTTTCCATGTAGCAAGAGCCATTCCCTTAAACGATTCATCAAAATAATATCCTTTAATCTGCTTTTTTTGGTCTGCTTGAATGTCAAAAAGAAGCTTGTAATAATCTTTGACAATTACTTCTTTGATTCGTGATTCCTGTGCTTTATCCATGTTTCCAACGCCTCGATTTATAAAATCTGCAATTTCTTCCCTTTGTTTCCTGTTTATTGAAAGAAACATTAAGCTCATTCTTGACAAGAATCCTCCTTGCATATAACTCGAAAACTTTCTAAGGTCTGTCCAAGTTCCTCCGATTAAAGCTGTTGCCTGACTTTTTATTTTTTTAGTGTATTTCATGTTCTCATGAGAAGCTTCTTTTTCATCTCCTAATGCTCCTTCCATTATTTTTATTGTTTCGTAACCATCTGGTTGATTAAATATATTACTTATATCATCAACTCCAAGAGAGAATACACCATCATAATTGTAGATTTTATCCATGAACTTTCTTGCGGAGATTCCTTTCAATCTTATTGGAAAGTATGAAAATCCCAAGAATTTTTTGATTATTGAAGATTTTCCAGAAGCAGGGCTTCCAATCAAAAATGCATTGATATTTGTCCTTATGCCAGTTGAGCCAAAAGGTATGCTTGGGATTATGAATGAACATGGAAGCAGACAAACCATCTTGAATACTCTCCTGCCTACATGAAGAAGGTTTCCTTCCATCCAATTGCAGACATATTCTCTGGGATTTGATTTAATCTTGCTCATTTCTAACTCGTATATTTGTTTGGGAATTTCTATCTTTACTTCTTCCTGAGATTCTTCCTCATCTTCCTCTATCTCCTCGTCTGTTTCTTCTTCACTCAATTTCTGTCTTCTCCTCGCTTTCGTCTTTTTCTCCAGACAAAGCTCTAAGTTGTTCTTTGGAACACTCGCCTGTTATTTCTTTCTCAATCTTGTTCCCTACTTTCTTGATTGTTATCTTGCAACCTTTGTTCTCTGATTTTTTCTTCGGTTGATATGGGTACATGCTTTTCACCTCCTTGCAATTCATTTATAGTGATTATTAAACCATAGATTAATGCACAATCTTCAAATTCTTCTTTTGCTTCTTCTATTTTTCCTTCTTTCAGACATCTGTTGCCTACTTCTTCTTTTGACTTACAGACTGATGCAAGATGCTTAGTGATACAAAAGTTCTGTGCTTCTGGTTTTACTATTGCTCCAAGCCACTTCTGCCTCATATCTCGCATTATAGATTTTAATTCAAGATATTTTTTATCGTGAGTCATAGCAAAGCTAAGATTACAGTGCCATTCTGTAGAAACCATATCTATGATTCCCTGCAACATATCTTCAGATTTTCCTACATCCAAATAAACTTTTTTCATCCTCCACCACCAAATTTTAGGCAACAAGCCAGATTTTTAAGGCTGTTTTTTGCTTTTGAATACAAACTTTCATTAGAGTATGAAGGCTTGTAATTATCTGTATATGTGCTTGAATTTTTGTTTATACTAACCACTTTTATTATTCTCACTATAATAATTATTCCAATTATGATTGCGAGTGTTATTCCTATTGTCAATAAATTCCCCATTTCAATCCTGCTTTTGGTTTCTTGGTCTGCATTTAAACAATTTGGTTGCTTCTTTATCGAGTTCCTCTATATCTTCTGATATGCCTTCAACATTCAGAGGCGTTTTGTTGCACATTGAATCGAAAGCAAAATCTGTGACAGCAAGAGTTTCTCTTGTTCCATCTTTGTTTTCCTTGAATTTCTCGCAGTGCATTACATTTGGATTCTCTGGGTCTGGTCTGCAACTTATTTTCTTTTTCTCAAACATTTTTACCTCCTATTATTTTATTTACAAAATATTCTAACACTTAGTTCTTTACAATTTTTTGTCTTCATTTTCCTTTTTCTTCTTCAATTTTCATTGCATCGTTTACTAATTCAGTTAGTATACTTCTAAGGCGTAGGCTATTATTCTCAAAAGTCATGGGAATATCATACAGATGTTTACTAATAAACTCTGCTATTTCTTTGATTAGTTTTTTAGTTTTATTTTTCATTTCAATACCTCATATAACTTCTTACAAGTTAATTTAAAAGTCAGGAAAATTGCTGTTTCTACTGCTAAATTACCTTTTTCATTTTTTAAAGTTCCTTGCTCCCATAGTCTTTTCATAACTTCTTCTCTAATTTCTTTCTCTGATATTTTTGTTTTTGCCATTTTCTTTTCTCCTTTATATTAACATATCTTTCTTAAAAAACCCTTCTAAAAATGGTTTTAACAATATTCTTTCACATGGTTCAACCTTGCAACCTTCTAAATAAATAAATGGGTATGAATCAAATCCGTCTCTCGCGACTTTACTGCAAATTGGATGTATTTGAACAATAAATTCATCCCATAAATAGTTATCATATATTTGTATTCTTTTTTGGATTGGAAGTCTTAGATTAAAGAAGTTTATAGCTTTAACTGTCTCTCTGCAAACAGGACATCCTCTTTTGATAACAATAAAATTAGTTTGAAATGTCATATTCCCAACACCTCTCTTATCCATCTCATCATCTTTGCTTTTTCCTTATGCTTGAATAATTCGGTTATTTTGGTATTTGTTCTGCTAATACTAACTTCCCAGAATTTGTCTTTGAAATGGTAACATCCTCTTCCTTTGTAACATTCTCTAAGTTTCTCTATTTTTATTGTTGCAACAGAGAAAATTTGGTCTTTCAATTGCTTTAATGATTTACTTGGTTGCATACGAAATCTCCTGAGGCAAAGCTCTATCAAATATCGGAAATCTTTCTTCTTTTTGAGTTCCATCATAGACTGGAATTTTATTCTCGTTTTCAAGGGCAAAAACTCTTTCTGGACTATAAGGTTTGATTGTCTTTTTTATATTTCCAAACTGGTCAAAACTCATTATAACTATTAATTTATTTTGATTGTCGGAAACTCCTTCCTCTGATGATTCTGGGCTGTAAAAAACTATGCCAGACGGTATTCTCATTGGTATATTATCACTTGGATAAAGAAGTATATCTCTTTTTATAAAATCAAAAATCTGTTTAAGCATCTTCGTCTGCCTCCGAACTTGTTACTTCCGAATCCATCTCCTCCAAGAAGTTGGATGGAATTTCCATTTTTTTATACTCTGGGTCATTTTTATAAATCTCATTAATTTGAGACTGACCTGATTCTGAAAGAAGATTTTCATATCCCATTGGATACTGATTGAATAATCCCTTTGCACTTATCTTTTGCTGTTCTCTTGTCAAGCTTCCAAGAAGAGATATTACAATCTGCGTTTTGCAAAAGAATATATAAAAAAATGTTCTTGGTTCTTTTTTTCTCTCTTTGTCTAAAGACTGCCATTCTTTTATAGACTTTATTAAAGTTTCAAATAACGAGTAATAAATATTTTTCATTCTCTTTTCGTATGCTAAGAGAGAAGAAATTCCAACTTTGTTCATTATCTTGTTTGGGTCATCTTTACTTGCGATATCAGTGTCAAACTTGTCAAGACTTGCAAGTATTCTTCCTAAATCTTCCTTGAGCCAAGAATAAAGAATCTTGTCCGCCTTTTTTACCAGAATATCGGTATTGTCAAGCAGATGCATCAGGGTAGTTATCATCAAGTCGAGATTGTTTCTTGATTCAAACAGCTTGACTTTCGCCATGTCAAGTGTAGCGAGATTTATTGGAAAAGAGATTAAAGACTTAAACTTCTTTCCATAATGCTTGATTCTTGATATATCAATTGGACATTGCTCTTCTATTTCAGCCCAAGTTGTAATTGCTAATTCCATTGGTTCTCCTTTTTTCCGTATTTCTCTCTTCTATACCCACATCTGATACATTTCTTGACATCATATTTGTCTATACAATTTTCACATTGGATTTCTTTTTGCATTTTAATTATTAATAAGAGGAATTACAAACTTCCCAATTTTCATATCAACGCAGTGATGTTTTCTTGTCTGGATTTTCTTTTTGACAGGGCTGTTTAAAGTTCCAAGAATTTGTTCTAAATAATCTATGTCTAACTTGCATAATGCCTCGCATAACACTTTTTCTCTGTCTAATTTGTCTTTTAGCTTTTCTGCTATCTTTTTTACAAGATTTATCTTGCCATCAACTTTCTTTTTATCCACTTCTAAATACTTTAATCTATCTCCATCTGGCACACTCTCAAAATACCTTCCATCGACTTTCAAAAATCCGTATTCTTGTGTTACTTCGCTTTTTGATTTTTTCATTTTAGTTTTTCAAGTATTTTGTAATGTGGTTCTTTTTCATTCTTTCTGACAAAATCTTTTATACATTTGCTACAAACCCAGAATGGTTGTCCAAGACCTTCACAAACAATGTCTTTAATCTTATATTTTGCCTTTCTTCCACAACTCCTGGATTCATCACCACTATATTTCTCTGCCTTGCATTTCCTTGTCATTTTCTCCTCTTTCTATTTTTCTTTAGTTCCTTTATTTTATCGTTGAGATTCCTTATTCCTCCATTTATCTCATCTATCTTTTTGAAATTAGCTTTTCTTCCTTTTTTAAGCTCGTTATTAATCATGTCCCTGGCTTTCTTCTTTTTCTTCTTGAAACCAGTAATATTCATGCTGTTTTCGAACCCTCAATCATCTCTTTTCTTTCATTATATTCTTCTTTTCGGTGCTTGTCAATCATGTATCTCATGGCTTCTTTTTTGGTTTTTGAATCACACACCATATATTTTACATCACTTTTTTCACCTATTTTCTTGATATAACTTTCTTTGGATAACTGAAACAATTTTCCACGAACAACAGCAATTTTATTTCCTGACAAGTCAGCCATTTCTTTTGCAGTGAATTCTGGGTTGCCACTCTCATATCTTTTCAATGCTTCCTCAAAAATCTTTATTCTTAATGATACCATTATTTATCCTCCTTTTTAACGCTTTTACTTAATTTTTCAATGATACAACTGCTACAGCAACCTGTCTGTTTTTGTAATTCTGTTTCTGGCACGAATGATGCCTGGCATAACCTGCAAGGTATTGAATTTTTTATGCTCATTTCTTCTCCTTTTTTCCTTTTATTTCATTCTGTAAAAAGGATAATAGACATTTGAGACAGCAGAAATGCTTGTCATTTAATGACTTGCATATCACTTTCTTTGGGTCTGTCTTGCTTAGTGTCCCATCTTTATACTGAATCAGATGCAGATACTTCCATCCTTGTTTATAAGGAAAATCCTTCTGATGCCCTATTACTTTTTCACAATAATCACATTTAAAGTTTGTTAATTCAATTATTTCTTTCATCTTATCTTTTCTCCTTCAAGTAATTTTCTAAAACTTTTTAAACATTCCTTACAAATAAAAATAGAAGTTGGAAAATTCTCTTCTTCTCCAATGCTCGAACAATCAGTTATTTCTGTAACTCCGCAAGTCTTACAACCATTTTCTTTTATCTGTTTGCCACAAAACTCTATTTTCACTTTGCAATTTCCTCCTTTTTCTCTTCCTTCTTGCTTTGCTGGTTTTGCTGGGTTTGCTGGTATTGCTGGTTCATTACCTGGCTTTCATACTTGTTTTCTATGCCCTCTCTTATCGTTTCATGTATTTCTAAGGCTCTGTCATCTGATGTTTTTGATTCCTCTCTTTCGGCTTTTTGTCTAAGTTGCTTGTTAGATGCTTCAAGAGATTCCTTGTCTTGTTCAAGCAAAGCGTTTGATTCTCTTTGCATAACCAGTTCTTTGGTAAGTCTTCCAAATGACTTAGTTTCTTCTTTCTTTTCAATGTTCTCCTTGCTTTCTTCTTTTCTGGCTGAATTGAAATAAGATTGAAGAACATCAACTTTCCTTTCAAGCTCATCATTTTTTTTCTGCAATTCCATAGAAGTAATTTCTTCCTGTTTGAGTTCTTCTGCCAGTCTGTAATTTTCTGATTTTAGTTCAGTAATCATTTCATATAATGGCTTTCTTTTTGCAGTTTTATACACAAACTTATCATCGGATACCCTTTGTATTTCAGGCATTTCCATAATCTGAATGTTCTCTACATGCTCCCTGTCTTTGTTGAGGCATATTGGCAAAAATCCTTTGGAAGCATCATGATTCATGGATGAAACTGTAAAAAACATATCCTGCATAGTTCTTCCCGCCATAATCACTTCTTTTTGACCCTTATTTTCACCAATAAGCAAAAGATTGCCATTGTCTAAAACACCTATGTCATTGAATCTGGCAAGAATTTTTTTACTGTCACAACTTACTATATTTATATTATTCTGGAATCTTTCGTCTGTCAATATTCTTTTGAAAAATCTTCTAAGAGAAAAGAAATTAAGCTTGTTCCTCTGCCTTAATTCTTCGTATCTTTGCTCAAGGAATATTTTTTTATCTCTTTCTTCATCTTTGTCTCTTTCTGATTCTCTCTGCCTGGCTTTTTCTATGTTTGCTCTTGCTTCCTTTCCTTTAAAATTTGCATTTTCAATGGCTAATTTCCTGATTTGCTCGTTCTCTTCCAAATATCTTGGGTCAATTTCTTCATGAACTACTTTTACTTCTAATCCCAGAATTCTTTTGAATAAATCTCCAATTTTCATTTTTTGCCACCTGCTTTTTTAGATTTGTTAGGTAAAAATGGTTGTATTTTTAAGTCATTAAAAAATTTAGGTTTTTCTATTCTATCAAAAACAGAATAACCTATTACTATTTTATTTGGAGTTAAACCTGATTTGTTCATACTTTTTAATTCTTTGCTAATTAGTTTAATTAATTGTTGGATTGTCTCGTTTTTTCTATAAATAACTATTTTTGCTGTTTTTTGAATCATTCTTCCATCCCTCCAGCTTCCATTGAGAATCCCTGACCTGGAACTATTTCTGATGATGACATATTATATTTTCTTATTAAAAATACTGCAACAGTTAGAACTACTAAAACAAAAATTGCCCAAAACCACCAAGTAGCATAAAATCTTTTAGCAGAGATGTCATATTGCTTCAAGAACATGCTGTCAGAATAAAAAACATAGCTTCCTGCTTTTTTTGGAAGTATTGAAATTCTCTGCCCTTTTGTTGAATTAATTATCTCGCCATTAAAAGATACTGATAAAATAGAATCGTTTCTGTCTGTTACAATATAAATTTGTCTGCCTATTTTTGCATCATCAGCTAATGTGAAATCTATTGGTATTGCACTTTTTAGAACAGTTATGTTCTTAGATGTGCTTGTATATCCAAGACTTGTTGCTGTTACAATAAAATTTCCTGAAGCATCAAATTTGTAAGGAAGAGTTATTACCTCATCATCCAGAAAGATGGTAGAATTTGGAGGAGTTGTCTGGAAATCAAGTGTCTCGCCAGTAACATAAGTATTTTTTAATGTGAAGTTGATTGCTTTTGGCTCAATGCTGATTGTTTGAATTAATGGAGCATATCCTGAATGAATTGCCCTAAGCTCATACTTTTTATTTTGCACAAGATTAAGAATATTGTTTGAAATTAATATTCCATCTAAATAAATCTGGCTGTCATCATATACCATTCCAGTTGAGTTATCAATTATTCTTACTGTAACAATTCCACTTACACTTTCAAAAAGCTCTGGATAAAATCTTGCTGATAAAAGGTTTCCAGACAGAATTACATTTCCTTGTCCTATGAAAATCTCTTTTAAGAATGAACTTCCAACTGGAGCATTTTTGTAAAGAAATTTTGCCTTAAAAGTAGTTGTTCCCATTTTAATCGGTTTAAAACTGTATGTATAGCTGGAACTTGTCTGCTCAACATAAGGTGGAATACCGATTAAGAATGATGTATCGATGTCTGGCTGGATTTGAATGTTTGGGTCAAGTGAATTACAAATTAATTTATACGAGGAATTCAGCGAGAATTCGTTGCTGTTTATTGAGCATGAAGGCAGAAAAAAAGTTCCATTATTTAATGGCGTGATTGATTGAGTAACTGTTAAAGACAAAGGAATTGTCAAACTGTATTGGTCTTCGTTTTCGTCTACTCCAGAGATTACAATATTATCTGTATAAGTTCCTGTCTGAACATCCCTTGAATCGTAATTCACTGTTATTGTAAATTTTCCTGATGGCTCTACAAGTCCAGACACTGAATCAAATTTAATCGGCTTTAACATCTGGGGCTGGTTGGTTGCGATAGTCAATGTAGAATCACAATATTTTGAAACATAAACATCAATTGATTGAGTAGCTGTTGTGTCTTTTTCTATGGTCTTGGAAAGAGGGATTGGAAGAGTATAAATCTTGCAAGTTCCTGTTTGCTGGGGAGCTGAAACAGTAAGCGTTATTGGAATATCTTTGTTGTCTATGTAAAGATTTCCATTGAATGTTCCAGAAATAGAAGCATTAATCCTTAAATTTACTGTGCCAGAGGCATCTGATAAAGGCTGAACCGTAATTACTGATACATCTGATGTTATCATTCCACTTGGAAAATTAATGTTGACTGTGGCAATTCTTATCCCATTTTCGCTGTTGGATATCACATAAGTTATTGGAAAAGTTATTGATTGCCCTTGAGTTAAAGTCTGAGAAATAGATGTTGGACTTGTTAAAACAGTAAGAGCTGAAACAAAATTTAGGAGAAAAACAGATAAAATTAGTAAACTAATTAAACAACCCCTTTTCATTAAAATAATATACTAAAAAAGGTTTATAAATGTTTCCAACTAAGTAGTTTTATGTATAAATTTGTTATTGGAAGTATTTTGAGTATTTTTGGACTTTATAGCCTAATAAAAACAGATAATCTATTCATTGGAATCATTTCATTTCTGTTTTTTATACTCGGATTGAGCTTTCTTTCCAGGTTTTTCAGAAGGAAATAATTACCTTCGTTTTTTACAGCCATGCCTTCCAGTTTTCTTTCTACCAAATCTACATTTCTTTTTAGCCATTTCAATTCACCTCTTTTTGTTTTAAGATTATTTGGTTATCAGATAGCCCGACAAGATAACTGTTGCAAGACCTACAATTGTCTGAACTGTTCTCTTGATACCTTCTTGCATCAAGATATTAAGCAAGTTCAAAGCAAATGCTCCTTGAAGGAAATGCACAAGTCCACCTACCAGGACTAACAAAATTCCTATCCACCAAAAAACTTTTTTTACACTTTTTTTCATTTTATCTTTTTAAGCATTCTCTCCTCAACCTCTTGCATTTTGTAGAGTGAGGATTTCTTCTACAGATATTTCCGATATACCTCTTTGTCGGACAAGACTTAATCATTAAGAATAATACTTTTTATTGTTTATAAGCTTTCGGTAAAAAGTTATTTTACTAAGAAAAATTGGGAAAAAAATAATCACCTCTTTTTGAATCTTTCAAGCATAGAGATACTTCTCTTTGCCTTGCTTATCTTTCTCTGATACATCTTTATTTTCTTTTCGTATCTCACGATGTTTGATTTTGCTTTCTCAATCTTCAGAGTTCTTAGCTCATCTTTAGTAGGCTCTGGCTTTGTAGGTTTTGGGATGCTCCATTTCTCAATTTCTTCTTTCCAGAAATTCTTTGCCTTACAATAACCAATTAACCTTTTCATTTGGGTTTCCCATTTCTTGCACCCATGTCTAATTTTAGAGTTTTCATATCTTCTTCTACAAAGTGCATGGCATAATTCATGACAAATCAAAACAAAACTTGGGTTATGACTAAATCTGATATGTTTACTAAAAGTCCAAATAGTTGCTCCACCATTCTCACCTCTAAACCTTAAATTGTATTTCCCAAGTTTAAAGTGTCTACAAATTTTATCTACAATTTTCTGTGTGTCATTATCAGATACAGATATTAAACTCTCATCTTGATATCTATGATTTTCTCTTGCATTCCAATCTTTACTTAAATCAATTGGAGTTTGTATCATTTCCATTTTGTGTTTTCTCATGCCTTTCGGCTTTGTTTATTTACACTACTATAAAGTCACTACTCTTTAAATAATTTTAATGGCTAAAACCCTCGTAGAATGACTTAATGGCTTTTTTTCAAAAACTAAAATGGCTTTATAACCTCTATAACTCCCAAAAAAATCCAAAGGTTTAAATAATGAAATGCTGTTTTTATTGAATGTCCGTTTGGAGTATCGTAAGCTGGATTCCTGAAAAAATAAGCAGTTTTCTTATTTCTCAATTTATTAATCTCGGTCTTGCAGAGAATCTTGCGAATAGATACACTTCTTTCTTATATTGGCTGGTAATCCTTGTAGCAATCTATCTGACCTTGTCTTTTGCAGAAAAAATTAATTGGATAGTAAAAATTCTTATCTTTATACTTCTTGGCATAATGGTTATCGGATTTTTCTTTCCGTTTTGATAGAATTATCACTTCTTTTCTGGTTCATATCTTACACAAGTTGCTCTTGCTCTGAATTCGCTTGGATTTGAGATATTTCCATAAGAATCACACTTTTTCTCACAATAGCATTTCCAGAATGCAGAACCTACTTCTTCGCTTGTGAGCTTGTGTTTGCATGGTTTTTTTGGGTCTTCAAATATTCCTTCAAGGGTTTTTATTTGGTTTGTCATCTTAAACCCCAATAATTCTTTAAATATAAGTCCAATTTAGACAATTCATAACCCAACAACTCTTTTAGAAAAACTCTCTTTATCCTCGCTGGAAAGAGATATTTCTTGTTTCTTGACCATGTTCTTTTTCTATCCAAAAAACATCTAAAATACTTTTCAAAAATAGTAATTACTCTTCTTCTCTCTTGGCTTTTCATTCTTTTTTCTCCTGAAGTGATTTTAAAAAATCTTCAATTTCAATATCCTCAAAAAGAGGGTTATACTTTTCAATTATTCCTTTCTCTGAACCCCAACCATATAATCTTATTAAAAGCTTATTTGCCAATTCTAATTTTACTAAAACCTCTGCCCTGCTTTTATTTTCTAATACTATTTTCCATCTGTTTATACAATCTTGGCACATTGTTGATTTTGAAAACTTATCTGGTTTTCCGCACAAAGTGCAAATTCCATCATATTGATTTTTCCGTTCTTCTGCCCTGCCTTCTTGAATGCCTTTGAGTTCTGCTTTTAATTCAAGTATTTCCACTACATATATTCTATCTTTCGTTGGATTATTCATCATCTCAAGTCTTTCAATCTCTTTCTTTAGTTCTTCTTCAGTTGTCATTTTCCTTCTCCTTTAATGTTGCATTAAAATAAATAGTAATAGTTTTCCATTGAAGAGGAGTATATCTATTTCCAACCTGATTCTTATAAATCTTAAATTCTTCTTTTGCATTCCATTTACCACCACCAAATTGAGTAGGTCTTGGTTTTCCATCTGACATGATAATTTTATCTATTGCTTCGTATGTTTGTTCTATTCTATCCATCATTCTTTTTTCTCCTGAAGTTTATCAGTGATATATTTCTTAAAACCTCTAACATCATCAGATGTTTCAACTTCTATAAAATATTCTTCTGGTATTTCATCAATAGTGTTTATATCATCAGTTAATTGTTCTACCCTGCCTTCTTTTATGCCTTTGAGTTCAAACTTTATTTCTCCCTGTTGGATTAAATAAGTTTGATAAGGAGAACTATAATCTTCTCTTGCTCTGTATTCTTCTATGATTTTGTTTAATTCATAAAGTTCTTTTTTAAGTTCTTCTTCTCGTGTTGTCATTTTCTTAACTCCATTTTCTTTACAAATCCAGAATAACATTCACCTTTATAATAAACAAAGACTTCTCCATCAACTATTATTATATCTCCGACTTTCCTTATTCTTTTATGAGGAATAAACTCTCCTTCTGTTTCGTTTCCTGTTGTTAATGTGTTTGTCATTTCAGCTTTTCTCCTTTGATTTTGTTTTTTAGTTCTTCTTTAATTACTTTTACAGGAATTTTAGATGAACCACACATAATTGAATACTTATTAAATATTTTTAAATTGTCAATTATCTCCAAAATCTCTTTTTCTTTGTTACAAACAGGACAAAACCAACTTGAAGTTCCTTCCTTGCTTCCTGCAAAATCCTCTAAAAAAGAAACTTTTAATTCATTCCCGCATTTCTCGCAGTTTGGTTGTATTTTTCTATATGTTTTCTTAATCTCTTTTTCTCTGGCTTCCCATTCTTTGAGGACTTGGAGTTTTGCGTGTAAAATTATACATCTTTCGCATTTCTCAATACTCCCACAATATTTTACTTGACAGCCATTAATTTCTTTCTCAATTTCCTTGATTTGTTCTGTTGGGGTTTTCATGTTATTATTTTGGGGCAGGGATGGTTAATCCCTTTTACAGTCTGCCCACTTGACATTATCCTATTCACCAAATAGTAATCATAAATTCTCATTTCAGCTTTTCTCCTTTGATTTTCTTCACATATTCCAATGCTTTTTCAATCAGTTCCCATCTCGCATTAGGATATTTTCCCAACGAGATTGCATCATTAGACTCTTCTTGGGCTAAATCCGTCCATCCTTCATCTGTAATTCTCACAAACATATCTGAAAACTTGCTTTTGAATATCTTTGTCATTTCAGCTTTTCTCCTTTCACCTCATCACTTCTGTCTTTTTTCTCTATCTTGTTTCTTTCTTGCACGAAAACTCTGCATATTGTTTTTGCTGTTTTTGATTTCAATATCCTTTTCTCGCATACAATGTCCCAAGCGTTAATGTCCCCAGCGTCAATGTTCCAAGCGTTAATGTCCCAAGCGTTAATGTCCAAGCAGTTAATGTCCAAGCAGTTAATGTCCAAGCAGTTAATGTCCAAGCAGTTAATGTCCCAAGCGTTAATGTCCAAGCAGTTAATGTCCAAGCAGTTAATGTCCAAGCAGTTAATGTCCCTGCAGTTAATGTCCCTGCAGTTAATGTTCCATCTCTTGCCGTCTTTTCCTTTTATGTCACCATCAACAACAAGATTTCCATCAAACTTAAAATCCTTTTCCAGTATCAAGTCGCCCTTGATTGTTTTTGTTTTTGTTTTCATTTTCCTTCTCCTTTCTTCCGCTGGTAATATGCTTTCTTATATGCTTTATACTTGTCTGTTTTCTGATATGCTTTATACTTGTCTGTTTTCTGATATGCTTTCTGATATGCTTTATACTTGTCTGTTTTCTTATATGCTTTCTGATATGCTTTATACTTGTCTGTTTTCTTATATGCTTTCTTTTCTTCATTGCTTAATCTTTCAAACTCTCCAAACTTCTTCCTGTATTCTTCCTTGAAAGCTCCGTTCAGGACAGCAAGGGATATAGTCAAGGGTTTTCCTTCTTCAACATTCTTCAGGTTTATTTCAATTAGTTCTTCTTCAGTTGTCATTTTCCTGCTCCTTTGATTTTCTTATAACTTAACAAATCTAAAAGTTGCCCTCTTGATAAATCATTTGCTAATCTGAAAATAAAGATTCTTTTCACCTGACCCATCCCACAAAAAGGACATTCATCTGCTTTCATTTTTCTCCTTTTTCCTGAAATCCTTGGCATATACATTGATAATGACAACCTTCCAAATGTTTAACCACATAACATTCACCATTTATAACAGAGTGTTGTTTCTTTTTATGCCCACATGTGCATATTTTATTTTCTTCAGTTGTCATATAAATCGTGCATTTTGGATACCCAAGCCATTTATGGTTGGGAGGAAAAATGCCTCCGTTTTTAGTTTAAAATTGTGAGATAACCATGATATGTTGGTTCTTCCAATTCGTTTATTGTCAGAATTTCTTATAAAATAAGTTTTCTTTGTGCCACCAACAATCTGCCCAAATTCACAGATTGTTCCTTTTCTTATTCCTTTGAAACTTCCAGTTGAATAATTATCTCTTGTTCCACCTTTCTTGGGTTGAGTATCGTGCAATCTCCTTCTTGTTGGTCTGTAAGTGTCATCAACAACTTTAATATTTAAATTTGGTTCAGCATTAGACAATTCAGAAGCAATTGAAAAACTATCAACACAATGTGAGTTAAAAGTCTCTAATGATTTGTTTGAAGATTTTTTTAATCCCAACTTTTCTCTTATTTGTTCTGTTTCAAATCCTTCAAAAGTAATATAATTATCTCTGCCAACTTTTCCTATGATAAATGCTTTAATCATATTCTTTCCAACTTCAATAGTCGAAAAGTTCTTGCCCCATTTATTATCTCGGTGATTAAACTTGACATCCTCGATAGCAACTTTGTTTATTGGATAACATTTGAAAAACTCATTTATTGCTTTTAATCTGCTTTGAACCATCATTAATTGAGAAGGTGCAATAAATCCATCTTTTTTTCTATTATCAAATCTACATTCCCTTCTTCTACAAGTTCTCCATCTTCTTGCTCTTCTTAATTGTCTTCTTAGTTCTAATTTATTTACTATTGTTTTTTTGTCAGGCAATAACCACATTATATTTAATTGGTTTTCTTTTCCTACAATCAAACTCAAACCTTCAAACTTAGTTCCTGCATCAATTCCCAAAACTGTTTTAGGTGTATTTTCTCTTGTTGGAATTAACATTTGGATTCCAAATTCTCCAAACTTATTCCAGACTACTCTTGCTACTCCTCCACAAATTAACTTTCTTGCTTTTCCATTCTTGCAAGGTGTTAATGGCTTTCCTGTAAAACTCAAAACAAATATTCTTCCAGACATACTGGCTGAACTCTTGTTCGAGTTATACTCACTTCCCAAATGACACAACTGCTTAGAGTTCTCACTAATGTTTTCAGTGGTTTCTAAACTCGTCGCATTTAACGATTCTGCATCAGTGCTGAAGATTAGTGAAGTGTCTTCAGGTGATTTTAGCTGTTGTGTCGTAGTTGTTTTTTGCATTTTCTTTTTTCCTTTCAACTTATGGTAGTCATAACTTGCGTCGTAAGTCGTCACTTACAAGCCCTCCCCTTTAGGGGTGGGTTCATGACTTTTCTATCTCCAAAATTCCTTTTACCATTATTAATAGTATTTCTTCTAAATATTTGTCATAATCTTTTGAAGTTAAAATAGGATTATATTTATCTTTATCTATATGCTGTGCTATCTTTTTAATTACTTCTTCAGTTTCTTTTTTCATACACTGCATCCTCTATTTTAACTTTTTTTAATAACCATGAAACAACATCTGCAAGTTTTCTCACTTTTAATCTCATTCTCAAAGTCCATAGTTTTTCCCAGTCTTTTTCACTCACTTTTATTGTTTTTTCCATGCTATATTTACACATTTACACTATTTAAACTTATTGCTTATAGCAACGAGTATACTCCTTTTGTCGGCTCAAAAATTTTGCCAGTTTGCTTTAATTGCTCTAAAAAGTCATAGACTTCCCAATTTTTAATGTCTTTCTGTTGTGCTTCAATTTCATTTAGAATATCTTCATAAGGAATTTTATTTTCAAACTTTTCTCTTAGACAATCGACTATGTTTAATAAAGTTTCAACATTTTTCCTTTTGCTGACTGGCACTTTATTGATTATTCTTGAGGTGTCCACTAATCCTGTTTCATTGTCAATACCTATCTGTTTTAAGCAAAACATGAATATATCTTTCGCAACTTTTAAATCTTCTATTTCAACTTTTTCACTTAATCTTAATTTAGCGTGAGCTTCTGCTAATTTTATGATACCTTCCATGTTTCTAAGGTTTATTGGAAGTCCTTTTTGCCCATCTTTATTTGAACATTGCCTCAAATTTACATAAAAATTCTTTATAGATTCAATTAAATTTTCATTCAGTTTTGGCTTGATTTTCCTGCAAAACGAAATATATTTTTTGAACATTGCTGTAGAAATATCGCAAGTTCTTGGCTCTATATAATTATTGAATACATGCTCAACTGAAGCAGAATCAAACTCTGCATTTGGCTTGTCAATTAACACAAAAACCAAATCAAATCTATTGAGTATTGGAGAAGGCAAATCTATTTGCTTTGGCAGAGGTTGTTCGGTATCATAGTTTCCATAGATTGGATTCGCAGAAGCAAGAATGCTTGTCCTGGCTGGAAGAACTGCTGAAATTCCAGCACGATTCACCGATACAGTCCCAGAACTCATTGGTTCGAGCAATTCGGAAAGATGTTCTTTTGGAATTTTGTCAATTTCATCCAGGCAAATCGTCGAATTGTTTGCCAATACCAATGCCCCAGCCTCAAGACTCCATACTCCAAGCAGTTCATCTTTCACGCACATAGCACCAAGACCTACTCTGCTTGTTCTTGTCCCTATAAGCATTTTGCTTTTTGGAGTTTTTGTCTGGACAGATTTAAGTATGACAGATTTAGCTATTCCGACATCTCCGCACAAAAGAACATGAATATCCTCTCTACTTAGACTTCCATCGCTTCTCTCTCTTGGAACTCCTTTTGCCATTTGAAGAACAAGTGCTTTTTTAATTACTTCATTTCCGTAAACTTCTGGTGCTAAATTTTCAGACAGTTTTTCAAGAGGATTATTTGAAGCTATTTCTCTTATAATTTTCACATCTTCTTCCGATGTTTGTGTTTCATCCTCTTCTTCCAAATTTATGATGTTTTTGGCAAAAACCATAAATTCTGACAGATTCAATTCTTCGTCTTTTTGATTCATGAATGCTGGAAGTTTTTCTATTATGCCAATAATTTCAACTTTCTTTCCTGGCTGTAAGCGTGTGCTGAGAGTTTTGTCTGTCAATTCATCTTCAACATAAATTCTAATCTGCTGGGGTTGTCTGCCTTCTAATTCTTCTGGAGCTTCTTCAAGATTAATTTCTTGTATATCTTTGATATCTTCTAAAATAATCTTGAACTTGCTTTTCCTTCCGCATGAGCATCGTGAAGGCTCTTGTTTTTGTTTTTTGCTTTGCAATACCGAAATAACCGCACCACAAGAAGGGCATTCATACTTAATATTTTTTGTTCTTGGAACTATTTTAGTAATTCTTTTTATTGTTCCTTTTAAAGAACAGAGTTTTCCAAGATGAATAGTCCTTATTTTTCCTATCTCAATTTTGTTGTTTAGATTAAAAATATGTATTTTTGCGTTTTCATGTAGAACTTTTAATTTCTCTTGAATTATGGGCATGATACTTAGTGGGTTGTTTATCAGACTCTCAAATAAAGTTGGACTAAATTCTAAAATTGATTCGGCGTTAATTTCAATAACATTCTCATTCTTAACAAAACTATTCTTGTAAGTGTCTATAAAAGAAGAAATCGCCTCGTCTGATTTGTTTGATTCTTCATCAACAATAAAATTACTCATTTTAAACTAATTAATTTATGGGTATTGCGGTATCCCCCCTTTGATAGCTCAATTATTCCAAATTTACTAAGGTCTGAAATTATGTTCATAGACTTATTTCTACCGATATCCAAATTTGTTTTTAAAATCTGAATAAGTTCTTCTTGACTATTTGCTTCACCTTTATATTGATTTTTTAAAATATTTATAACTTCAAGATACATTTTTCTTTTTAAGGGTTCTTCAATTCTGTCATGTATGATATGGGTAACATACTCCTCTTGAAGAATTATTTCGGCTTCTCTTCCAGTAACAATTTCTTTTTCAAAAAATTCTTCAACTAAGTTTTTAGATGCACAAATAATATTTCTGGGTATTCCTTTTGAATATTTAAATATCATTTTGTATGTATCCTCATCAAAATAATTTGACGACCCAGCCATCAGCAATCTTGCTTTAATTAGGCTTGATGTTTCTTCAAAGTTCATTCTATCTATCCTAAATTTATCAAATTTTCCGAATATTTCTGAATAATCAAATGATTTGCTGAAGTGACTTATGTTTAAAGCAAAAATTAGGCTTATATTCCCATGATTTTTATGTGTGATTATATTCCAAAGATATTCCAAAAACTCCTTAAACTTTTTAGGAGAGATTCTGTCAGGAAAATCTATTAAAATATATGTTGGTTTTTCTGTAACTTTTATAAAATTTTCTCCACTTATCATCTCAAATTCTTCTGGACTTGAAAATATTGTTGAAAAAGGCAAAACATTGCACTTCTTACACTCTGTCAGCATGTCTTTAATGAAAAATAGAGATGTGGTCTTTCCAGCTCCTGGTTCTCCCAAAATCACTAATCTTTCTGGAAACATAAAGTTGTCTCTTATCTGAGAATTCATTTTGTTTCTTAATCTTCTGATGCTCTCTGTTTCTAAGAAGGGAAATTTTTTGTATTGTTCATAGTCAGTAACACCATATTCAATAAACGGATTGAATCTTAAATTACCCATTTTCCTCTTTTTATTACTTTTTATATTATTTAATCTTTATAAAACCTTCTATCTGTTTGTGACTACTAATAAGTTTTATGATATATTTCTTGCAAAATAGGGGTTTTGTTTTAATTGTTTAGAAAAGTTTAATACATTTAATGTATTCTTAGCCAAAATAACCCTTTCTTTAGAAATCTGGGTTGGGTTTGACAAAAAAATTTTAGTTATATCGGATTCCTTAAACAACTCATGCTTATTTAAGCACAAAAAAGGGCTTAAATGTTTAAGTAAATGTTTAATTGTTTAAGAGAATCACTTACGAACAAATAAGCACAAAAAATCTTTAATTGTTTAAGGATATCGGTATAACTAAACATAAAAAAAAATGCTTTACTCTCTCTCTCTCTCTCTCTCTGCAAAATTGCGAACTTCTCTTGACCCCATCATTTCTTCTGGAACATGGATGCCATATTAAGTTTTCACCGCATTAAATCTAAATCCCATATTAAATTTATAGAATCAAGCAATAAGGGAGATTTTCGGTATACCGATTTCTTTTTTCAGTTTCACCTTAAAAAATAGGAGTTGTTCGTTATAACGAATACTTCCTCTTTTTAAGTCTTTTGATACTCTGTTATGATGGTTGGAGTATAGACAAAGTAGGCGTTGCACGTTAACTAAACCTCTAAAATAATTCTGCACGTTAACTATTCTGAAAAATCATCAGGTAGAATAAGAGGGCGACCATTCCCTTTCATAGGTTTTTCAGGCTCAGGTTTTATCTTTATTGGTTTAGGTTCTACATACTTCCTTATGCATTCTTTAAAGTCGATATGAACCTTATTCTCAAATATCTCTGAAATAAGACAACAAATATTGTGCACAATAAACTTCATCATAAGTTCATTTCTTTGGGATTCGTAATTCTTACATTTAAGAAACTCGCCTAATCTCATTTTAATCATGGCAAATGTGCTTTCAACATTGCTTCTTCTATGGTAAAATTTGAGAAAACTGTCTTTATTCTTCTGAAAATACCTAAACATTCTGTTCCAAATTTTTGGGGCACCCTTATTTTCTTTTGTTATGTTCTCCTTAAATGGAATAAAAGGAGTTGCTCCAATAGAGTCTATAAGCTGAAATATTTTAAAAGATGCATATCCTTTGTCTGCGCTTACCCTTTTCATATCAAAGTTACCATTAGCTTGTTGAAGCAAAAGAGGAGCTTGTTTTCCATCATTTAAATTTCCATAGGTTATTTCAGCAGAACAAATTACATTTGTTCGAGTTCCAATTAAAA
>Ga0315288_10002469_pt1 | contig 23931 bp, 16 predicted proteins | sample YL17G11_20_MG_FD_203454 | JGI IMG/M metagenome (GOLD analysis project Ga0315288, IMG submission 203454) | Sediment microbial communities from Yellowstone Lake, YNP, Wyoming, USA - YL17G11_20 | ecosystem: Environmental > Aquatic > Freshwater > Lake > Sediment | place: USA: Wyoming | collected... | reverse complement strand
TATCTCCTTTCAGAATAAAGGTTTCCAAAAGAAGATGTCGGCTGGTCGCCTGAAAATCTTGAGCTAAAATGGCGTTGTAGGATTAAGATGCGATACACACTGCTGCATGAGGTGCAGAACACCAAGACTGTGTGAAAACCTCGAATGGTTTGACCCAGGGTATGTGATATGGCTCATGCCGAGCTGACTGATATGTCTGAGCCGTTGCACGTCCGGCGCGTTTATCAAGTCAAGGAGCCAGGAATGCTTCTTCGCAATCTGAATGTAGGCATAAAGCGGATCGCGAAACAGTTTGTGGGCCATGTATCCCCCGCAACTACTGCCCCTTTACATATCCCTTGGCAAGCTCCGTTGCTTGCGACAACTCCCTGAGCCTCTTGTTGAGAATTCCTTTGGATGCGGCCGCACATGCTCGCGCATATTCCCAATTCCCGTCGTAGGAATATCCAACGGTGGCCGCGAGTTCCAACACCCACAGGTCTTCTTCCACGAGCGGCTTGAATCCTGACATAAATGGCGTAATCTGCCCACGGGCCTTCTTGCCCGCTTTTGTCTTTTCGAATGACTCCAGTACGTTCCTGCCCCTGGGTGTAATAGCCGACCTGTATCGTACTACCCCCGGTGCCAACGGTTCAGGCGTCTCGTTGATGAGATTAGCCCCCTTCAGTTGGTCTATCAGGCCCGCAAGCGCGAATGAATAAGGCCCGTAGTAGTGCAGTATGTACTCACAGTGCAGAGGACAGCCCGCACGTTGCAGAAGGTAAATCGATTTCTGCCGCCGTTTTCTCGAATCCACCTCTGGAACCGATGCTATCAACTTGGCTAACCAGTAATCCTTCATTGCCTCACACCTTCCTTAGACAATCGCCCTCTCAAAACTTTATCGGCACTCGTCGCATCACTGCTTGATTCAAAGTTTAAGAATACCCTGCCGGGGCGGTCCCTGTCAACCAAAGTCCACCACTTGCACAGAAATTCGCCGATCCGGTCATCTATACTATTCAGCAGCCTTCTCCAACTACGCTATTTGCACAAGCCGAACGTGCTCCGACGCAGCATGTCCAGTATTCTTCATAGCACAAGTCCGACCTGTTTCTCAACGATCAACAGCCTGGAACTCTCACTTTTCCTGTTACATCCATCTCGGACAGGTGAATATCGCTCCTTTCGTAAGGCCGCGCGCGAATACAAGTTCAAAACAAACGGGAACTGTCCAGCAGGAATGTCACCGGGCCGTCGTTGATACTGCTGACGTGCATGTATCCCCCAAAAACGCCTTTCCCAACCGGCACTCCCTGCCCGGCAATCAGCTCGGCTGCCTTCTCGTAGAGCTTCTGCGCCAACGCCGGCTCGGCCGCCGCATCAAAGCCCGGCCGACGCCCTTTGCGGCAATCCCCGTGAAGCGTAAAATTGCTCACCAGAAGGATCCCTCCCCCGATGTCCCGCACACTCAAGTTCATCTTGCCCGCCTCATCGGCGAATATCCGCAGGTTCGCCAACTTCTCCGCCATAAACTCAGCATCCTTTTGGCCGTCCCCCTTGCCGATGCCGAGATAAACCAGCAGCCCCTTGCCAATCCGCCCGACGACCTGCCCGCCGACCTCAACCTTCGCCTCCAACACCCGCTGTATTACCGCTCGCATTGTTACCCTTTCTTGTCACACCGGCCGCCGGGACTCACACCACCGCCTGTCAGGAAACAAACCACGGCGCCGCCGTCGCCCGGCGTATGTGCAGCTCGTCGATCACCGCATTACCTTTGTGCGTCACAAGGTACAAGACCAATTCCGCAACCTCGCCCGGCGCTATCAACTCCTCTTTCCTGATGTCAGGCCGCACGTTACCCACCATCTCCGTATCCACCCCGCCCGGACAAATCAAATGCACCCGAACGCTCGATCCCCGCAGCTCCTCAGCTAACGAGATCGTCATCCCCCGCAGCGCGTGCTTCGAGCCGGTGTATGCACTTTGCAGCGGATAGCCCTTGACCCCTACCACCGAGGCGATATTGATTATGCACCCGGCCTCAGCCTTCCGCAGCAACGGCAGCGCCTCTCTGCAGAGAATAAAAGGCGCCCGCGCATTGACCCACATACACCTTTCCCAATCCTCCGTCGCCGTCTCCTCCAACTTCGCCGAATGAGTCACGCCCGCGTTGTTCACGACTATATCCAGCCGCCCGAACTTCTTTTCCGTCACCTTGACGAGCCTCCTGATCGAATCTTCCTCGGCCAGCTCGGTAACAACAATCTCCGCCTCTCCGCCCGCCTTTGCGACCTGCTCGGCTGTCTCGTCCAACTTTTCGACCGCCCGCGCCGCCAAAACGACCGTCGCCCCATCGCCCCCCAGCGCAATGCTAATCGCCCTGCCGATTCCCCTGCTCGCCCCCGTCACTATTGCCACCTTCCCGGCCAGCTCACCCATTATTAAAGACCCTTCCACAAAGAAGAAAAGTCATTGCACACCCCCCGCCTCCGGCTTCGTCGCCCGGCGACGGCAGGGGGCCGAAGCAATCTAAAATGGTAGATCGTCAATTTGACCGACTTCGTAAGCTGTTACGCCGAGTCCCGCTCAGCGCGTCCGAGGCGTCGGCTCAGGCTCAGGCTGAACAGGCTCGACTTGCTGGTAAGCCCCGTTCTCCGGCGTGGTCCCCCTGCGGTTCGATGAAGTCCTTCCCCGCGGACTATAAGCGCTCGAGGTCCGCCCGCGCACCGACCCGCTGCCCGTGCTCTGCGACTTCCTTATCTCTTCTTGTATCATCTCAGTAAGCTTCTCCAGCCGGGTCTCTCTCCATAACAGCACCCCGTCGATCGCCGCAACGGTCTTCTTTGCTCCCTCCTCCTCGGCAATCTTGCGAAGGAACTCGAGCTCCATCGCCACCTGCCTCTGCACTTCCCGCGAGAGTCTCGCCCGGTTATCGATACTTGTCACCGGCCTGAGCCACTCGGCAACCTCGTTCCTGCTCCCCTTCCCGACCAGCTCAAGCTGCTTCTCCAGGCCCGGAAACGCCCTGACAGCCGCTGCAACCTTGTTCGGATCAAGCGGGGCCCGCGCAGGACTCGTTGGGGTGGTTGCGCTTGAATACGGCGACCTGTCCGCATCCGCGTCGCCATAAGGCGACCGCGCCGGGCCCGCATCCCCGTAAGGCGATCGCGGCCCAACCACGTCCAGACGCGGCACGCTGCCGGTAATCGGAACGCCCGCGTAACTGCCGACCAGGCAAAGTAATATAGCTGCCAAAACTGCCATCAAAATCGCCCAGCGTTTCATTGCGAAAACCTCCAATACTGCCTTTACCTTCTACAAAACTCTCCGTGGCCGCACTTGACCACGCAACACTTACTCAATTATACACTACGCCATTCAAAGATAGACCGATATTTTTGCAAATTCGCCGGGGGGCGGGGAAAATGGGTTCGATTGGGTTCGTTTTGAATAACGTTCGTTGTTCATTGTTCGTTGTTGATTTGCATAAACCCTTACTATCTCAATGCTTATCTTCATTTTGCCTATTTTGAAATTGGGTTCGTTTGGGTTTGATTGGGTTTGTTTTTTCGAGTGGGGCAGGGGTGGTTTGCTTTGGTAAACCTTTGCTGCAAAGAAGGTTGCATTAGTTTTGTCCTTATAAGAATTGGGTTTGTTTTGCATAATTGACTCTGCGCCACAAAGGCACTGAGACACAAAGGAACGGAGTAATAGAGGAAATCTCAAAAACCTTCTGCCTGTATGGTGTTGTCCTTTGATTTCTCTGTCTGCCATATTCTGGTTTCTCTCCTTTTATTGTTGTTATGCTCACAGATAGTTAGATGTATATTATACCTGATGGGAAGTTGGATGTCAAGTGAAATTTGTTCTAACCACGGATCAAGCGCAGAGATCGCGGAGACCGGCGAGGAAACTCCGGGTGTTGAAATTACTGGTCGTTTATCGGGCAAAGAGTCGATATACTCGATGAAGGCTGGTTGAAATCGACGAACGAATTAGAATAGAGAAGAAAAATAGGTGACACTGCCCCTAGTTTTCCTCCAAATCCAAACCCTCTCAAAGTTTCGCTATGCCCTTTTGCCGAAACTGATGAAGGGGGAAATAAGAGTAAGAAACCCAGACAAGTTTGTGGAGAGATCATGATGATGCTCGACTTCACAGACAAGATAGACTTGCCGGACGACATGAAGGGCAAGTGTCTGAACGAGTTGCAAACGCTTGCCAATATATGGCGGGGCATGTGTTTCATTTACAGGTTGGCATGCGAGATTGAGCACAATGCCGGGAAGAAGATAGAAGAAGGGGCCGGATTCAAGACCATGCCGCCCGAGGTCAGAAAACTGTTCGAAGGAAAAGAGATAAGATATGTTTCAGGCGGGAATGATCCAGCATTTGAGTGGCTGGATAAGGGACTGGTCTATTCTCTGTTTCAATGGTACGCTGTCTCCGCCTGTAATTATGTTCGTTTGGTGGGATACCTCGCGAAGAAAAGCGACTCCAGCAGACCAGACGCTCTCGCTTACGTTGAGAAGGTAATACCGAAGGTAAAATGGTTCCGTGATAAGATAGCAGCGCATCATGCAAGAGCATCGAAAGACAAAGATAAACGAGATAATGAAGCCGATCGCACCGCAAGCGTTCTCTACCAGGTGGGATACGATAGCGGAAGATTCTATGCTCCGGTCTGGGGGGTTACGATTGGGAGAAAAGGGGAACAAATAGCGGGGACAAACCCAGGCTGCTGGAGCATAACAGAGACGCACGGAAAGTTGAGGGAGCGATACAGACATGGAACATGACAATTCTCGAGTCGAAACCCTCTCGAAGTTGCGTGATGCCCTTTTGGCGAGACTTATGAAGGGGGAAATAAGAGTAGATGATGCAAGGAAAGTCATAGAGGATTGATTGTGAATACAAACGTGTTTTTAAGATGCAAACATTGCAACGATCTAATTCATGCTCGAATTGGTTTTTCTAATCAAGAAAAGCAAATTTTCCGGTTTGCATGTGGCAAATGCGTATCCCCAATATTTATCCAATTAGATGTTGATTTTGAAAATGTGACATGGAAAGGCGAGATTGAAGGTGGGACAGAGGTGCAAGATATGTGGCCAGACAAGGTTGATCAGAGCGATCAGTTTGTCGATCTGCATCTTGATTTTCCAACGTATCATGGCAAGTATGAGAAGGGCATCACTCCTTTTATAAGAGCCTTCACAAAACTGAAAGACAATCTAATTCCTTATCAGCACCGGTTGGAAGTTTTGCAATGTGCGGTAAATGATAAGAAACAGATAGAGGCGATTATACGATTTTACATAACAGGAAATACAAATTTGTTTGAACAAACTATCAGGCAATATCTAGATGAAAAAGCCTTTCCGTGTAGAGAGCCAGTAGACATTAACCGAGCTTTATATCAATTTCTGTGCTTGGCTTTCATGTCGCTATTAGACCCCCCGGCAGACCTATCTTTTGTCGAATCACTCCATAATAGACTATGCAAATTATATGAAACTAATGAAAACAACTTCGGCCTTTTTTTGCAACAAATTATAGGGGCCAGATTTCTTCAGAATCTTCAAACAGATTGCCTTCAAATATATAGTCGTATGATAGAATCAAATGAAATATTTAGACCAGCTCTCTATTATGAATATGTAACAGATAATAAAAAAGATACATCTTTAAGGATTGCCAATTTTGACTTTTTAAAGCACAAGGGATTATTTCAAGACATTGCAGAAATAATATCAAGGCAGATGATTCTGATCGCAGGAATTAATAATATCAGTAAACGAGGCAACTACGATTCCTTTAATCGCGGAGTGGACAGTTACCCAAAGACACTAGACGAATTTGCTAATTACCCTTTTGGCGGTAAATCTAAATATATAGATGATTCTTTCTGGGGCGATATTCTGGCGAAAGTCACCAACAACCAACTTAGAAATGCAATCGCACACAATAAGGTTGAGTATGACGAAATAACACAACAAATAGAATTTTATTATAAACAAGAAGGGCTTAAACAACAACAGAATCAAAACATCTCATATATGGATTTTTCCATAACATTGCTTGAATCATTCCGTTGGTTGCATAGATTTAATCATATTATAAAAATGCTTTACGTTTTTTGGTTCTTAAAATATGCCTCCCATTTTTGAATCGGACATAGAGAAATTTGTTATCGAGCTTCTGCAAAAACAGGGGTTCGATTATCTTTCGCCTGAAAAGCACGAGAAGGGAGGTTGTGCTACTTGTTGTTGAAGTTGACTGTGCGGTCAGGTAACGAACGGCTGGCCCTGCACACAGCGGATTGTTTGAACAGACCCCTCGACTTCGCTGCGCTGCGCTCGGGGTGACAAGGGGTGGGCTTCGCTGGGGGTGACAAGGGAAAACCCCCAACGTAAAGTCGCGGGCTAACCAGGGGGAAGCGTGAGTTTGAGGTGATATGGAGAGGGATCGGACAAATCGGACAGGTTGGACCTGTTGGACACGTCGGACTAATGGGACGGGGCGGGGTGGGGGAGTGAGAAGTGAGAATCCAGAAGACAGAATTCAGAATGTCGAATGATGAAGTGAGATTGGCAGCGGCCTGAAGGGCGTGGGAATGACGAGTTTGAATAGATTTCTCCACTCGCTGCGCTCGGTCGAAATGACGCGGGGAGCGAGGCAAGAAGTCCGGCGGCCCCATAGACAAGGCGGACAAGGATAAACCAAAGGAGCCGAAGAAGCCTCTTGAGCCGAAAGCAAGCGACGCAACGAAGATTTGAGCGTCCGACAATCTGCACATTTCAGTTTGAGTGTTCGAGGCAAGCCGGCGTGACTTTACATGTCGGCTTGCTTTGTTTTTCGCTTGCGGGGTTTGGGGGGCTGCTCTTCCTTATCGGCTGTTCGTGAGATTTCAGGGACGTTGATCTCTGGGAGCCATTTTGCGAGCTGCTTTTTGACGTCTGCGTATTTGGGGTCGGCGGCGAGGTTGGTCCATTCGAGCTCGTCTTTATCGTGGTCGTAAAGCTCTTCCGTGCCGTCGCTGTAGCGGATGTATCGCCAGCGCTCGGTGCGCAAGGAGTGATTGTTGAGGCCATGCGTTGTCAGTGCGGGGCGGTCCCAGTCTGCCTTGGGGTCCTTCAACAGCGGGACCAGAGACTTGCCTTGAAGCTCATTTTTAGGGGCAAGGTTGCACAGCTCAATGAGCGTCGGGTAGATATCGAGCATAGTGACGGGGCGCGGGCAGCGCCGGCCCGGCTTTGTGAGGCCGGGGACAATCATCATCAGGACGTTGTGGGTCGCCTCCTCCCAGAGTGAGAATTTGCGCCAATGGAGTTTTTCGCCTAAGTGCCAGCCGTGGTCACTCCAGAGGATGACTATCGTATTATCCGCGTAGGCACTTTTGTCCAGGGCGTCGATTACTCGGCCAACGCAGGTATCGACGAAGGTTATCGAGGCCAGGTAGCCCTGGACGGCCTTTCGCCACTGATCATGCTCGATGACCTTTTTGTGGTCGCCTTCGGGCTTAGCCATTTGTCTGCCTATGGGCGGGACGTCGTCGAGGTCGTTTTCGTTGACGTTCGGCAGAGTCACTTTATCGGCCGGGTACATATCGAAGTACTTCTTGGGGACGTACCAGGGCAGGTGTGGCCGGAAGAAGCCGCAGCCGATGAAGAAGGGCTTGTCGTGCTTCTTGCGGAGCTGCGAGATACACCAGGATGCGACCTGGGAATCTCCCATCTCTTCGTCGGGGGCATCGACCGGGCCCCAGTCGAATTGGGCGGTGTTGGGGATGCCGTTGATGGGTCGGTTGGGGGGCATAGGATCATCGGGCTTATTGTTTTGCTGCGAGGGGAAATAGTCCTGCCACGAGGGCGGGTCGGGGAAGCCGCCGTGGTAGATTTTGCCGCCGCCGACGGCGGAGTAACCGTGAGCGATAAAGTGCTGCGGGATGGTGACGGCGTCTTTGAGGACGGGGGACTTTCGCCAGGGGTTCGGGTTGTGATATACGCCGGAGTTTGATGGCAGGATTCCGGTCATAAGGCTGGCGTGCGAGGGGTTGCAGGCCGGGGCGGAGCAATGGGCGTTCGTAAAGAGCACGCCCTTTGCGGCGAGGCGGTCGAGGTTGGGCGTTTTTACATCGGGGTGGCCGCCCAGGCAGCCAATCCAGTCGTTCAAATCGTCGATGGCCATAAACAGCACGTTTTGCCGCCCGGCCTGCTTCGAGACTGATTTTTGATCGCCGCGGGCACAGTTCGGCAATACAAACGCGGCTGCTCCCGTTGCCGCGAGTTTTAGAAAGCCGCGGCGGTCGGTACAATGCGATATTTGATTCATTTGTTCACCTCGTATAGAGTCCCCATCTTTTTTTTGAGGCTGCCTTCCTCACGTAATCCGGTAGTGCCGGGGAAAAACGCACAGGGCGTACAAACCCTGATGCTTAAGACATTTGGCAGTCTAATAAGCGGCGCGGGGTCTGTCAAGCCTCTGAGCCGGCGGAACGTGTGCCGCAGGTTGAATTTGGGATGGGCGTATTCGAGAAAATTCCTGGACAAAAGCCGAGAAATTTCATAGAATAGCACCAGAGGCTTGGCCGGTTAGCCCTGCGTCGAGGAAGAAATAACATGGGCTGGAGGACAAATCTGAGAACCAAGCTGGCTACAATTATACTCATAGCTGTCTTATGGGCGGCAGTCGCTTCGGCGCAGGTGGTCTATGTTGATTGCCGGGCGGTTTGCCGATATCAAGGGTCGGGCCCCGCGGGCCCCCCGATGAGGGGCCTTGCGGCATAGTAGCCACTCACAGTTGAATTTGTGGGTGCTGTTCGCTCAGCAGCCGGCTAAGGGTAGTGGATTCCTGCTTTCGCAGGAATGACAACTGGCAACGGTCGCAGGAATGACAAATAACAAGATCAACGTTGACGGGCCCCTGGTGGGGATGAGGCCTGCTCAACCTGGTCAATTGTTCGTGGGATGGGTTTACCGAGGACTCGCCCGCCGGTGGTTGGGCGGGCAAGCCCGCCTGTTTCGGTTACGAGGACATCGTCTTCGATTCTTATGCCGCCAAAGTCCCGGTACTTTTCAACCGCGCTGTAATTGATGAAAGAGTTGCACTTATTCTCGGCTTTCCATCGGTCGATCAATTCGGGGATGAAATAGATTCCTGGCTCGACGGTGATAACGTAACCAGCTTCGAGCGCTTTGCCGAGCCGCAACGACCGCCAGCCGAAGGCCGGATTGCGTTTTATAGCGTCGGTGTAGCCGACGTAGTCTTCGCCGAGGGCCTCCATATCGTGGACATCGAGACCCATCATGTGGCCGAGTCCGCACTGGAAGAAGAGGGTGTGAGCGCCTGCGTCAACAGCTTCGTCGGGATCGCCCTTAACCAGGCCGAGGTCTTTCAGGCCGGAGGTGAGAATCCTACAAGCGAGACGATGGACGTTTCTAAATTCGACGCCGGGGGCGACGGCCTTGATGGCTTGTTGCTGGGCGTCGAGGACTATGGAGTAGATATCTGCTTGCCTTTGGGAGAATTTTCCGCCTACGGGGATTGTCCGGGTGATGTCGGAGGCGTAGCCGAGGGCTGTTTCCGCGCCGGAGTCGTTGACGGCGATGTCGCCGGCCTTCATTACGTTGCCGTGGTAGTGGTTGTGGAGTGTTTCGCCGTGGATTGAGAATATGGTTGGGAAGGAGAGTCGTCCGCCGCGGGCGAGGGCGATGCCCTCCATCGCGCCGGCGATTTCCCGCTCATAGACGCCGGGCTTTGCCATTTTCATAGCCGTTGTCTGCATTTCGTAAGCGATGTCGAGGGCTTTCTCGATTTCGCGGATTTCTTCGTCACTTTTTATCGATCTTTGTGCGACGACGGCCTTTATCAGTCTCTCGGAAACGTGCTGCTGAACGTCGTTTGCCCGAATTCCAAGGAGCTTTTCGATTTTCAGGAGACTTTCGGCTCGATACGGGGGGAGGAAATGGATGTTCCTGCCTTTTCGGAGGGTTTTTTTCAGGTTGTCGGCGAGTTTGCGCGAAGGTGCGGTGTTAGTGACTGCGATTCTTTCGCACTTTTGTCTCAAGGCCGGTTGAGGGCCGGTCCATACGATTTCGTCAACGGTAGGGTCGTCGCCAAAGACACATTCGGTTTGTTCATCGATGTCGATGACGGCGGCGAGGCCCGGCGAATCGAGTCCGAAGAAATATAGAAATGAGCTATCCTGCCTGAAGGGATACGGGTTATCCGGATAGTTCATCGGGCTTTGGTCGTTGCCGAGGAAGAGAATCAAGCCGGATTGGATGTCGCGCTGCAGGCGTTTTCGTCTTTCGATATATGTTTCTCTGGCAAACATCTTTTCCCCGTAAATGAGATTATTGCTCGCCCGCCGGCGGCCAGGGTTTGTCGGCTGTTCGATGCTGATGCTTAGTGCACAGGCTGACGACTATCAGGCAGATGACCGAGAGCGTAATCGCGGGCAGGACGGCGTCGAGCTTCGCAACCTCGGCGGGTAAATGAACCTTTATTATCTCTTCCCATAGAAGGGTGGTGGCCGTCCCGGCGAGGATAGAGGAGATCGCGCCGGCGGTTGTCGCCCTTTTCCAAAAGAGGGCGGCAACGAGGCACGGGGTAACGGCTGAACCATAAATGGTGAAGGCGTACATCGCTTTTTGAAATACCGTGGTTGATGTGGTGAATGCCAGGGAGACGAGCCAGGCGATTATTCCGAAGGTCAGGACCATCAGTCGGCTCATAAAGACGATCCGTTTTTCGGGGGCCTTTGGATTGATGTAGTTAAGATAGATGTCCTTGATGAAGGTTGTCGCAGGTACGAGGAGGAACGAGTCGGCGGTGGAAATGATAATTCCGACTACGGTTATCATAAATATGATGCCGATTGCGAGGGGCATAAAGTGCCTGGCGGCGTAGATGAGGACGTAGCGGCCATTCTCGGGGTCGGGGGTGAGGCTGGCGGCGAACCAGGCCTCGGCGATGATAAGCTCTTCGATGAGCAGGGCGAGGAAGACCATGACGATGACAGCGGTGCGTGCGCCTTTGGCGCTTTTGCCGGCGAAGATTCGCTGGTACTGGTTGGCGTCGCCCATGACAAGGAGGAAGACGGGCAGGAGGAAGTTGATATAGTCGGCGGGGCTGAAGACTCCGAGGAGCTTCATGTGATCCGGGCGATCCGCCATTGCAGCGAATGCGGCGGCCATACCGCTGAACCCGCCTGCCTTCGCCAGCAGGACGGGGAAGGCAATCAACAGAGTGGTGGTGATGATTATTCCGGTGACGATGTCGGCGAAGGCGAGACTCATCAGGCCTGCGAGCATCGTATAGGCGATGATGAATAGCGCGGCGATGATTGTGGCTCTGTGGGCGGTTAATACAGGTTCGTGGAGGTAGGTCAGGCCTTGTTTTGGCACCTCGGCCAATCGGTAAATCTGATGGCCCTTTTTGAACCCGGCGTCGCAGCCTTCGATAATGACCCTGGTGTAAGTGTTTTGCTTGATTGCGATGGTGTTTTTCAATTCTCGTAGGGTGGGGCTTGCCCCACCGAACTGGTGGGCTGAAGCCCACCCTACATGGACGGTCTTGGCCTGTTGTATCGTCTCTTTGAGCTCTTTGAGGCTATTTTTGAGGTCTTTGTTTGTCTTGATAATTTCGGTGGGCGGAACGACTTTTACTGTGACGGTTTCGGGCGTTTCAGACCAGTCGTTCGTCTGGCGGTCTCTGACCTGGAATTTGATTTGTGCGGTTCCGGTCCAGTTTTCGGGCGGCTGGTACTGGAAGTATCCCTTGCCGACCTGGTTCTTGGTGAGCGTATCGCCGGGATGGAGGGCGACTTTTTCTTTTTTGCCGGTGATGACTTCGAGGACCATTCCGCCGGCGTTGAACTGGTAGCTGACGATGACCATATACGCGACCACCAGAGCGATGACAGCGAGCAGGCGCGCGGATGGGCCGTATCGTCTGCCGATGATTTCGGGCACCGAGAGGGCCTCGATATTGCGGGCGCGGGTTGCTATGAAAGACAGCAGTATCATACCGACGAAGGTCCCCATCGGCAGGAAGAAGGCAGCCATTCCGACTTCGTATGTTTTGCCGGCGTTGCCGACTATGGAGCCTGTACCGATCCAGACGGCGAGCATCGTGCAGACCATAATCCAGGGCGAGAGGGTGCGGCCGGCGACGGTGAAGTCCTCCTGGGTTTTGACGTGGCGTGATTTGTAGATTCCGATGCCCGTCAGGGTCAGCAGGTAAATGAAAATGGCGGTGAGGTAGATCATGCTATCCTTTATATATTGGGAACCTCAATACGAGTGTCTTATTGGTGGATGTGTATGCGCAGAAAACTGGATTCCTGCTTTCGCAGGAATGACATTGTGGTTCTGGGTATTTGTTTATAGTGTGAGAAGTTTCGCACAGTAACTCAGGCGGATTTTGGGTCTCATTTCACAAACTGTTCGACGAAGTATTTCGGGGTCAGGGGTTCGCCGGTTGCGTGCTCGATCATTTCCTTCCAGGGGTATAGGGCACCCGGGCCGAAGACTTTTTCCCGCAGATACTCGCCGAGCCTTTTATCGTTCACGTAGCTGACGTCTTTGTCGGAATCGAGCTGCATTATGTTATGGAGGTAGTGGTGGTGTAGCTGGGAGGCGAAGAGTTCGCCAAGCATATAGTTGTGGTAGTAGCAGGGTGCGGTGGTGAAGTGGAGCTTTGACGCCCAGCCTGCGTCTGGGGGGCCGGGGGGCTGTTTGAGAAGCTGGTATTTCTCGACGAGCCGCCACCAAAGGCTGTTGAGGTCCTGGTCGGGGTCGGCGTAGAGCTGCTTCTCAAAGTTGTACATCACCATTGCCCAGCGGGCGAAGAGCACCTGCTGAAACCGGAGGTACTTCCAGCTTACGTCCTCGATCTTTGCGCGCTCGGCGTCGGAGAGATTCAGCATTTTTTGCATCCAGGCGGCGTTGCGGCTGAGCCTGCCAAAGAACACTGCGACGCCTTCGGTGGTAAAGCTGTGGGCGGGCTCCCGCAGCAGCCAGGGCTCGTCGCGGTCGTGGTATTTGCTATAAACGGCGTGGCCCAGCTCGTGGAGTATGGTTTCCATCCAGCGTTCGGTATTCTGGAGGTTGCAGAGTACGCGGACGTCGCCGCGGCGGTCAACGTCGTGGCTGAAGGCGTGGGGGTACTTGCCCTCGCGGTCGTAAAGATCGCTTCGGGCGAGGATGTCATCGACGGGCAGCCCGACGCCGGCGTAGAAGTCTTCGGCCAATTTCTTAACGTCCTTGTTCTTGTAGTAGAGGTCCAAATCCAGGTCGTAAACCAGGGGCGTCCTTTGGAAGAAGGGGTCGTGGTAGTGCCAGGGCATCAGGTCTTTCGGGGTAATGCCGTAGCTTTTGGCAAGGATGGCGTCCAGCTCCTTCTTCATTTCGGCGAAGGGCTTTGCGGTAAGCCTGTCAAGCTGTTTGAAGATGTTATCGAGTTCCTTGATGTTCTGCTCGCCGGTGACTATCATCATAGTATGGTAGTTGTCAAAGCCGACCTTTCGGGCGGCCTGGTTGCGGAGCTTGACTAATTGGATGAGGTCGGCGACGATGACGTCACCGACCTGCCTGCTTGCGCGCCAGGCGAGCTGCCTGGTGCGGACGTCTTTTTCGGCGGTCATTATTGTGTAAATGTCACTCATAGTGACTTTCTTGCCGTCGATGTCGCCGCGGAAGGTATTGTATTTCTCCTGGACCTTTGCGTCCAAATCGACGAGTTTTTTGAGCAGGTCCGGCGGTATCTGGTTGGTCAGGTAGGCGTAGTATAATTTGTCTAATTGCCGGGCGAGTGCGGGGTCGGTGATTACGCCGGAGGCCCTGATCTCCTTGAGCGCGGCGAAGTCGTGGGGGTCGCTGTAGATTTGGCGTATCCTGAGCTGCAATCGGCTGAGCTTGTCGTAGTCTTCCGATTTGCCGGTGGTCGAGGCGTCCCAGTAGGCAAGGTTGGCCTTTGTCGTCAAAGGCTCGATTCTTGAGACGTGATCGAGAATGAATCCGGTCAGGCGTTTTTCGTTTGCGTGAGGAACGCAGCCGAGAAGCAAAACCGGAATGAAAACGATAAGAATGACGATACATAGATGTTTCATAGTCCTATCTCCTGGTCAGGCCAATTACAGAAAGCTCGCCGGCGCAACGGTATTTGTGCGCGAGCTACACGTCTGATTATAATGATTGTTGTTCTGTTCGGGCGATGATTTCATTTTGCAGGTCTCGGCCGATGTCTATGAAGTAGTCGCTGTATCCTGCGACGCGGACGATTAGCTCGCGATTTTCTTCGGGTTTATCTTGGGCCTGGCGCAGCTTGTCGGCGGTGATGACGTTGAACTGGATATGGTGGCCGTCGAGCTTGAAGTAGGCTCGGATGAGGTGGGCGAGCTTGTCGATGGCGTCGTCGCCGGCGAGGACCTGCGGGTTAAACTTCATATTGAGCAGTGTCCCCCCGGTTCGGGCGTGGTCTATGCGAGCGGCGGATTTAATTACGGCGGTTGGTCCCTTCGTATCGCGGCCCTGGCTTGGCGAGATGCCCTCGGAGACAGGCTCGCCCGCCTTTCTGCCGTCGGGCAGGGCGCCTGTGACGGAGCCGAAGTAGATATGTACGGTTGTGGGCAGCAGATTGACGCGGTACTTGCCGCCCTTTGTGTTGGGCCGGCCGTTGAGCAGGTTGTAGTAGGCGTTGAAGACGTCCTCGGTGACGGCGTCGGCGTAGTCGTCGTCGTTGCCGTACTTGGGGGTGTGGTTGAGCAGTTTGTTGCGGAGCTGCTCGTATCCCGCGAAGTCGGCCTGCATCGCGGCGAGCAATTCCTCCATTGTTAAATCCTGCTTGTCGAAGACGCGATATTTGACGGCTGCGAGGGCGTCGGTGACGGTGCCGATGCCAACACCCTGGATGTAGGTCGTGTTGTATCGCGGGCCGCCATTGTGGTAATCGAGTCCGCGGGTTATGCAGTCGCTCACTACGAGTGACATAAACGGGGCGGGCATAAAGTCGGCGAAGAGGCGCTCGATGACGTTGTTGCCCTTTATCTTCAGATCGATGAAGTATTCGAGCTGTTTTACATAGGCATCCATCAACTGCTGATAAGCTGTGAATTCTCTGGGATTGCCGGTTTTGGGGCCGAGCTGCTCACCCGAATTGGGGTCGATACCGTTATGGCAGGCAAGCTCGAGGATTTTTGGCCAGTTGATGTAGCCGGTGAGTGTGCAGCTTTCCTTTCCGAAGGAGCTGACCTCGACGCAGCCGCTGGGTCCGCCGGTACGGGCGTCGGTAATGGTCTTGCCGTCCTGGAGCATTTCCTTGATGATGACATCGGTGTTGAAGACGGAGGGCTGGCCGAAGCCGGTGCGGATTACCTCGCAGGCGCGTCGCAGGAAGCGATCCGGATTCTTTTTGCTTATCTGGATGCAGGAGCTGGGCTGAGTGAGCCGCATCTCCTCGACGACGTCAAGTATCATATACGACAGTTCGTTGACGGCGTCGCTTCCGTCTTCAGGTTTCACTCCGCCGGTGTTTATCAGCGCAAAATCGGTGTAGGTTCCGCTTTGCTCCTCGGTGACTCCGACTTTTGGCGGCGCCGGCTGGTTGTTGAATTTGATCCAGAAGCACTGGAGGAGCTCTTTTGCCTGTTCGGGCGTCAAGGAGCCTTCCTGCAGGCCTTTTTGATAGAAAGGCCAGAGGTGCTGGTCGAGCCGGCCCGGGTCGAATGAGTCCCACGTGTTCAGTTCGGTGATCACCGACAGATGCACGAACCAGTACGCCTGCAGGGCCTCGTGGAAGTTGCGCGGCGCGTGGGCGGGGACGTAGGAGCAGACCTCGGCGATCCGCTCTAATTCTTTGCGGCGCGTGGGGTCGGCCTGGCTTTGGGCAAGCCCGCCGCGGCGGGCAAGTTCGCGGGCCTTGTCGGCGTGGCGATTGGCGAAGGCGATGATCGCGTCGGCGCAGATGTCCATCGCCTGGTATTGCTGGTCCTTCTCGTAGGCGCGCAAGTCGTTGAGGTAGTCGAGCTTTTTTCGGTTCTCGGCAATGTCACGTTTGAAATCGAGCATGCCTTTGTGGTAGATTTTGTCGTCGAGGACGGCGTGGCCGGGAGATCGCTGCTCCATAAACTCGGTGAAGACGCCGGCCTCGAAGGCCCGATGCCACTGCGGAGTCATTGCTCTGAAGAGCTTTTCGCGGAGGGTCCTGCCGGACCAGAAGGGGATAATCTCGTTTTCATAAGTCTTTCTTACCTGGTCGGAGACGACAAACGATGTCTTCTGGCGGCTGTTTAGTATTCGCAGGTCTTCGAGGTCGTGGCAGCAGAGCTCGGGATAAGTGGGCGCGGCCTTCGGCGCGGGGCCTCGCTCGCCCACGAGAAGCTCTCCCTCGTTGATGCAGATGGTCTTATTCTCCATAAGATATTTGAAGGCCAGCGCGCGGGTTACGACGACCGACTCCTGCGCGGGGACGCTGCTCTTGTAGAACTGGGTGATAAGCTCGGCCCTTTCGGTTGAAATGTACGGCCTGGTCTCGACGCTCTGCTTGCGGAGCTTTGCAACTCTTTCGTTCATAAGATTCAGCCCCCTATCTTGACTTCAAATCCATATTTGCCGAGGAGCGCGGCGATGGAATTCATTTTTGGGTCGTTGGGCGTTTCGATTCGTATGAGGTCTATGCCTGCGGCAAGCCCGCCGGTGCTTGGGCGGGCAAGCCGGGCGGCTTTTTCGTTTCCGCCACGGTTGTAAGGCAGGATGTCTATTCTAATGACGCCCGGCAGCGAGGCGGCGAATTTGCCCGTTGCTTCGATGTTTTCCGAGTCGTCGTTGAAGCCGGGGATGATTGGGATTCGGATGATGATTTTTTTGCCCGCGTGCGAGAGGCGCTTGATATTGGCAAGTATCAAGGTATTCTCCACGCCGGCCAGAAGGCGGTGAGCGTCGCTGTCGGTATGTTTGAGGTCGCAAAGAAACAGGTCTGTCTTTTCGGCGACTGCATCAACGACGTCCGGCTGCGCGCAGCAACTTGTATCAACAGCGGTGTGCACCTGCTTTTTGCGGCATTTATTCAGCATCGCCAGCAGGAACTCCGCCTGCATAAGCGGTTCGCCGCCCGAAAAGGTGACGCCGCCGGCGGACTCGTCGTAGAAGATGATGTCCTTTTCGATCTCGGTCATAACCTCGGTGACGGTGATCCGTCGGCCGATGATTTCGCGTGCGCCGCCGGGGCAGGTTTCTATACATTCGCCGCAAAGGGTGCATTTTTCGGGGTCTGTAAGGGGCAGGTTCTCGGTGAGCGAAATGGCGTTTTGCGGGCAGATTTCGACACATCGCCCGCACCTCAGGCATCGGTCGCGGCGCAGGGCCGGCTCGGGATTGTCTTTCCAGCTTTCGGGGTTGTGGCACCACCGGCAGCGGAGGGGGCAGCCTTTGAAGAATACGGTTGTGCGGATGCCGGGGCCGTCGTGTATGGCGTACCTCTGTATGTCGAAAATGAGGCCGGTCGTATCGAGAGCGCATAGTCCGGCTTCGACGGCCGGGCGAAGGGTCAGTTGACGCGGATTGACAATCTTTTTATTGGACACAGATTTCCCCGGACTTACACTGCTTATTCTATGGCACGAGTCGGCTTATACAGAACCGTATCTTCTTTTAGCAGGATACCAGATTTGGGCCCAAAATGCAATAAACCGAAAGCGTAACTCGGGTAGGGTGGGGCTTGCCCCACCGAATTGGTGGGCTAAAGCCCACCCTACCAGTGCTTTTGAAGTGCTTTGGACAGGGGTATTATGAGGATTAGCTTTATGAAAAATGACAAAGGGACCGGTGGGAATGAGGCCGCCAAATCGGTCGCCGGGCCCCCAGGGCCCCTGGCGGGGATGGCTGGCGCCACTTGTGTGGGTGGTTGCGGGGCGGCTCGCCCGCCGGCGGCCAGTGGTTGTATGAATCGGCGGGAATTTCTTGTTCTGACGGCGGCAGGGACGGCTGGTGCGGTGATGGGCGGGGCGAATTTGCCGGTGATGGCGGGGCCGTTCACGCGGGCCGAATTCGAGCAGCTCGTTCCCGCGGATAAGAAACTCAGCCCTGAATGGATTCGTTCGCTGTATGAGCACGGGACGCGGACGGTGTATCACGGCGGCGAGCTGGAGAAGATCGGGATGCCGATCGGCGGGATCTGCAGCGGGCAACTGTACCTTGGGGGCGACGGGAGGCTGTGGCACTGGGACATCTTCAACCGATTAGTGAGCACCGGGGCGGAGCATTATGCCAATCCGATGAAGCCGGCCTCGCCGATCGACCAGGGATTTGCGATCCTGGTTCGTCACGGCGGGCAGAGACAAGTGCGGACGCTGGACCGCAGGGGATTCGGCGAGGTGTCGTTCATCGGGGAGTACCCCATCGGGTATGTTGATTATCGGGATGGGTCGCTGCCGGTGACGGTGTCGCTGGAGGCGTTCAGCCCGTTTATTCCGCTGAATGTGCGGGATTCGTCGCTGCCGGTGACGGTGATGCGGTTCACTGTGAAGAACACCGGCAGCGAGAAGGTCGAGGGTATGCTGGCGGGGTGGCTGGAGAATGGCGTATGTGTCCATAGCGGGAAGGACCGCGACGGGCTGCGGCGCAATCGCATTGTGCGTGAGGGCGATTTACTGATGCTTCAGTGCAGCGCCGAGATGCCGCCCGAGGGCGGGCCGAAGCAGGAGCGGGGGGACATTGTCTTTGATGACTTTGAGAGGCCGATGTATGAGGGCTGGACGGTCGAGGGCACGGCGTTCGGGGCCGGGCCGGTTGAGACCGGCGCGATTCCGGCATATCAGGGCGACGTCGGGGGGCAGGGCAAGCGGGTGGTCAACTCGCACGCGTCGGCACCGGGCGGTGACGTGGGGCAAAAGGATTCGCACACGGGGACTTTGACGAGCCAGCCTTTCACTGTCGACCGCGACTATATCCATTTCCGCATCGGCGGAGGGGCGCATGCCGGCAAGACGTGCATGAATCTGCTGGTCGAAGGCCAGGTTGTACTTACGGCGACGGGCGCCAACAACAATCGCATGCAGGCGGAAAGCTGGTTCGTTCGACGATGGGCGGGCAAGACAGCGCAATTAGTGATTGTGGATGCGGAGAGCGGGCCGTGGGGCAATGTCGGGATAGACGAGATAGTCTTCAGCGACCGGCCGGGTACGACGACGGGGCCGCTGAATGAGGAGGCCGACTTTGGGACGATGGGGCTTGCGATTGTAAATCCGCAAGCAGACGACGCGGCGGTTTGTTCTCTGCCCGTGGAAAGCTGGCTCGACGCGCTGTTCGTGAATGATCCGCAGAGGGAAGACGCAACCGCTGCCAAACCATTTGGGGAGAAGCTCTTGGGTTCTCTGGGGCGGTCGTTTGCGCTGGGCGCGGGCGAATCGGCGGTGGCGACGTTTCTGGTGGCGTGGCATTTTCCGAATCTGGTTGTCGATCGGGACAAGAAGCTGACGGGTCGCTTCTATGCACGGTCGTTTGCGTCGGCTTTGGAGGCGGCGAAATACACGGCGAGTAATTTTGAGAGACTTCGCGGCCAGACTGTGCTGTGGCACGACACGTGGTATGATTCGACGCTGCCATACTGGTTTCTGGATCGAACGTTTCTGAATGCGTCGATCCTGGCAACATCGACGTGTTACCGCTTTGCGGACGGGCGGTTTTACGGGTGGGAGGGCGTGGGCTGCTGCCCGGGTACGTGTGGACACGTGTGGCAGTATGCGCACGCGGCGGCCCGGCTGTTTCCGGAACTTGAGCGCGACACGCGGCAGCGGGTGGATTTAGGTTTGGCGATGCAGGAAGACGGGGCGGTGTTTTTCCGGGGGGAGTTCAACGATTTTCCGGCGGTCGATGGGCAAGCGGGGGTGATTCTGCGGGCGCTGCGCGAACATCAGATGACGACGAGCGATGAATGGCTCAGGTCGCAGTGGCCGCGGATCAGGCGAGCGACGCAGTGGCTGATCGGCAAGGATGCGAACGACGACGGGCTGATCGAGAGCAACCAGCACAACACGCTGGACACCGACTGGTTCGGGCCGGTTGCGTGGCTCAGCGGGCTGTATTTAGCGGCGCTGCGTGCGGCGGAGGACATAGCCGGGGTAGCGGGCGACGAGGAATTCGCGGGGCGCTGCCGGGCGATCTTCGAGCGGGGACAGAAGAACTTGGTCGAGCGGCTGTTCGATGGGGAGTACTTTATCAACAAGCCGGACCCGAAGCATCCGGAGGCGATCAACTCGGGCAGCGGCTGCGAGATCGACCAGGTGTTCGGGCAGAGCTGGGCGTTCCAGGTCGGGCTGGGGCGTGTCCTGCCGGAGAAAGAAACGCGTGCGGCGCTCCAGTCGTTGTGGCGATACAATTTCACGCCGGACGTCGGCCCGTACCGGAGGGCTTACCCCCCGGGGAGATGGTACGCGATGCCTGGCGAAGGCGGCCTCTTGATGTGCACGTTCCCGCGGTCGGACTGGGACTACGGCAAGGCGAAGGGCAAGGGGGCGGACTGGGCGGCGGGCTACTTCAACGAGTGCATGAACGGGTTCGAGTATCAGGCGGCCGGGCACATGATCTGGGAAAAGATGGTCGAGCAGGGGTTGGCCGTGACGCGGATGGTGCACGACCGCTATCATGCGGCGAGGCGGAATCCCTTCAACGAAGTGGAGTGCGGGGACCATTACGCGCGTTCGATGGCCAGCTACGGGGTGTTCTTAGCGGCGTGCGGCTATGAGTATGACGGGCCGAAAGGGATTCTCGGATTCGCACCACGGCTCAGACCGGAGGATTTCAGGGCCGCCTTTACAACGGCTGAAGGGTGGGGGACGTTCTCTCAGAAGCTTGCCCGCCCAAGCACCGGCGGGCGAGAGCCAAAGAGACAGGTTGAGCTAATTGAAGTCAAGTATGGGAGCCTGGCGTTGAAGGAGCTGCGGTTCGAGCTTGCGGAGGGATTTAGACCAGATAAACTCAAGGTCTTAGCGGGTGATCGAGAGGTCCCTGCGCGGTTTGATTTGCGAAAAGGCGTATTGCACATCGACCTTGCAGACGGGATAAGCGTCGCGGCCGGGTCGAGCCTGGAAGTGGAAATCGACCTTGCAAGGATGCAACCTGCCGAGCCTTCTGAGCCGAGCAATTAGGCGGCCCCGCACCAATCTACCGGTGCTCGATAAGATTGAGTCCTGGGAGTGATCCCCCCCGCCTGGGCCTGCCTGCCGCGGCGGGCAAGACCTCTCCGGAAGCGAGCAGATTGGTGCGGGGCGCCATAAGACTGGGCCGTAGCGCGGGGCCGGTCTGTCAAGGACTAATCCGCTGAAAGCGCGCGGGCGAAGAATTCTCCAAAAAAAAGGCTAAGGAAGATGGATCCTAACGTCCGATGTCAGTTTAGACGAACATCGCATTTTTTGGCGTGCGGGGTCTGGTCAGGTGACGGGGCCGTAGCGGGGGCCGATCTTTTTGGCGAGTTCCGCGCCGCGGGCGAGCAGCGAGTCGAGCTGTTCTTTTGTGAGCGGCTTGTATTTGCGAGCGAATTCGACGTTCTGGACGGCCTGTTCGACGGTATATGGGCCGACGACGGCGAGGCTGACGCCTTTTAGGTCGAGCGCGTATGCCAGTGCGCTGGGCAGAAGCTCCGGCTCGGTGGCGCAGCCGACGGAGCCTTTGCCGTGATTCGGGAAGCCGCCTTTGATGCCGACATAAACCTTCATAGCGACGCAGCCGACGTTGCGTTTTATTGCTTCGGGAAGGACTTTTGATTCAAAGTCGTATATATTTCTGTCCGCGTAGTTCATCACGCACATAAGCACGTCGATCTGGTCGGTTTGGAGCATTCGGACGAAGTTGGCTGGGCGGTTGTGGCCGGTGATTCCGACGAAGCGGATTTTGCCGGTCTCTTTCTGTTTGAGCAGGTATTCGAGCACGCCGTCTTTGGCGAGGACGCGGTCGATGTCCTTGCTGCCGATGCTGTGGATGTGCACGAGGTCGATGTGGTCGGTCTTTAGCTGGCGCAGCGACTCGGACAAGGAGCGTTCGGCTTCGGCAGCGGCGTGGGTGGAGACCTTTGTTACAAGGAAGAGCTTGTCGCGGCGCTTTGGGATGAGGTGGCCGAGCATCTCCTCGGCCTCACCGTAGATTCTTGCGGTGTCGATATAATTGACGCCGCGGTCGATGACTTCGCCGAAGATTTTGACGCCATCCTCGATGCTGACGGGTCCTTCGCCGACAGGCGCCGTTCCGAGGCCGAGGATGGTGACCTTCTGTTTTGTCCTGCCGAGCACGCGCATCGGCAGTGCGTCGGCGGAGTCTTTTGCCGGCGTTTCAGCGGCTGCGAGATGGGCCAGCACGAAGGCCCCGGCTGTGCCGGCGACGGTAGCCTGGAGGAACTTACGACGTGTGATCTTTTTGTACGTGTCCATAGCCCATGCCTTTCTCAACAAGATTATCTATGTCAATCATCGCTACTGCGATTCCATCCAGCGCAGCGCCATAATCGCAAAATCCTTGAGGTTGACTGTTGTATCTCGGTCAGCGTCAAATCCATCACAGCAATCCGGCTTACCACAGTTCAACTCAAGCCAATGGGATGAAAGAATCGCAAGACACTCAAAACTATTCTTGATTATCTTAATTGTATCTGTGCCATAGAAGTATTGGCCATTGGTAAGCGAGCCGGTAACGGTTATCTCAATCGGCCCACAGGATTTTACGGCATCACAGAAGGCGGCACGGTCAAAAGCTGCCTCAATCTCGACTACGCCATCGTCATTTACAAAAACATTCATGTACTCCGATTCAATACCAGGCGGCTGGGCCTTAGCAGGGCTGTTAGAATCTACATCCTCAACTGTAAACTCGGCAGGCAAAACAAAGCGTGCTTTTATCCACTTGCCTTTACCTTTACAATTTAACGCCTGTGGCGTGAATTTCATCGGGACTTTAACCCACGGCGGCATTTCGTAGGCCCCCATATCTATCCTGGCGCCGATTACACGAGGTCTGCCGTCGAGATCGGTTTTTATTACGGGCGGGACAGCAGAATTATCACCGGCGTTGATGCATGGTGATCCTGCCAGCAAATGGTAGTCTTCGCTCGCGGGAGCACGAAATAATGGATTCATGTTGATGTTACCAGTTCCAGGGTAGCCTCCGGCGATGCATGAATAGGAAACGGTGATGGCGGCATCAGCACCAAATATTTCGTCTCCGCCCCATCCTGCCGTGTTGCCCCACATAATGCAGTTAACCGCACTTAACGAACCATAGGAACAGCATACGGCACCGCCAAAAGTCGTAGTATGATTGTCAACGAGCGTTGAATTCACAATGAGAAGTGAATTATAGGCGCTACTGATCGCGCCGCCGGCATTGTGGGTGAACAGACTATTTATGACTTCGATCACGTTGCCTGCGCCACTGCGGTCTATTGCGTGCCAACCCCCATAATTATTGTCGAAGACACAGCTCTCGACCTGCAATGTACCGTTGCCGAAACAAAAAATTGTGCCGTCCGCGTTGTTACTCAGAACACATCTGGTCAGCATCATGCGGCCGTTCGAGTTAACCAGAGCCCCGCCTTGAAGCGCAAAATTGGCCACGAATACTGATTCATGCACGGCAAGAGTCCCGCCGGAACTGAAAATCGCGCCGCCATTGAAAGCTGCGTTTTCCTCAAAAGCGCAGTTCGCGACTACAAGCCTGCAATTGACATTATACAACCCGCCCCCTATCCCGTAACCGCCTTGGAATGACCCGTTGGCGTTTCCGCCCAAAACGGTGAAACCTTCCAAAATCGCGTTATCGCCACCCTGAACGACATGATAACTATTGTCTGAAAAGTCCGCCACGGTGCCGATATCGCCGCTGAGGATTGTCTCATACGCGACAAAATCTCGGGCGTTTGGGTCCGGCTCACCAAACCCGGCATACCCGCCTTTTACGA
>Ga0315288_10002468_pt1 | contig 23951 bp, 47 predicted proteins | sample YL17G11_20_MG_FD_203454 | JGI IMG/M metagenome (GOLD analysis project Ga0315288, IMG submission 203454) | Sediment microbial communities from Yellowstone Lake, YNP, Wyoming, USA - YL17G11_20 | ecosystem: Environmental > Aquatic > Freshwater > Lake > Sediment | place: USA: Wyoming | collected... | reverse complement strand
TAAATTCATACATTCCCGCCCCGGTTACCTGGCCGTATTGCGAAACAAGCGACAGCAGGATTTTCCGCGCGTCCTTCTCCGTCTTGGCCTCGATGAATGTTACCGGCAGCTTCGGGATGGATATGCCCTCCTGCGCCATGGCCTGCAGCGTCCGCACCCTTTGAGTTCCATCAAGTATCTTCATTGCGCCCTTGCTATTCTTCCAAACGTGGATCGGGCTGATAAAGCCCTGCTCAAGTATTTGCTTGCGGAGGCGTTGGTAGTTCTCTTTTGAGAGGTCTTTTAAGTTTCCTTGGAATATTTCAAGCTGCCCGATATCCAGCCAGTCCTTCGCCGTACAGTTTATTTTGATTTCATTCGCTGCCATTGTTCTTGCCCTCCCTTTGATCTCGGTTCAATTCCGAGTTCCTTGCAAAACCGTATTTCGTCCCACCGTTCCAGCTTGCTGCCAGCATGGTGTCCCACATGGCAGGCGGCACAGACAAATTGAATGTTGCGTGGGTCGTCAATTTCTCTCGCATATAACTTCCGCACCCAGGCTCTTTGCGGCCAGCGATGATGCTTTTGATTTGCCGGGCGCTTTCCGCAGCACTGGCACATTACCGGTTGTCCTGGGTCGTGATCCGCGAAGCACATTATTTCTGTCCTTCCGCTTTCATCCTAGCGGCCATCCCGCTTGTTTCTCCGCCTGTCAAATCTTTTGGTTTTATTCCAAAGCTTTTAAATTTCTGCGCCTGCGGACAGGTCGCCCAGTGTGCTTTGTTGCCGTCGGGGTTAATCGGCATTTTTTTGTTGGTTTCAGTTGCCGCCCAGATTATCGCTTGACCGCAGCCCTTACAAATAGCCTGGTTATCAAGAAACACTTTTACGCCATTTTCCAGCGTGATCCATTTTCTTTCAAAGTTCATAACAACCCTTCCAATATCGCGGCCATCTTACAAAACTGCTCGTCGCCTGCAGTACAGAAAAACGTCGTGGCTGCATCCGCATAGGCAAATTGACCAGCGCAATAATCATATCCTTTGTCGCTCAACCATGTCCGGTAATACTTCCGGGCAAAGCTCTGGGCGACCGTCAGCAGTAATTGGTTCGACTGGTTGTGTCCATGGCATACCGGAACATAACTCGCCAGGTACGCAACCGAGTCCCAGAAATAATAAAAATGCCCACTCCTGGCGGCTGCCCGCGAGAAGATTGTCATTTGATGCACCGGCGACCAGAAGTCTTTCGGGATTTCCATTTGCACTACGTCGAAATTATTATTTTCATATCCGAGATTGCTATTCAGGGCATCCGCGAAATTATATGAGTTCTCGTTGTAATTCTCCAGGCTAGTTGCTGGCCCCCACCAGTTGATATTTTTCGTTCCCAGGTAAAGCCCGTTACCGTTCAACATGGCCTGGTTCATGTAGTCCAGAAGATTGCGGCAGGTCTCATTGCGATCAGCCAGCCAGGAGGTTGCCCGCAGCGAATACAGGTAGTCGTCGCGGGTCATATATGGGTCGGTTATCGTGTGATCCGTCCAGCGCCAAAAACCGTTCTCGTTGTCGAGCCGTTGCCGGGCCAGGGCCGAACAGTATTCGATCACCTCGGCGTCCGGAAGTATCAGGTTATTATCGTTCGTCAGCCTGGTATTGTGCTGCTGCAACGCCCAGACATACTGCGACCAGTACGAGAACATATTAACGCCGGTTGACTGCCAATAATTTTCGCTGAAGCCTGATTTTAAATTCAGGATTGTGTCCAGGTCGGAAGTCGGCACCGGGTCATGATGGCGGCCGCAACCGCCGATAAGCCAAGCGGCCAAAATTAATATTTTACCTGTTTTCATTTTCTTTTTCCTTTGGCTGATTATGTCCAGTAAACACCTTGCCGCAATTCGCGCAAGTCCACACATTATACCGCCTGGCCCAGCTATCGTCCGTCACGTTGCTTGAGCATTGCGGGCAGGTTTCAAAAGTTCTTTCCATTGCTTGATCTCCAATAGCGCCAGTTGTTTGTTGCGGGCCTTGTACTGGCGCGGCTTCTTTCGCGCCTCGCGGGGCCAGGGCAATGGCAATTGCCTAGCGGTTCGCATTATCCGGGTTCCTTAGCACTGGCTCAAGTTCCCGCAACCTGGCAATGCATTCATTGTGGCTTCCGAAATAAACCGCGCTGTAATGCGGTTGCTTGTTTTGTTCTACCAAAATTTTCATATTGTTGGCAATATACTCCTGTTCGGTTTCGCTGTGAAAACAATTCTGCGCGATACAGAAAGATAAAACATGCCGTTCCTCGCCCATCTTAAATCTCCTTTATTCTTGCATGGCAACTTTTTTCAAGGTCGTCAACGTAGCGTTTTGTCCTAAATTCCATGTGGCCCAGCAGCTTTTGTTTTAACAATATTGCCTCTTGCTGAGTGAAATAATTATCACCAAGTATTTTTCTTAGCCCGTCCTCGCCTCCAGATGCCATGCTACCATAGAGCAATAGACAGTCACGCTCAGAAAGGACAAGCGCGATCTCTTTGATCGCCATTTCCTCTGGCATATTTTTTGTACCGCTTGCCGTTAGTGTTTTCATCTTTTCCAAATTCGCTTGGTACTCCATTGCTGTTCTCCGCTTTTTGATAATTTTTATCAACCAGGGCAATATATATTTTTCCTGTCAGCCGCACCTTTGGCATGTGCAGCTCAATGTTTTCAGTCGGAACATAAACATTGTCAACCTTTTCGCGGCGCCGCTTGACCAGGATAATGCTGGCGGCCGTTTGCTCATAGTCGCCCGAGCCTTTAATATTTGCCATACTGGGAGGCGTATCGGTCTTTGTGGCATCAGCATCACGATTTAACTGCAATGCTCCTATGGTGCAAAGCTTGAGTTCTTTCGCCTTGGCTCTAATCCCCTCGGCAATTTCTGAATGGCGCGTATAAGTATCAGCACCTGGAAGCGTAATCGTTTGCAGGTAATCGTAAATAAAAACCTGAACACCTAGTTTCTTTGCTGACTCCATAAGCCCATAAACTCGATCCAGTCCAATCCTGCCAACATTGAAGAAGAAAAAATTATCCTCGTATTGTTTGCAGAACTCTGTACTCTCCAACAGACATTTTTTGACATAGTTAAAATCATATTCGCGTGTCCAGACACCAAGCCTGCTGAATTTTTTCTCTGACATTTCTAGTTCTAGCATCTGCATATTAATATTCTCATCATCATCCTCGGCTGTGACATAGGCCACCTTATAGCCGAGCGATAACATTCTCAGCACCATGGCTAGAATAAAACGGGTCTTGCCGTCTCCTGATCGGGCAGCAACGATGTTAAAAGTTCCATCGCGGTATATTATTCGGTTGTCCACATCGTAAATTCCTGTTCGGTATACGCCACCATTTTTGTCGTCATAATGCTTCGCCATAACCTCAAGGGTTTTCAGGTTGAGTGCGCTGCGAGTAGTAAATTCGATGTGCTGGGTCACTTAAAACTCCCGATTAATGGCGTTGTTGTATCCTTGGCTTGCTCTTGGTGCCCGGTCTTGTGATCTTCTGAGCCACGAGTTTATGAATTTGGCATAGTTTGATTTTCTGTTTTTTGGGTTTGCTATTAACCACAGGGCCATTTTGTTCAACTCGGCATCAAAATCAACGGCCGGGTAAGCATCACAGCAGAGCTTTATAAACTCGTCTGTAATATTTTCAAATAGCTGGGAATTGAAATCGAAAGAAATACCGGGATCGGCTGGCTTGCGTTCCTTTGGACGCGAGACAGCACCAATATTATTTATTAATGGCAACAATGGTGCTTGTATGGCAACCTTGTTTTGCTCGCAGCACTCTTCTCTTTTCTTTTCTTTCTCTTTATCTGATTCTAATTCTGATTCTAATTGCTCGTGCGAGTTTTTTGTTTTTCTACACGCGCCACGAAAAAAAGAGTTCTGTTTTTCCAAGAACTTAGGAAAAAGAAATTCAATACAAACTGATTTCAAATCGGTTTTGAACTGAACTCCTAACAGGTTTGTAATCAGTTTCAAATGGGTTTCTATCGAGTTTGTGCGCAGGTTCAAATCGATTTGTAACTGGTTTCTGTATAACTTGAAGGTAAAAGGAACGGTCCCATCCCACTGTGTTGCACATTGACATAGTATATAATGATACGTGTCGCTTGCCGCTTTACACTGTCTTCTTAATTCCCTGATCTCTGGGTCTTGATAAAAATCAGAATCAATCTTGAACCACTTCATTGTTGCCCTCAACCCCGCCAGACAATAAAATGCCATCCGCCCCGGCGTCACCTGCTAAGAATGCACCGGGGCCAATGGCTATGTTAAGAGCGGCTTTTGTGTCCGCTTATAACGCAAATTTAACCAATTGAAGCAGGTGAATCATGCCCTGGAATATATTACGGACTGTGTCAAAAGTAAACTATTTTTTAAAGAAAAGTAAAGGAGCTTGCTGGGCTTGGCTTTGAGGGCGTGTTTCGGGGTAATATGATGGTAAACTTATGGTAAAGTTTGAATTATTTATTGCATTCTTTCCGAGCCATCGATTGACATAATGACCAGCGCACCCCGTCCGATATCGTGCGCCAGAGGCCCAGGTTGATCCCGGCCAGGAGCCACATAGTTTCATCGGTAGTCAGACGGACATTGACCTGCTGGGCGTACTGGCGCGGCCTGCCTACTTTATTTTTCATTGTTTCCTCCAAATTTAATGTCGATAATTCCATGTAGCATTGCCTGTTCTATTCCCATTACGGCCTGCTCGCCACACTTTTCACATTCATAATATTCCGCATCTGGTTCAGTATCACCAAAGGCAATCGCGCCGCACTCAGTACAAAAACCATTATAATCATTTCTGTGCTGGTGGTACTCGGACTCGGTAATTTTCAGTGTTTTTTGTGATCTTTTTAATTTCATTTTTCCCCCCTTAAATCCCAAATGTAATAGGCGCGAGCCAAACATATTAAATCCCACTCGGCATCCTGATATAACTTCCATAAGTCCATTTCGACCATCTTCCGGTCGTCCCGAGTACAGGTTATTTTGGATCCCTCCGGATTGTATGCGGCAAACCCACCCTCGATACTTTTAATTATTATTTTTATCCGTTTCATTCTGTCCTCCTGGGTTTTGTTCCCTATATTTATAATATACCACAGATTATTAATTTTGTAAAGCGAAATTATATAAGCACTTGTATTTATTATACCTATTGTCCGCACAATGTACCTATACATATATATATACTTATATACGCTTTTCTGTTTACTTTTCTACAGCAATTTATTATAAATTTTCATATCAACCAAACAGGAGAATGATATGGAAAATCAAAGTAAAGAAATTCAAACGGTCGAGCAATACCTACCATCTGACGAGCGCACCGTCCACGAGGTCGAGGCCCAGGTACAGAAAATTCAAATGCTGATGAAGTCCGTTATGACCGAGGGCGAGCATTACGGCACAGTGCCAGGCTGCGGAGCAAAAAAAACATTACTAAAGGCGGGTGCGGAAAAGATTTGTTTCGTTTTCAAGCTTGCCCCGGAGTATCAAATCACAATGCGGGAACTTCCGGGTGGTCACCGAGAATATGAAGTGATTAGCACCCTTTATGATGCGGCAGGAAACAAACGCGGTCAAGGCGTTGGCTGCTGCTCTACAATGGAAAGTAAATATCGATACCGCAATACGACCAAGAATACAGGGATAACGGTACCAAAAGAATATTGGGATAGCAATCGCGACAAAAAAACTATTGGCGGTGCCGGATTCATAGCTGAAAAGGTCGATGGTGAGTGGATGATCTGTGAAAAAGGCGAGCGAATTGAATATGATAATCCAGCCGATTATTACAATACGGTTCTTAAAATCGGCAAGAAGCGGGCGCTGACTGATAATTGCCTGACGACGACCGCCGCCAGCGATTGCTTTACTCAAGACCTTGAGGATATGGCCGATAATGGCGTACTACCGCAGGCCGAAGTCATGCCATCAACCAAACCCAAACTACAACCGACGCGGCCAATGCCACAAGCAAAGCCCGCAACACAAGCAGTACCGAAGCCAGCAGCTCCTCAAGCTCCGCAGCGCGAGCCGGGTGACGAGGGGCAGGAGAATACAGATGGTGCCGGGCCGGTTCGGCTTGTTGTCACCGTTGATTATCGCGACGCTGCGACCCGCACCCAGCTCAAAGCCGACGGGTTCAAGTGGGACGCGAATATGAAAGCATGGTTTATTACTGTCCCGTCCGATGATGTTCAAGGATGGAAAGAGAAATATGAAAACCTAAAGGTGATATAATGGACGGATTAATTTTCGACGAAGAATCGCACTGCTACCGCCTGAACGGTTCTGTGTTGCCATCTGTCACGACGGTAATCAAAGAGGCTGGACTATCGCCGCATTATGGGAGCAATGCAGTTCCCGCCAGAGATCGCGGCGCAGCAGTCCACAAAGCCCTTGAGCTAATGGACAACGCCCTTGAACTCGATCAATCAACTATCGAGGAAGGCTGGCGGCCTTATCTCGCGGCGTATCAAAAGTTCACAAAAGAATGTTGCCCAATATGGCGGCATGTCGAGTTGCGTGGATATCATAAGACACTTTTATATGCTGGCACAATCGATCGCGTTGGAATTGTCCTGGGCCGCGATAGTGTTCTCGATGTTAAAACCGGGGCGCTGCTGCCATGGACTGCATTACAGGCGGCAGCCTATGCGGAAATGCTACCAGCTCCCATTGGTGCGCGACTTGCCAGGTGGGGTTTGCAATTATCAAATAACGGCAGCTATAAACTTGAAGAGTACAAAGACAGAAACGATTTCAGCGTATTCAATGCCGCGCTGACAACCTATAAATGGAGGTTACAAAATGGACTCATTGGAAAATAACGATCTCGGAAAAGAATTGGCACCAGTCATTCAAGAGGCAAACGGAATAGTAATTGACGACGATCAGACGTTCGGAATTGCCGATGATTTTCTGGTAAAAATCAAGACCGCAAAGAACAAAATCAACGAGGTGTTTGATCCGATGGTTGAACAGACTCATGGTGCATGGAAGACCGCACTGGCCCAAAAGAAACAGTTTTTTGAACCGCTCGACCAAGCTGAAAAGGCAATCAAATACCGCATGGCTGCCTATGTGGACGAGCAGGAAAAAATCAGGATGGCCGAACAGATGCGCCAGGAGGCCGAATTAAGAAAGGCCGCCGCCGAGGAAGCACAACTCCGGGCCGCCGAATTGAAAGCGGCAGGAGATCAGGAGGCCGCCGCCGAAGTTATTCAGCAGGCCCAGGAGATTCAGCCGGTAGTAATCCTGCCGAAAGCCACCCCGAAGATCGAGGGTCAGAGCCAGAAAAAAGTATGGAAGTTTTCAATTACCGATGCGACAAAAATCAACCCGCAATTCATGATCCCAAACGAGTCGGCCATCGGCGCCAGCGTTCGCAGCCTGGGTGACAAGGCCGTCCAGGTTGTCGGAGCAGGAATAAAAGTCTGGCAAGAAACACAGATAGGACGGAGGGTCTAATGTCAGAAAAAACAGTTCCGCTCACGATGAAAGTGCCAAAACAGGTTAAGGAACAGCTCCGTCTCGCTGCTTATAAACAGCGCCGCAGCATGACTAAGATCGTGCTTGAAGCGATTGTAAAGCTTTTCGGTGGAGGCGCGAAATGACAAGATTAATTCCGGGTAAATACACCTTCCATCATGGCGCATGGGCGTACCGTTGCCCGGCAGGAGCCTTGAAGTGTATCGGCCTTGAGCAGTTCGACGAGGAACGATTGCCAGTTAAGGAAGTGTGCGAGTATTTCAAAGGCACAGAGAATAAGGGAACCGTAATTAATTGCACCTTCCCAAAGCGGCAGGCAAGGCGGGTGCGTCATGGGTAAAGAGAACTTTCAAGACTTCCAAAAGTATATCGCCGAGACTGCACCCGAGGATCAGATTACCGGCAAGGAGCTGGCTCACAAGTACGGCGTATCTGAGGCAACGATTTATAACTGGCGCAAGAAAATAGTAAAGGTTGCGTTCGACCTAACTTCCCGCGACAACGATTTTTATGCCGATGCGTGGGCCGAAGTTCCAGACGACACACAAAACCGCGTGGTCAAACTGCTTGAACAGCAATGTAATTGCAAGGAAATTTCAAAGATAACAGGTATTGACCGAAATGTCGTGCTGTGGTTCCGGGGTCAGTGGGTAAAGAAAGAAAAACCCTTACCGGAAGGAATAGCTATTCCGAAAGAGACAGCACAAGAACTGCAAACAGAACAGCCTGACGCTGCCACAACGAGAGAACGCTGCTTGCAGGAACTCGGCAAGCGCAAAGACTTGTCGTGTCTACCAACAACACTGCTTGTCAAGACCATATTGGTATTGACGGGCATTATCAACAAGGAGGGCGCGACATGAGTGAACAGACAAGTGCCTGTCCGTTCTGCGGAATGCAAGTCGAAAAGCTTTATCAGGTTTTTTCGACTGAGGACAGCCCGATGGCTTGCTCTCACTGCGTTCTGACAATCCCGGCGTGGATAAAATACAAGTCCGAAGAGAAGGGCGGCAAGCTCTGTCCAGTAATGAGCTTCCGCGTGGGCGGCGGTGATGGCGACAATATGCCGAACACTCGCGAGGTATGTTGTCGAGAGTCGCACTGCGCTTGGTGGGACAGTTATGATAATAGGTGTTCTCCGGTGATAATGGCTCAGACATATTGCACAAGTACAATTTAAACAATGGAGGAACAGATGGAAAGTGAAAAAATTACACTAGACAACATTGGCAACGGGGCGGCCAAAGAGCTGTTCGATCATGAGCTGGAAAAGGTCTTGAGAAACATCCAAGACCCGAACACCAGGGCAACTGAAATGCGGCGCATAACCATCATGATTTCCATTGCACCAACAGAAGAACGCGACAGCGGGGCAATTGAGGTCAAGTGTATGTCGAAGCTTGCCGGGATTAAGCCAGTCGTGACGCCGGTATTCATGGGCAAGGAACATGGTCAAATGGTGGCCTATCAGACGAACCCTAACCAATTTGAACTGCCATTCAAGAAAGAACAAGTGGCCGTTCTACCGGGAGGTCAGCAATGATTAAATCGGCAATTGAAAAAATCCTCGGGTTGTCAGCACCAACCATAACCGAACATGACGGAATTGAATACGCCGACCGGCAATTGTTTCCGATCAAACCACCGCAACCGGCAAGGCTGGAAATCAAATCGCTCTCTGGCCTGGTTGATTACGTCCGGGCCTGTACCAAGCAGGAAGAAAGAAATAATCTGGTTATCCATGCCGAAGGGCCAGACAGTGTTTACCTCTTAACGAAGCTGGACATGATTTTCCAGACTCGGGATTGTCTTGCCCATTGTTCATTATTCGAGGATCGGCGCTTTACTTTCGGGCAGTTCATGGATGTTGAGAACTTTATCATCAGCCTCCAGAGCCACTTTGTCCAGACAGAAACCTCTAAGAAAATCCTGCAAATTGTTGGTAACATCAAATGTGAAACCGTCCAGACTTCAGAGGACGATGGAACCACCCAGCGGGTTGCCGCTAAGCAAGGAACCGTTATGGTGAAAGAGGTTAGCGTACCGAACCCGGTCAGCCTCAAACCATTCAGGACATTCCGCGAACTCGATCAGCCGGAATCGGCCTTTGTCCTGCGGGTGAAGTCAGACAGTGGGCGCTTTTCTTGTGCCCTATTTGAAGCTGATGGCTCCGAGTGGAAGCTGGACGCCATGGCCCGGATCAAAACCTATCTAGAAAAAGAGATCAAAGACATTGCGATTATCGCATAACAAGGAGGTAACGAATGGCAGACAAGATTGACAAAGAACTAATCGGTGGAATCATCGAGGCGCTACCGCTTGATAAGATGATTATGGCTCCGGTCATGGCAATCATCCAGGCGAACATTGCGGCCGGCAAGGCATACGCTGATTTTCTCGGCCAGGTATGCGTCAAGGATGAGAAGGTCCAGAGCTTCAGTTTTATTTACAACGATAATCAGATTGATGCCGATGGTAAGGTAATCAACAAGATCAGCCGTACTATTGAGATCCCTTTGATTGCCGCAATTCACCACCCCTGCACTATGATTAAGTCAGGGGTGATCGAGTTTGAATTGACCGTCCAGCAGGCCGTTGAAGAAAAGACCGAAACTGCGGTCGATGCCAGCGGCGATATTTCTCTTGGCTGGGGTCCGTTCAAGCTCAATGTCAAGGCACAGATTGCCAACAAGAGCAGTAGCACCAGGACAACCGACACCAGGGCGCGGTATTCGATTAAGGTCGAAGCTGAGCGCCTGCCACCGCCAGAGGGAATCAGTAGGGTGATTGATACCCTGTTGCTGACCAGCAAGCCGGCACTAACCGAAGCCAAACAGCCGGATAAACCGGCAGTATAAAGGAGGACTATGGCGAAGAAACCTGCGAAGAAAGTTGTGAAGAAGCCCACGAAAAAGGCCAAAGAAGTGGTCAAGAAGTAGGCACCGGTATTGCCCTGTGGCCCTTACCCTAACCCCGTATTGCTGCAGGGCAAACCCCTCAAGGAGATGAACCATGATTGATAAACAAGCATTTGGATATACCATAAATTGCGATAGCTGCTCAGAGAGCGAAGACTTTGACGATGCCGAAAGCTTTATGGATGCCGTTGAGCAGGCCAAGAAAGCCGGCTGGCGCATGAGAAAAATTGGTGACGATTGGGAACATCAATGCCCGGCCTGTACTAATAGATGGAAATAAAATATGGGGGCTGCTGCCCTGATGCCAGTTGGTGTAGTAAGCGCAGCAATACTAAGCCCCCATTTTAAATAAGGAACGAGCATGGACGAGATCAAGAAGCTCCGAGAACAGATTGAAACCAGAGATCGGGTGATTAACGAACAGATGGGCCACTGTGAAATGCTGGAAATGGCCATCAACAAGGCCCACCAGATACTCGAACGGCTTTCATATCACGACAGCCCGGAACATATCAAGCATGAATTGACCAGGGCGGCCGGAATATTACGGAGTGTGAAATGAACATTAATAAATATACTCAAGTTTCAACTCACTGTTATGGGAATAGCTGGCAAGGCTATTATCATCAGATAAAAATTAACGGCGGAAAGTATCCGAAGATTTACAACACCGAGCAAGAAGCGAAAGCCGATATTAAGAATGCGGTGATTATTGCCTGCCAAGAAACAATAAAGAAATTGGAGTCACGCGATGAATAAGCAAGAGGCGCTTGAAAAGTTTAAGCAAAATAACGCGAGATTTCATTCATTCTTTTCCAATGATGGATTGTTCCTTGCCGGTTACGACGCAGGCGAAGCAGCGCAAGCCGAGAAGTGTTGCGGGAATTGTGTACTATATGAAACCGTATTAGAAGAAACAGTTGGCGGAGATGAGATTTATGAAAAACACTGTAAACTAGGATGCCACTTAGCTACACCAAAACACTTCTGTAGCGACTGGCGAAAGGAGGGCGCGTGAATGATTATCACAAAGCTTGTGAAACTTGTGTTAGGGATGGAGAGTGCATAACTCAAATAAAGTGCATGGTAGAAGATTGCGACACCGTAATCACCTATGAAAGGTTAGAAGAAGAAAAGGAAAAGCAAAAGGAGGGCGCATGACGTTACGAGATGAAATACAGAAAAGCTTTTATGAAAAATATCCAAAAGAGATAGTTAATCCGCAAGATGTTATTACGTGGGCTTGCTCCGAGATCGAGCAGCGCAACGCCGCGCTGGTGGAGATGCTGGAGAAGCGGCTTGCGAAATATGAAAGCAAAAAAGCAGTGACAAGTATTGAAGTGGGTAGAGAAAACGAGGCCAGAGAAATTCTGGCGATTGTCAAGGGGGAGAAATGACAACCGCAATCGAGGCCATGAAGAGGTTACGGGAACAGATTGAAGAACTTAATCTTGACGCAAGCAAATGTAATTCCTGTGCATTAAATGATATTCAGGGGTGCGATAGACCTGAAAACAGGTGCAGCTATACAGAAAAAAATATTGAACTATCACTTGCCGATGCCCGCGCAATCGCAAATGACGTGCTGGTTTCTGAGGTGATTGAAGCTTGCGACAACGGCAAGTGCAATGGATGTCACAGCCCACTACGTCATTGTTATTATGAAAAAGGCGTTAACAATTGGGAACTTGCGGAAATAAAAAAGATGCTGGAGGTGAAATAATGTTCGGCAACAAACCAGCCCCAACCGTAACCCTCGCCAGTATAATTCGCGGCCTCCAGTACGCTGCAGAATCGGCCAGCCAGGTCTCAGAACATCAATTCGAATCACACCTGAAAAACTATTTCGAACCAATAGTTCTTGACGGAACTCCGGCGTTCCGGGCAAAGACCGCCCTGGTTGAGATTGACAGCAAGGCGCTCAGAGTTCCACTAATTGCCATGGTTCCGGTCAATAACCTGCTGATTAAAACCATGGAGGTTGAACTGGACATCAAGGTTGACGCCACCGAGAGAAAAGAAATTGAACACGCTGCCAATGCCGAACGGGCCAGCTTCGCAGTCCGCCTGTCCGGCGAGGAATGCAATGACAGTATTGGGATCAAGATAATATTCGAGCGCCAGGACCAGCCAGAAGGTTTCAGCCGGTTAATAGAAGAGTTCACCAATAAAATACAGTGGTCATAATGCCAAAATATAAAAACACAACCGAGTGCTGCCGCTGCCAGAAGATGCGGCATTATGTTTACTTATTTGTTTGCTGTGAAAAGCGGGGTCTGATATCGTTCAAAAACCGGCCGAAGGATTGCAAATATTATAAAGCAAGGGAGGTCAAGAATGAGAGGCGCAGCAGTTAACCTGTTTTTATTTGTTTATTTAACGCTTGCTGTTATAATGACGTTCATCCAATATGAAGCAAGCCACCAAACCCAAAGTATTGCAAGCCCGGGTCCACGAAATAAACCTGCGCGAGAGATGCCGCTGCGGTCAATCTGTTATTTGGGCCACATTGAAAAACTGGACGCTCGTAAAGTTAAATAAAGATTTCACCTGCCACGAATGCCCTCCGGTACAAAAGGAACCGAAACAGTGATATAATGTTAGTAGCAGCACTGGCCGACCAGTCAGGAGTTCAAATGTTTGATACCATCCGGCTGATAATTGAATTTCTAATGGCAGGTGCAATGATTACGGCATTGGTCCGGAATAGTGCCGTAATGGCGCAGTATAAGCAAGAAATGCAAACGACCGTTAATCAGCTCCACGAAAATTATTCTGAGATCAAAACCAAGTTCGATAAGCTGCGCGACAAGGTGACCGAGAACCGCGAGAAGGTAATCTCGGAATTGAAAGATACAAATGAGGAGATAGTCGAATTACGACTGGCAAGCGCCAAGCAGCAATCTGTTATCGAGGCGCTGCAGGATACTTATGGCGGGAGGTAAAGAATGAGGATTTTATATTTGGAGGACGAGGTAGATTTACAGCTTCCGATTGTTGAATTAATCAAGGGTCTGGGCAGTGATATTATTGTTGACGTTGTTGGAGATGGCGATGAGGCCCAGCGCATGATGAAAAACAATTTCTATCACCTTGCCATATTTGACATTTGTACTCCAGGTGCAATCTGCGGGGTGGGTCTCCTAAAATGGATGGTAGAGAATAAAACCCGTATCCCGGTTATAGTCACATCTGGAAAAGTAACCACCATGAACGACCTTGACCCGGATAATAAAAATGATTTCCTGTCCTTTGTAACCGTAATAGCCAAGCCGTTTGACATGACGTACCTCAAGAACCTTGTTAAGTCATTCCTATATAATGGTCTGGGCGCTGCGATCCGCAATGCCGATAAATAACAAAGGCGGTAATATGAACCAGTTTCCTAATTTTGAAGGTGTGGTATTCTTCAAACCAACGGACCTAATCAATGGGCAAAACGCATGGGGCAATCCTCTTAAAATATCCAGAGAACATATTTTAAAACTCGATGCCCTGCGGAAATATATTGGCAAACCAATTACTCTGACATCGCCGGCCTGGACACCCGGAAGCGGCCACTCAAACGACAGTCAACATTACCTTGGAACGGCTACTGATATTCGCTGCAAGGGCTTATCATACATGGATTTCTATATCGCATGTGAACGGTTTGAGTTCGGCGGGATTGGCCTTTATGATACCGGGTTCATCCATACTGATAGCCGGCCGATCCCAAAGAACCAACCCGGCGCCAGGTGGATCAGGAAGAACGGCGTATATGTCCCGTTTGAGAGGGTGAACTTCCTGGTCGTTTGTGATCTGTCCGACAAGTGCCTCGCCACAATTTAAAATAATTGTCAAGTAATCCTATATAGCGTATTTACTTTTCCTGCCATGCTGTGATAGCCTTAAAGTATGAAATGCAAGATATGTGGCACTGAGTTAAAAGGCCGATGGTGCCCAAAGTGCTGCATTGAGCCAGAAAAGCAGCTTGAGCTTTTCCAAGGGGGCGGGATGAGAATGACAGAACAGGAAGCGTTTAACTTTCTGAATCGAGGTCGGCCTGATCTAAAACTTGTCCGGCAGAAATACAAAGGCAACCCGCAGCTTGAGCGCCAGATTGCCAAGAGCTTTGTTAAGTGGCTCAACTATCAGTACGGTGTCCAGGCTGAAATTGTCGACAATAAGGGCACTTGGATCAAGAATGATGGTTGCCCAGACAAGGGTTATTTCAGAAAATCACCAACTTGCAAAGGGTTCCCTGATATTATCGGATGGATTTCGGCAGGTGATGGCGCCAGGATATTCTTTATTGAAGTCAAGACCGATACCGGTAGTCAGGAGACTGAGCAGAAGATGTTCCAGGCCCGCTGCTTAGAAACGGGTGCCCCTTATATGGTTTGCCGCAGGTTAGATGATGTAATTAGATTTATCGGCGATTTAAAGCGAAAATACAACGCCGGTCTGAACCGGGCAGCAAGTTAATGAGCCCCGCCATTCGTTTTATTATCTTGTGGTAACAATTTCGCAATCTTACCAATCCAAGTGAATATCGACAGGCTGAACGGGGTCTTGAAATAGCGGACCACGATTTCCCAAGCCACCACGATCCCGGTTCCGATTGCCCAGGATACCCATGCTTGCCACGAAGATCCCGGTGCCGGCATGAGGTTCGGATCGAGAACAACGGGCGCCGCTTCTTGAGCGACCTTCTGTGCCAGAACGATCAACGGTGAAACGATTAACATGAGCGAAATAATCAAATACCAATATACTCTTTTCATAGGCCTCCTTAAACTCTCGGGTAGACGTTTAACTTCCCGAGGAATTGAATAATATTAATCTTGGTCGCCTTGGTAATCTCGACCTCGAAGCTTTGACATTCACCGGTTTTCAGCAGGGCAGTATTGGCAGCAGTCAGGGTGACCTTTATCTTGCCACCAAGATCGGAAATGATAGTGACACCGCCGGATAGGGTATATGTCTTAATCAGCTTGGTCCCATCAGTCTTATTGAATAGCGCCCTGATTTCGGTTACGCCAGTCAGGTCAAACGGGGTGCAGGTTTCTTCGTCAATGATATAGATTAGAGGTTCGATGTCCTGGCCCTGGACAATGCTGAGCTTCTCGGTTTCAAATGGACATTGATTTGTGCAAGTCATTCTATTTCTCCCTTGATTTCCGGGGTCTCGATAGTCCCGGTGAGTTCAGTTGATGATACCGCGGTGCCCTCAAGCTTGTCAATATGGACCCTGCCAATGAGAGCGCCCTCTGTTATTTGGCCCTTGAGGTTGGCCGGCGCCCTGATATATCCGGTCAATGGCGCGCTAATTCCGGCAGCCAGCAACCGCCGCAGCATCTCCAGTATCTCATCATTAGCCAGGGATTTCTCGAAAATATCCTGGCTGTCCTCATGCTCGGGACTTGGTATCGTGTGGCCGGCATCATTCCAAACTTTATATTGGCAGGACACCAGTAGAGTGTCTGGCATGATTTTTGTATACTCGACATACTGCCCACCGCTTTCATGCGGAAGGGTTACGGGTCCACCAAATAGAACATTACGGGCAGCGTCCCGACATTCGCCAGTGACATACTTATCTGTCGCACCATCTCCAAGCTGCAACGATAAGAATATTTTATCGCCGGGATTGGGCATCAGCTCACCATATAAAAGTATTCTGGATGGTTGGACATAATATTAAACGCATGTGCTGGTGAAAAATCCTCCCGGTTATACCCTTGCAATATGTCATTGATAATACCGTTTCTAATACAAGTTTCAAGAAATACGAACAGCGCCTCGGAACATTGCATTTTTCCTGCGGTTCCAAGCTTATTCTTTGACTTGATTCCAAAGTAGCCAAGCAACAAAGACCATCCGAAACCAAGCAAATTCAAATAATCGTATGGGGTCTCAAGTAATTCCAGCAGTTCATAATAACATTTTTTCACCGGACGACTGTGTCCACCATTTGCCGGGAGAAATTCAAATACATGAATAATTCTATTCTTTTTCATAAAGCGGTTAAGGTGGCTGAAATGTAAACCAGAGAGGCTTGCATGAAGCACCAGGCGGCGGCTAATATCTCCAATCCCGCAATGGCTTGCATCGAAGTGGGTCAGCTTGCGAATGGCCCACGATAGCGGCCAGCCGGTAGTTGTCAGATATATTTTCATAGCTTCTCAAGCAGTTTGAAATTGCAATAGAACTTCCGAGTATTGCCAGCATCAACGGTGTTCAGGGTAGTGCGGATATATAACCCAACCGACAGTTCAGCCACAAGCGGCTTGGTGTCCATATCAAACACCGTGAGGCCAGCTCCGTTTGCCGGTAGGTATTGCCGATAAATATAAGTCTTGACAACCGGCCACGCCTCGCATGTAGCGGCTCGGTATGCTTCCGGGATTACCGAGTCTTTGTCATATATGCAAGCGGTTATCCAGTCGCCCAGCTCGAATCCTGTTCCGACAATATCGCCACCGAACGAGGACCGGAGAGCTGTGAGCTGGAAGTCAGCACTCACAGAGCTGTCAGCAGTGCAAGTGATCTCGCCCTCTTTCGCGTCCCAGCGGGTCCGGTAATCAGGGTCTCCGAAAGGCGGCTGTGAAAGAATATAGGCATCAACCGAGTCGTCGCTTGGCAGCGGCAGCCCGGAATGATTTGCAACGATGGTGTCCAGGGTGGATTTTTCCTCTGTGGATAAATCAGCCTTAAACGTAATACTTAGCTGATCCCCGAGCAGGGTCATATTGTCCAGGGCAATCGTGATCGAGCTTGTCCTGATTTCATCTGTGAGCCGATCAAGGGCCACTGGCGTTTTTGTGTAGGTATAAGTTGTCATATTACGCTCCCAACCGGATCAGTACCATTGACCGCTGATTGATTGTGAAATTGTTTCCTGCCACGCTGATATTGACTCGCACGTCGATTGCCTGACTGCCATTGAAAGTGATAATGCTCATGGTGCTCATTTGGGTTTGAAAGTTTGAACTCGATCCTTGTGCTGTTCGACGAGAGTCGGTGGTGGCCGCGCCCGCCTTATAAAAAACGCATTGCCCGAGATTGTTATTTGCTGTGATTGCCGCGTCACAAGAGAACCAACAAGCATAAGTTCCTGACTGCGGAGTAAGAGTAAATCCGGTAATAAGCTGATCGGTGACAGAGGTGGTGCTGAACGGTGTTGCCGAGGTGAGCGTATAATTCACAACCGGAGATGGCACAACATTGGGAATGAGAACACCATCAATGCTTTGCAGCGTCGCTTTCGGGGTATTTGTATATGAGGTTGAAGTCTTGAAAAAACAGCGATAAAGTAATTGCATTTCTTGAAAGGGCAATCCCGTAAGATCAAGCCCGCTGAAATAGTCCTCGGAGACTATGGTGGACAGATTATCACGTTCTTTCTGTCCCATGATGCAAATTATCGGCTCGTTAATATTATTGGTAACAAACAGCCAAGAAGCGAAATACCAATTATTTGTCACGTTCGCAAGCGCCCAGCTTCCCGCTGTCAGCTTGTTATAATAGCAAGTGTTAGGAGAGTTCCCAGCGACAGGATAAGCCGTTGCGTCAAGCTTGCGCCATACTGTCCCCGATCCCGTCCGATAATAAATTGGAATATAGGCAATAGTCGAAAGCTTCTGTTCAAACGGATTGACCGGAGACGCCGCATTGACAACGCTGAAAATCAAATCCTCGTCGTGCGACGTGCCATTGCTGATTGCAAGCTGAGCGTGGGTGTTCAGACTGCCGTCGCCATTGATAATATAATTGCTTGCGAGATAGCCACCGTATTGACTTTGCAGCCCGGTAATCATGTGGTGCAGTTTGTGTGTCGCCCAATCCATTACAAGCCCATGCCGCTCTTCTGCAAACACAATCGCTTTCTTGTTCGTGGAGTCCCAATATAGGAACGACACGAAAGCCATCGGCTGCCCGAATTGCCAAGGCGTCTGTGTTGCGGTCAGCACTCCATAATTGTAAGTGATAAACCAAAGACCCTCTGTGTCCGTAATTGGAACGGTCTCAGCAGCAGTCTTTGTGTAAACATGACCCTTGATATAATATGAAAAGCTCGTCGAGACAGGCGCAATCCTAAACGTGAGCGTCCCGTCTGTAAACGACATCGTGCATTGAGTCCTATCAGTGAAGCCGGTCGGCTCGATTGTGAGGTTGCGGAAGTCGATTTCTTCCAGGCATTTTTGAACCTGGTAAGCGTCATAGCCATTAGTGGAATTATCAACCGGCACGTTCTCGGCCTTAACCGGGAAGTCCCAAGTGTCATTTGCATTGCCAAAACACAGGATAATTATGCCAGCCTTGATCGTCAGCAGGAGTACGCCCGTCCAGTCATATAGTGAAATATCGCCGGTGCCAGAGTTCTTAAACATGAACATACGCCCGTCGCCAGCGTCATTCGTTATATCAGAAACGGTATTTGCCGGGAGCCTGATAGCGGCTGCGCTGGTCTGGAACGTCTCAACTACTACCGGACAATCAGAAAGAATTTGAAGGGTGCGGGCTGCGACGATCCTGCGGGTGATTCCTGTCTCTGGTGGGACGTATGCAATCCCGGCAGTGGCCGCGAACTCAGCCTCAATAATGTCTTTATATTCCAGGGCAATGCCGCCGAATGTCCTTACGAGCGAATAAAAAGGTTTACCCGGCACACAATCACCCTATAAAAAAGCCGGATTAGGATTATGGCTATGGGTAAACCATTACCCCAACCCGGCACAAAAAAGAGAAAAGCTATTTCAGCCCCAGCTCAGCCAGAAGCTTTGCCTCTTCGGCTTGAAGTTCTTTCAGTGACGTGGTGCGCTTTGCCTTCTCATCGGCAAGGCGGCGCAGGTCTTGCAACCGGGCGCGAACTTCTCGCTCGGCAGCGGTCATTTGATCAATCTCGGCCTTGAAGGCCCGGACTTTTTCGCTTGCGTCCATTGAAAGCCTCCTTTGGTTATGACAACGAGCCAGAGATTATCACGATACCGTTGAAGTTCGGAGCGCCAGCAGCCTTTTTCAAGGTGATATCGCCCGAGCCAGCATTGTCCACGAATACCTGAGCGTCCACCTGCTCATAAGGGGTGATGTCGGTGTTGTAAACCTGGATCAAATAAGAGGTCGCGGCCTTGATACCATGCGGGCCAATCCGACCAGCCGCCGCACCGCTCGCCTGACTGACGAGAATGCTGTGCTTGATGGTGGCGTGTGCGTTCCATACCGTACTTGCAAATGACAGGGCGTTGAGTGTGGCATGTTTTTCAGACGGTTTCGGCAGGATGCTTGCGATCCAATCGCCCGATCCGAGGTATTGGAACAGATAGTCGCCCAGGCCGCTGATAACCATCGTCGCTGCGCCATTGATGTTATTTGACGAGTTGAGGGTGATCGTGACTGTCGGAGAAATGTCCGAGTTCTGAACGGACAACATGAACATACGGCCCAATAGTTCCGCACCGCCACGAACTGCGCTCTCATCTTCAAGCGCGGTAATGTCAAGAGTTCTTGAGGCGGTTATCGCACCGGTTGAAAACATAACCATCGGGGCGTCTTCAGTCAGGATACCGTTACCGGCGCTCAACAGAACGTCGATAATCAGGGTGTTCGGGGTTCCGTTGGCAATGTCAAAGCTGTTGCCAGCAAGACCGGCAGCGGAAAATAAACCTGCATACTCTTTTCTCATTGATTAACTCCTTGTGTTAGGATTGCCAATGCGGCATCCAAAGTTCTTTTCGGAATTTCGGCAGTAACCTTAACGGTGCCAATTTCTTTTGTAATTCGCAAACTATTAATCAGCATAATAAGTGCCAGCGTGAGTTTATTGACTTTTTCCTCAATTGTATCGCTCATGATTTTAAATACTCCACGCTGCACATGCCATCAAAATCAGCCTTCCCAGCCGCCTTGATCAGATAGACGCTGCCAGTGGTGGGATTGTACACCGCATCAACCTCAACTGCTTTTCTGGTTGTCCCGGAAATAAATTCAGAAATGAAAGTCCGGTAGTTACCAAGTGCCAGGTTGTGAGGGCCGAGCTGTCCAGGCCCAGGAACGCCAGCGCGAATGACCTCAATTTGATTGTTAAGCCAGGAGGTAACAAAAAAATTGCTGGCATATCGAGCATTTTTCAGGTGCGAAACGGCCATTACAGCAGCCCTTCCGCGACCTTCTTGTTGTGCTGGCTCAGGATGATAGCATCCCGCTGATCCTTATAGGCAATGTACCGGGCATCCGTCTTGCTGGCAATCCCGGTATTGATAAACGCCTCTTCGCAACCTTCTCCCTGGGTGATGCACCAGGATTTAATTAGAGTGTGGGTCTCCTGGTCGATCTGTTTGGTGCGGGTAATTTTCCAAGCCGCGAGAAGGGTGGCATCTTCAACAACCTCACCGTCAACCAGTTTGAGATATGACTTGCCATGTTGTGCTTCGGTTACTTCAAATTCATTTTGAACAGGCGAATATTCTTCTCCGCTTCTGAAAGATTGAATGATTCCGGCCTGATTAAATATCGCTGAATATTTCATGTTAAATATCCTTTTGAAGTTTGAAATACCCTACTTCATTGACCCAAAAAGTATCACTTGCTTGACAATTTCCATGAAGAGTTAAATGCGAATTAATATCAAGATACTTTTCTGGAGTTTGAAGAAATGTAGATTTTTCAAGTATCCCAAGACCAGTTACGCTGATTGTAAAGCCCCCACCATAATGAGAAGTTAAATATTGTGAAAGTGTTTCATTATAAATATAGGAGTCAGTCGCAATAGAATCGTTTCCACTGTCGTCTTGCGAACCAAGTCTAAACAACGCAGAGGTTGTATAAAAACCTTTTTCAGGAGTATATAAGTTCCATCCTGTTATCGCAACATCACCAGACGACATACCTATTACACTTGCTGGAACAATAACAATATTAACACTCGCTTTACTATCAATTCTTACAATCCCCGCACCATCAACAGTGACTGGTTTGCGGCAACCAGCAGCGTAGAGTTTGCGTACTTCATTTGGTGACATTGCAAATTTATGATAACCAAAATCATCCATAGCACCGTGATAACCTTGTGTAAACGCCCCGTTCCATTTCCCTCCGAAACATAATTTTGAAGTCCCGCCATTATCGCGGACACTTAGTGCCGCATCGTAATAATGAGCAATCACTACACCGTCTTTATGAACAGTAAGCGTGCGGTCGGCCTGATTATAAACTCCGGCAATAAAATGATAATTACCATCAAAAAGATTTCCCGTATCCCCGCCAACATATTTCTGAACCGCTCCTGTATATACAACAAGCTGTATTCCCAAGCTGGATAGTGTTAGCTGAAATGAGTTATTAGTTCCCATTTTCGAAATCCATGTCTGCCCGAGTGTCGTGTCGGTTCCCTTAACCCAACCAAAACAAGAAAAACTTTCATTGGCAGTATCAAAAGTCGAGCTGGCACAGTAAGCCGCATTTGTGGCTCCGTCAAGGTTCATGGAATTATTCGCCAGTCCGAGGTGATCTGCCGTATAAGCCATGGTTCCAATTGCAGTTAAATTCTCTGCTCCAATCCAATCAGCATTTGCAAGCGTACCCTGGGCAAACCTATTCCACCCATAAAGATTGGTGGTGTTTGGAAAATATTGTGCCTCAAGAAGCCGGTTGTTCGGTATCTGCTGGATGTCACCAAAATACAATGGCCGCTTGAAGTTCTTAAACAGGTTTTGGAGAAGTGTTTGATTGAAGTATTGCATTATAAACTCCTTACCTGAATGAGATTGGCAGTCTCGGAATTATCATCGTCGTTCAGCGGCGTGGTGATTGTCCCGGTGCCAGCAATGGTTTCAAAATCGGCCTTGATCCCGTTCTTGCTTGCGGCTAGGTAGACGCCATTGGTGATCGTCCCGGTCGAGGTATTGTTGATAATGATATTGTCAGCCCGGCAGCCGTTCCCGTTCAGGATCACTGCCTTGCCGATAATCCCGGTGTGGCTGGTCTCGATCAGGAAGTCGCCCTCAAGTACGGAACCGATACCGAGTTCAAGCATCTCGGCCAGGTTCGTTGAAGTCGTCAGCTTTTTGCCCTTGAGTTGCCGGATCAGGATGCCTGCAGGAATAGTCATTTTCGCAGTAATATTCTCATCGACCTTCAGCCATACTCTATCGCCAGCAGCAGGTGAGCCAGCCAGGTATGCAGCCAGGGTGGAGAAATCACCTTCTCCGGTTGTGGTATCGATCACGATATTATAGGTCACTGCACCAGCGAAATAATCCACCCAATGATTAATTACATTGAAAAGCCAGTTCATCCACTGGAACGGTGGTTTCTCACCGGCCACCCAGCCAAGCAATTTCTTACCTGCGCTTGGTTCGTCGATATAAAGCGGATTGTCACTCGGAACCCATGACGGTTTCTTTGTCGGTTTTGGTGCCATGTTATAAACTCCTGAATCGCCCACCAGATTGCGGGTCGTTTAAATCTGAAAAGCCTCTTATACTTGGGTCACTGGTCCCGGCAAATCCAAAGTTGATTGCCGGATATAATAGGCCAGCGAACTTGCCACCAATATTAATATCGTTCTTATCGCCAAAGCCCTTGGCCCAGGTTTCAGTGGTAAGATCAAAAGTGAATGCACCATCAGAATCAAAGAACACCGTTCCGAGAACCTTTATGCCACCACCAACTACTCGCTGAATGAGGATACAGGCCAGAGTAAGCAGCGGATCGACCAACGTCCCATTACTGGCAAGAACAATCTCAGCCGGAAAGGTTTCAAGCATCTGAATAACGGTTCCCTGGGTCATGGTTTGCCAGGTATCAATAATGCGGTCGGCCTCACCCTCGGAGATATTCTCGCCGGCAGTGCCTTTGAGATAGATACGATAGCTTGCATCATCCAGTCCGCTTCGTGGTGCACCAATCAGTTCGCCGATTTTATCCAGGCTAATACCGCTAGAACCATCAATATCAAGACGACTATAGAGTTCATAAACCGCATCCTCTGTGTCCTGTGTTTGGACCCCAGAGACAGAATCAATCAGAGCCTTGAATTTCGGCGAGTCTTGATACTGATATAATAGCCTGGCAAGCGCATCGGCTCTATGTGTCGTAATCTTTGAGATCATGAATTAACCGTTATGTTGGCCGTACTCCAGCGGCTGAGTTCAACAAAGCCGGAGGTGCCATCGTCAATATATATATTATTATCCAAGGTTGGTGCCGGCGCTTTTCCAATCTTCACGCCCACATCAATAATGCCAGGGATAGCCGTTAGCTGCGCGATTAGGGTTGGATATACGATAATGCTCACGCCAACGCCCAGCGCATTGCCCCAGGCTGCCATGAGGGTTTTAACCTGGTCGTCGCCATCGGTCGGATAAAGAGAATTTACCGTCAGGTCGAGGATCAAATAGATCGGTACTTCGACCGGCCGGCTGAATTTAATGGTGTGATTGAATCCCATCTTATCAACGGCAGTCATAGAAACATTGCCGTATGTTTCAATTCCACCGGCTTTTGAAGCCCACAAAGTG
>Ga0315288_10002467_pt1 | contig 23953 bp, 23 predicted proteins | sample YL17G11_20_MG_FD_203454 | JGI IMG/M metagenome (GOLD analysis project Ga0315288, IMG submission 203454) | Sediment microbial communities from Yellowstone Lake, YNP, Wyoming, USA - YL17G11_20 | ecosystem: Environmental > Aquatic > Freshwater > Lake > Sediment | place: USA: Wyoming | collected... | reverse complement strand
CCGACCGGAGGCAGAATGATGCAAACAGATATTACTTACGAAGAATGGCGGAAAGCTCTTGAGCTTGCTACTACCAATGATGTATCTGAGGGGCTTACTACTACAGAAATAGGTATTCTTCTAAATATTAGTCTAATAAAAACACAAAAACTATTAAGAGAAGGGGTACGCGCTGGTACAATATTGGTAAAAGATAGATACGTAAAGAGGGATTGGGATGGTAGAGCGAGACATTATAAAGTATATGCCTTAAAATAAAGAAGGGGGGGTTAAACCCCCCTTCGATATTACCCCTTAACTTTTTTCAAATTAGGGTTACTTTTTTTGGCTGGAGCCCTAAACCCCCTACCCTTGTGCTCTTTCATAATAGTTAATTCTCCTTTTTCACAAATGCTTTAAACATTTTACATGTGCTAATTGCTGCGAGCATTACTTCAAAATAAGGAATTGTAGTGAGTGCGAAAGTAGCATAAAGTTGCAAGGCTAAAAGTACCAACATTCCAAATATAAAGATAACATCGGTAGCACATTCTGGTTTATCGTTGCGGATTAAATTGTTTATGCTTTCCCGAAAGGAAGCAAACGCTGAGGATACTGACATATTTTCTCCTATTCATCCAGTCTAAAACCCATCGGGGTTACTTCTTTCTCCACAAGTACTTCTTTCTCTGATATAAGTTGTTTTTTGAGTTTAGATATTTGTAGTTCGTAGCTATTTTGAAGATTGTAAAAAGCTCGTGCAGTACTATGGACACTACATTCATGCGCAGCGATGTATAATTCCACAAGTGAATTAGCGAGTACTTTGCTATCAATACTATTTACCATTTGCGTCATAATCTCATTCATGCCGTTCTGATTAAGATGAATTAATTCGTGGATAATAGATAGTTCAGGACGATCACTTCCTTCTCTGAGATTCATTTGTGCTTCAGCACGATCTGCACAGGGGGACACTAATGCTTGTGAGCCTCCTGGCTCTACTCCTAACATTTGTTCAGTTTGTTGATATTCTTCCGGGGATAATACTTGAAAATCTATCTCCCAATTTCCCAAACCCAAACGTCGCTGCCATTTTTTCATCATCACTTGTGCGTTCATAATCACCTTCCTTGTGTTAGAGATTCTCTTCCGCATTGGGATAGAGTTTTTTGGCATGTGCTTCCTTGTTTTTTAAAATGGGTGATAGTATAGTTCTTTCTTCAGGTGTTGCTCGCTCCATTACTTTCCGCGCTTCTTCAAGAGACAATCTTTTAAATCCAGATTCAAGTGGAGATAATTTAGCTGCATTTTTTATACTTTTGGAAGCAACTGTACTGATAATACCATTAGCGATTGCTTCGTGCAAGTCTTTTTCTGCATCTGGATTTTGCTGTCTAAATTCAGAAGTAAGTTTAGTGAGCATTCTACTCCGTTCAAATTCTACATTAGTCTTAGATGTTTTAGGCATACGTTCGGACACAAACCCACGAATCATACGTTCTGCTGGTGTTCTATTAAGGTCGGAAGGAGCTGGCATAATACCAATAAATGGAGCTCCTAATGCCATAGCCCCACCTCCACGTTCTGATTCTTTTTGTACGCCTCGTACCCAAAAAGGTTGATATTGTTTGATAGTAAACCCCGCAACTTGAGCAGCTTGGGAGATTATATTATCGCCTTCGTGGATGATTTCAGTACCATAATAGTCTTTATTGGTTGCTAAGTTCTTTACTAGCCCAATAGCGGGATGTAGTTTATTTGCTAGGGTAGTACTTGGGGCTTCGCTATAGGCGAGAACGTCCTTCATGTAAGTAGGGAGCATAAAACGTTCTTCAAATCCATGTTCGTCGGTATTACCTGTCCTAAAGGCTACAAAGTCCTTTCCCTCAGGGGCTTCTCCGGTAAACAGGGCGGTTAGTAAGCCATTGGCAATCATTGTGGTCAAAACCAAAGATACTCCGTATGCTGTGCGGTCAGACATATTAGGCTTTTCCCCGTGGGCTACATTTTTAATCATAGTTCCAATATCTTTAATACCTCCACTAAGTTCTAGTATAGTACCCCCAGTCCAACCTGGAGCACGAATGGCCCCTTGCACAAAATTTTTGGCTATGTTATTTACAAATAGTCGATCATAAACAACTTGGCCTAGACGTGAATCAACACGGTTCCATATTTCTTGCATCGCATCACGTCTTTCGCTAAAAGAAGCATTTGGATGTTCGTTCATCCAATAGGAGCTCATATCGGCAAAAACTCCAAATTTTTGTCTAGGCACAAGATATTCCATAAGAGGACGCGCCATCTGTTCCACCATAGCGAGTGGTGATCTAATAACTGCACCTATTTTGTTCCCATTAGACCATGCCTCAAACATTTTTTCTGTTGTATGTGTTTGGAATCTTGTGTCCATTCCTTTTCTAGCCCCAGCGAGAACAGCATTTTCAGCTATCAATGGAATATTCATCCCCATAGAAATACCTTCGCTCCCTGGGGTTGCCATTTCGGATAATACTTTATTTCCTATTTGCGGGTTTCTCCATGCTTCCGCAGGAGCGGCGGCTATATATTTTACACCTCTGGTAATTTCACCATTAGAAATAGCTTTAATTCCTAAGGCTGCGTGGCTAATAATTGCTTCAAGAGTAGTAAACCCGCCGTGGAATAAAGATCCTACCCCAAGTTGCATTTGATTAAGATTATTAGCTATGTTCATATATCCTGAGAACGCTTTCCCGGTGTACTTATTATTATATAGATTCTGAGAAAGGTAGTTATTAACTAACTGTGCAACATCATCACGTACAGCGTACCTGTAAGATTTTTCTGAACCGAGAAGCTGTACACCATTAGGGTCTACCTCAGCACGTTTTACCGTACCATAGGTTCCAAGTATATTGGTTTCTCCTTGCTCCATTCCCTCACCGGCAGGGACTAGACGAGCAATGCCCTCGTTCTCTAATGCCTGAAGCATTTTATGGGTAGCAATATATCGATCAAGTTCTCCAAGTTTCATAAAGAAAAGGTCAACAGGATTATTAGATACCAGTTTGTATCCAGCGTTTATACCTGCATAAATATCGTCAAACACTCTCTGTTTGGCAAATGCTTTGCCGCCTTCAAGAGGGCGTTTGGATATATTAGAATAAATAGTCTTTTGTGCTTCTTCTCCTTTTTCCCAGTACCGAGGGAAAAATGGATTTTCCCCCTCCCCTGTTTGGATGTTTGTGAGTAGACCAGTACCTAATTCTTGAATAGCTTGTACTCTGGAATCAAATGAAGTTTTCATAAAATCAGCAATGGCTTGGCGTGGGGCATCAACTTGGTTTAGCCCTTTATCCATACGCGCCATAAATTCATGTGCTTCGCCTTCAGGCATTTTGGAGAAATAAGTATCAGCTAAAGTCTTACCCTGAGAACGGATATTGTCAAGCACTGAGGATACTGTGGAAACTTCTCCTCTAATATCCTTCATAATCTTATCTAATTTAGTTGAAGCCTGAAGTTGTTTATTCCACATCTCCCCAAGAACATTACGAAATTCTGCTTGTGTCTGGAAGGCTTGCTCCGAACGAGCAGCAGGAGCAAATGCACGTAGGGCTTGATCGCCTACTTCTCTTATGTTATTAATCGCATTAATTGCTTTGGGTTTAACATCGTCTTCCACGAATTTACTTTCTTTAACACTTTTAGCCATATCTTGGATAGAGTATTTAATAGGAACTTCAGGAGTGCTTGGAATATTCCAAGCTTCTACTGCGTTCTTTGGCGTTTTACTTAATGAGGCTAAAGCTTGAAGATATTCCTTGGTAGTTTCCCCGTATTTTGGAGCTCGTGTTTCCATCTCACCTTTTGCTAACCTACCAAATACGTCTTGTTCGCTCAGTACAAACATAGATTTAACTTTTTGGTAAAAATCAACCATCTTCTGCCATATAGCCTCAATCTTATTAGCAGGTTTAGCATTAAGATTTTTGCCTAGTTTGTTAATATATTCTTGGTATGCATCAGCACGAGCTTCTTCGGTTATATACTTTTTGGAAACAATATCCAGTTCTTTTTTACTTAATGCAGCATATTCTGCCCAATGCCATTTTTCATGGTCAATGGCTTTAACCCCACGAGGAGTAAGGCTTAAGATAGTATCAAGCCCAAGTTCAATTGCTGCTATTGGTTCTTCGCTAGCTGTGAGTTCACGCCCATAAGCCTTTTCTGCGGCTACACGTTCACGAGGAGTCATGATAATAACTGATTGCTCTTTTACTAGCATCTCAGTACCACCAGGAGTCTTTACCATAAAACCTTCAGGAGTTTCACTTACTTCCGATTTAGGAAATGTTTTCTGTACGATCCCTTTTGTAAGAGTTGGTGCCGGTTTGAGTGCTGAAGCTAATTGATTCAATGTGTCTTCGCTAAGTCCATTCTCTGTCTTAATGTGGCGAGGGCCGAGTTCTGTAAGATCCGCACGATCATCTAGTACTGCAACAAGTTCAGATCCATACTTACGCCCGTATGCGTCTTCCCATGCTTTGTACTCAGCACCACGAGAACCCATGTTAGCGTCACCACCAAGATCTGGAGTAACCCCCACAACCCTTGCTTTAATTCCAAGACTATCAACAACTGCTTGAGCTTCAGCTATATCATTTTTAAGTAATGCTGATTCTCTCCAAGTAGAACCAAGTACGATGTCGGGGTTTCCATTCTGGTTTAGAATTTTATTAAATTCAATAACTCTAGAAGGATCTACTGTACCCTTACCATCGTTGATATTAAACACACCGTCAATATCCAAACCAATTACTTTTTTACTGGGGTTAGATAGAGCGATACCTGCTTCTGGGGTAGATTCCTGTTTGCCAATACCTTCTTCAACAGAAGCACGATATTTTGATAATGCCCTAGTGAGCATAGAATCGGTTACTTTAGCACCTTGGGATACTATAGACATTTCACCGTCCCTACCTGTGCGTTGGATAACTATTTCATATGGGCTAGGCTGAAAATCAACAGCATCAACACCTCGAAGAATGTTACCTTTGCCAGAACGTGTATCAAAACGTAGGCGAGGAGGTTCATTTCCAGATCTTCTTATAGCCTCAAGCGATGCTGCTGATTCACCTGATGCATTTTCTTCCGTTGCGAATTTACGATCTTTCGTTACTTGTTTGAGGTACGCATCCATGAATGCAGGAGATAATCCTACTCCTTTATTGCCTGTGTTAACTCCCTGAAATTTTGTTCCTTGCTCCATGCCCCCTTCTTGAGTGGCATTTTGCGCCTCCGATGTACTAAAATATTTTCCCGATTTGGGATCAAATGTATATGACTGAAGAGTTTTAGTTTCTTCTGGGGATACTTCTCGCATTGCTCCAATAAATTTTTCTTCGCCATTATTATATATAAGTTTGACATTGCCCTCGGCATCGGTATGTATTATCGAATCTTGGTTAAATTTAGTAGCGATACGATTTACAATTTTTGCATTTGCCGGAGTATTAGAAACTACAAAAGATTCTTCTGGAGTACCCTTGTAAACACCTTGGACTCTTTTGTACTCAATCCCTTGTTGTTTCAAGTAGTCCTCAGTCTTTTTGGTACTTGCCATATCAACGTTTGGGTCAATTCCTTTGCTCACACTGAAGGCTAAAGAATTATGTAGTTCTGGATGAATGCCTGGGGTTATAGGTTTTTCAATAGGTTCAGTCATGGCTTTTGCCAGATTGTCTTCAAAGTTGGATTCTGGGTTAGCTACTTTTTCTTCAAGTGCGTTGATAATTTTTTCTTTTGGTTTTTCCAAGCCAAAGGGCATTGCCTGTTTATTATTAATAGCCTCTAGTGCTTTTGCACCAAACTGCTCTGCAGCTACTGGATCTGTTTCCCTCAATGCGTTCTGAATCTTCTCAGCAGCAAGCATACGCTTCTGGGAAGGATATTCAGGATTAGACATAGCAGAACGTAGGCTACGAAGTTCCAAGGCTTTCTGCATGCCACTAAGCCCTCTGAATCCTGCACCCATCATTATAGCTGATACCCATGCAGTAGGATTTTTCCATACTTCTTCCATAGCATTAGCCTCAGGACGAGCACCTGTTGCTTTCTCAGCTTCTGCGATACCTGCTGTTTGGCCCTGCATAACCAATGTGTCTGCTGCAATACCAGCAAGGCCACGTTGTAGCGAGGTGGAAATAGCAGGACGTATTAGTTCTTCTGCTGTTCTAGCAGCTGGGACTAAACCTCCTGCAACTTTAGCAACTGGGCCCATTAATGCAGCCCCAATACCTGCAATAGTAGCAGGAGCTTGAGCAGCACTACGAGCTGATACTTCTGGCAGACCATGCTCTATTCCAGATCGATATGACTTCTCATATTGACCACCGAAAAAAGCAGCAGGACCTGTTATAACACCAGCTGGGTTTGCGAAAGCAGCGAGTGTCCCAGGTAATGTTTCTGCTATATCGCCAGCAGTAGAAATAATAGGGTGTTCAGCCCTATATGCAGGGGCTATTTCGCTGGCTGCAGCAAGGTTTTTACCCCAGTTCCTCATGTTGATTGTGGACTGTGGGCTTACTTGCTCCAACGGGGCAATCGAAGTATTTTGCGAACTTCGAAAATGACGGATTAAACCTTGCGCCTGTTCGCCTAAAATATCAACAGTTTTGCCTAGAATACGTGCGGGGGCTTTAAGTGTTTCCTCTACAGTAGTTGTTTTCTCAGGAAGAGGTTCGTTATAGGGTACTCTGTTGCCTTTTTCGTCTAAAGTAAAATATTCGGACATATATAATTCCTTTTATTTTTTAGGTTTTGCTGCGAATATTGGATTGCCTTTAGGATCAGTACCAACAACAATTGATCCTTTAGGAGCCCAACCTCCTAACGATTCAGGTACATTAGCTTTGAACCAATGTTTTTTACCCTCTGCCGGTTGTGTGAATTCTTGGCCTTGTTTAAATTTGGTAACTGACATAGGATCAAAGGGAAAACCTTGGGTCATAAGATAATTTTCAATCTTGGCATCGGAACTAAGTCCCGCTTTCATTTTAGCCAATTCATCTGCTGCTTCTGCTTTAGCAGCTATTCTATCTAGTGCACCGCCTGCTCCAGCTCCAGCCTTATCAGCTTTAGTATTTGCAGCTTTAGCCATTTCTCTAAAATAAGTACCGTGTGCCTGATTAAGAGCTATTTTACTTGGGAGTTCTTGTTTTTCTAGTCCTATTTTTGACTGAGCTTGTTGGGCGAGATCTGTATCATGACTTGCTGTTACGCCTAATTGAGCCTCAGTTCCAGACTGTGCGGCCTGCCCACCATACATTTTTTCTATTCCAGCCAATAGAGTTGGTAATGCTTTTATTCCTGAACCTGAAGAATAACCTAAACCCGAAGGGGACATGCTAGTACCAAAACGTTTTTCTGGGTTCATGTGCATCAGAGCACTTTGTAATTCACTTGCAAGCTGTCGTTGTGTATTTATTGCCTCAGGACTATTGTAGCCCCCAAACAATCCTTTTGGAGTTGCTGTAGGAGCAATTGCAACATGCCCTGGCAACCCACGAATAGTATCTATTCCGTTCTCCATTATCCTACTACCTTCTCCTGCGTTAAAAGGTGTACCAAGAATTGCAGGAGTCGCTACCGCAGGAGGAGCACCGGGCGCTTTAGTAGCATTCCTAAACGATGCTGGTCTAGAAACTACAGTTGGAGTTGGTGCTGGAGCAACATTAGTTAATTGTGGGGGTGCCCCAGTGAAATTAGGATTAATTGGTTGTTGTGGGATCTGAACATTACCGAGTACACCCTGAAGTGTTGCATTATTCCCAATTTTTGAATTATCAGTAGGAGTATTTGAAACCCCCCCGATCCCAGTTAATGGGGCAGGTTGGTTCATAAATTCTTTTAGCCCTTCTAGGTTTATTCCAGTTAATGCCCCAGACGGATTACGATTAAATATATTTGCCATGATGTTTGCTCCTTATTATTCAGGATTATGATACGTAATATCAGAATAATTAATTCCGAGTTGTTGTTGTGTGGTTCTATTATCAGATTCAGATGAATTTGCACTTGTTCCGATACTTGCATTTGCACTCATGCCAGTTAATGCCGAGGCTGCGATCTGTGAGTTTACTTGTGTTACAGATTTCAAAGCTTCAAGCTGCAGGTTCAGGAAAGTAGCAAGTTGACGGACAAGAAGATCATCCCTATTTACTTCTGAAGAATTTGCTTTGGCAACAGCATCGACTTCTGCAGAATATTTAGAAACCGACGAACCAATAATTTTGGTCTTAACATCTGCTTCAGATGAATACATTTGTACTTGCGATCTAAATATATCAGCCTGAGCATTTGTCTTAGTCGCGATTGCATTATATTGGGCAACATATACATTGATCCGTTCTACCTCAGCCCTATATAAAGATACTGCTATTTCAGGACCTGCTTTAGCTGCTTCGAGCAAACGACTACGCATTGTGGTTGCATATGTCTGCTCAGTTCCTTCAAAGGAAATACCTGAATCGATAAATTTCTGAGTCGCATTATAAGCAAGTTCTGCTTGTTTGGTTGCGATATCTCTATTTGAAGTGAGCCGAGCATCATTGTACTTAGTCTCAAGATCAATCAGCATGGCAGAGATAACACCATCTGGCATAGGGAACCCATTAGATGCAACTTCTCCAGACATACGATCAATTGCATCCTTGTGATCTAGCAGGGCTCGTTCCTTTTCTCTATCCCATATCCCTTGCTCTACTGCTGCACCAAGACCTGTGCCACCATTAGTAATCTTATCAACGAGTTTTACCCGTAGTGCGTCTTCTACTGAAGAAGTATATGCAGATTCACTGTAAGAGAAATTAGCGGTAGGGGCTGCGTTGATAGTTGGTAGTGCGGGGAAGTCACCAATAGTTGGAACTACTGGTTTTGATAGATTAAACATTGCATCAAGTTCTTTATATGTTGGGGCTTCAATAAGAGGGATATTATCCAATGGTTTAGCATGTTCCATTAGACTAGTAGCAAAAGCTTGTAGCATTTGAGTAAGCGCAGTATTTTGAGCAAAAGCAGTGATAGCTAAGTTCATGCCCGTATTAAAACGTTCAACAACAATAGTACCTGATTCTGATGCTGGGTTACTAGAAACTGACATAATAAAACCTCCATATAATTATGCTACAATTATATGATGAATTCACTTATATGGCAAGGGTTAAATTATTATACTTTTTTCCGCATCATAAACAAGATCAGCGCATGGTTTTCGTAAGTATCAAATCTATACTTAACTCCGTAGTATTGTTTAGACCCAAATTTTATAATTCCGTTTGCAGGAAATCTACGTGACGTGTACTTGTTATCTTGTACTAAATGATAGTAAAGTAATTGTGACGTTGCTGTATTACCATCTGCATTATCAACAAACAGAGCCGAACCTACTAGACATAGCTCCTTACGCTCCATGTTTACTGCGTCGTCTTGGGGTATATAATAATCCATCTGTTCTGAATATACCTTATAATCTATATTTAGCGTCGCCCCATAATTCGCTACATCGTATTTTGTTTTTTCTGGGTATTCATATGCAGTACCCCTATAGTCTTTAACATTTTCTCCAGTGCCTACGGTGTTCCATATGGGGGACAAACTAGGGTTTTCTGGAATAGTCGCATCATAAATTTGAGTATACATATGGTGTGAGGCTCCATTTATTATAACCGCCCCATCCAGAGCAGAATGGGATACTCCTTCCCAATGGTAATACCTAAATTGTTCGTATATGGATACTTTGTTACTATCATAGTTTTCTTTCCAGTACCACTTTACATATCTATTACCAAATAATTCTGCCCCATACCCTCCACCCTCGGTAAGAGTATATGAGTTATGTAAATAATCCATACCGCTAAACTTGCGCTGTCCGTAGATATAAGTATTATGCTGGTACAAGGTTCTAGTTGGCGTACCTGCTTCAGTACCATAAGTGCTATTATCCGATACATAATACCATGTAGGAGTTCCTACTGTATTAGTAGTTGAAGTAGCATTGAACCAATAAAAATAGTCGCTGGTTGTAGCTTGTCCATAAAAATATTGAGAGGGCATAGTGTCAATAGGTAATTGGTCCGTTGTGCCAGTTGTAACAGGGCCGGTAATAGTTTCTTCTTCATATAGATACAGCGGGGTTGTGGCAAAATAATTTTCTCTTACTTCTGCGGATTCCATATAGTACGTAGGTACTAAATCCCAATCCAGGAAAAGATACCCGTGGTCGCCTGAATTATCTAGCTCCTTATATACCAAAATAGCCAGAGGACAAAATTGGGGTTCTTCTTTCTTTTTCTCTTCTTTCTCGATTTTAGTTACTAGGTATACATCAGTTACTTCTTGATCTCCAACTTTAAGACAGTTAATAACAGTACCATCGTCAAGTTCTCTATGTATTTGATATGTGGTAAGCCCTACAGGAGACAACAAGATTTGTTCGCGGGTTTGATGCATGATCGCCCTAGCTTGTTCCATGTATGGTTGTGCGTCATGCTGTAGTCCATTGTGTATTCTGATCCTATGCTGATCGCCTAGTCCCATTATATTCTCCGTGAGAGGATATCATAAAACAAAGCTATCTCATTTATATCCAAATTAGCACCGTCTTTGTTCTGGACTATTAAGGTCCAGAGTTTTCCTTGGCGATATTTACTAGTTTTAAACCTATAGTTTCTGAGCCGCATGTCCCCGATAGGTACTACATTGTATATATCATAATTACCCTGTTCATCAGCATCTAGCATGATCTCTAGTGTTCCATCCCCACGATAACTGATATATCCGTCACATACGCGCTTCTTATTTTCGTCACTAAGATCTGTTATACCAAACTCCATTCTTGCAGATATCAGACTACCATCATCTGTATCTCCCGTAAAGAGTTTAAACACTCCGTTACTATTTGCCCCTAGGAAATTATTCGCAGGGAATTCACAGTATGAACTAAAATTAAAATTGGTGTACTCTGTAACCGAAGCATTTAGCGGATTTAGTACTGTAGTATAAAACAATTCTGTAAAACTATATCCCTCAGCTTCAAGTACGGGAAATATAATTGCTCCCTGTGCTGAAGATATATAATGGGCAGATCCTACTACAAATAATTTATCTAAGCTAATACTGCCTTTTCCTACCTGACCAACTGACCCAAGACCATAACTACTAAGTTTAGCTACATTGACGCTGCCTGTACATTTAGAGGCAATATGTGCAGCTCCAGTGCTCTCTATACTATTAAGTACAAGACTTCCGTTCCCTCCAGCGACGATGTTTATTTCTAAACCTGTCAGTTTTGGACTACCTGATCCTATACTATTATGTGAGGTGTTACCAAAACCAGATATCCCAGAGAAGGTTAAACCCCCTGAACCAGACTGCATCTGGGCAGTGCTGCTGCCAGCACCACCCAGTACAGGGAATATAATAGATGCATATGAAAGAGTCATATTATCCCCGAAATATTATGCAGCAGCCTCGGTAAAAGTGAATGAATCAATTGTCAGTGTGATACCATTGATACTTGTGCAAGGGTTAATGTTGAGGTCTGCGCTTGATGAACTAATACTACCATCAATACGAATAGCTGTAGTCGAAGCACCTGATGCATCAGCAGCAGCGCGAACAAATCTAAACCATCCAGGCGTACCGTCAAGAACAGCAACACCTGACCAGATACCAGACTTTGCCAATACACCAGCTGCGGAAAGTCCATAGGTTAGGCCATTGACTGAGGCAACACCACTGGCCATATTAGCTGTTGAGTTTGTAATCGTTGTAGATGTACATACCACAACTTTTGTATTTGGTTGTGTACCGGTTCCTGGTACAGCACTGATTGTAATAATCGCACCCGAAGCAGTTGCTGTGTACTCAGGAGAACTCAGAGTTGTATTAATCTTAGCAGCAACGTCTGCGGCTGTTTGTGTCAAAGAGGCATTGTAATTAACAGCCCCACCCAGGATATCAATACTATCAACCGTGATGGTGTCCACTGATCCTGCAGCTCCACCAGTTAACGTTACCGTACCTGAGGACAGCGTTTCAGGTGTATGTGTTCCTGAGGCCAATGTGATTGTATTAAGCAACGATCCGTTCGGAGCATCATCTGCAGTTGTGGGTTGAGCCCCGCTATAGATCTGGAGAATGCCACCTGCCAAACCGCGCTTGGTACTTCCATACTGCTGCCTAAAATTTCTGAACCCTGTACTTTCTCGTAGTGACATATTCTTCTCCTTTTATCTTACCGTTGAAATAATTTGGGTATACCCATTTTGTTTGTCTTCCATTGGTCTAACAAGACTTGCTCCTATAGAACCGGTTGGCATAATGTATTTACTCGCTGTTGGTATTGATAGTTTACCCGCAGGGTATCCGTAGCATATTCCATCAGGTGTAGCCCATACTGGAACCAGCCCTGTATACAGACCCTCTTTAATCCTTGTCCCTGAGATATAAGCCCTACTACCTCGTATAGCTCCTACTCCAGCTATCGAACGAAGATCAAACTTATGTGGATTATCCCCTACGAGGAAATAAGTAATTCCCCCTGCAGATACATACAGTCCATCAATTGTAGCAGCTACCATATCAATGTCGTAGGGGAATACTTTAAAATTAGTTCTCATATCACGTTTAAAGAATCTAAACGCATCAGAAAACCATAATACCTTTCCAACAACTGCATACAAACGCCCACGGAAATATTCCATAATAGTGCATGCAGGCATTTGCGCTTTAAATGGTTGGTCTACCAGAAGCAGATCATCAACCGATAGATCCTTGATACAGTAAATGGATTGCCCATTAGATGCGTATATACCGTCTGGAGTTTCTTGGAAGATGAAATCATTGCTCTGTACCTCCCGTAATGGGTTGAATGTAAGGTCCAATAAGATCCGACATATAAACGAATTCCTTACACAAAAGGCTATAGTTTTTTCGTGGTTAGCCCATAGGCTATATGTAGGGACTTCATCTAACGCTTCGAATCCGTTTCTTCGTGAGGGCATACTAGCAGCGTCAATATCAATATTATTCGCAACACTAACTTCATATGCCAATGCATCAAACTCTGCAGGGTAAGGCTTTGGTGCTATAGGAGATTTAATATCTTCTAAATTCTTTCGTGTGTTTATACCCAAACAATTTTGATATGATATAGTTTTAGTTGCCATTATCGAAAGGTGTATAACTTGTCAGGAGCGCAACGAATATGCGTTGCCTTTTGCCGCTTGAATAGTTTCTTACCTCGTGCTACATACAACATATCATACAGATTTTTATGATCTAACGCTTTAGGCATATTCGTTTGTTCGCGGTCATGATGCATATAAGCCTTAAACGCTGCATACTCAATAATCCCACGATGAATAGTAGGGGGAATCTTTGGGCTATCTTCCTCCCCCAGGTCTTCAAATGGAATTACTTCTCTACGCCACACCCTCAGTTTAAATATTTGACCATCTGTACTAGGTACAGGAAACATAGTAATGAATCCTGTTTCCTGATCGCACTGCCATGAAAAAGGTGTAGTCGCTGGAGAGTCCCAAATCGGGATCAAGTCAGGACGATCACTTTCGTCAAACTGCGATAGTCGTGTATTCGTTGTGGCGTTCCAAACTTCAAGAACCTCAATGACCCTACCTGAAGCATCAACTTCATAGGAAGGGGTATTGGCTATGGTTATAATTTTGTAATTCGAAAAATCTATGAAAAAACCAGTATCCTCGCAAAGAGCATCCATCCCTTCAGATAGATATGCATCAACAATAGTATCATCCCACCCATAAGGTTGAATAAGATCATCAATCAATGTTCTGAACTCATTGCGTATTTCTTTCTTGTTCATGACCGTACCTCTTAGTAAGGACCTCTAAGGATAGAATAAGGGACCGCTGATTGATCTTGCCATTCTTGTCCAGTAGGTGCGCCACTCTTTGGATCAAACATGGTAACGAGTTTTGCAGCAACTGCATTCTTCAATACTTCTACTACTTCCTCAGGAACGGCTACAACTACACCTCTCCATATTTGATACACCTTACCATTTACGCCTATCTTGATATCTCTTGGTTCTCCATCTTGAGGATCAATTCTAATATCATACCGTTTCTGCGCTTTAATTGTGTTCTTTCCTGGACCCTTTGGGTTGATTACTACTGCTTTACTTTCGTTCTCAGATTGGGTTACTCCAGGCCCGAAGCCAAAATCTTCACTCATAACTGTTACTCCTTTTCTTCAATGATATTTGCGTTCCGAAGAACGTGCTTCTCTGCTTCTGATAAATGTAATTTTACACCAGTTGGTAGATGTTTTACAACCCCATTAATTGAGAGTACAAAATAATCTCCATGTTCTTCTGATAAAACACATAGTTCCTCTTCTGGAATATCTTTAATATTCATTTCATTCATGATCTTATCTACTCTACGTTGCCCAAGATCACGAACTGCATTTACTACTGAAGGTGGAGGGAAGTTGTTAATCATCTTCCTTTTCCTCCATTACTGCTTTGCCAAACGCTGCTGCAAATTCTTTCTCTGTACTATATTCACCGTCAAGTTTAGGAAGAATTTCTTTGATCTTTGCTGCTACTTCATCCTCATTCTTAGCAACAAACATTTCCTCAAATTCCATTGATCTCATAGGTTCTATCCTACCTTTTTTCTTTTCGTCACATTTCTTAGGGACACATACCTCAATAACATATCCATCTGATGCCTTACCTATTTTAATCATTTCCTTACAATAAATCCCCATGATAGACTCCTTCAAATAAAAACAGGGTGGGCTCGTGAGTTCCCACCCTGTTTACTTCCTACATAATAAGAGTAAGCGCGTCTGGATCAGTAACAGAAATAGCTGCTGGAACTGCAGACGTAACAGCTGCTGGAGCAGACGAGGTTAATGCTGCAGGAGCAGCAGAAGTCTTAGCCGCTGGATTAGCATAGTCTGCGTCGGTTACACCAACATCTAAATTAAGTTTTGCTACCAGAGCTGCGTACCCAGTGTATATAGCCGCTACATCGGTCTGGACAGCTGCTACTGTTGTGCGCAAGGCTGATTCATCAGCTTGGACCCTAAGCAAACATCCTCTCAATGCTGCGATATCCGCTTGCATCGCAGTAACATTAGCCACAAACGCAACCATATCTGAGGCTGCGAGTGCTGTACGCAGTGTCGTCATATCATTTAGAATCGCTTCAAAAAGATCAATTTGATCGGGATTATGTGCTTTGGACATTACACTAACTTTGGTTGACATGGTTTATTTCCCCCTTACACTACTGTAGATGCTGGAATGCAAGACAGATCAACAAAAGTAAATGTGCATGCAGCTTTATCGTGGTCAGATGTACCAGGAGTAAACGTAGTATTTGCTGTTACTACTTTAACATAACCAATTGGGCAATAACCTGCGGGTACTGGAGGAAGTTTAGCTACACCAGTATTAGAAGTAATATTAACCAAACCAGAATCCGTAGTACACGCATTACCAGCAACAACCAAAGCTGTACCGCTTGCATCAAAGCAGCAAAGATATGCTTTAGTTGTATATGCAGGCTGAACTGTTACGTCGGTATGTGTAAAACAGTCTGCGGTAATAGCTACGTGTTTAAGTACACCATCAATACAAAAATCAACTGCAGCGTCAAGATCAATATGGTGTTTGTTTGTGCCAACACCAAGAGCCCCGCTAATAAAATTACGTGTACCGATAATCGATCTTAGTACTGAACCAAAAACATCGCCAAGTCCTACTGCTGAAGCATAATATAACATGGTAATTCTCCTTTTAATAAGTTGTGGAGGTCTATCGGTATTCCGATAGACCCCTTAGGTTAATATTATAGTTCTGTTGCTGCACACTCAAGACGTGCCATCCAGAGTTGGTTAAGGATAACAGCTGTGGTCATTACCTTCCAGCTTACGAACCCTCTCTGACCCAATTCATCACCCTGTACTGGCTGATTCGGATTCTTAACCATAGGGGTAATAGAATCTTTACCCTTCAGTGGAACCAGACCATAAGCATCTTTTGCAAAGAACAGGATAGGGTATACGTCAGCCAAAACGCCAGTAGTCGAAACCATCAGACCTTTTGCACCGCCACCATCAGCAAACGAAGTTGCTACGGTAGAACGGATATAACGTGTATCCTCAACTGCGCCAATTTCGAACTCGTCAGCAGGGACCTGCGATGCATAGTTTACAGCATCTTTAAATCCAGAAATTGCGCGTACATCGTTCTCGACATCTGGATGAATGTAACCAATGTAACCAGCGCGTGTTGGCAGTGTTCCATACGAAGGAGAACTTGCAGTCTGCTGAGTAATGTAACCAGCGTTCTGACGTTTGAATGCACGAGTAATCTTGCGCTGCATACCCAGGGTAATAGCCGTATTAACGTCTGTACGAACTGTCCCGTTTGCATAGAAAACGTTTGTACCAGCTTTCAGGATGTTGAAACGTACAGACTCAACGGTCTGAGCAGCTTGTTCTGCGATGATCTGCATATACTGTTGCAGGACTGGATCTTCATGGGTATCCATAATTACGTCAGTGATAATGACGAAATCGCCATACTGTGCCAGTGTTGCAGTGTAGTCTGTTACTACAGGGTTTTTACCTGAAGGAGTTACGCCCTCAGAAAGTGGTGTGGTCGCAAGAGGAAGTGCCTCATACCGACGGAATTTCGCTACCTTTGTGCTGTTCGATGGGATAGGATATGCTTGTCCCCATTTTTCAAGTACGAGGTAAGGAAGAGCTCTTTTGAGCAACTGAGCCACTGCGTAAGCAGCGGTACGCGGGGTAATGTCTCCATAAACTGTGATTGCCATGACTAACTCCTTTTTGTATTATACGACTTTCAAAGCTTCTTCAAATGCTCCGTTAAAGTCTGTTGGATCTACAGCTGCCGCTACTCCAGTGCGCGAGGCTCTTGGAGATTCAAGGGATTTGAGCCTCCGGTGTTTGTCTTCATCTGATTCTTTTGGTGGAACAACAGGGGTTTCTTCTTTCTTATTTCTGCCTGTTGCTTCTTTAAACGAATCATAAAGCTCAATGATATCTTTCGGAGTCCCTTTATCCAGGATATCATCTGCGGCTTTCTGCTGATACTTAGGAAGTGATTTCGACCACTTCTCAATCTCAGGGAGTAGTGTGATCGCATCTTTATGAACTGATAAAACAGCGTTCATCAATTTCTCAGATTCAGTTTCAGCTACTACTGATTCGGTCTTATTAATTTTTTCGACTATTGGCCCAAGCGTTTTAGAAAGAACATCTGTTACTGAGTCGATAATTTTTTTCTGCTGAATTTTAAACATCGCTGCATGATCGCCCCAGTCTTCTTCGAATTTCTTTACGAATACCTCTTCATCTTTCAGCGCTGCGATTTCCTCAGGAGTTGGCCCCTTAGGTGCTTCTTCTTTCTTTGCTGGTTCTGCTACTTGCTTTTCCAAAAGCGCAATCTTATTCATAAGCTCTGCAATTCTTGGATCTTCTTTTGGTTCTTCTTTTACTTCAGGAATCTCTTCTTTCAGTTTTGGTTCCTCTTCAGGAATCTCTTCTTTCGGTTTTGGTTCCTCTTCAGGAATCTCTTCTTTTGGTTTTGGTTCCTCCTCAGGAATCTCTTCTATAGTCTCTTCCCCTTTCTCAATAATTGCATCAGCAAAAAACTTGTCAAATTCATCATTCGTTGTGGGTTCAACTTCCTCTAATTTTTTAATCATAAAAATAAACTCCTTTCTGCATATATAGTATATTAGTTACTTAGCGTAAAGCAAGGGTATTTAAAAAAGTGTTTTATAAATTTTTCTTAACACCCGCCCCTTTCCTGCATTTTGTTCAGATGGATCATCTACTAATTTTTCTTTTACTGTTTCAAATTCTCCCTGTACCCATTCTTTTAATAGCATTCCATACTCACTTATTTGTAGGTTTCGTAGTTTTGCTTCTACTTCTGTTCTGCGTAGGTTGTCCACTTGTTTCTTCTCCTTTCAAAGTTTCGAGTAGTGTTTTCATTGTTTCCAGGGTTGATTTTTCTTTCATTGATTTTGCGCTAGCTAAATTCCCTTCTACCTTAGATAGCAATTCCGCAATTTTTGCCTGATTCTGAGATTGAGTTGCTTGAGCCTCAACTGTAGTTTTTTGTGCTTTAGCCGATAGATCCTGAGTTTTAGCTGTGGTCATACCATCTTCTAACTGCGATTTAGCTGCTGCTGCTTGAGCATTACTTGAATCAATTTGGGCGCATACTTCTTTTGTCTTAACAATATTAGGATCAAGATCACGCGATTTAAATCTTGATATTAATAGTTCCCTGCCATCCACATACTGACGATCTTCTGGAGTCATAGTAGAAGCTAATTGATCCAATGCTGCCCCACGTACTTCTTTAGCCACTAATGAAATAGTACCTCTAGGTTGTACTTCATAATCACCCTTAATCTCTTCGCGACTATTAAATTCCATGTTCCAATTTACCAGTGACCCTATAAGGGATTTAGTATAATTATCAAAACTGCGAACGTTATCTTTTGTAATAATGTTTGCTCCACCTGTCATTTGTGACATGTTCTGTGAAGTTCTAAATGCTTCTCCTAAGGGTTGTGCATTACCGACTGTCCAAGAGGGTAGGTTACTCTCTACATCAATATCCTTTTTAAGCTCAGCCTCAACAGCGAGTAACTCCGAAAGATGTGATTCCGTATTCAATTGACGGATAGCCTGTACCTGGGCATCAGGTCCTGTACCTTCGCGGTATATAGTTGCGAACGAGTGAATAGTGGGAACCTCTTTACCTCTAGATAGGAGGTCTTCATTTACTTCCCATATAGGACCTGCAACTGCTGCCCCATTATCCATAATCATTCTGCGGACTCCACATCTTGACATCTGTGTATCGCGCAGAATTTCTGGGAGACCGATACCTGTTAGGCCCGAATCTTCATCGTCCATATGAATAAAGGCATGGTACATATCGCTTGGTTTTTCCCCAAATGCTGCGAGTTCTGCTTTAATAGGGGTATTCTCAAGCAACCATATATCTGATAGTATATCTTGGTGCAGCTTATTATCCCCTATTTTAACTCCAATAGCTTTAAGCTCGTGACCAGAAAGATATCCAAAATAACGAATAACCTCATACTTACGAGCATCCCTTTTGTTTAGATTAGCTGTAAGATTAAGGACATTTAGTTGTGTTTCAAATGCTCTTGATTTATAGTTACCAGCAGTATTATCCCGTAAGTACTTCTTGATATTTTTGGATATCATATCTTCACGATCTGCGAGTGCAGCGAGTTGGTGGCGCGCAAATACGATACGCTCAAATATACCTTCTTGATCATGCCAATGTTTAGCAGCGAGATCTGGGAATATATCCCATACCTTTACGTGTTCATAGTATGGGCGAGGTTCTTCGTTTTCTACTGCAGTAAATACTCCATCGGCTCCTCTCACCCATTCTCTTGTTTTTTCATATTTAACCAAGGGTCCTTTTGTAATTCCAAACCCATATTTAGCTCCACTACTCAATACTCGTTTACTCAAATCTGGATGATCTATTTCAGCTAATTGATCCTGGCATTCTTTCATCATATTATCAGCGCGTTCATCAGCAAACGTTTTTACTGCAAGTTCAATATCTTTAGCCTCTGGTTCAAATACTGCAGGGTCCTGCATCTGTTGGGCCATTTCAGGATTCTGTTGAACCTGTGACATCATCGCCTGTTTTTTCTCATTACGTAAGCCATCAATGATACTCTGTAAGTTTTCCTGGGAAATATCTGGGTAAGGGGTAGCATTGATACTGTAATTACTTTCTGTTGCGGGGAACATCATCTCCATCATTTTTGCGACGAAGGTAACAATTTTTACATATGTGTCTCGTGGGTATACTTTACTACGTTCTTTTGGAATTAGATCCTCTACCTCTGGATCATACTTACCCCTATACTGGCGAAGATTTTTAAGCCATTGCTGTTCCAGAACTACTCTATCTGCAGCTGCCGTATCGAACTTGGCTTTCATGGTACATCCTAATTTAGATAATGCCTCTTCATTGAACTCCATGATTATCTCCTTAATAGCCTACTCGTGAATCCGCAGGTCTATATGTTGTTCTGTTAGTGAACATATTGTAGTTTATTTTTATATAATCATCAACCCTATAATATTTACCAGTGAGAAACAACACTGCATATTGGGCCGCTTCTACCACATGCGACCAGTTATTTTTCTCTGGGCGGTCATGATACTTATTATCCGAACCCTTAATTCTTCCGTACCTATATCTGCTTCTCAACCCTTGGAGTAACCACGTACATGAGGGGTCAATCATAACTAAAGGGTCCCCCTCAGGATAGGTTCTAAGCGCATCGTCAAGAGCCGTGATCCTACGGATAGGGTCGTTAGTTTCTGCTGATTTAACATGGTTATTTTCATCTTTCTTAAACTGCGCGGTTAATTCTTTTTTCCATGAATTATCATCTGTATTATTTTGTTGCACCCAACTTGGGTCTCCAATAAAAACTAAGGAACCCTCAAACCCTCTATTTCGTAGTACTGGTCGTATTTTCATACTAATAAAAGTTTTAGCCCCCATATCAAACCCTGTGGCCTCTGACAAAATATTAATCCTTCCATTCGGGTTCATCTGCATAAATACTGCAGCTGGAGACCTTGCGCAATCTTGCCCTATGATAAGCGGGAGGTTTGGATTGTATTTTAACTGCACTTTAGAAATGTGCCGTTCTGGTCTAAATGTTTTTTCATATACTGGTTTCCCTTTAATAGATCTCGCATATTGGACCTGAACCATAGTTCTAAACCATTCGTCAGACCTACCATTCTGTTCATAATATCCCACTGGTAAATGCTCTATATTTTCTGGGTGTGGAGAATCTCCTGCAGGTTGAACAAATGTTTCACATACCAGTACTGAGTTCTCGTTATCTTCATCAATCGAGGTATGGTCAAATACATGAGCCCAGTACGAATCTTCTTCTGGGGCGTTTGTATCCCCAAATAAACCATAGTACGTAGGCCATTGCGCTTTGGGCATATCATCTGGTCGTTGTTCGTCGTCCGGGTATCGTCCGCATCTACTACCTAGTGCTTCTACGATCTCTCTGGGTATCTCACGGCATTCGTTTAACCATGCTGCAGTTACTTCCATAGAAAGAACTTTGGCAACGTCAGCAGCATCGTCAAGAGCTCTGAACATAACTTCGCTATGAACTGGTATTCCATCAGGGGGTATAAAATTCATAACATAGGTACGATCCGATACTTTATACTTTCCTAGAGGTCCATCAGGGAACCACTTCTGCCAAGTCTTTAGGGTAGTATCATTTAACTGGTCCCTTGTGTTTCTAACAATGGTAAACCTTGTACGTCTTACTCCGTCCTTGCCTGGAGCCTGGCTTAGTGCTATTCTAAATATTTTTATGCAACAACCAACAGATTTACCTGAACCAATTGGACCGAGTATAAAAGCGTTCTTATGAATAGATTGTATAAATTTAGATACTGTAGCAGGTGCGGAATATTTAAATTCAAATCCCATTAGTATATCCTTTCAGCTTTAGTAATATAATTAATGTTATAGCTCTTGAACATGGTTTGGCACTGGTTCCATATTATTCTTTATCCATACTTGTACATCGAAATCAGGACAGGTTTTGCCCTGGGCAATAGCGGTATCAAATTCACGATGTCCTTTGACCATTGCTGTTGGAAATCTATCTATGAGTCTAGAAACAAGTTCTTTTAATCCAACCCATTGAGCTGCTGTATATTTACCTTTACCAATTAAACATATATTAATAGAATCGTGATTATGTCCTTGTACTGCTGCTGGTGTCTCGTCCTCATTACGCCCCGTCCAGAGTGTTCCTCTTACACCGATAACATACTGATACCCACACGCTTTAATAGTTGGGTTAAATTGCGTAACCCAACTTCTCTGCCGTTTAAAACCGCGTTCAATATGCCAATGGTCAATATCTGTAATAGTAAATTCCGCCCCACTTGGTTTTAACAATGCACAATCGGCCTCATGAATTACAATATAGTCAATTTGTCTAGTCATTTAAAATCTCCATTCTGCATTTAGTGAAACTGCTGCTTCTGTTTTTCCATTGGATCCATTTATCGGAAGTTTCCCCTGTACCTCACCCTGTATATACATATCTTTGATCCTAAGTAAATCTCGTTTATAGAATAATCTAGCCTTTTGCCCGCCATGTACATCTATTTCTGCCCCTATACCTATGGTATTGGTGTGTTCAAGTGAAACCCACGGGCTGGGATTTTCCCTTATTTGTGTTGTAACTTCCCCCGTTTTTTTATTGATAACAGAAACGCTTGTATGCGAATTTCTAGACGCAGGAACTGTCGATGTATCTACAGCTTCTTCATCTTCTGTGATTTTGGCAGTTGGATACTTTTTAGCTATTATCGCTTTTGGAAGTATCCTAACCGCTACTGTGGGTCCATTAATTTTTGGGACATTTGTAAGTCCTTTCGCCGCTGTGGGGATAGTAAATATTTTACTACTGATTTTACTCTCTCCAAAATAGGACCATTCTGCATAACCTATGCCTAAGATAATAACAACTGCACAACCTATTTTATAAACCAGAGGGGTACTAACTATTTTGGACATAACTGGAAATATCTTGTCCCTACCTATGGCGATAATTGCTTTTACTTTTTCCCCAATTCTATCTAAAATTTCCATAATGTCTCCTTCGCTTGTCTAGGTATAAAAAAAGTTTTAATCGTTTCTTGTAGGGCGTATACTTGTTTTTCTGCATGGTCAAGACGGACAACTATCGCATTATAGGAGCCCAAATTAAGCACAAGTGTAACCAGAATAGCGGTCATAATAGTACCTATTGCCCCAAGAAATACATATGTGACTTTAAACTTATCCAGCATCTGGGTGTGCATATCATCAACTTTCTGAACTAATACCCCATGTTCTTTGCACGTAGCCATAGTAATTCCTCCTATATATGCGTTCCCACAATTAATGCAGTTCCGCCTAATGAGTATCCCCCTGTTGAACTTGTCTCAATTGTAGGAGGTATATTATATAAATTGATTATTTCATACCAAAACTCAGATGTTGTTTGTCGGTTTAAACTATATTGTACTACTATCGAAACTATTCTGACCTCTATATTATTGGAATCGTCTATTATCCTATTGTATTCTTCATTAATATTAATCTCGTACGTAGCCAAACTCGGAGCAAAATCCGTCCATACTTTTAGTATAGTCCCTGATTCTTTATCTACAATCTGGTATTTACCGCTTATTGGTACTACTTTTTTGCCTACTAAATCGGTAAATGATAATGCTAAAACTGCTGAAGTTCTCTCGTTGAGTTGTTTCATTATGTGAATACCCCATTTACTTTTTTATTTTCTTACATCAACACTTTAGCATGAATACTATTTGACCTCAAGCCCATTTCAGTTTCCAGTATTTTTATAACTCCTGTGCAAGAATTAGTTTGTATTTCTCCTATTATTTTAAGTTCTTTAAAATATATTTGGGCTATATTTACAGACGTTCCTCCTAGTATAAATCCCCCATTACCTGAAATATAAGACGGAAGTTGGCTAGAAAAAATAATAGCCTCTCCCCCAATAATCCCCCCATAAACTCCTTTAGTAGTATTTCCTCTTAATACTGTACCTACACCCCCAATTATACATCCACCAATTGGAGAAATTATTTGCCCGTGATGCGTTTGTATATTTGCTATTCCTCCAGCAAGTACCCCCCCTGAACCACTAATTATTCTACCAATATTATAAATAATATCAGCAGTTCCTCCAAGGAGAGCTCCTGCACTTGCTAAAACTGCATAAGTTTTATGGAACCCGAATGTCGCAGTTCCTCCAAGGAGAGC
>Ga0315288_10002464_pt1 | contig 23958 bp, 19 predicted proteins | sample YL17G11_20_MG_FD_203454 | JGI IMG/M metagenome (GOLD analysis project Ga0315288, IMG submission 203454) | Sediment microbial communities from Yellowstone Lake, YNP, Wyoming, USA - YL17G11_20 | ecosystem: Environmental > Aquatic > Freshwater > Lake > Sediment | place: USA: Wyoming | collected... | reverse complement strand
GTTTACGTCCGGCGAGGCAATGTTTACAATAACTGAGGCAGAAGTTGATAATCCTAGATTATCAGTTGCTACCGCCGAAATCGTGTGTTGTCCGCTCGCGAGACTGCTGGCCCCAAAGGTTATTTGATATGGTTTCGTTGTCGCCGCACCCAAACTTTTACCATCAACAAAAAATTCAACATTTTTGATTGTGGTCGTTGAGGAAACCGAAGTTGTAATGGTGATTTTACCGCTTATTGTACTGCCATTCTTAGGCGATGTAATTTGGATAGTAGTTTGATTGGTAAGGCCGACGCAAGTTTTTTCACCGGCTGGTGGAGCGGCCCCAATCATGCCGTTCTCAGCTAACCACGCCCTAACCGGATTTTCCCAAGCAGGATTATTTGGTTGCTCTGAATGAATATCGGAAAAAACTTTTTCCTCGACGAATTGCGCGGGACAATCGTCGGTCGCTCGTTTGCCAGTAAATTTATCAATACGGATTATTCCCGAGCTCGAGGAGCGCTCGCGAGGAATTTGCCAAGAAGTAAAAATATCGGTGATGGTCTCGCCGCCTGACGGCAATTTATTGGTGAAACGATCAATTGTGGCATCGCGAATCTCTGAGGGGCGATTGAATTCTTCAACAGGAGTATTGGCCAAGGACTTGGCCATATATTCGTGCCAAATCGGCGCCGCGGCCATCGCTCCGGCGGAACCGGCGGCCATTTCTGAATTGTCATTATTGCCGACCCAAACACCCGCCACTAACGACGGCGTATAGCCAAAAGTCCAAGCGTCGCGGTAGGAAGTGGTTGTCCCAGTTTTGGCAGCGACTGGTCGGTCATCAAAATACAAAGCCGATCTCGAGCCAAAAATATACGAACGGGCGTTGTTATCGGATAAAATTGAGGAAACCTCATAAGCGATTTGAGGATCAAGGACATCTTTTTTATTCTCTTTATATTCTTCTAAAACCTTACCGTTATTATCAGTCACCTTCAAAATGGTGGTCGTGGGAGCAAGGGCGCCATTATTGGCGAAAACGCCATAAGCAGTTGTCAAATCTACCAACTTAATCTCACCGCCGCCCAAAACTAAAGACAAACCATAACGATCGCGATCGTTCAAAGTCGAAATCCCCATCGAGTGGGCTTGATCAAGAACATTATCCAATCCGGCCAAATATAAAGTTTTGACTGCGGGGATGTTAAGCGATCCAGCCAAAGCCCTTCGCATCGTTGTCGGTCCATGAGTTGTCCCGTCATAGTTTCTGGGAGTATAGTCGCCAAAATTTGTTGTCACATCCCAGACAGTGTAAGCCGGGCTATATTCTTTTTTAAAAGCAGTGGCGTAAACAACCGGCTTAAAAGCAGAGCCGGGCTGTCGTTCAGCAATGGCGACATTGACCTGACCGTCAATATCCTGGTTAAAGAAATCCCGAGAACCGACCATCGCCAAAATTTGACCAGTTTTGGGATCGATCGAAGTTAAAGCGGCATTTGAAGCGTTTATTCCTGAAAGACTGGCATTATCAATTGCTTCCTCGGCGAATTTTTGTTTGTCGGGATCAAGCGTGGTGGTAACTTTTAGCCCGTCCTCCTCCACCATCTGCTCGCCATATTTATCAACAAGTAGATCTTTGACATACATTACGAAATGGGGAGCTTGGATTGATTCTTTGCGCTCTTGGAATTTTAATTCTTTGGCTTGGGTTTTGGCTAATTCTGCTTCATCTGCGTTGATATAGCCAAGATTAACCATCGAATTCAATATCCATTCAACGCGAATCTGTCGTTTGTCCGGGTGAATACCGTAGGGCGAATAATATGTGGGCGCTTGAGGTAAAGCGGCTAATGTTACCGATTCGGCTAGATTAAGATCTTTGGCTTTTTTACCAAAGTAAGTTTCCGAAGCCGCCTCAATGCCATAGGCATTCGAACCATAAGGTATTTCGTTAAGATACATTGTTAAAATATCTTCCTTGGAATACATAATTTCAATTTCTAAGGTTAAAATAAGTTCCTTAATTTTACGCGTATAGGTTTTACGAGGATCTAAAAGAGCGTTTTTAACAAATTGTTGAGTGATGGTTGATCCGCCAACTTTTTGATGCTTAAAAGTATTGTAATAGATTGCTCTGGCAATTCCTCGGGCATCGATCCCAAAATGTTTGTAAAAATTGCGATCTTCAGCCGTAAGAGTGGCCTGTTTGACGGCCTCAGGAATATCATTTTTATCAATCATTATCCGCTTAATATCACCGTGAACTGCATAGAGCTCATTACCATTGCGATCAAAAATCTGGGTGGCGGCTACGGCTTGACGATGTTTAATTCTGCCAGGCGTGGGGAGATCTTTTGCATACCAGGCAAAGAGCAACAAAATAAATAACAACAACCCAAGACCGATTTTGACGGTCCAGGTTTTAATTTTTTGCCAGTTTATCTTTCTTGAAGAGAAAACCCTTTTAACTTTTAGTGGATTATTGAAACGGGGAAGTTTAATATTCATAAAAATTGCCCCTCCAAAAGTCTTACCTTTACATTTTAGCAGACTTTAAGTTAAAATGAAAGGTATGAAGGAGAAAAAATGTCAATCAACGATCTACTTAGCCGTGGCATCTCAGAAGTAATTGGGGAAGGAAATCTCGAAAAAAAATTACAAAGTGGAGAAAAACTAAGAATTAAATTTGGCATTGATCCGACCGGTCCCGATATCCATTTAGGTCACACGGTGCCTATCCGCAAACTTAAAGCTTTCCAAGAAATGGGCCATACAGCCGTTTTTATAGTTGGCGATTTTACCGCGCGTATTGGTGATCCATCTGGCTTGGATAAAACGCGCCAAGCATTATCAGAAGAAGAGGTTAAAGCCAATGCAGATGGATATTTTAAGCAAGCTTTTAAAATTCTTGATGAAAATAAGACCGAAATCCACATGCAGTCGGAGTGGTACAAAGATTTCGATCCCAATAAATTTTTGGAACTTTTAAGCAAGGTTTCCGTCGCTCAAGTTTTAGAGCATGAGACCTTTAAGAAGCGAGTTGAAAATAAACTACCTTTTACAGCGTTAGAAATGATTTATCCTATTTTGCAGGGATATGATTCAGTCGCCGTTAAGGCCGATGTTGAACTGGGTGGTACTGATCAAAAGTTCAATTTATTAATGGGCCGACAAGTACAGAAAGCTTATGGGCTGCCTGAACAAGATATAGTCACTTTGAAATATCTTATTGGCACCGACGGTAAAGAAAAAATGTCAAAATCTCTGGGGAATTATATCGCCATCAATGATTCTCCGGCCGATATGTATGGTAAAGTCATGTCCATTCCCGACGAATTAATCGTTCCGTATTATGAATTGGTTACTGACATAACGAGTGAGGGCTTGGACGTGGTCAAAAAAGAATTAAATCCGCCAGCTGGCGGAGGTAAAAATCCACGCGATGTTAAAGCCCGTTTGGCATATCTGATAGTCGAAGAATACCACAGCGCCGAGAAAGCCGAGGAAGCTCAGGCAGAGTTTGATAAGGTTTTTAAAAATAAAGAACTGCCGAGCAATATAAAAACAGCAAAAAAACCTCGAGAAATGCGATTAGATGATCTATTGGTCTTTTTAGAAATGGCAGATTCAAAATCGGAGGCGAGAAGATTAGTTGAGCAAGGGGCTGTCGATATCGATGGTGAAAAACAAACTGACCCATACAAAATGATCACATCCGATATTTACTTAGCGGATGGAACGATTATTAAGGCCGGCCCACAAAATATTATCAGAATAAAGTAGATGAAATATTCTATATTTGAAAAGGTAAAAGAGGTTCTTACTAGAATATATCCCGAAAAAGGAGATATCGATTTTTCTATTGAAGCCACTGATCCTAAGTTCGGCGATTATTCGACAAATATAGCAATGATTTTGGCCAAAGGAGCGGGGGAGAAGCCGGAAGAGATTGCAAAGAAAATTGTTGCCCAGCTAGCGAAAGACGAAATGTTCGAGAAAGTTGAAGTCGTCAAACCCGGCTTTATTAATTTTAAAATCGCTCTCCCCTATTTGCAAAATAAAATTTCGGAAATAGTCGTTGTGGGGGAGCAATATGGCAATTCCGATTTAGGCAAAGACCTTAAAGTTAATGTTGAATTTATTTCGGCCAATCCAACTGGTCCTTTAACCCTTGGCAATGGTCGCGGCGGTTACTGCGGTGATTGTTTGGCGAATATTTTAAAGGCCTTTGGTGCTGAAGTTGAGCGTGAGTACTATATAAATGATCAGGGGGCGCAAATTTTAAAATTAGGCCATTCTGTTTTAAAAGACGACGAGGCGGTCTATCACGGAATATACATTAACGAAGTTGCTACCAAAATTAAATCAAAAGATCCAATGGAGGCAGGTCAACAGGCGGCAGCTATATTGATGGAAGAGTCGATCAAGAAGACGATTTTGAAAATGGGCATCAAATTTGACCATTGGTTCTCGCAAAGTGCTCTTTATAAAGGCGCCATTGAAGATGCTATCGGCATGCTTAAAGAAAACAATATAGCTTACCAAAAGGATAAGGCCCTATGGCTCAAAACTACTGATTATGGTGATGATAAAGATCGTGTGTTGATTACGGCCGAGGGCGAGTTTACTTATTTTGCTTCAGACATCGCCTATCACTGGGATAAAATCAAACGCGGCTATAATTTACTCATCGATTTTTGGGGCGCTGACCATCACGGCTATGTCGGCCGAATGCAAGCGGCAATCGAAATCTTAAAAAAAGAAGCCGATTGGTCTGGGCAGCTGGAAATCTTAATTGCCCAGTTAGTTAGATTGATGAGCAAGGGCCAAGAAGTTAAAATGTCGAAAAGGGCCGGCACCTTTGTAACTTTAGATGAGCTGATCGATGAAGTTGGCCCTGATGTGACCCGCTTTTTCTTTCTAGAGCGGGCTTTGAATACTCACATGGATTTTGATTTGGATTTAGCCAAAGAACATTCAGAAAAGAATCCCGTATACTACATTCAATATGCTTATGCGAGGATACACAGCATATTGAATAAATCCGAAATCCTAAACTCTCAATCCCCAGCGGAGCGTAGCATACTTTCAAATTCTAAATCCCAAATCACAAAACTTATAAAAGACCCGGCGGAATTATCGCTTATTAAAGAGCTGATAAAGCTATCCGATATCGTCGTCGAAACCGCCGAAGATTATCAAGTTCAAAGATTACCGTATTATGCGATCGAACTGGCGACTAAATTCCATAACTTCTACGAAAAATGCCGGGTGATATCGAAGGATAAAAATCTCACCGCGGCTCGCATCGAACTTATCAAAGCGACTCAAATAGTTCTCAAAAAAACCTTAGATTTGATGGGGATCTCGGCACCAGAGAAGATGTAAACTACAACCTAAACGCCCCAGGGGGTGGGTTGTTTAGCGTTCTCATATTTATCCTGTTTGATGTGAAATTGTCTAACTGGGACTTGTCCCGTTAGATACGCAGCTATCTAATGGGATTGACAACCTGTTGGATAGGTTCATACTAAAGGTAGACAATCTGGAGGATGGAAAGGTGTTCTATGGCGTCCTCCACGAAAAAGAAAATTGGAATCGGCTGCGGAGCGTGTGTGTTAGTTTTAGTTTTTGTCGTTATCGGTTTGGCCATTTCCGGGTCAAAGGAAACGAATAAAATTGAAGGTTCGTCGGTTAAAACCACGCCTCCCAAAGTCGAGAAATCAATCCAGCCTTCCCCAAATCTTTCGCCTAAACCTTCGCCAACGGCGACTAAAACAGCGACGCCAACACCAATATCGACTAAAACACCCACGCCCGAACCGCCGGTCAGCCGATGCGATCCAAATTATTCCGGCGCTTGCGTGCCAATTGCCAGCGATGTTGATTGTGCCGGCGGCAGCGGCAACGGCCCCGCCTATGTCAGGGGTCCGGTCTATGTCATCGGCCGTGATATTTATGGCCTGGATCGCGACCATGATGGGGTGGGGTGTGAGTAATTTAAATCGTTGAGGATTCTGAGAACAAAAAGAAAGGAAATAAGTGAACCGCGAACCTTTGCCAATAATTGCACTGCAAGCATCAATTATTGTTGTCGATATTCTGGGATTTTTGTGGGTATTTAATTTTCCGAATATTCATAACTCCACTTTTTATGTATCGTTAGGTATCCTTGTAATTATTGCTAGCCCTATTATTTCTCAATTTTTTTACGGAATTTGGAAAATTTTAGGTGGTTTTTCCTTTTTTGACTTTTCAAAAAATTTTTTACACGGTGTTCCATTCACGAAAAAGTGGATGGTTCAAACAACGTTTGATAGGTTTTGGCATAATAAAGACATTGATGAGGTTGTAATAGAATATACCCGACGTCGGTCAGCGGTTTGCCAATTGAATTTATTTGGCGGTGTGGTGTCTGTCCCCAGTGCGTTATTTTTCTTAGTAATAGTTGTTTATTTGTGTCTAAATAATCCGTCTGAACTATGGAAAGCTCTCGTTCTTTTAGGAATATTTATTTTTCTATCTATCATTTTTTTATTACATCTAGGAATATCTAGCACGGAGCTTCGCGAAATGCAAGGGTATTATTTAAAAAATGATTTAGAAGAAATCCAAGAGCAAATTGATATTAAATTGGGGAAAAAGGTAATTTCTAATAAAAAAGAAAGCCTGATCGATCAAGTTATTGAGATTTTATTAAATATTAAGCAAGGATACAGTAAATCGATTAATTCGGTTAAAAACATTAACGAAATTTTCGATTTGTTAGAAAACATCAAAAAAATAACCTCAAATAAGAAACATGGAAAATAATCTTCATCTAACATTATCCAATATTATAAAGAACCAAAATTACGAAATAATTAATTCGATTTTGGGGATACAAGGTTTATTGATATCTGATTTAGAAAGCGCAGTATCTTTATTTATTTGTGCCAAAGATATTATTCATCATTCGTTGGTGGATTTTCTTCCGACTGAAAAATTTGAAAACGCCTCCGATATCGTGAATTATAAACGTAAATATCAAGATCTTATTGTGAAGATTGCTAAAGCAGTTGAGAAATCAAAAAATGATATAGAAAATAATCAAATAGTAATTGGGAGTGTTTATAAGGGAGAAAAAAGTATTGCCCTCGAGGCCTATCCCTCGCAGGATATTTTAAGTTTTGCTGAAAAAATAAAAATGAGTGTTAAAACGGAAGGTGATTTTCCGAAAGTTAAAGGTTTTCCACCAGAAAAACCTGAAAAATTTGCTATCAATATAATTCGTTTTTTTAGAAAGATCACTGGCACGGAAAATCAAATTTTTAACGAACGGGTTGTAGAACTAAACCAACAATTAGAAAACAAACCAATTATTTTTAATCTTAAGAATTTGAGTTTAGTAATATCTGATGATTATCTATCAAATCCTAATCCAGAAGTTGCTAATTTTATTATTAATTTAAAATAAAAATCGTTTTAAAGAAGGGATCTATGAGTAAATCCGAAAAAAAGAAACTACCTCCTTTTACCAAGCAAGTTGGTTTAGGATGTGGAATTTTGGCAGGATTGTTTATTATTGTTGTTATTGTTATCGCGGCTATTTTTGGTAGTGGTGATCCTCGTTTCGATAAGGTTAAAAGCCCAACTAATCAATCTTCTGCTACACTCTCAGCTAGTAATGCTTATAAAAATGCTAAAATAGACTTTTATCAAGAGGGCAACAAAACACAAGAATTAAAGTCTGATGGAAATGGGAAATTTTCAGTGAAAGTTGATTTGAAAGAAGGCGATAATAAATTTAAAGCAACGGCTACGAATGAAAAAGGCAAATCTAAAACAGGTAAGGAGATTAATATCGTTTATGATAAAACTCCGCCAGATTTTTCTTTTGACCAGCCTCAAAGCCCCACAGAGTCGGATAAATTTACCCTGAAAGGTAAATCTGAGAAGAATGCTGAAATTATAATTTATTCAGGAGACAAAGAGCTAAAGAAAACAAAAGTTAAAAGAGATTCTTTTGAAATAAAAGACATAACTCTTAATGAAGGCGAAAATAAATACACTATTAGGGCTATTGATGAAGCTGATAATTATAGTGAACCTAAAGAAACCGTTGTTTTCTATCAAAAACCGAAACCAACAGAAGAAGCAAAAAAGACTGAATCTTCAAAAAAATACGAAAAGCTGACCCTCAATGCTCAAAAAGATGGTGAAAATATTAAAGTTGAAGGAGAAACGGATTTGCCAAATGATAGTAAGTTGACTATTGAAGTGGCGAGGCCGACAACTTTAGCTGGCGAATCAGACAAGGGGTATTCAAAAGTCGGCTGGGGCACCCCCTTGGTAAAAGATGGGAAATATTCTGCTGAAATAAAAGTTGATGATATTAGCACTACTGACTATGTCATTTCTATCGAACCTCGATGCAGAATTACCGTAAGTTTTTATCCGAATTGGTATGGCGACAAAATCCAAAATGATGAAGTATTGGAACTGGTCGGCTCAAAAGGGGAAAATCTTGCAGGAGATTTAATCAAGACTATAGGTAGTGCGACAAAAAATCCGTATCAAATATTAGAAACGACTGCTACGATAGATTTTCCATTAAGAGCGCAGACAGATACATCATCCTCATCAACAGACAAAGTAACTTATAGTAATATCTCAATTAGTAAAAGTTCTGGGACCATCCGAGTTCTAGGCGAAATCACAAATAATACCAACTCGAACATCCCAATATTATGGATAACAGTTTCTTTTTATGATTCTAATGGCCGGTTGCTTGATACCGCTACTGATACTCAAGCCAACTTGGGACCCCACGCCACCAAAACATTTGAAGCTATGGGGTTGGACCCTGGAAACTATAAAGACTATAAAGTTCAAATAGATATGTAACACTAGAACCAGAAGGAAAAATGGAACTAACTTGGTGGAAAATTATTATTGGTATAGTAGTAATTATTCTAGTTTTGTTTGTAATAATGCCACGCCAATTAGGTAAAGCTATGGGCTCTATTTTTGAATACATTTTGGGATTATTTCATTAAGTGGTTTCAAATATGCCTCCCGCACTTCCAAGGTGCAGGAGTGGTGCCGTAATTAAAAAAGTTTTTTTAAGATCTGAAAATTTGTTAAAATAAAATCAAGGAGGGATAAATGATCTACTTTATTATCGGACTATTAATCGGCGGGGGAGGGGTGTACCTATTTTTACGGCCGAAACTTAATCAAACAAACCCAACCGAAAAAGTAGTTGTGGCGAATGAAGACGAAGCCGAAAAGCGTGAGAACATCGTAAAGATCGAGAACTATATTAAAGACAAAGACCAGTTTACCAACGACGATTTGCAAGAGCTCGTAAAAGTTTCCGATACCACCATCGGCCGATATTTAGAAGAACTCGAGCACAACAAAATTATCAAACAAGTCGGCAAAACCGGCCGTAGTGTTTACTACGAAAAGTGCTAAATGAGTCCTATCTCTAGAACATAAAACATTCCTAAGTTTCCACTTCTATACTTCCCAGTATGGTAGTGGTAGTATGGATTTGGAGGTAAAAATGCCAATAAAGGGGATTGATGCGAAAGCAAAAACTTTATTTTTTGAGACAATCTCAAAACTCAAAGAGCAGAAACATTTTGAGGAGTTTTTCTATGATTTGTGTTCTTCGTCTGAGGTTAAGGATTTTTCGCGGCGATTAATGGCTGCTTATTTACTCATTGGGGGAAAGACATATCTACAAATCAAAGATGATATGGGAATGAGCGAAGCCACTATCAATAAGATCTATTTTAAAACCAAGGGTAGCCCGCTACTTCATAGGTTTTTCACCAAGTAACAGGATATTGTCACTTCTATACTTCCCAGTACGGAAGTGAAGGGTCAAATAAATACCTACATACCTATATCAGAACTATTAAACAACCCACCCGGTGGGGCGTTTGGGATTTTTATATCCCAATACCTTGGGGGATTTCATATTTAGTGCCATTCCAATGAACGAACGCCAAATCGCCGGAATTTTCCGAAAAAATCAACATCCAAGATAAGTAGGACTCTTTTGTCGCATCGTAAGTTTGGGTGGCAATTCGCACCGGCTTTCGATCGAGCGTTTTATCGTCAAAAACACTATTACCGTCAGAAGAAAGAACATAGACATGATATTTTCCGCTTTGCATTTTGGTGACGACTAAGGTTTCATCTTTACTGTCGCCGTTGGTATCACTAGCTTGCGCTAAAACATAAGTTTCACCGGTTGGTACTTTGTAGTCAGGTGTTGCGGAAGGTGAAGGCGAAGTTAATAGAGAAGGACTGGGTGAGAATTTTGCTGATGTAGTAGGTGATGGTGACAAACTAAGTGATGATGGGAAAGTTACGACCTCGGAAGATTTTTTCGGATATAAACTTTTGAAAATAAAATAACCAATCACCGCAAAAGCGATTAGAATTAAGAGGACGATTAAGATTGTTTTTAGCGGATTAGATTTAGGAATATCCTCGTACATGTTCCCTCCTTTTGAATTATTCGATAGCTAGTTTCATTTTTACTATTATTACTGCTAAATCAATGAACATCGAAATGGCCCTGTATGCCCATTTTAATATATTTTTTCTGTAAACTCAAAAATGATCCCAAACCGACAGGCAACGTCAACCAAAACGAAATAAATCGAAAAATTAAAACACCGGCCAAAGCAACTGAAGAGGGGATGCCAAAACCAATAAAGACTAAAGCCAATGCGCCCTCGGTCACTCCCAAGCCACCAGGAATAAAGCTCACAAGGGCTAGAACACGGGCCACAGCATAGGCAAATATTACCATTGGCAAGTGAGGTAGGTAACCAAAACCGATTAATGAAAAATAAAGACAGAAAATATCGCCCGCCCAAAAAATTAAACCGCCCAAAAAAGCGGAAAGTTGCAACCGTCTATTCTGAGCGAGAATTCCCATCGCCGAGTAAAATTTATCTATTAGATTGGGGATTCTTTCGATCGGGATGCGCTTATGGAAAATTTTCAGTATTTTGTTAACAAGCATCGCGGCGAAATTTGCTCTTTTAATCAGCAACTCGCGGCGAAAATAAAGAGAAATCAAATAAAAAAACAAACTAAAAGCAATAATAAAAATTAATAAAATAATCAATAAAGTTCCGTGGCTTAAACTTGGGTTAGTCGGCGAGAAACCCACTCCAATTAGGAAAATTAAGGTAAAAATTAAATAAACAATAATTGTTCGGGCGATAAACATCAAAACAATATGGGATGTCCGGACATTTTTTTCTTTCAAAAAGTAATAATCTACGGCCGCTTCACCGAAAGAACCTAAGGGTAGAAACTGTAATGAAAAAGAATCGAGTAGAGATATTCTTAAAACATCGCCAAATTTTAATTTATCCCCAGTCATCCTAAGTACAGCTCTTGTCAGTAAAGTTGAACCGATATAAAAAAAACTCTCCGAAAAAAGGGCCAAGCCAAAAGCCCAATATTTAACTTGTTTTAAGAGTTCTACAGTTTGTTTTAGACCAATGATTCTCGGGATTAAAAGTAGAATCCCGATACCGACAAGGAGGATAATAACTATTCTTTTCCAAGAAAAAAACTTCAGTTCATGATTCATATATTGATTTCGTACACGCTGCCTTTGACTAAAATCCAGATTTTCCTTGCCTTTGAGGAGACATTAAAATCAGTTATTTTATCAAGGTTGTCATCTAAAGCATATTGGTGAATATAGTGGCCATCTTTATCATATTCTAAAATTCTTTTTTGACCGTTATCTAGCACGTAGATCGAGGGCGTATCAGAGTCAGTGAAAATTTTAATTGGTTCAGTAATTTTATCCCATGGTGAAGGAGTATCTTGGAGTGAAAAGTCCTGAAGCTTCGATTTTTGAATTTTTAAAACTTGACCGTTTCCTTTTAAAACATAGACATTGCCATCGATAGCCAAAGAGACCGCTTGCTTTAGATTGATATTAGCAGGGTTAATATAAGAATCGCCGGCGGCAAACGTGTCTTGATTTGAGGTGTGTTTATAAATCTGACCAAGCACGCCGTCAAGGAGATACATTGTTCCGACATAGTTTGAAATAGCGTTAGCCGTTTCCCACTTGCTGTCGGCAATGCTAACTTGAGTTAGTTTTGAAGTGACAGAATTGAATTCAAACAGATATTGATTGCTAGTATAAAGATAAATAATTTTATCAGCACGAGTGGCGGCCGCAATATTGCCTTTGCCCTTGCCGATGCTGGTGACCTTTGTCGGTTCCCCTCCAAGAAGGCTGCCCTTATAAATTGAATCGTCCGTATAGAGAAAGACATCACCGGAGATCACAATCAGGCCTTTGGCCTGATCTTGCAAAGCGACGGCACTAGTTAAATTATTAAATCTGCTCGTCGAGGTTAGCTTGTCTAAATTTTGATAGGCATTCGCCAACACTTCGTTAGCATTGCCGCCAACAAAGGCGCTGTCTTTAATCGTGGTTGCTTTTTCGATGGCTAAAGCAAGTTTGTCTTTGGCCTCGGCGTCGCTACCTGCACTAATTAAACTTTCACCTTGTTTTTCTAAGGAAATTGCCTCGTCAAGAATTTTTTGGGATGCTAAATTGCCAACTTTAGAATTTTTTGTCCGCAGACCGATTACTAAAGCAATAATCAAAACTAGAATTACGGCGATGCCAATATAAAGAAATTTTCGTCGATTTTTATCTCGAGCAATATCCCAAATCCAATGACCAAATGTCTTAAGTGTAGACCCAACTTTTTGGGTAATAACTTTACTTAATGATAGACCTTTGGACAGAAATGGTTGAGATTGCCCCTTTTGTTTTTGTGAATTGTAGTAATGTACATATTCCGGCGAATATTTAATCTCCTCGTCTTTAAGCAGGCCATCTCTGTCTTCGTCAGCTAAAAATTCTTTGTGGAATTTATCCTGAGTCGGGCTTACCTCATCTTTTTCTTTTAAAGTAACCGGCTTTCTTTTTATTAACCCTCCAATGGCTTTAATACCCTTAATTAACATTGATCCGATTGCTTTTGAGATTGGTGAAAGCATATTGCCAATAGCATTCAACCGGCCCACAATTGATTCGCCTGATTTATCGAGATAAAAAACTTCCTCCGGATTGGGGCTGATTGTTTCGCTTGAGATTTCATCTTTTGAGTAAAGATCAATAATGATTAAATTAGCCTTTTTGATGTGAGATTTTCGCAGTAATTTGGTGATTTGCGAGGCGGCAACTGACGGATTGTTAAGGGTGATAATTTGTCGAATGGACTCAATCGATAATTGGTCAAATAAATCTTTGTTAGCAATTAGAATTTTATCGTGAGCTTTAAGTTCGCCGGAAATGACATTGGAAAAAGTTTTTAACGGATGAACCTCGCCTCCACCCTGAGCGTCATCAGTCAAATGATTAAATTTACCATCCCGGAACAGATACGCCTCAGCCCTGCCAGTTACAGCAAGGTGCAGATTATTATCGACAACGACCGCTAAAATGCCATTCAAGTTGCCAATCCAGTCCGTTTCCCCATTTTGAGTGGCTTCTGCCAAGCCCTCGTTAACTTTTTTGAGTGCTTCTTCAAAATTCAAGAGATCGGAAGTACTACCGCCGAGCCAGTAAGATTTCGAAAAATTATTAATGACCAATTGTCCGATCTGAGCAGTGGGGAACCAGGGCGAAAGGATTTCTATTAAAGCAAAAATATCTCCCATTGAGGACTTCGAAAGATCAGCTGATTTTAAGTGCTGACAAGTCAAAAATCGATCTTGTAATTTGCCAAAATTTGTCACCCGGGCAAATTGAATTTCAAAATTCATAACAAATGGTATCCTCTTACACAACAAAAACACGCTTTTAAATTAGCTCTATTTCTATGCTATCGAAGTCCAAGGCGAACGTCAAATACCAAGATTAAATCGATCTTAAAAAATCGGGGCGACTGGACTCGAACCAGCGGTCTCCAGACCCCCAGCCTGGCGCTTTACCAACTAAGCTACGCCCCGTAAAAATATCACTCACTCAATGATATTATATTAAGACAATAATTCCTTCCCGACTTCGTCGGGGCGCCTTACCAATTGCGTTTCACTTCGACTTTCAGTCTAAAGCTACGCCCCGTATATTGTTACAATAATGTTTTTCCCGTTATCAAAATAAAGAAAAAAGAAATAATCCTCGAGATTACCGGCATAAAATTGACAAACATTATTAAGATTAAGAGTAGAAAAATTCCAAACTGTTGCAAGACTAAATAGGCCCGATCGCTGATAAACAGAGATAATATTTTTGATCCATCAAGTGGAGGAATCGGGATAAGATTAAATATCATAAAGACGAGATTTATTATCATAATGCTGGCGAATAAATATTGTAAAACAATTGGCAAATTAATCAAACGTATTAATAAGCCAAAGATAACGGCAATGGCGAAATTACTCATCGGTCCTGCAAGCGATACGGTAATGTTATCTATTTTCGGATTTTTAAAGTTATTTGGGTTAACCATTACTGGTTTGCCCCAGCCAAAAACGAAAGGAGAACGGATTATAATTAAAAACAAGGGCAGCAATGTTCCCACTAAATCAAAATGGGCGATAGGGTTAAGAGTAACTCGTCCCATTAGCTTCGCCGTCGGATCGCCAAATTTATCGGCTATATAAGCATGAAAAAATTCGTGGATTGTCAGGGCGATCAAAAATGCCACAATTAACGACACAGTTTCTATTGTCGGTGAGATATTACTAAGAATATCCATATTAATTGACTTCCTTACCCTAACATGATAACATAAAAAGGTCTTAAATTAAATCTAAATGAGAAATAAAGATGGAATGCACAATTTGTAAAAAGAGGCCGTCTGTTGGTTATAACAAGCCGAACTCACAGCATAAAACCAAAAGAATAATTAAACCCAATATTCAAAAAATACAGGGCAACATAATCTGCACTGGTTGTTTAAGAACCATGGCGAAAACTTCTCTAAAGAATTAAAAAGGATTAATAAGGCGGGGGAAAATGCTAGGAAGCCGGAGCTCCCTTTGCCCGTTCCTCAGCAAAACAGTCCGCGCAGAGGACATCATCGGGATTTCTTGGTTGAAACGGGACTTGGCCTTCTTTACCACATTTTTTGCAAATAATTGAGAACATCTGCCGATTGGCTTTTTGTTCTTTTTTTTGCTTTCGGCAATCTGGGCATCGTCCAGGTGGATTCTGAAGACCCTTATCAGCGTAAAATTGTTGTTCTCCCGCAGACCAGACGAATTCTTTTGAGCAATCTTTACAAGTTAGGTTTTTGTCTTGGTTGTCCATTAAGATTAGATCTTTGTCCCCCCAGGGGGGACTGCTACTTTTGGGCTCGACCAAATGCAAGTTTGATCTTGCACCCTTTAATTTTATATTAGAGATAACTAGAGATATTGTCAACGCATGCAAAAATTTAAGTTTTAGACTTTATATGTTAGTATTGTAGACGTGAAGAGCATGCAAAAGATTTTAAGAATGATTTACCTCCAAAAAGAACAAGGCCGCTTGTCCCACGCCTATTTGGTAATGGGGAATGTTGATATTAGAAAAATTGCTGATTTTTTGAAGATAAAAATTGCCGATCAACTGGTGATCGAAGAAAATCCAATTAAAATTTCCCATATTCGAGAATTGATTCGTTGGATGCACCTAAAGCCCCATAGCTCGCAAAATAAATTAGTCCTTATCTACAAAATCGATGATATGACGGCCGAGGCAGCCAATGCGTTGTTAAAAATTCTTGAGGAACCGCCCGCCAGCTCAATCCTTGTTCTTCAAGCCGAAAAAAAAGAAAAAATACTGCCAACAATTCTTTCGCGCTGTCAGATTTTAAAAAATTTATCTTATGAAAATATTGCTGCGAGTGAATATTTATCCCCCGAAATAATCGATCGAAAAACCCTTAAGGAACGTTTTGATTACGCCGCAAAGATCGCTGAATCTCCCGATTTAATTAAAATACTAAATTTATGGGAACAAGATTATCGCAAGATATTGCTTAAAGGTGAAGACGTTCGGCTAAGTTTAAATCGAATATTCAAAGTTAAAGATTTACTTTCTACCAATACTTCTGTAAAATTACTCTTAGAAAATCTTTTATTGAATTTCTAAATAACATGAAAAAAGTCTGTATTCGTTTTCCCTCGACCGGCAAAATTTATTCTTTTAACACCGGCTTAGATCTCGAAAATAACAACGAGATTCTTGTTGAAACCGATAAAATTGTCGAAATCGCCGTGATAATCAAAAATCCACAAACATTAGCGCCGGTAGAAAAAGGGACTGGAGAAATTTTAAGAAAATTAACCGTTGAGGACAAAGTCCAAAATTCCGAGTTTAAGAAAATTGCTCGATCATACATTGAGGAAGCAAGAAAAAAGGTTGCTCGTCATGGGCTAGGTATCAATATTGTTGATGCTGAGCTTTCCTTTGACCAGAAAAAATTAACCTTTTATTTTTCCGCCGAGGGTCGGGTGGATTTTCGCAGTTTAGTTTCCGATATGGCTAAAAGTTTTGAGAAATTAATCAGACTCCAGCAAATTGGCGCCAGAGATGAAGCTAAATATTTTGGCGGTGTTGGTAAATGTGGTCGGGAGTTGTGTTGCTCGAAATTCTTGAACAATTTAGAAAGCATAACTTTAGAAATGGCGCAAAGCCAAGAATTGGCCGCTGCGGGCTCGGCAAAACTATCTGGTTGTTGTGGGAAATTAATGTGCTGTTTGGCCTTTGAGGCCGCTAATTATGATGAGTTAAAGAAAAAAATGCCCAAAATCGGCACTGAATTCCAATCGCCACAAGGTTCGGGAAAAGTTATTGATCATAACCTCCTTGAGGGTAAAATAATCTTAGAAACAAAAGAGGGCAAAAAAATAGAGGTGCTTATTTCGGCGCAGGAACACCCAGTGGTCTCTGCCGCGAGAACGAATGCGCCGAAAAAACCTGGAAGGTTTATATGATCTGGGGAATAATTGTTATCTTTGCCATTGTTATTGTTATCTTTATTATTGGTCGGCGTTTACCCGATACTCGACAAAAATTGGTTGAAACAAAAGTTTCCGAAGGCGATATCAGTCTTTATGGTTTAATCGCTCAAGCTGACGAGGCATTTGAGCAAAAAAAATACGTTGACGCCGAGAAGTTATATGTTCAATCATGCCTTGCCGATCCGGACAATTGTAAGATCTATTCGCGGCTTGGGGCAATTTATTTAGAACAAAAAAATTATTATGATGCACGGGACGCCTTTTTGCAGGCGGTTAAAATCGAACCGGATTTAGCTTCAAGACACGTCAATTTAGGATTAGCCTTTATAGGACTCAAAGATTATTTTAAGGCATCGGAATCTTTTAAAAAGGCGCTCGATTTGGATCAGAAGAATAAAAAATATCGCAAGCTTTACGAAAAAGCCCAGAAACTTTACGACAGGGAGAAAAAGACGCAGAAGAATTGAATTAGATCTAAATTCTTGATATAATAACCTAAAGGTGCCAGCGTAGCTCAGGGGTAGAGCAACTGTTTTGTAAACAGTGGGTCGGGGGTTCGAATCCTCTCGCTGGCTCCATTTTTTTATATAAGATTGACAAGCACGCTTTGATCAGATATGTTATCTTGATAAAATTGAAGAAGGTATTAGTACATATCAACCCTCTAATCGAGGGAAGGGGAGGCATGCTTTGCGAGCAACACTCGACGTGCCGACGCTCAAGATGGTTCCGCCGCTGACGCCGGGCTTCGTCCCGCTGGCAATGATGAAAGCCGGATACGACGAGGCGGTGGCGAAGGCCGGTGGAAAGTCGCTGGTCCTGGGATTCCAACGGGGAGATGAGATCCGTCGTGTCGAGACGCGAGTCTTCCCCTGCGGACATATCCTCTCAGGGTGGAACTGGGTGCTCTTCCGCGATCTCGTAAGAAGCGGTCTCGCCTTCTACGGGGCTGACACGGTCTGGGTGGGAGCAGGCGACGAGAACGTTGGCCGAGAGTTGGTGAGGGTTGGCCAGTTCCTCTATCCGGATAATGATCAGGAGGCGAAAGTGGCCTTCAGCGCCGGCTTCTTCCGGCTCGTCTATGGCCGGCCGCTGGAGTTCAAGTCTGCCTTGCCTTACGAGGTGCCGGCGACCAGCGAGCGCTGGTACCCGATCACCGGAGATGCTGACGGCTGCGTGCTCTCCATGGACTATGGTAAGGGCAATGTCCGCGCCGGTGCTTTCGTCGATGGCGAACTGGTGGGGGAGCTCGTCGACGTTACCTGGGAACCGGCCAAGCAGGCCAATCTGGCCTACCTTCTCGAGAAGTCGCTCGAGGCGGCCCAGAAAGCCGAAGCATACCTTCCGGAAGGGCAAAAGTTCGAGCGAATGCGGATCAGTACCGCGGGCATCGTCTCAGGCAACCGCATCCTCATCGGTTCGATCCTCCGCGATGTGCCGAAGGGCCATTTCGACGAGGCCAGTCGACTATTTCTCCGGACCGCCGATGGTCTCGGGATCAACGATGTTGTCGTCGTCAACGACGGCACCGCCGCGTCGGCCTCGCTTGGTTATGTAGACTGTCTCGGGGCCGCTTTCGGATCGGATGAGGCCACCGGCTACTATGGTGGAGCTGGAATCACCAGCCAACTGGTTGAAGGGGCCTTCGTACCGATTGAGTGTGTTGACCTGAGTCGTGCGGGTGGGCTTTTCCTTTACGACTGGGCCCGCGCTCGGGGCCTTGGGGGTGAGGACTTCTCGCAGAAAGGGCCTGCTGGTCATTATGCTAGACTGGCTGGGCTAACCTTGGAGGGAGAGAATCTGCCGGAGAGGCTCGTGCACCTCCAGTCGCTCCACGAAGCGGCAGACGAGAGGGCCTTGCAGATCTGCATGACCTTCGCCTACCGTCTTGCCAGCGCCATCGCATGGTACAAGGTTTTCTACCCAGATATGAAGCATGTGGTCACCATGGGACGGGTGATGAGAGGAAGCTTCGGTCAGACAGCGCTGTCCGAGACGCAACGGGCGCTGGCAGTAGACTATCCGGCAGTTGCCAGCGAAGTGGAGGTCCATCTCGCCGAGGAACCCGAGTTCCAGCAGCTCAAGACGATGGCGAGGATCGTAAGGTCCTGAAGATGGTGGTTCAACGAGCCAAACAGGGGGCGGCGTTTCGAGCGCCGCCCCCAAAAACTCTTTAAAACACCTTGACAAATCAGATGTTTCGTGATAAGATCATCGGACAGTTGTCAATCAGTCAATATTTATAGTAATATATAGATAATGACTGATTGAGAATACCGCCATGAAGGCGCGTGGTGAGCGTAAGGCGTAACAGGAGGCGCTTATGCGCAGTCGGATGACATGATGTAAGCGTGTCGAAGACCATGGTTAATCGTAGTACCGTCGGGCGAAGTCCAAGTCGGACCGACGGAGGCGTACAGTCTTCATCAGGAGGGCGGGATGACGAAGCTGCACCGCCGCACCGTACCCAAGCACGTACGCCCCAGGAGTCGTTCGCCGGATCGGTAGCTGTCTTACCTCACCAACCACGTAGAAGTAGGGGCCGTAGGCCCCGAACACGCGGCACAATGCCGCTAAGGTTCGCTGGCGCATAGTCGCTGGCAACCACAGAGAATCCGGCCCCCGGTGCGCACACCCGGGGGCCGTTCGCTTTCTAAAGGGGTTGACCCCCACACTTTTTATCTCAAGTGAGGGGGTTGAGAAAGTTCTCAGAAGATGATAAAATTAAACTTAGATGCCGGGTTGGCGGAGCAGTCAATCGCACCTGACTGTAAATCAGGCGCCTTTATGGCTACGGGAGTGCAAATCTCTCACCCGGCACCATCTGAGTGCCCGGATAGCTCAGTGGCAGAGCAACTCCATGGTAAGGAGTAGGTCGTCGGTTCAAATCCGATTCCGGGCTCCATTATATTAAAGAGAGGAAATATGGCAAAGACGAAATCGATCCTAATCCAATTAGAATGTACGGTTTGCAAATCAAAAAACTATACGACCAGCAAAAATCCAACAGAAAATAAGGAAAAGTTGGAATTAGCCAAATTTTGCAAAAAATGCCGTAAGCACACGCCTCATAAAGAGGCCAAAATATCCAAGGCGAAGAAATAAAAAGGACAACTGCAACATGGGCCTGTAGGTTAGTGGTAAACCGACGCTCTCCAAAAGCGTAGTCGGGCGTCCGATTCGCTCCAGGCCTGCCAAACGCCCCATTGGGTGGGGCGTTTAAGGCGCGATTGACAGAGGCAATACTATTATATACACTTAAATTAAGATAACGTTCTCCTTTAAGGAGGGAGTTTGTTTATAGGCCATAAATCAACCAAATTACTGGATGTGCTGGTTTCCGAAGGCAAAGTTAAGGCCGATATGATTGATGTAGAAACGATGAAAAATCTCCCGAACTGGCGAGTTGAGGAGATTCTACGTGATGAAAGAATTGTTACTTCGGAAGATTTAGCCAAAGCTTACGCGCAAGTTTGCTCTCTGCCTTTCATCTCTCTTAAGGGCATGAAGATAGCCAAAGAAGCCCTGGCAACGATTCCGGAAAAGTTCGCCCGTGAATATAAAATTATCCCTTACGGCTTGGAAGGAAAAGGTAAAATTCTCAAAGTCGCCGTCTCTGATCCCGGTAAGCTCTCGGCCGATTTAAAGAATAAAATAAACCAAATTAATGCTCAAAAAGGGATTGAGGTCCAACTTTCCATCGTCACTTCTGAGGATTTTAATCAGGCCTTATCTAATTATCTTGCGGTACAAGAAGTAGCTTCCCAACCATCATTATCCTCGCCACCGGCTCCCGTGGCATCAGAGGAACAAAAAAATCCCGCCGAACTTAGGGAAATCGAGCTTAAAGATATTCAGATTCCTTCTGAGGTTATTTCTAAATTCCCTGAAGATATTGCCCGAAAGTATAAGATGGTTGTTTTTGACTCGCCCCATCCTTCGTTTATTAAAGTCGCGGTGGCTGACCCGGAAAATAAGAAAATGCGAGAAATTTTAAATTTCGTTAAAGAAAATAATGATATCGCCATTGAAGAATATATTGCTAAACCGGATGATATTTATGCGGCAATGCGTTTTTACAATGAGGAAAAGCCGCCAGTGATCAAAGAAAAACCCTCGTCTTCGTCACCGCCCGTAACTCCGACTGTCATCGTCCGGCCGAAAGAAGAAAAAGAGGCTGACGAAGTCAAACCCTACGAATTTAAGAGGAAGGAAGAACCGGTACCGGAAGTTAAGGAGGAACAAAAAGAGGGGGAACGATTAGCCCAAACTGTAGCCAGTACCGAAAATGATCTTGACGCGATGCTTGCCGGAGAAAACGTAAAAAACGTTCAGGATCTCGAATCAATCTGCCAGAGCGGCCAAGTACCGAAAATGGTCGCGGCGATAATTACCCTTGCCGCCTCGCAAAAGTCCTCTGATATCCACATCGAGCCAACGGAAAAAAATATTCGTATCCGCTTTAGAATTGATGGGATTTTACGCGATATTATTATTCTCCCCACCGACCTTCAGCCGGCAATTGTCTCCAGAGTAAAAATTCTGTCTAATCTCAAAATTGACGAAAGTCGTATTCCCCAAGACGGCCGTTTTGATGTGATGACGGAGGGCCACGCCATTGATCTTCGCGTCTCGACTTTACCAACTGTCCATGGTGAAAAATTGGCGATGAGATTATTGGATAAATCTGCGCAACTTTACACTCTTGAAGAGCTCGGGCTAGCCGGCAAGAGCTTGAAAGTTGTCACCGATAATATTGACAAGCCCTTTGGTATAATTCTTTCAACCGGACCAACTGGCTCGGGCAAGTCAACAACCCTTTATGCCATTTTGAATCGAATCTCCACCGCTTCGGTTAATATTATTACTTTGGAAGATCCGGTTGAATACGAAATCCCTGGGATTAACCAATGTCAAATCAAGCCCAAAGTCGGTTTTAGCTTTGCTAATGGTCTCCGGAGCGTTCTCCGTCAAGACCCGAATGTGATCATGGTTGGGGAAATTCGCGACGCCGAAACCGCCTCTTTAGCAGTTCACGCGGCTTTAACCGGGCATTTGGTTTTATCAACTTTGCATACCAACGACGCCCCGGGAACCCTGCCGCGCTTAATTAACATGGGGATTGAACCATTCTTAATTACTTCCTCGATCAACTGTATTATCGGCCAAAGATTAGTTAGAAAACTTTGTCCAAAATGCAAAGTGCCGGCCCACATCCCCGCCTTAGTCCAAAAAGAAATCGATCTGGAATTGGCTCAATTTAATTTTCCGAAACCATATAATTTTTTTGAAGGAAATGGTTGTAGCGAATGTTCGCAAGGGTATAAGGGCAGAATCGGTATCTTTGAAGTCATGAGCATGAGAGAAGAAATTGAAAATTTGACCATTGCCCGAAGGCCGGCATCGGAAATCAAAGCCGCCGCTATTAAAAACGGCATGGTCACCATGAAACAGGATGGTTTGATTAAAGCGCTTAAAGGTTTAACTTCAATCAACGAGGTCTTAAGAGTAGTAACAGTCTGAGAATTTTAAGTACATAAAGGAGGAAGGGTTTATGCAAATAACATTAGATCCGCAAATGCAGAAATTATTGGATCTAGCAATCGAACGCAAAGCATCTGATCTTCACTTGACTGTCGGGGTTCCACCAACAATTAGAATTGACGGCCAACTTATTCCGGCGCCTGGAGAGGCGGCGCTCAAAGAAGAAGATGTGACCAAACTCATTCAGTCATTTATGACGCCTGAGCAGATCGAAAGGTTAAAAATCCGCAAAGAACTCGATTTCTCCTTCGGCTATAAAGACACGCGTTTTAGGACTAATTCATATTTCCAAAAAGGTAATTTAGCGGCTTCTTTACGCTTGATACCCAAGCTTATAAAAAGCATCCAGGAGCTCGGCTTGCCCCCGGTTTTAGATAAATTTACTTCTCCTTCTCAGGGCTTCTTCATCATTACCGGACCCACCGGCCACGGTAAATCAACCACCTTGGCGGCGATGATTAGTCAAATTAACCAAACTCGCTCCGAACACATCGTGACAATCGAAGATCCGATTGAGTATGTTTTTGAACATGATAAATCAATTATTTCGCAACGGGAAGTCGGCTCTGACACAAATTCCTTTGCTTATGCTCTTCGCTCGGCGTTGCGTGAGGACCCTAATATTGTTCTAATCGGCGAAATGCGCGATTTGGAAACAATTGAGGCCGCTCTGACCATGGCCGAAACTGGACATTTGGTTTTTACCACTTTGCATACCAATTCGGCTTCTCAAACCGCTGACCGTATTATTGATGTTTTTCCACCCCATCAACAGCAACAGGTGAGAATGCAGCTGGCCTCGGTTTTACTCGGGGTTGTCTCGCAACGATTAATTCCCCGCACTTCTGGTGGACGTGTCGTGGCCTGTGAAATTATGGTTGCAAGCTCGGCGGTCCGCGCTACTATCCGTGAAGGCAAAACCCATCAACTGCCGAATATTATCCAAACCTCAGCGGCAGAGGGTATGATCACCTTAGACAAAGTTTTGGCTGAATTGGTTTCTAAAGGCGAAATATCGATTGACAATGCCTTAACCTGGGCCCTTGACCCGAAGGCCTTTAAAATGATGGTCTATTAAATATAAATATGCTATATTAGTAATAGATGAAAAGGAGTGGGCTTTGAAAAAAATTGTTCTATTTGGTCGCGTCTCCAGTAAGGAAAAAGTCTTTTTTGCCCGGCAAGTGGCGGTGATGATTTCTTCTGGCGTGGCAATCGACAACGCCATCAACCTGATAAAGATGCAGACAAAAAACCCGGTTTTTATCGGTGTTTTGGAGCAAATCCACCAAGATGTAGAAGCGGGGGAGTCACTTTCAGCCGCTTTGAGCAAACATCCTAAAGTATTTGACCCAGTGTTTGTCGCCATTGTCGGCTCGGGCGAGGCATCGGGCAAACTTGATAAGGTTTTGACGCATTTGGCTG
>Ga0315288_10002462_pt1 | contig 23966 bp, 19 predicted proteins | sample YL17G11_20_MG_FD_203454 | JGI IMG/M metagenome (GOLD analysis project Ga0315288, IMG submission 203454) | Sediment microbial communities from Yellowstone Lake, YNP, Wyoming, USA - YL17G11_20 | ecosystem: Environmental > Aquatic > Freshwater > Lake > Sediment | place: USA: Wyoming | collected... | reverse complement strand
TGGGCTTGCCCTTTGTGTAATGCTGGCGATGGCCGTGGGCCGCATTAAGGAGGAGCACCAAGAACTGATGCGATCGTTGGTGAAGAGTCCTATCCCGCTCGACAAAGCGGCTTGAGATAGAGCAGCGGGCGAAAATTGTGTATTCCGAAAACAACGATGGAGAGGTGTCCACTTCGGAATGTGAAAAAGGGAGGCAACTGTCGTCCGCTGTATTTGTGAACCCCGTAGATGCCTCTTCGGGCCGAACTTTTACGTTCCGTCCCGCTTCCTACCGCCTCCCTTTTTCCAAAAAAGAGGGACATCGCAAATAGCTCTTTTTTAATCAAACTTTCCTTATTCTGTGATTTCAGCTATAATTTATTCACCAATAAGTCCTCAAAAGGAGCTGAACATGGACATCAAGATTAGGCCGTACCAAAAGGGAGATGAGAAATATCTAAGCGTAATTCTTAAGAAAATCTATAACAAAGAAGTGAATGACGAATATTGGTGGTGGAAATATTTGAAAAACCCTTTAGGTTATCATTTCGCTTATTGCTCTATAATAGACGAGCATATCGTCGGGTTCGCTGGAAGTGTTCCGTATCGCATCCAGTATAATGGTCAGGAAATCCTTGGAGCACAGTTGACCGATCTGATGGTAGATCCCACAATCAAAGGTAAAAATATTTTTTCCCCGATTAAGAAAGCCAGCACCGCTGATATTATGAACAAAATGGATATCATGTACGGATTTACCAATGAAAATTCCTATAAGATTTACAACAGAACTTACGATATCGCTTATACCGTTCCAAGGATGGACAGAGTTCTCAATATAAAGCCTTTGATTCGGGGACGGGTTTCTTTAGGAATCGCAGCCAGTTTGTTGGGGACCATAGGAAATTTTGGGCTTCAAACATTTCAAAGCACAAAATCTTTTTTCGCCACTAAAAAACTGGATATCGAAGAGATCAAGGAATTTGATCACAGGTTCGATGAGTTCTGGAAAAGGATTTCTCCGAATTTTGATATCATGCATATCAGAGACCGTCGATATCTCAACTGGAGGTATTATCAAAATCCAATGTTCCAATACACAACTTACGTGGTTCATGAAGAGAACAATATTTTAGGATTTATCGTCCTTAGGGATGAACTTAGTAAAATAAAGAGGGGTTTTATTCTTGAGTTTCTCGCTTTTCCAGATAGAAAAGATGTGCAGAATTTCCTTCTGCTGAAGGCTGTGGATCATTTTTCCAAGCTCGGAGTGGATGTGATCAAATGTTGGATGTTTCCCCATGCACCTTATTACAAGATATTCCGTCAGCATCTATTCTTCCCCCGTTCTGGAAATCTTATCGTTTTGACAACTTCGTTTAATGAAGAAAAGGTTTCTAAAACGTATTTGAAGACCCCCCTTAACTGGTATATTTCCTGTGGGGATGATGAATCCTTCTAGTCCAATTTCAGCACTTATTCCTGATAGAAAGACAGGTCTCATCAAGAATAAGGATTGATAATTTAAGGGACAGATGGAACAACAAAGAAGGGAAGAGGATTACCAGGACTTCATCGTGTTGATATCCGATTCATGTAGCTGCAAACCGTTTCTGGTTAATTCTTGAAGCTCTTCATTCCATTCTCCAGAATCAAACCCCTTTTCTATAAGATCCATTGCTTCTACCCTATCCATTTTTCCTGCTCGCACCATGTTGGCGAGACCATCGATGTCATGATTGAAACCAACTGCCTTCTTGTGGCAGTAATTGACCAGGCTATGTAGATGGCAATCAAATCGCCATGAGGACAGTTTCTCTGGCGGTTTTTGCCACCCCAATTCTTCTATAATAGCCTTCTTGATCTGATTCCGATCCCACTCAATGTAGTCAAAGAGATGTATTTCCTCCGTTCCCTGACTTCTAAGTTTTGGATAATGGATGTCAAAAGAAAAGTTTCCAGAAGGAAGCGCTTCATTCCGCTGTATGACGAGGAGATATAAGAACCGGAAAAAGGAGAAGCAGCGGGAGGAACATGCATATCGAAGTGGTTTCTGGAAACCCATAATCTTGTTGCGAACGGGAATGAATGTAATTTTTTCAATAAGAGAGTCTCCCCAGATCACAAAGGGTATTCTATACTTCTCAGCTGTTGAATAGAGAAAGGCCAACCCACCATTGTAGCAGGGACGGCACATAAATTGGCAGGCCGCACCTGGCCCAAAAGGAATGGTCGTATGGAGGGCATGAGCAGTGATTCTAACATTCAGATTGCCTTTGGATCGGCACTCAAGCAATTGAGTACCTAAGCGCCGACAGGCCTCCTTTACATTATTGAGAGCCTGAATATGACGAAAACCATTGTCGTAATGGAGGACTAAGGTTCGAAGACCGAGCACCTTTACAATATAGTATAGAACATAGGAACTATCTCTTCCTCCGCTCAAGGTCACAATGCAGTCGTATTTCTCTCCCTTTCTGGGAGTGATAAGACGCTGAAGTTCCTCTTCACCTTTAACCTGAAGTTTCTGATACGACTTGCATAACTGACAAACCCCATTTTCGTCAAAAACAATGCCCGGATAAGATTCCGGGAGGACACATCGACTACAACGACGCTCAACCATATTTTCCCTTCCTTTTCCCGTCATAAGAGTTTGTGCAACGAAGTCCTATTTCTCCCCGCCATTCTTCTCGAGAACTATTATCTGATGAAAACTGTAGCGATTCAAGTATGGCAAATATTTTGCAACAAGCGCATCGAGGTCGATTATGATTTTGGAAATGATTCCAGCACGTTGGCGGATAAAATATTCGTCTATAAAACCAAAAAAATAAAAAGGAGCATCCACTATATATATATGTTTTCCGAAAATCATTCCTAAACTATTAATTTCAACTTTTGTCAAAGGATGCTCGCAATTTGTTCCAAATTTAGGAATGGGAATAATGCTGCGGATATGGTTGATATAATTACGAGCAAAGCGGAGGAGGAAGTTCTTTTCTGTGCCTTCCCAAAAAATTCCGGTACCTTCAGGCTTAAGAACACGTCGTAGCTGGAATCCTGAACTCGGTATATCTACGTGATGGAGTACCCGAGTTCCCAGTACATAGTCAAAATACCCATCCTTGAAAGGTAGGCTTTCCAATGCAGCTACTACGAAACATATTCTTTCTTCAACTCCATTAGCGCATGCTAATTTTTTTGCAATCTTAATAGCATTGAAGGAAATATCTACTGCTGTCACCTTTACACCCATTCTGGCCAGTAATACCGTAAGCACGCCATACCCGCAACCAAGATCCAACGCCCGAATCTCAGGTTGTTGACCTTCAAGTGAGTTAATATGACCCTTAACAAGACGCCAATAAATGAGCATATTATGAGGCACAATAGTCTCATCTATTAGTTGAGTTTGTTTCTCCCAACCTTCCTTATAGAACAGATTGTAAAATCTTTTTTCTTCTATCTGACGTTTGTAGTATTCCATGGAAGATTCTACCCAGCGAAAAAATAGTTAGAAATTCTTAAGTCAACTTTACCCTGGAAATTGAACCATTTTCTGAAATTCATTCTTCTTTAACAAGCCGGCACGCGCAAAAAGTTGAACCGATATTCTCAGCCTAGTACTTAGTTGCATAAATCAGCAGAATGTTTCCTAAACCTTTTAGGAAAGACCTCTCTCTTTCTCCATTCAAAGGGAGCGGCATTCTCATTATGAACCTAAATACTAGATCTACTGTAGAGGGAGGTACCCCCCTCTACAATGCTCAAAGGCCATCAAATAGTCCACTTTATTTCCATTCTTCCCAGGCCTTCTTTCTTTTCCCTTCTAACGATCGCGATAAGGGCTACGGAAAGTCCCAGTACGGCCCATCCCGGTTCTTGGTCGAGAACAGGCACTCCAGAAAATTCAACGGCATATCCTGTAAAGGCAGTGAGAAGACCTAAACTGAGAGCTCTCATCTCTATGTCAGCCGCTTTGAGATAAGCAGTCATGAGGCCGAGGAATACACACAAAAAAAATCCGCAAAAAACCAGCAACCCAATGGTGCCATTTTCAGCCCAGATTTGGAGGTAGGAGTTGTGCAACCATCCCATAAAATACCGTGAAAGTTTTGGGGTTTCACTTAAATAGTTGAAATATTCGGTCATATAGTTCCCCGTTCCTACTCCCAACAATGGATGGTCACGTACCATTTCCAGGGCTTGCCGGTTCGTATCCAGTCGCCAATCGTAAGATTTATCTTTTGTAAACTGAAGTCTTGCAAACGTAGGAAGATTAGGAAATAGCGATAGCGCCAGAAAGATAGCAATGACCGTTGCAATAGAGAGCACCCAAAGGGTGTATTTGAACCTGTGTCTCAGGAAAATGAGGAAGATCAAGAGCGCAGCCCCCAAGGAAACCCAACCCGTCCTGGCCCCTGTGGCGATGACGTTAATTACATAGAAAATGACAAGAAGACCCACGATAAATTTCATCTTCTTCGAGCGGCTATAGAAAACCCATGGCACGGCCAAACCGAAAAAAATGACCATTGCATGAGCATGGAACCCGGGATCGCTGTACGTTCCCTGAGCCCGACCTTTCTCCCCATAGGTCGTTTTGACTAACCCCTTCGTCTTCGTTCCAGAAATAATACCATACTTACCAGGTGTTTCTTTAAAAAAAGCCTTACCCGTGGCCGCCTCATACATGCCAACACCTGTAGTGAGAAGACTACCGAGAATAAAAGCTACGATGGCAATCTTCAAGATCCTACGATCCGTAACAACGGCAACGATTACAAAAAAGAGCGACACCATCTTAAGACGTGACAAAATCTCACTCACCGTCTCATCCTGGAAATATCTCGTATTGATCAGTGATATAAAAGTCAGAGCAAGAAAAAAGAGGATGAAAATGTTTGCCTTTTCTTTGATCAATCTGACGATGGCTTCCATATCCTTATTCTTTAAGATATTAACCACCCAAAGCAGCATGGTCATCGTAATAAATATCTTGGCGGGAGTAAGGCTTTTGCTGCCCAGAAGTTGCGTCCCCACTCGGAAAAGGGGAATCGTCAGAAATGCCGCGAATAGGCTTAATTCCTGTAATATAGTAAGTTTTGATTTGGCCCTATCTTTGTAAAAAAACATTTTTCACCCTGGCAACCGAGCTACCTCTTCCCACCTTCTCGATACGCCTTTCACTGATCACATGAGATATTTCTTACATCAGTTTCTCTTTCAAGAAGATCCCCTTGGTTCTTCAAACCAAACAAGAAGCATGTCCCCATTATGATTTTAACATACTGGCTTACCCTAACATCCTTCCCTCAAATCCGTAAAGCCAATAGGATCAGAGGATTGAGATTATTCTTTACCTCTCTTTGGACCAAAGGCGTATAAGGCTGCATCACCCATGGTGGTCCCGACATAGATGGTGCCATCTCGATCAATAACCGGAGGGGAATAAACACTCCCTTTTAAGGGGTACGACCACAGTTTTTGGCCTTGATGATTCAAAGCGTAAAGGTGAAAGTCCCCTGTTTTTCCCTTTATCAAAGGGTCACCATCCGTTCCAAAGAAAATATTTCCGCGACTGTCAATCGCCGGAGGGGCAAGAACACCATATTCGACCTCGAATTTCCATTTGAGTTTAGGACCGTTTCTCGAATCCTCGATCGCATACATATGCCCTTTAACAGACATATTTGGGTTAAAAAGGAATCCCCAATTGTGGGCACCTACATAGATCGTCCCATCGGGCCCAATGCCTGGGGTTGAAGTGATACGGTTTTCGGCTACTTCGTAACTCCATTTTAGACTTCCATCCGGATTCAATGCGAACAATCTTGCTTTGTTCTTCCCCCCGAAAGAACCCACATAAATCGTTCCATCACGACCGATAGAGGGTGAAGACTGAAGGGCATCAATTTTCTCCCCATCATTTTTGGGAAATCTCCATTTTTTTATTCCGGCTGGATTTAAAGCATACAGGTATCCATTATACGAATTTCCATCGTAGCAAGTAAAATAGATGGTCCCGTCATCACCGATGGCGGGAGATCCCCACATGACCCTTTTATGAGAGGGAGAATCAAGGGAAGGGTCGTAAACCCATTTTCTTGAACCCGTTTGAACATTAATCGCATAAAGTTTGCCCCACAAAGGCTTCTTAACGGGTTTGATCCCCAATTCCTTTATTCTTGGAATCCTTCTGCTCATTTCTCTGACTACAGTTGGATTATAGACATTGCCCCAGTGGCTACAGACATAAAGAGTACCATCTTTTCCTATAACAGGGGAGGGAATGACCTGTTCATTATCGTCGTAAGGGGCTTCCGGTTTGAACGGATCATCACAGGCGAAATCCCATACTAATTCGCCTCTTGATGTCACGGCATAGACGTGGCCATCGTCTTTTCCGTAAATAATTTTCCCATCAGAGGTTAGTAAAGGAGAAGATTCGATAGCACTTGCAAGGAGACTACCGCGGTCACTGTCATGAAGCCAATCAAGACTACCCTTTGGCGAAAGAGCACAAAGCGTTCCGGAATGGCCTTTCGCTTTATCTTTTAAAAAAAGGTCGTTTTTCCACGTACCCGTATAGACCCTTCCATTACTTCCGATAACCGTAGGAGAAGAAATGCCATGCCCACCCGGGCTGTTAAATTTCCATTTGGGTTTGGTGGGAGGCTCCGTGAGTCCTTCATAGGGGCTTCTGCAGGTATGCTGAGGGTCATGACAATACATGGGCCATGGCCCTTGATCCAAATAAATGGCACCCTGGTTAGATGTTTTTTCTGCTTGTTTAACGGGTAAGACCGGCTGTTCTGCTGGCGACTTGGCCTCCTTCAACTGTGTCTCTGCTTTCTTTAAAAGCCGTATGAACTCCTGCCGATCCCCCCTCTCTCTTGCCTCCCTGATATGGCGCAACGTCTCCTCCACTTCGTTTACATCATAGCCTTGAGCCTTTTTATTCTGATACTCAAGAGCCAACTCACGAATTTTTTCCGCCAGTGGGTCAGCAGACCGGACCTGTGCTTGACTACTCATATTCATCACAAAAACTCCCCAAAGCAAAACGATTAAGCACACTTTCTTGCCTAGAGATCTTAGGATAGGTATAAGGGACATAATGTTTTCAATCTCCTTTTCGCTCTGACATACCAGGCAAATGTTCCCTGCGTACAAGCCTTGATGCTGAGGGATGCCGTCCGTTCATCGGTAATGGATATATAATCGAGGCTCTCCCGTTTCATCAAATAGGGGTCATCCCCCACACGATAACAGCCCTGACCCATTCCCGTTGCTCCCCGATATCCGGCGTGCTTTACCTCTTCTAATACCATTGAGCTCACTTCTCCGAAAGGGTAACAAAAAAAGTCGGTCGGCCTTCCCAAACCTCGCTCGAGGACATCCTTTGACTCTCTCAATTCCCGTTGAACCATAGAAAGAGTAAGAGAAGGCAGCTTCTGGTGAGAGCACCCGTGACTCTGAACATCAATTCCCTTCCCTGTCAGTTCCCTAAGCTCATCCCAACCTAACATGGGAAACGGTTTAAGTCCGTAATCGGTGTACCACGAGGAGGTTTGCCCTATGTAATCAGTCGGGACAAAGAGGGTTGCGGAAAACCCAAACCTATTTAAAATCGGCCAGGCTGCCTCATAGAAATTCTTCAGCCCATCGTCGAAAGTCAGAACGAGAATTTTCTCAAAAACCTCCCTCCCAGAAGAAACAAACAACATGAGCTGATTGAGGGAGATAACCTGAAATCCTTCTCTCTTAAGATAGTTCATCTGCTTCACAAAGATCTCAGGAGGAATACTGATGTCTGAATGACTATTGTCAATCGAATGATAGACAAGGATAGGGATGCCTTTAGGTCTATATAAATGCCCTAGACCGACACAGCCACAAAGCGCCATATCTTTTATCAGTTTCCGCATTCCCCTATACCTCTATTTTCCCAATGTCAATAAGGCTATCGCCAGTCGCGTATACATCCCAGTTCGATACATTGTTTTGGAAATCTTTTGGAGAGGAGGCTCCTTCTCCAGCCTATCATCTTTGGCCCATTCCACACCTTGAAAAAGTCTTGTTTCAGTACATTTCCCGTCACCATAGTCTCGAGCTTACAGCATGTGGTGAGGTTCCCCTCCACGTCTATAAATGCCATAAGGAATGGTAGTTTACAATCCTGGACATAATAGCGATCCGGGATGAAATGAATCCTTTTTTCCCGGCATCGACGTTCCAAGTCTTTGCAGACGTATTGATATTGCCTCTTTTGGTCCTCTGTGAAGGCTAAGTCACTCATTCCTAAAAAGGTATATGGAAATATCGGAAGGAGACGGAGACAAGTTGCCCCCACTTCCTCGGCCAGCTCCGGCATATGGTAAACACTATCCCAGTTCTCTTTGCAAAGGGTCGTGATAATGGAGATGGGGATATCACATATTTTTCGAAATGCCTTGAGATTGTCTTTTACACGTTGGAGAGGAGCCCCGCGAATGGATTGATATCCTGTCTCATCCGAACCATCGATGCTCACACGCAGATCATCCAGTTCGGAATGGGCAAGCGCTTCTGCTAACCTCCCCTGAAGCAACTGTCCATTGGTGGTAAATGTAATATAAGGGACACCATGTTCGGCTGCATAGGCAATCATCTCCGGCAGTTCCGGTATCAACAAGGGTTCACCTCGACCAAAGAGATGGATTTGAAAAAGATGCTGAATCCAACCCCGCAGAATTCGATCGAATGTATCAAGAGACATAATATTTGGTTTAATCCCTGCCTCCTCGAATTCTCTTTCGCGAGGGCACATCTTACAATGAAGGTTGCAGAGGTTCGTTACTTCAATCTGCAATACAAAAGGGTAGTTATAACAATATGGAGAAGCCCAACGACCCAAAAGAACAATCTCCATCCATTTGGCGGCGGCTTTTGGATTGCGTTCGGCTATCCAAGGAAATTGACGCGTGATTTTTCCTGCGGAGACGAGGCGTCTTGCTAAAACCTTTCGCTTTGAATTCATGTTCCTACTCACCCACTGTGCTTTAAAAGCTTTCTTCCCTCATTGTGTAGGGTTTCTCCATCAGACTCGCTCCAGGTCTTTTTAACTATCTCTTGCCCCCGTAAGACTCTTGAAAAAATAAGAAGTCATCAACTTCACTTTGACTGCCATAAGGACTTTCCTTTCATCTTCTTCAAGGCCAGATAGAATGACAAGGCCAAAAAAGGTCACAAAAATAAGAGTAGCCCCCAGCAGAGAAAAAATAACAGAACCGCTGTTCAGCAGGTAGCACTCGAAGACATAGGTGAAACCTGCTGTGACAACACCTAAAAATAGTATCTTAAAATAGTATGGGTCATAAGGATGTATCCGCAAATGGAAATAGACCCCAACAACACTTGCCACGTTAGCAAGGATCACAGCGAATAAGTTGCCATAAGCTGCTCCAATCATCCCGTATGGAGGAACCAATAAAATGGTAAAGAGAATGGCTAAAATGACATACAACATGGCATTGAACACCATCCATCTTTGATGGCCGGTCATCATCAGGAGATAAGAATTAGGACCACAGGAAGCGGTAAACAGCTGCCCAGAAGCCAAAATAATCAAGCAGGTATGTCCCTCCTTAAAACCTATGCCAAAAAGAGACAAGAGCTCTTTCGAAAAAAAGAGCATGATTAAGAAAAGCGGCAAGGTAAACAGGAGCATCCAGTGTGTGGTCGTTTTATAAGCATGCCCGAGCTGAGCATATTGACGACCGCTGTAAAGGTGTGAGATCACAGGTGCGAAGATGGCGTTGAGAGAAATCAGAAGAAGCCCGAGCAACAGCGCTGTCCTTTTGGAAGCAAAATAGACTCCAACTTCTTGAGAAGATCGAAACATCCCCAGACTGATCAAATCGCTCCAGTTAGAAATGAAGAGAAGGATATTGACGAGAAAAGCTAAGCTGACGAAAGGGAAATATTTTGCGAGATCAGGTGAAGTACTTCTCTCCCTATTGAATTGGGAAAGAAATGACATCAACAAAAAAGTGGCAAGCGCTGCGGTGCACCCTACTGAGATGACGTACGTCATGCTCAACCCCCGCAATCTGTAACCCATGGAAAGAACAACCCAAGACAGAATGAAGCTGACCATAGGCAAGAATATCTTGCGTACTAAAACATAAGGAACGAGAATCTTAAACCCCCTTATGGAAGCCACGGAACCTGTCATCAAAGAGAAGAGAGGGATGCCCAGGCTCAGGTAACGTAAAACCGTAGCAAGTTCCGGTTCATGAAAGATTTTTTCTGCCATGATATCTGAAAGAGAAAAACAAAGGGTACCGAAGAGAATCCCTAATCCCACCGAGACCAGAAGGCTAAAACGTATTACTCCCTTTGCTTTGGGTATTTGTTTGTTCTGAACATAGAGGCCGAGAAAGCGCATCAGCCCATCTTCGATGCCGCAATAGGAAAATAAGGTGGCCAAATTGAAAATCGTGAGGGCGAGAAAAAAGACTCCAAAATCGCGTTTGCCGAGAAACCGGGCGATGACAATCCCATAGATGAAGATAATGATGATATGTCCAATCTCGCCTAAAAATGAAAGGGTTGACCCTTTCGCTAAGGTGAGAACACCTTCTGATGGACCCAAGCCACCTTCCCCTGGGTGGGTGATGGCCATCGCTTTTCCTGGTCTATTGGAATCATTTTGGATCATTATTCCCGGAGAAATATTCTAATGAGCTAATTCATGGTAAACGTCTAACAATCTGTCAGTCATGCCTCTTAAACTGAATGTAGTGACGACCTTCTGGTAAGCCCTCTCGCCAAGTTCCCTTGCTTTTTCTTCATCAGTAAGCAGGTGAGTGATCGCATTGGCCAGAGAGACATCATCTCCCGAAGGACATAGCCATCCATTGATTCTGTCATCTATAATTTCTGGCACTCCGCCTACCCTTGTGGCAATCACCGGCTTTTTGAGAGCCATGGCTTCAATAAGAGCGAGTGGAAAGGTTTCTGAATTGGAGCAGAGCACAAAGAGGTCGACCATAGAAACAACCCGGTATACATCCTCTCGAAAGCCTGTGAAGATCACCTGGTCCCTAAGCCCCAGATGGGTCGCCATCTCCTGCAACTCTGATCGAAGAGGTCCATCCCCTACGATGATAAACCTGGCCTTGAATCCCGACTCAATGACCTGTTTGGCAGCTTTCAGGAAGAGGACAAAGTTTTTCACCGGAACCAATCGCCCTACCATCGCGATCAGTTTGACATCTTGTGGAAGACCCAGTTCTTGTCGGCAGGCAAGGATTTCCTCGTTTAAAAAATGCAGCGGGTAAAGATTGATCGCATTGGGAATATGGACAATCTTATCCTCCTTCACCCCATGTTGGATCAGTTGGTGTTTGAGGTCTATCGAGGGTGTTACAATCCGGTCGGAAAAGACGGTCATCATCATGTCCAACTTGAAAAAGAGTTCCTTCATCACGCGCTGAGAAGATTGTCCCAAAGCCTCTTTATCCGAATGGTGAAGGGTCGTCACCACACCTTTCACCTTCGTCACTTTCCCTGCCAAGCGGCCGTAAAGATTCCCACTGACAAGGTGGGTGTGTACGATGTCTATCTGCTTCGTTTTAATGAGTTGTATGAGGCCCAATAGCGGGAATACATCGCCACGGTATCTCTTTGGGATGACATAGACGTCCACGCCCATTTTACGAGCAGCCACCGAGAGAGGACCTTCCGAAAAAACAGCCAGAGACATCTTCACCGCCCGGTCCTTGAAACCTTCCAGCAGGGTCAGGATATGTTTTTCTCCCCCACCCATCAAAGCCCCTTTCGTTATCTGGAGGATTTCCATACCCCATCTCTCTGCTCGGACTTTACTCAAGGAGGTGTCCCCATCCGTGAACAAAACTCAAGCCCTCTCCCCTATTACTTTACTCCTCCTTTTACTTCATGTATGGTCCCGAGTAATGGAATATTCAATTTCTTTTTGATCTGATCACCTGTCCAGAAGGATTCGTTCATTAACTCAAGCAAAAAGGCAATGCCAAAGGCCAGAATGATGCTTGCCGGAATTCCAATCAACAGATTCAGCTCCCAATCAGGATAATCATATTCAACATTTTCTGAAAGCTTCGGTGTATCGACAACTCTCAGGTCTATCCCGGTCAGTTTGGACACTCTTTGAACGTCTAGTTCATTATGTTTGGTGCCCAATTTGGTGTAGTGTTCTTCTTTGAGCTTCATCTCCCGCTCTAATCGAACTAATTCAAGCTCTTTCTCGACCAATTTTCTAAGGGTAGCTGCTATCCGCCCCTTGTCCGATTCCAATTGTTCCTTTTGAGCGGTGAGACCGCTGATATCAACCGTAAGGGAAACTTGCTCCTTAAGGAGATTTTGGTAGGAATCCAAGGAAGTAAGGCGTTTCTTTTGCTCTTCTAACTGTTTCCGGATCTCATCGATCTTTGCCCTTTTGGAAGATAAATCCGAATTGACCAAGACCAACTTCCTTTCCATCTCATCCAGTTCGCTCAGGGCAATCTCCTTTTGCATCTCAATTTTGCTTATATCCCATTTTTGCTTATACTGATTGAGTTCCTCCTCTGCAAAAGCCAGTTCCTTTCTGGCTTTTCCCAGTTCCTCCTTAGAAAAATTATACCCATAAGCGGCCACGTTCTGTTCCAGAGAGATGCTCCTTTGGACAACGAAATTTGTTAGTTCGTTAGCCATCGCCTCAGCTTCTTTAGGAGATTCCCCCCAAATCGTTAAGTTAATAATATCCGAGTCAGCGACAACATTAATTTCTATCGTATCTTCCAAAAACTTTTTCAAAGCCCGGGCCTCCCAAGCTTTCTCTTTCTTCTCAGGATATTTTCCCGTGGTCAGCTTTTCATAAAGGTCAGAAGGATAATTTTTAATCTCCTTCAGCCAGTCTTTCAATTTTTCATAATAGGACCAAACATATTCCCTGAAATTGTCAGGCTCCTCAAACTGTTTCTTCAGCCTCTTATCCAACTCAAACTTCTCCACGATGGCTCTCGCTGCTGCGTGACTGTTCGCTATTTCAATAAAGTTATTGGCCGGTATTACATTCGAACTCCTGGGGACTTGCCTGTAGAGATCCGGGAAAAGAGTGACTTCCTGGCTGACATTGGAGCGTACCACGATCTTCGAAATGGCCTTATACTGATAGGTACAGAGGTAGGTGCCCAATGCCGTTCCGAATATGCCTAAAATCGCCAGAATGATAATCAGCCATTTTCTCTTGAAGAGGATATAGAAGAAATACTGCTTATAAAATTCCTTAGAATCAGAGCCGGCGATAGATGAATTCTGGGATAAAGTATTTGCGCCCATTGAGAGCACCTCCTAATATATTTGCTTCTACAGATTCCAGGCTCTCCTTAGCCGTTCTGACAGCTACCAGCCTGGTCTTTTCAGCCTGAATAACAAGAATGACTCCATCGGCAAGTTTGGTTTCCATCAACGTATCTGGATAACCGTTGACGGGTGCTGCATCATAGAGAACCCAATCAAAATCCCTTTCAATGAAATGTTTAGCCTCTTGTGAAATGGCATGGAAGGCCGCGATGGGGGTATCATCGATTGTCTGGCCAGCAGTCATCACCTTAATATTTGAGGAGGGAAGCTGCTTGATGCTCGCACCAAGGTCTATCTTACCATTAATCAGCTCCACAAACCCGTTCTCTCGTTCAAGCCCAAATCGTGTATGCAAGCTTGGTCTTCGGATATTTGCGTCCACCAAAAGCACTCGTGCACTACCCCCCACAGCGAAGGCAAACGCCAGATGGATCGCCAAGGTAGAAGTCCCTTCCCCGTGATTCGCGCTGGTAACCAAAATTGACTTCAGGGGACCACGATTTCTCCTTTGCAGAATGTTCACCTTAATCCGTAAAACCTCTTCCAGCAGAATTTGATTGATCTTCATAATATGGTCATCAACTCCTTTCAATGCGATTGACTTCAAACTCACTGATCGACGTAAAAAAGGTCCCTCATTCATAACTTCTATTTGATCCATCGATCGCCTGCTTGGCGATCGCCCGAACAAACAATCCAGGTCTCACGTCTATCGGAGGTTGACGCTAGAATCTCCTAAGATGTAGCTAAATCCAGCATTCATGCTTATCGGAATCAACTTTCTAATATATTGATCCACATATTCATTAACCTGGGCGATCTGGGTCTGAGGCACATAGACCACATCAAGAGGTCTTAGATAAACATCATTTATAATCCGTTTGGAGTCTGAATCCACTCCCAGGTTGATATTAAAGATCTGAGCCGTACCATCTTTCTTTTTTCTGAAGATGATGACACTTCCCAGGTTCCCTGTATTCAGTTTTCCCCCTGCCTTGAAAATGGCTTGAAGGGCTGTTATGTTCAGTTCATAATCCAAAACACCTCCGTTTTTGACTTCACCTCCCACATAAATCTTTTGACCGGCAAATTCCTTCAACACGACCGTGAGCTCTGGATTTTCTATCCGCCCCGTATAGCGTTTAGTCAGCAATTCGTCCAGCTCACGAGTGGTGAGCCCTGCCGTCTTAACATCATCGATAGGGGCGATGGATATGTACCCATCCGGCCTTATTTTTACGGTCGTATTGAGATGCGGGAAATAGAAAAAAGTGACGGTAATGACATCCCCTGGCTGGAGGACGTATTCTGTTTCCTCTGCTGGCAACAAAATCGGAACGAGTGGCGGCTTGACTTCTTCGATCTTTGAATCTTTCAAGGTTGTACAGCCGGCAAGGGTAAGTAAAAGAGCTAACATAAGGATCAAAATCTGCTTGGCATCCATCTGGTACATATCTCTCCCTCCAAATACTTTCTCGGTCATCCTTCCCCCTTCATGGGGGCAAACAAAATGTTCCGCTCTAACTTCCTACATACCTAATCCTTAAAAACCGGCAGATGCTCCGAACATGCTTAAGGGTCATTCGATTCAACCCCGAAGCGCTCTGTCTCTGATAGATGTGAGTAATCTGGCTCTCGGGGATGTAAAGGACGTCCCAGCCCTTCTTCCTGGCTCGCCAACAGAACTCAACATCCTCATAGAGATAAAAAAAGCCATCATCCAGTTTACCGATATCTTTAAGAGTCTCCTGCCGAATAATGTGACAGGCTCCGAGCATCCAGTCCGCTGAGCGCATTTCATTGTGATCCCAATCGGCCATGAGGTGCTTTTTCACAAAGCGAGAGTTGGGGAAAAATTTCCCCAAGAACGTACCTCTGAACAGAATTGTTAGAGGCGTCTGAAAGGTCCTGCAAGATAGTTGAATGCTCCCGTCAGGATTCAATAGCTTAGGCCCTCCAACCCCAACCTTTGGATATCGATCCATCACCTCGACGAGAATCTTAAAGGAATCTGGCCAGACAATGGTGTCTACATCAAGAAGAATCACATACCTGGAGTTCGCCCCACTCAAACATCTATTTCGGGCCTTAGCAACGCCCTCATTTACTTCGTTTCTGATATAAGTAAAATCAGGGAATTTCTCCCTCATGAGTTCAGAAGTCCCATCCCGAGAGCCATTGTCCACCACGACGACGTCATAGGACAGGTCCTTGACAGTTTCTACGATCGAAGTCAAACAATTTTTTAGAAGCTCAACCGCATTCCAAGTAGCGATACCGATGGTTAGGTCTTTCATACCATGACTGCCCTATAGATATCAAGAAGTCTCTCTCGCACTTTCTCCCAGTTATAATGTTCCTTAACCGCCCTCCACCCATTAAGACCCATCTCATGCCTCATGGACGGATCTTCAGCTAATTTTCTTATGGCGTGAGCCACCTCCTCCGGGTTCCTTTCGTCCACAACGATCCCACAATGATGGTGTTCAACAATTTCTTTTAGCCCCCCCATATCGGAAACGATGACGGGAACTCCCATGGCTAGAGAATCGAAGAACTTCGTGGGGGTGATGTTCTTGAACCATGCGGACCGGTGGTAGATCATAATCGAGACGTCGATCTGACGGTACAATTTGGGCATGTCGTCCCAGTGAAAAGCTCCGAACACCTTTACCTTGTCTCCCATTCCTTGAATCAAACGGTTGAATGTATCCTTATAAGACTGGAAGACCCGACCGGCAAAAAGAAGTTCAACGTTTTCCACAGATGGTGCGATCAGCTTGAATCCTTCCAGAATCTCTTCAATGCCGTTGTCTTGGTAGATGGAACCAATTCGTCCTATCCGAATCTTTTCTTTAGGAAATGGAGACCCTTCAAAGTTTTTCAAGATCATTTCTTTCGGCGGATAACTACCGATTAAAGTTACCCGCCCATGCCCAAACCCTTGATATTTTCTTACCTGATATTCATTATGAACAAAAATGGCATCCGTCCGTTGGGCCATGAATTTCTCAAGAAATTTGACCATGCCCTGGAGTTTGCGCGGGTAGAGGCTATAATAATCCGGTTCACAACTGTCAAAGATCAAAGGGACTTTTCTCAATTTTTTTAAAAAAATAGCCAAAGGAAGTAACTGAAGGTTATGACAATGGACCACATCAAAAGATTTTTTTTTCAGGTGGGAAAGTACCTTGAAAGAAAATCTTATGAAGTTTTTTAAGCTGTGAATACCAGAGCGATCAGGTGACTTTTCATAAATCCTTTCGATCCTGATTCCATCCCTAACTTCTGATGAGTCACTTTCTCCCGACCTATCCCATCCCAGAACAGTTACTTCATATCCACTCTCCGCCAAGGTTTTCGCCTCATTGTATGCTCTCAAGTAACGACCCTGGTAGGGCTCGAAGCTCATCGAGAATAAGATCAATACCTTTTTCATCAATTCAAATATCCAAGTCCTCTCAACTTCTCCCTTATAGATGCCTCTTCTTCTTGGGTGTATTCTGAAAGCAAGCGGTTTTTTGAGGGCTCCTCAAATTGGCCGGTCTCAAATGGATGGGAGTCTAAAAATTCATCTGTGAAGAGGAGTCTTGAAACCTTACCGTCCAGGAGATCAGGAATAGGCAATTGGTTGAGGTAAATGGCAGTCGCTGTGATGTCCATGATGTTAAGCCAATCTATCTGGCAATGCTTTTTAATTCCTTCCCCGGCAGCCATAAAGATGCCCATGGGTCGATGGTCACCGGAGATGACCCTGAATTCCATTGTCGGATATTGGGGAGTGAGAGGTCGGCCTTCTTCTCCGAATCGAAGTCCATCAATCCTTTCCGATTCTTTCCATTTCACCAAGAGGTCCGGTGCCCTGTCCATGTGGGGGCCGATATAGATTTCCTCTCGATGTTTAACCCAATCAACAACCTTCCTTCCCGTCTCCGCTTCCAAACACTTCTCCAGCAACACAGTTTTAAGGTCAGAGACGACTTCCCAATATTTTTCTCGCGACACTCTGCCGGCGGGACTACTGTCGGTCGAATTGATCCAGATTACCGGCATACAGTTATCAGCGTAGGCCGTAGTCTTTTCCCATTCGATTTCAGAAAAGAACATTTTTGAATGAACCTTGCTGATCAGATCTGGAACCAAGCCAAATAATTTTTCTTTTATACGCCGGGTTAAGATCTTTTCCAACAATTGGTAACTCCGCCTCAAAATGGGTGAAAGGAGGCCCTTCCCCTCTTCTTTCTTAAACTTCAGCCACCCGGCTTCACAGAGCCATTCGTTCAGGCACCCGCTCCCATGTTGTCTGGGTCCAAACCCATGATCGGATAGAATAAGAACCTGGCAATCTCGCTCCGCTGAATTTAGGATTTTGCCCACTTCACGATCAATCTCTTGGTAAACTCGGAGGACGACTTCTTCCAATTCAGATTCACTATCATTCATATCTTTCCAAAAACAATGCTGAGCTGGATCCGTTTCTCTGAAAACTGCGACGGTCGTATCCCAATCATATTTCTTCATCAGATACCGTATGGCCTTCCCCCGCTGCTGAACGGACTCAATTATTTTCGCAAAGGCTTCTTTTCCTCTCCCAGTGATGACAAGACTATTCACACCGGGTTCGTGAACATATGGTCCCATTTCACGCTCAATCTCTTTTAAGAGATCACCAGGATAAGTAAACCCATGACTATTCTTGCCCGGTGCATCTAAACCGCTTATCACGCATCCCCTGATCTCCTCTGCAGGGTAGGTCATTGGAACATTCACCACAATCACCGTCTTCCCCTTCTCTGATAAGTACTTCCAAAAAGAGATCCCATCCCTTAAGGCAGATCGGGTAAAGCGAATCTGATAAGTTCCGGGGATTCGCTCATAGAATTCAAAAATTCCGTGTTTCCCGGGATTCATGCCCGTGGCGAAGCTGCTCCATGCTGCCGCACTGCGTTGGTTCGGAACAGAATTCAATCTGCCGAAAACTCCCCCCTCCCTTATCTTCTGAAAGTTCGGAAGCATGCCTTGGTCCATCCATGGGACCATTAAATCTGGTGTGGCACCATCTATACCAATCACAATCAGCTTCGACATTTCAGACCGTTTTGTTAATCAAAAAGAATGGGCCTGCCTTCTAACTTGCTCCTGCCATTCTTAACACAGCGGAAGCAGTTTTTGCCAATATCTTGATGTCCAGCCAAAGAGACCATTGATCGATGTACTGCATATCAAGTTCCATCCACTTTTCAAAAGAGATATCGCTTCGGCCGTTGACCTGCCAGAGGCAGGTCATTCCCGGTCGGACACTAAAACGCCGGCGATGCCAGTTCTGACTGAAGCCGTTGTAATCTCTTACAGGAAGTGGCCTGGGCCCCACTAGGCTCATTTCTCCCTTCAGCACATTGAAGAGCTGCGGGAGTTCATCGATACTCGTTTTCCTTAAAATTTTTCCAACCGGAGTAACCCGTGGATCATTCTTTATTTTGAATACCGGTCCGTTGGCTTCATTCATGAATTCAATTTCCTTAATTTGTTCTTCCGCATCAGATCTCATCGTCCGAAATTTGTACAGATTGAATATCCGTTTATTGAAGCCGACCCGCCCCTGGATAAAAAATATTGGTCCAGGAGACGTCGCCTTGATTAGAATGGCTACCACCATAAACAACGGGGAGAGAACAATGAACAAAAACGTCGAAATAAATCTATCTAATATTTGTTTGACCAAAACCTGCCACCCATCCATGCGGCCTGTGTAAAGCACCAGAGATTCTTTCCAGAGCGTTTCGGTTTTCAACCTAGCAAATTTTAAATCGAACATATCAGGAAGAATTCTGACCGTGATACCCTGTTCCTCACAAACTTTGATGATCGAAGCGATCCGATCATAAAATGATTTCATGGGAAGACAGATCACGATTTCATCTACAACATTATTTCTTAGAAACGAAGAGAAATCATTAAAATTGCTGACGAGAAGATATCCCGACTCTTGAAAATCTCTTATCCCATCCCAATCGTCATCGACAAAGCCAATGATTCGATAACCAAGCTCCTTTGTTGATTCAATGCTTTGAACAAATTGCAGGGCTCGCTTATTGGTGCCTACGATCAGGATCATGCGAAGATTGCGGCCATGAATACGCATCTGAGTTAGCATATACCTCATCACAAAGCGGCCCAGTAGAGAAATGAAGGTGCTGAAAATCCAGAAAACCACAACAAAAATTGGCGTGATCATCTGAATTCTGAAAGGAAAAGCAGCACAGAACATCATCAAAGTTCCCCACGAGGTTGCCCTGACGACATCCCTGATCTCCACCCAACGTGAACTAAACCGCATTGAACGATAAAGTCCAAACAGGTTGAAGATGATATGCCACATGAGCAAAAAACTCAGAAAGAGGCCAAGACCCTTCAAACTAATGTTCAGGGAGACTATATGGACAAGAGAAAATTCTCGCTGCGTATGGAAACTACTTACCACGAGGGCAGTGACAAAAGAAAAAATCATGACCGCTAAGTCAAAAATCTTGAAAGCATAAAGGAGAATCTGACGACGAAAGAAAATCATTTAAACCCCATTGTTTTTGTTGAATCTATTTTATTTACATACAATTTACGGCAATTATCCTAAAGAATATGACAAGAGTTTCATGTCAATCGCAAAGTCATGCAATATTAATGCCAGTAAAAGGTTGATACTTAGCTTATTGAAATTATTAAGATTTTTGCGGCTTCGTCGTGAATTTAAGAGTAAAAAAAAGGAGAAAAATTAGGAAAAAGTGGAAAATAATTTCCACTTTAATAGGAATTGAACTTTATTTTTTCTTCCTAAATTTCTTCTCTTAAAATGGAAGTTATTTTTAAATATAATAACCACTTACATATTTTTCCGACAATCCTTGAAATTTAGTTGTTACTACGTTTACTTTAAGTTAGAAAATATCGAAGATGTGCATTTTTTTTGGATCTTCAAACCACTCTTGCCGAAATCCTTAAGAACTCTTCACGGGATCTTCTCAAATAATTCAAGGGCCAATGCTACTACTTCATCCATATTGTAGTATTTGTAATGGGCCAAGCGCCCTATGAAATAGATATTTTTCAGCTTTTTGGTTTCTCTCTTATATCTCTCATAAAGGCGACGGTTCGTCTCGGTTGGGATAGGGTAGTAAGGATCCCCCTCTCCTGAAGGATATTCCCTCACGATGGTTGTTTTGGGATGGCTCTGCCCTGTCGCATGTTTGATCTCTACAATTCTTGTAAAATCGTAATCATTGGGATAATTCACCTGAGATACCGGCTGAAACCACTCCTGATCGAATGTTTCGAATTCAAATTGAAGTGAGCGGTATGAAAGTCGGCCAAACTTATAATTAAAAAATTCATCAATCGGGCCGGTGTAAATCATTTGATTGAAGGGGAGAATATGTTGAACTTCCTTGTAATCCGTTTTCAACATCAGATGGATATTGGGATGGGAGATCAGCCTCTTAAACATCTCCCTGTAGCCGTGTTTGGGCATCGCCTGGTATTTATCATTGAAATATCTTCCATCCCGATTTGTTCGGACGGGAATTCGGGCACAAACCGAGGCGTCTAATTCTGATGGATCCAACCCCCATTGCTTCTTTGTGTAATTTTTGAAAAATTTTTCATAGAGTTCCATTCCTACCCGGGAAACTACAATATCTTCGGAGGTCTTTATCTTTTTGATCGGGCGACGCACCTTCATAAAAAATTCTTCTAGTTCAAAGCTGGACAAGTTCAAGCCATAGATCCTGTTTACCGTATCAAGATTAATGGGGAGAGGAAGAAGCTGACCGTCAACAAAGGCCAAGATATGATATTGATGATAGTGCCACTCGGTGAATTGCGAAAGATAGTCAAAAACGTTTTTGTTATTTGTGCGAAAGTAGTGGGGACCATATTTATGAACTAAAACTCCCTGCTCATTATAGAAGTCGTAACAGTTCCCACCGATGTGGTCTCTCTTCTCCACAATGAGGACCCTTTTGCCAAGTTGGCTAGCAATCCTTTCGGCAAGAACACATCCTGCGAATCCGGCACCTACAATAAGAAAATCAAACATTTCCCTCCGTCCTCCCTCTAACTAAGCGATGGTGGGTGTAGTCTCCCCCACCTCAAAAAACCTTTTCTATCGAAACCTTCCACCCTTATCTCACGAATTTTTCTCGATTCAGTCTCCTGTTTCAAAGCTCACTGAGTGGAATAACAATCCGCCAATTGAACCATTTGAACTCGGATAATCCAGCCATTATCATAATTGGAAGAAAATTTCAAATGTTTTAGGAATCTTTTCACTTGCCCGCTCTATTTTTCTCTTCTCCCAACCAGACTGTCAGACTGGAAAAACTGGGGGGCCAAGACTCTAATTTGGGACGGACCTTCTCCTTCTTTGCCCATCCCCAGTTTTTCAAACATTAAGGAGTGGAAAGGTCACAACGACACAGGCAAGTCCAGTTTTCTTAGCTTGAGGGGGCGGTCATGATTGAATGTTATGGGTAACCCTCGCTGGCATTGAACATCAAGGGGCTGGGACTCAAGTCACAGATCATCCAGAGATTGTGGCCCTAAAGCTTCTCCACCTCGCCTGCTTGTGCGTTGGCCGTCTCATACCAGTTTCCAGAGGAAGAATTCTGACCATGATACCCTATTTCTCACAAACTTTGATAATCGAAGCGATCCAATCATAAAGTGACTTCACGTGAAGGCAGATCACGATTTTATCTACAACATTATTATTTCTTAGAAACGAAGAGAAATAATTAAAATTGCTGATGTGAAGATACCCCGATTCTTGAAAATCTCTTATCCCATGCCAATCGTCCTCGACAAGGCCAATGATTTGATAACCAAGTTCCTTTTTTTGATTCAATACTTTGTGCAAATTGCGGGACTCGTTTATTAGTACCCACGATCAGCACAAAGCGAAGATTACGACCATAAATACGCATCTGAGTAAGAAAATGTCTCATCACAAAGCGGCCCAGCAGGGAAATAATGTTGCTCGCAACCCAGAAAACAACCAAGAACATAGGGGTGATAATCTTGATCCTGAACAGAAAAGCCTCGGTCAACACCACCATTGTTCCTTCAGAGGCGGCCTTGACGACACCCTTAATCTCCACCCACCGAGAGGAAAACAGCATAGAACGATAGAGCCCAAAGAGACCGAAAATGATATGCCAAAGGAATAACAAAATGAGAAAGAAGATTAAGTTCTCTAACCTAACTTGGATGGAGAGTGGGCGGCTAAATTTGATCAGAGGGTATTGTAAGCTAATGACCCAGGAGGCCATGGCAAAAGAAAAGGCCATAACCATCAGATCAAAAATCTTGAAAACATAAAGAAGGAAATGGCGGCGAAAGAGATGCATTGAAGGCCCTATTGCTCCCGTTTAGTTATAGGCACCAGCAACTAAGATGCCATAGTCGATCTCGTTTGAAATAACTCAAAAATTTCATAACAAAATGGTTACTGAGCAATTTCTGTGCCAATAAGGGAAGTAATTCTTAACCTCCTGGAACAAGGTTGATCCCTTGGACCCTATTGCCAATGATTTTCAGATCATAACTATCAGCTCTGTTCCATCCTTGAAATAGAATATCCCTATAAGTGCACGAAAAACCGACCAGTTACTGATGGAGGTATCGGACTTGGAATATCTCTTCAACACAAAGGTTCCACCCATAGATAATGGATATATGAGTATTTATAACCGATTGGATAAAGATCATATTAAGTAGATTTTTAAAACTATCGAAGCTAAAAAATAGAAAATATGAAAAAATTTAGAAAAAAGTGGTAAATTTTTTCCATTTTATTCTACTGCCATAATACTTTCTTACAGGTGAGACCTACTCTCAAATTTGAATATTACAAAGGGAAGCGCTGAAGATTTATATTCTTACATTGCTCAAACTATTCGTCCACAACTTTTAGCAATTGTTCATAAACTCAGTCTCTTCTCAAATAGATCAAGAGCTAAGTCAACCACTTCATCCATATTATAATATTTATAATGCGGCAGATGCCCCATGAAATAGAAATTTTTCAACTTATTGGTTTCCTTCCGACACCTTTCGTAAAGAAGATGGCTTTGTTCTATTGGGATAGGATAATACGGGGCTCCCTCTCCCAACGGATACTCCCTGACGTGGTTGTTTTATGATGCTTCTGCCCCGTGGCATGTTTGATTTCCGCAATTCTCGTAAAATCATAGTCGTTGGGATAATTGACTTATGATACAGGCTGATACCATTTTTGATCAATCGTTTCAAATTCAAACCTGAGTGAACGATAGGGAAGACGGCCAAACTTATAGTCATCAAATTCGTCAATGGGTCCCGTGTAGATGACTATTTTGAACGAAAAGAGGTCCAAAATCTCTCTGTTGTCGGTTTTTTAAAGCAGACGGATATTGGGATGAGCGATTATTTTTTAATCATCTCTGATGGTCTCGTAAAAAGTCAGCAGCACCCTTCGACCGTTCGACAGGCTCACGGCTCAGGGTGAATCCCGCGAAGCGCGGGATAACCTATTGATATTCCGTTCGTGCTGAGCTTGTCGAAGCATGAACGACATACGG
>Ga0315288_10002460_pt1 | contig 23968 bp, 18 predicted proteins | sample YL17G11_20_MG_FD_203454 | JGI IMG/M metagenome (GOLD analysis project Ga0315288, IMG submission 203454) | Sediment microbial communities from Yellowstone Lake, YNP, Wyoming, USA - YL17G11_20 | ecosystem: Environmental > Aquatic > Freshwater > Lake > Sediment | place: USA: Wyoming | collected... | reverse complement strand
CTGATGCTACATTCCCGGCGGGCATGCGGACCGTCTCGTTCCGCCGGCCGTCGTGGTCGGATGACGGCAACGTGCTGTTTCTCGGGATCGCGAAGTGGGATGATAAAATCGCGCCGGCGGAAAAGGGAGGCAAAGGCGCCGACGCAGCCGGGAAAAGCGAACCGGCCGCACAAGGAGGCCGAAGCGCGGTTTCAACCGGAGCCGACGAGGTCTCGACCGTCGAAATCTGGCACGCCAAAGACGTGTACGTCATGCCCAGGCAGAAGATCAGCGCGGCTGCTGATCGGCAGCGAAACATGCCGGCCGCCTGGCATCTCGACAGCGGCAAGCTCGTGCCGCTCGGCAATGATCCGGTCAACGAGCAGGTGACGCCGATTAAGCGCACCAATCTCGCCTACATCGCCGAGTGGTCGAAATACGCGTTTGAACGGACGATCGGCCGTCCGGCCGCCGACCTTTATCTTGCGGACATCGCGACCGGCGCGCGGACGAAGCTCAAGGACAACATCAATGACCAGTACGTGCAGGCGGGCCCCGGTGGAAAGTACCTGCTCTTCCTGCAGGATGACCACTACTGGACGATCAATCTCGCGACGCGCGCGATCACGAACATCACCAAGACCGCGCCCGTGTCCTTCATCAACAAGGAGTCGGACGAGGCGGTCAAACAGAAGCCGCCCTTCGGCACCGCGGGCTGGACGAAAGACGATGCGGCCGTCCTCCTCTACGATAAGTACGACCTCTGGCAGGTCGCGGCCGACGGTTCGAAAGCGCAACGGCTGACCAACGGCGCGGCCGAGCAGGTCCGCCATCGTTTGGTTCGACTGGATGCCGTCGGCTTCGGCGGTAGAGGCGGGGGCGAGTTCAGACAGTCTGCCGCCGAGCAATGGATCGATCTCAGCAAGCCGGTGTACCTGAGCGTGTTCGGGGAATGGACGAAGAAGTCGGGCTACGCGCAGCTCAAGCCGGGAGGCGGCGTCATCCGCCTCGTGTGGCTCGACAAAAGCGTGGGCTCGCTGGCAAAGGCGAAAGATGCCGAGGTATACGGGTACATCTTGCAGGACTACGATGTCTCGCCCAACATCTTCATCGGCGGCCCGGATTTGAAAGACGCGAAGCCGGCGACCAAAACCAATCCATTCCATATCAACTACGCGTGGGGTCGCAGCGAGCTGATCGAGTACAAGACGGACAAAGGCCGGAGGCTCGAGGGCGCCCTGATCTACCCGGCCGGGTATGAGCCGGGCAAGAAGTATCCGATGATCGTCTACAATTACGAGCTGCTTTCGCAGACCGTCCATAACTACGTCGCGCCCTCCGACCGCAGCTACTACAACATCAGCGTCTTCACGAGCCTCGGCTACTTCGTCCTGGAGCCGGACATCGTTTTCCGGCCGCGGCAGCCGGGGTGGTCGGTGGTCGAATGCATTACGGCCGGCGTGAAGAAAGTGATCCAGATGGGCGTCGTCGATCCCAAGCGTGTCGGCATCGTCGGCCACTCGATGGGCGGGTTCAACACCTCGTTTGTCGCGACGCACACAAACGGGATCTTCGCCGCCGCGGTCGCCGGGGCGGCGATGACGGATCTGGTCAGCTATTACGGCGACCATCACTGGAGCTCGGGCATCGCGGAGACCGATCATATCGAGACGGGCCAGGAGCGCATGGTCGTGCCGCTCTACGAAGACCTGCAGGCCTACATCGACAATTCCGCGTATTTCGGCGCGCATAACATGACGGTCCCCCTCCTGCTGGAAGTCGGCGACATCGACGGCACGGTGGCCTGGCACCAGGGTATCGAGCTCTACAACGTCGCCCGGCGGGCGAAAAAGAACGTCGTGATGCTCGCCTACATCGGCGAGGACCATGGCTTGCGCAAGCCGAAGAACCAAAGCGATTACCAGCACCGTATCCTCGCCTGGTTCGGGCATTACCTGAAGGGCGAACCCGCGGAGCCCTGGATTACAAAAGGCCAGAGCTTCCTCGAGCGCGAGGCGGAGATCAAGCAGCAGACAACGAAAAAGTAGCGCCCGTCATCGATCGGCGGCGCGGCCAACCCGCGCCGATCTATGACTTCAACGATGGCCCTGCTTTCGGCGCCGACACCGTGCCTGTCGCCGTCGCCGTCTTCCGAGGATCGCTCTCCGGTGTCAAAAAACCCAAACCAGCAACGCCGGCACGCCGGCGCTTGTCTAAGGAAGAAAAATGTGCTTTTCTGATAAATATCGGGTAAAGAAAAGGCATGGCCGGGACGTAAACATAAATGATGATCGATCATATGGAAGATAACGAGCTTATTACGCACTGCCTCCAAGGAAATGGCGGGTCGTATAAAGAGATCATGGATAAATACAGGGGATATGCCATGGCCGTGGCCCTTAATATCCTTACGAATTTCCAGGATGCGGAGGACGCCTGTCAGGAAGCTTTCTTCAAGGCCTTTCAGAATCTAAATCAATTCGATATGGGAATGAGCTTCAAGAATTGGTTTTACGCATTACTCTACCATCACTGTATGGATCATATCCGGAAGAGAAAACGCTTCCGCCATTTTCTGGGCAGGTTCAAGAACGAACAGCCATTGTCGGTTGCTCTCCCCTCATCCTGTCCGCCGCAGGATCCGACCCTGGAGCCCGCCTTTCTGCGCCGTTTGAGCCCCAAGGAACGGATCGCCCTCTATCTCTGGTCGCAGGAAAATTATTCGGGCGCGGACATCGCGTCCGTTCTGGGCTGTTCTCAAGGAACGGCTTACGTCCATCTGTATAGAGCACGGGTGAAACTCAAATCCATTCTCACGGGGAAAAAAGATGCGACATTGTAAGATCATCCGAATCCTTTTTAAGTTCTGTCCGTTTATCTCCTGGCGGTATTTTCTCCTCGAGCGCCATCTGTTGCATTGTCCGGAGTGCCTGAGAAAAGCGGCCGATATCGAGGAGGCCAGGTCGGCAACCATCTCTAAAGCTCAGATCGGAGAAAGGATGGATTTCTGGCCTGCTTTCTCGAACCGCCTCTCCCTTAAGGCGAAAAAGAAAGAAAAACGGTTCCGGCCTTCATGGCGCTGGGCCGCGGGAACAGCCGGTCTCCTGGCTTTAACCGGCGTCATCCTGATGACTTTTTCCCATAAAGCAGAGTATCCCGATCAAGCCGTCAAGCTCCGAGTCAATAATCCAAAGATCTATGATGAGCCTGCGCAGGCGATCATCTTTCAGACTCAGGACCCCAACTGGACCTTTGTCTGGGTAGAAAAACGGTAAAGGAGAGATATCATGAAAAAAAAGGCTTTTATCCCGGCCCTTGTGCTGTTGACCGCCGCCTGGGCCTCTGTGACCCTCCGAGCAGTCGCGCGGCTCGACATGAAGCTCCGCGTCTATGAAGGAACCCGACAGGGGGCTCTCATACCGCCTAAGTTCGTTACATCCTCCTATATCCAGCCCACGATCACGGCCAATCTGAGGACCGCCTTTGAACTGGATAAGGAAAAAGATCAGATCAAGAGGGTCTTCAACCTCCAGGACGTCAGTCTCCTGACAGAGGCCGACCTGATCATCGGCGAGGGCGGCCAGGCGCCGGACCGCGTTCGCCACTATTTTCGCTTAAACGGAAGCGCCTACACGATCTATATTATTTGGAAGGGTCAGGGCCGGTTCCTGGTCAACTTCAATGAAATCGTCGCGAACGAGCCCAAGAACGTGCTCGTCACGGAAATGACACTCATAGGCGGGCATAGCGCCGTATTTGGGTTCGAAAATCGGCAGGGAAAACCATATTTTTGCTCCTTCCATATCACGGGGCCTCCGGACAAAATTCCCATCCCTCCTCCGCCGCCTCCTCCTCTGCCTCCGGCGCCGCCCGAACTGAAAAAAGAAATCCAGGATTTCGAAAAAGGGGCCCTTAAAATCACGAACACCATGACCCCACCCCGCCTTCTCAAACTCGTGGATCCTGTTTATCCGGAAGCCGCTAAAAAAGAAGGCCTACAAGGTTATGTCTTCCTGAACATCAGGACGGATGAACAGGGCAACGTCAAGCGCGTCATTGTCATAGAAAGCTCTGACAGGATATTCAATGAGGCCGCTGTTCAAGCCGTCAAGCAATGGAAGTATGAGCCCTATATCCAGGATGGACGGCCCAAGGAAGTCGTCTTTTCCGTATCAGTCGCGTTTAGCCTCTAAGGCCGAGGCCCTGCCAAGCGGGATTTCGGGAGCGAGCCCATTCCGGTCTTCTCCCCCCAGGAAACCTGGTTTATGAATAATGCAGGCTAAAGAGCTGTTTTAATTTATTCCCTCTCGGATGGAGCTGATTCTTTCCGTGAATTTTCAAAAAATACCCGGCAATTGTCAATTTACTTGAAGCCCGCCCATCAGCGTGATCCGGCTATCGCCTCGCGGCCCTTTTTGGGCCAGAACTCGTAACTGATAGCGCCGAAGTTGCAGGATTTGACGCACTTCAGGCAGCGGATGCAGTCGGGGCTGTTGGGTGTATTGTAAAACTTCAAGCCCACCGGGCAGACTTTGACGCAGTCGTCACACAGGGTGCACAGGCCTTCATCCACCGACATGCGAAACAGGCTGACCTTGTTGAAGAAACCGAACACGGCACCCAGCGGACAGGCTGTCCGGCAGAAGGGCCGCTCGGCGAAGACCATCCAGACCAGAAAAAGGACCAGGATGGCCAACTTCCAGCCGAACATGAATGCCAGCAGGCCCCGGATTTCCGTGTTCAGGACCGCCAGAGGAATCCCGGCCTCGAGGGTCCCGGCCGGGCAGATCCATTTGCAAAACCAGGTCTGGCCGAAGCCGAACTCGTCCATGACGAGAAGGGGCAATAGCAGCACGAACAGGGCCAGGACGAGATACCTGCCGAATGTCAGGATCTTGGGAATACCGAATTTCTTCGAGGGGATTTTGTGGACCAGCTCCTGCATGAAGCCGAAGGGGCAGAGCCAGCCGCAGGGGATGCGGCCGACCAAGCTGCCCACGAAGCCGAGGAACCCGAAGACATACAGGCCGAACTGGTTCTGCGCGGCGGAGATGTTGAAGCGCATCGAAGCCATGAAATTCTGAGCCGCCCCGATCGGGCAGGCGCCGACGGCCGAGGGGCAAGAATAACAGTTGAGAACGGGGACGCAGGTCCCCTTGATGGCCCCGCGGAAAATCTGCCCGTGCAGCCAGGCGGGAAGATAGATATTGACCCCCAGCGCGCTTGCCGCCTGGAACCAACGTCGTTTTTTCTCTCGTTCCATGGTTCCGCCTTTCCGGACTCAGCCGATACCGATGCAGTCCAGACAAACGGTGATTGCCTTCTGAAGGACCGATTGATATTCGCCCAGGGCCAGGCCGACAACGACGAGCGCCAGGGAGACGGCCGCAAAGATGAGCCAGGCTATGCGTTTCATTTTCTCTCCTGCCCGAGACAATCGAGGATGGCCTTTTCAATCTCGGCCACGTGCTCTTTCTTGAAGCCCATGTGGGCATGGACGATCGTCCCCCGGGAATCGATGATATAGACGACGGGGATCTCAACGGCCTGGTAGCGGGAGCCCATATCCTTGGTTTTAAGGATGATCCCGGGGACTTCGGGCGCCGAGCCCGGGTCGGCCAGCATGGGATAGGTGAATTTGAGCTTCTGGTTCAGGAAAAAGGGCTTGACGACTGCCGAGCCCTTGACGTCGAGGGCGATGCCGAAGAGCTCCAACCCGCCTTCGGTCTGCCCTTCCTTGGGCTTGTAGGTATCATAGAACATCTGCATATAGGGCATGGAAGTCCGGCAGGGCACACACCAGGTCGCCCAGAAATCGATGAGGACAGTAGCGGGATGGCTCTTCAGGGTTACGGGCAGTCCGTCTTCCCCGGTAAAGGATGAAACCAGCGTCAGGCGGCCGTTTTCCATTGTTACGGTCGCAATTTTACCATCTATGCCTTTGAGGGAGAACGGGATGAGCTGATCCCCCGCCTTCAGGATGGCGAAGGACGGCTGCGCGAGGCCGGCGCTGAGGAACATGGCGATCAGCAGTTTGGAAGCCTTCATCATTCGTCGTTCCTTTCGGTGAAAATAAGCCATTATTATACTCTAGAACGCAATACCCAATCCGACATTTTTCTCCCTCGCCCGTATTCTCCTTATCGATGCTCTTTTCATATCCCTTGAATGCCATACTTCTTCATATATATTGCAATCATGGCCCGGCTTCAATCCTGAGAAAAGGCGTCTCGCCGGCCGATCCCCGGTCCGGCCTGATCCCGGTCGGCACTCCTGGCCGGCTCCCCTTATTGGGCAATTACGGCCGGCCACTTTCCTCAGCGCTGAAGGTCAAAAAATTCATCCTGGAAATCACCCCAAGAGGTGATTGACCGGGTCCCCCCCTGCCGGGAAAATGAAGATGCCAAATGAATACATCTGTGACAACGCCAAACAAGACGGAAACGGCCATGAACAAATCAACGGTTCTGATCATTGATTTTGACCCGGATTCCTTGTCGTCCCTGACCGATTTCGTCCGGGACGAAGGTTTCGAGGTCATTACCGCCAGGGACGGCCTGACGGGATGGGACATCTTCCGGGCCCGGCATCCGGACCTGGTGATTATGGAGGCCATGCTGCCCAAGATGAACGGCTTCGAGCTCTGCAAAAAAATCGTTTCCGATTCCCGTGGGGCGACGCCGGTCATCATGATCACCGGCGTCTACAGGGAGATTTCCTACCGGATCGAGGCCCTTCAGATCTATGGCGCTTCGGCCTTCTATTCCAAGCCGTGGAACAGAGAGGACCTCAAGCAGCGGATCTTTCAGCTCCTGAACATGAACGGATCCAGTCATGCCCGCAAAATGGAACACGCGAAAACGTCGGCTCCCGTGGCGCCAGCGCCGCGGGCCGCAACCGGGGCGGCGCCGGCAGTGGAACCCGCCAAGCTTAGTCCGCCTGAGCCGAATCCAACAATTGGTGCGACCATGATCAACAATGCCAACGAAACCCAAGCTCCGGCCAGACTGCCGGAGAAAAAAGTCCCGGTCAAAGACAAGAAATTAAGCCTGGACCGGGAAATCGAGGGAATGCTCAAGGATACTCTAGCCGGCCTGGGCCTCGGCACGGAAAAGAAAAAGACGGCCTCCAAAATCGAAATCCCGGGAGGAGATAAACCCGAGGCTCGGCGGACCGAGTCTCCGCGCCCGGAAACATCACTCACGGAACTCCCCTGGGTGGAAACACTCAAGGCCGAAAAGCTCCACGCCGAAATCTCTCGTATGGAGACGCCCAGAGTCAAAAAACCGAAAGCCGAAGCCCCGAAAGCGGAGGCCCACATGGTGGAAAAGCCCGTCATCGAGGCTCCTAAGGTCGAGAAGCCTGTGTTTCAGGCTCCCCCGGTCGAAAAGCCGCTGATCGAAAAGTCAGCCTCGACCGGCGCAGAATTCATCGAAGTCGACAAAGAGGGCAAGCGAACCGGAACTCATCTCGACATCAGCGAATCCAAAGCCTTCAAAGAAACTAAAGAGACCAAGCATATCCAGGACGCCCATAAAGAAAAATTCGGGAAAGAAAAAGCCGCCGAGGCCGTTTTCCCCGTGACCGCGGATAAAGTCAGGGAACGTGTTCTCGACACTCCCGAGCCTGCCAGCAGGTCAAAAGTCGCCTTCGATGTCTTCATAGAGACCAAGAAAAAGCCCGCCCCGCTGATGATCGGGGGCCTGGTCCTTGGATTTTTCCTGGTGAGCGGGACATTCTATCTGGTTCTTAAGCCCAAGAAGGCGCAGATTCAACTGGTCGATACCGCGATCGCGACGGATACGGTCGTCGCGGGAGACTCCAACCCATCCTCAACCGAGCCCGAACAAACATCCCAGGCCCTGGCTGAGCGGCTGAACGCTCAGATCCCAGCCGGAGTAGAAGCCAAACCGGCTCCAAAGAAAAAAGCGCCGGAAAAGCCGGCCGCGGTGATCCAGGCCGACCCGGAGACCGCCCCCATCCTCGACGCGGCATCCCAGCTGAAGCTGAACGAGCCCGCGGCTAAGAATACGGATGCAACCGAAGCTAAGGCGAACGAGACGGCCGCCAACGCCGGCGCTGCCGTGAATCCTCCGGCTCAGGATCCCAAACCCGCAGATAATCAGCTTAAAACCCAGGCCGAGTCCGCCGTCCCGGCGGTCAAACCCGGGGACCTGGTTGCCTATACTGAAATCGACGTTGTGCCCCAGATCATCAAGCGGACCGAGGCCGCATATCCGGAGATGGCCCGCCGGATGGGCGCCGAAGGCTCCATCCTCCTCAACGTCCTCATTTCCGAGACGGGATCGGTGATCAGGACGGAAATCCTCAAGGGGATGATAAATTCCTTCGGCCTGGAAAAGGCCGCCGAGGACGCCGCTAAGCAGTGGAAATTCTCCCCGGCCCAGAAGGCCGGGGTTCCGGTGAAAGTCTGGAAAGCGATCGAGGTCGTCTTCCGGAAAGACCAGTGACGAATAAACTCATGTAAAGGAGATAAATCATGAGCCTGAACAAAGAGCAAGAAGAGCTTTACAAGAGGACGATGCAGGAAGCCAAGAAACAGCTCGAGGGGGTGGACTCCTTGATCGAGAAAGAACTCCAGAAAGTGCGGGAGAAGCTGGCCGAACTGCAGGAATCCAAGAAATCGTTCCGGATGATCTACGAAGGAACGGCCAAGCTGCTGGGCATAGAAAGCGAGCTCTCGGATGAGGACGACGCCTCCTCCGAGATGACCTCTTCCTCCAAAATGTGATCCGTCAGGGATATGCCCCTCTCCCGGGCTGAGGGGCGGGCCCTCGCCTTCCCGGCGGGTCCCTCTGTGAACAATCATATTTTCTTTTCCCCATCTTGCAAAAAGGGAAGTTCTCTTTCTATAATAGGACTCAAGCCGGGCGGTCCCGGAGGAATGTGAGGTAAGAAAAGAGGCTGAGTGTTCATTATTCTCGGCTTGGCCATCGGGTTCGTTGCGGCTATCCCCCTTGGCCCGGTCAACATCTTCGTCATCTCCCAGACCATCAAGCGGGAATTCTTCCACGGCTTCCTGGCCGGACTGACCGCGGGCGTCCTGGACTTCATTTACTGCGTCATCGCGGTCATGGGGATTTTCCATATCACCATCAGTTTCAAGTTTCTCCTCCCCGGCATGAAAGTCCTGGCCGCGCTCCTGCTCATCGCCATCAGCATCCGGCTCATCCGGCAATCCAAGTCTTTCCTCGAGCCCCAGCCCCAAGTCAATTCCGGCCCCTCCTCCCACCGGCCGATCATCGGGGTCTTCCTCCTCTATGTTTCCAATCCCACCATCTACGCCTTCTGGATCGGCGTCGCCGGAACGGCCAGCGCCCATCACTGGGTGGCTAATATCGGCTGGCGACCGGTGATCTTCGCCCTGTCCTGCGGCGTGGGGGCTGTGATATGGTACTTCCTCCTGGTCCGCTACATCTCTAAACATCACGGCCGCCTGCAGCCCAAGACGTTCGAACTCATCTTCTGGATCCTGGCGATCGTCCTGCTGCTTTTCGCCGCCTACACCCTGGCCTCAATCTTCTTCAAATTCAAGATACTGAGCATCTGACGCGTATTATTCATGCCTTCCCCCCATATGTTCCCCGGTTCCTGAATAATTCAAGCTGATTGAAGAATGCCTCCGGCCGGTATTATAATGGCCTGCATGGAAGTCCAAGAGCACTTCTATCAGGATGATCCCCGCTCGGGGCACCGCGACGCAAAAACCACTCTTCCCGGCGTAAACTATTTTTTCATCGGCAACGGTTACATCCAGGCCGCCGTCCAGGTCTGCACGTCGGGCGAAGGAACTCCCCTCGGGCTTCTGATCATGGACCCGGAGCGGCTCGGGCCCAAGCGCGGCGGCCTTTCCTTTGACCCGGCGGCCGGGCTTGAAGCGACCATGACCCGTGTCCGCGCGGCTCCGAAAGAGATCGCCCCCCGTCCCGGCCGGGTCAGGGTTTCCTGGACGGAACAGAAAAGCGTTCCGGCCGTTGATATTTTGTGGGGAGAAAACGAAATCGAAGTCCGGGAGAGATTCTTTTGCCCGGACCGGCGTTCCGGACGGCTCGTCCGGAAGATCAAGGTCCGAAACCTGGGAGGCAGGCCGGCCCCGATCAATATTACGACAGGCCTTAAGGACGGCCTTATCAGCCGGGCTTTCCGGCTGCCTGCCGGCGGCAGCCGTGAAGTGTTTGTTGAATACAAGATCATCAGGAAGGGGGCGGCTGCGGATGTCAGCCTCGGGTGGGTAGTCAAGGCTTCGATATCATATGAAGCGGCATCTTATTGGAAGAGAACCGCTTCCTGCCGTTTTCAATCGGACATCCTCGACCATTTTTTCCGTGCCTCCAAATATCAGCTCCCGGCTGCGGTCTCGGCCCAGGGGAGAATGGACGGAAGCATCTGGCAATACAACCGCGAATGGGCCAGGGACCAAGCCCTCGTCGCCACGGGGCTCACCCTCTCCGGTCACTTTGAGCCGGCACGGACCATTCTCGGACGGCTGTTCAGCCGCTTCGTGACCGACGAGGGAGACGCCATCGACTCGAGCGAACGACGTCCTTATGAGGAGTGCGAGCTCGACCAGAACGGCGTGCTGCTCTGGGCGCTCGAGACTTATGTGAACTGGACGGGCGACCTGGACCTGGCGCGGACACACTGGCCGAAAGTTAAGGCGGCGGCGCGGTTCCCTCTGAAGGATATTTACGTCCATAAGCCCTCCGGCCTGCTCCATAACAAACGGGAATTCTGGGAACGGCATTCGGTCCACGGCGTCGAAGACGGGATGGAGCTGGCCTACCAATTTTGGGTGTCCTGCGGGCTGGCCTCCGGGGCACGCCTGGCCCGTCGACTGGGCAAAAACCGGGAGGCGGCGGATTGGGGGGAGGCGTCTCAAAAAATCCGGAAGGCTATCCTCTTTGATAAAAAATTCGGGATGGTCGAACGCAGCGGTTTCATCAAACGCCGGACCGTTTCGGGGAAAGTCCAGGAAGATCTCAACCCGCAGCCTGGTTCAGGCCTGCCGGCCGGCGTTCCTCTTTTTGAAAAGGGACGGCATCTCCTGAACCCGGATACTTCGGCCGCTTTTCCCATCATGCTGGAATTCATAGACCCGAAAGGCGACCTCGCCGCAAAGACTCTGCGGGGCCTCGAAAAGCTCTGGAACCAGGGCTGGAGCGGCGGCGGCTACGGCCGCTACCATGTGAGCTCGGAGCCCGATTCGCCCGGTCCGTGGCCGTTTCCTTCGCTTTTCGTCGCCCGCGCTTATTTCGAAGCGGGCCGAGACGCCAGGGTCTGGAGGGTACTCCGCTGGATGAATACCATGCCGGGCGCGGAGGCGGGAAGCTGGTTCGAATTCTACGGATCCAGGCCCGTTCCCCCCTACCCCCAGGTGGGCATTATCCCCTGGACCTGGAGCGAGATTCTGACCCTCCTGGTCCACCACGTGCTCGGTGTCAGGCCCGGCTGGCGGACCCTGCTGCTGAAACCACGGCTGCTTTCGGGATTGAACCAGGCCGAAGCCTCGCTCCGGCTGAGACAAAACCGGCTCGACATCGCTGTTCGCCGGGAGGAAGGGGGCGAGAAGCCGGGTATGATCTGGAATGGGAAATTTCTCCCATTCCGGGATGGGGGCTGGAGAATCCGCATTCCTGAAAAAAATGCACAGGCTACGATCATCCAGCCCCGGTGATTCGGAATCCGCTCCGCAGGATTGGAAAAAGAGCATCGCCTTGAACGCGGATATAGGGATAGGGAACCTGATTCCGAAGCCGGCCGCATGATGGCCGGCCCGTGCGTACGAGGAGAACCGCAAATGGCCAGGAAAACCGTGCATCTCGTTTCGAACGCCCACCTCGACCCCGTCTGGCTATGGACATGGGAAGAGGGAGCGGCAGAAGCCCTTTCCACTTTCCGGGCCGCAGCCGATTTCTGTGAAAAGTTCGACGGCTTTATCTTTAATCACAACGAAGCGGTCCTCTACCAGTGGGTGGAAGCGTATGACCCGGATCTCTTCCAAAAGATCCGGCATCTTGTCCATCTGAAAAAGTGGCATATCATGGGCGGCTGGTTCTTGCAGCCCGACTGCAATATGCCCTGCGGCGAGTCTTTCGTTCGCCAGATCCTCATGGGAAAGCGCTATTTCAAGAAAGCATTCAACGTCGATGTGGCGACTGCCGCCAACCTCGACCCCTTCGGACACACACGGGGCCTGGTCCAAATTCTGGCGAAGAGCGGCTACGATTCCTACCTCTTCTGCCGGCCGGACAAGTCCGAGCCTGCCCTTCCGGCCGAAGATTTTCTCTGGGTCGGCTTCGACGGCTCCGAGGTCATGGCGACGATCGTCGCGGCCCATTACAATTCCCGAGGCGGCGGGGCAGCGGCCAAGGTGGAAGAATGGCTCCGGAAGAATCCCGGAAGAGAGGTGAGCATCCTTCTCTGGGGAATCGGAGACCACGGCGGCGGGCCATCGCGGGCCGACTTGGAGGCGCTCGGGGAATTGATTCGGCGGACGAACGCCGTTGCCATCTGTCATTCCACGCCTGAGGCATACTTCCGCGAATTGAAGAAAAAAAAGAAGCTCTTGCCTAAACATTGTCACGATATCAATCCGTGGGCCGTTGGATGCTACACCAGCATGTCCCGTGTAAAACAAAAGCACCGGCGGCTGGAGAACGATCTCTACCTGACCGAGAAGATGGCCTCGGCCGCTTCTTTCCAAGGCTTTTTCCCCTATCCCGAGGCCGAGTTAAAGGAGGCGCAACGCGACCTGGCCTTCTCGGAATTCCATGACATCCTTCCCGGCTCCTCCATCCCGGCCGCCGAGGAGGACAGCCTGCGGCTGATGGACCACGGCCTCGAAATCCTTTCCCGCGTTAGGGCCAAAGCCTTTTTCGCCCTGGCTTCCGGCGAGCCCAGCGCCGAGGATGGAGAAATCCCGATCTTCGTTTACAACCCGCATCCCTTCCGGATCAGAGGCCTTTTCGAATGCGAGTTCCAACCGTGCGAACTCAATTGGGAGGGGGGCTTCTGGCTGCCCCGTATTTCGAGACGCGGCCGGCCGGTCCCCTGCCAGCCCGAAAAAGAGGACAGTAACCTCAACATCGAATGGCGGAAAAAGGCCGTCTTCGAGGCGGACCTGGAGCCGGGCCGGATGAACCGTTTTGAATGCCGGCTGGATCGGGTTGCCTCCCGGCCCGATCCCCCGTTACGGGCCGCTGATGGGATCTATCTGATCAAGACCGCGGAGTACGAGGCTGCGGTCAACAGCCGGACCGGGCTTCTCGACCGCTATCGCGTCCGCGGAGTCGATTTTCTAGCGGAAAATGCCTGCCGGCCTCTGGTTATGGCCGACAACGCCGACCCCTGGGGGATGACCCTGACCGAATTCCGGAACCTGGAAGGCGTTTTCGAGCTCATGCCGGCCGAGGCCGGAAGCCGCACCTCGGGGATCACAGCCGCACCCGTCCCTTCGGTCCGCGTGGTTGAGGACGGCGAGGTCCGAACCATCATCGAAGCCGTTTTCTCTTATCACCATTCCTTCCTCTTCCTGAGGTACAAATTCCCCAAATCCGGGACCGAATTCGAACTTGAAGTCCGTGTCCACTGGCTGGAGAAAGACCGGATGCTGAAGCTCTCTATCCCGACGCCGCTCAAAAATGGCCGCTATCTGGGCCAGACGGCCTATGGGACTCAGGAGCTTCCCGCGAACGGGAAAGAGGCGGTCGCCCAGAAATGGACGGCTGTGGTAGCGGAAGAAGCGGGGCTGTCCCTGACCTGCATCAACGACGGAACCTATGGCTCGGATTTCGCCGACGGCGAGATGAGGCTTTCGCTTCTCCGCTCGCCGGCTTATTCCTGCGATCCGGCGGCCGATCCCATGGTCCGGCAGGACCGCTACGTGCCCCGCCTCGACCAGGGCGAGCGGGCGTTCCGCTTCTGGATCAACGCCGGGAAGGCGGCCGAGCGGCTCGAGGCGGTGGACAGGGAAGCTCTGACCAAAAACGAAAAGCCGATGGTCCTCCCCTGTTTCCCGCCGGGACGCGGACCCAAATCCCGGCCGTTCATTCAAATGAGCGACCCGTCGATCCTGGTCACGGCCGCTAAGAAAAGCGAGGACGGCCGCGATCTCATCATCCGCATCTTCGAGCCCTTGGGCCGCAAAAGGTCCGCCGTCCTCTCCCTTCCATTCGCGGCCGCTAAAACGCGAGTCCGGCTCGGACCGTTCGAGATCAAAACCCTCCGGCTCAACCTCCGGACACGCCGCTTCATTGAAACCGACCTTCTCGAGAGGCCTTTACGGAAGACGCGATGAACTCCAAGGAAAGAGTCGCCGCCGTCCTTGAAGGCCGGATTCCGGACCGCGTGCCCTGGGGGGAATTCGCAGTCGATTTCGACACCGTGGAGAAGGTCATCGGCCACGAAACCTATCTCCGGGCCAAGGCCAAATCCCGGATCGCCTTCTGGGAAGGCCGGCACGCCGAAGTGGCCGAGAGCTGGCGCAAGGACCATATCGAACTCCACGGGAAGCTCGGCCTCGACATCGTCACCTTTCCCATGGCCACCTTGGAAATCCCGCCCGAATCCGACGACCCGCCGCCGCGAAGAATCGACAATTCAACGTGGGAGGACAAATACGGCCGGGTCTATAAATATTCGGCGATTGCCGAGGACATCACCTGCGTCAAGGACCCGGTCATGGAAACGCGGATCTATACGGCCTCGGAATTCGAGAAAGAGCCGGAGCCGGCCGAGCAGGATCCCCGATCCCGGGCGATCCTGGACGGTGTTATCGAGCGGTTCAAGAACGAGAAATTCATCTGCGGCCCCTCGGGCGGAGAGATCGGCCTAATCCTCGTCGGCGGCATGGAGCGGGGGCTGATGGAGATGGTCTGCGACCCCGGCCTCGTCCGGGCGGCGACCGGGTACTATCTGAAAAAACAGAATCTCGACGACGAAGTCTTCATCCATCCCGACTCCGACGCCGTCCTCTGGGGCTGCGACCTGGGCCACAGGACCGGCCCCTTCATCAGCCCGGCCATGTTCCGTGATTTTTTCCTGGAGGCCAACAGGGCGCGGACCCGGCGCATCCACGAAAAATTCGGCAAGAAGGTCATCCAGCACTGCTGCGGGAACGTGAATTCGCTCCTCGATGCCTTTGTCGAGATCGGCTTCGACGCCTACCAGTCCATCCAGCCCACGGCGGACATGGACATCTGCCGGATCAAGAAAACGCACGGCGACAGAATCACGCTTTGGGGCGGCGTGGCCGTCGAGCACCTTCTCGCCGGCACTCCGGAGGACGTGCGGCACGACGTGCGGCGGGCCATGGAGTGCGCCAGGCCGGGCGGCCGGTTCATCCTGGGGACGAGCCACAGTGTCGCTGTCGGCAGCCGCTACGAGAATTTCATGGCCATGCTGGATGAATACTGGAAATGGTGCCGGTACTGAAGGATGAAACCATGACGCATCCCGTATCCATCGTGCTCTCGGGGATCGGCGGCATGGGCTCGGTCTACGTTAAGGAGCTCCTGGCAAAGAATAATCCTTCACTTTTTATGATCGCGGGCGTGGCCGACCCCGCTCCGGAGCGCTGCCCGCAGTTGGGCGAACTGCTCGCCCTGGGCGTCCCCGTGTTCACTTCGCTCGAAAGTTTTTACGCCGCGCACCGGGCCGACCTGGCCGTCATCTCGTCGCCGATCCAGTTTCACAGCCGTCAGACAGTCCTCGCTCTCAGCCATGGCAGCCATGTGCTCTGCGAAAAACCCGCAGCCGCGACCGCCCAGGATGTCAAGAAAATGATCGGGGCCCGGGACCGGGCTGGAAAGCAGGTCGCGGTCGGCTACCAATGGTCCTTCAGCGCCGCCATCCAGGACCTGAAGAAAGACATCCGAGCGGGCGTATTGGGCGCTCCGAGGTTCATGAAGTGCCTTTATCTCTGGCCCCGCGATGAAATTTATTACCGCCGCAGCGACTGGGCCGGCAAAATCAAGGACTCCGGAGGGGCGTGGATCCTGGACAGCCCGGCGAACAATGCCATGGCCCACGATCTTCATAATATTTTCTACGTCCTGGGCGGAGAGCGGGACCTGAGCGTCCGGCCGGCCGAGGTCGAGGCCGAGCTCTACCGGGCCCACAATATCGAGAGCTTCGACACGGCCGCGGTTCGCTGCCGGACCGAGGAAGGAGTCGATATCCTCTTCATTGTATCCCACGTTTCGCAACGCGACACCGGACCGGTCTTTTCATACGAGTTCGACGGCGGCACGATCTCCTGCCGCGGCCGGACGACGGACATCTCTGCCGTTCTCATCGACAGAACCATAAAAAACTACGGTTCGCCGGACGCCGAACCCATGAAGAAGCTCTGGGACTCCGTGTCCATGGCGACAAAAGGCGTCCAACCCGCCTGCGGTCTAGAGGCGGCCATGAGCCAAACGCTCTGCCTCAACGGCATCCACGATTCCCAGCCTTCGATCGTTCCTTTTCCGAAAGATATCGTGCGGGCCGCGGGCGAACCCGGCCGCCGCACCGTCTGGGTCGAGGGATTGGACGAACTGCTCGAGAACTGTTACGAAAAGGGATGCTTGCCGTCCGAGCTGGAAATAGCCTGGGCGAAGAAGGGCCGAAAAATCGAACTTCTCCATTATCGTCAATTCCCGAGTTCCCTTTAGTCCGTGATAACAATCAGAATATCCATGATATAATCCACGCATGTCCGTCCGCATCGAAAAAATCGTCTACCCGGGGAAGAGCCTGGCGCGCGCGGAAGGCAAAATCATCCTCACCGACGAAGGGCTTCCCGGCGAGCTCGTAGAAATTGCGATCCTCAAGGACAAGAAGAATTATATCGAGGCCCGGACAACGGCGATTTTGGAGCGGTCGGGGGCGCGAATCGAACCGAGGTGCGCGCATTACCGGGCCTGCTCGTCCTATCAGGTTATCGACTATGCGGTTCAGATCGAGATCAAGAAGGCCCAGCTCGAGGAAATCCTGCGGCATGTACTGAAGGACAGAGCCGCTCGAGGCACGGTGCAGGTAACTCCTTCACCCGAGATTTGGGGTTATCGCAACAAAGTTCGTCTCCGCCTTATAAAAAAGGACGACCGCACGAGCCTCGCTTATCACCAGCCTGCTTCGATCGACGAATTTGCCGAAGTCGACGCCTGTTACCTGATTCCCGAGGATATGAACAATCTTCTGGCCGCAGTTTGCGAAACGGCGAAATCCGGGCCCTGGGACGACGTGGAAGACGTCGAGGTGAAAAGAAGCTCAGCATCGGGCGAAATAATGCTCGTCCTCCATGTGAAAACCGGGCAGACCCTGGCCGGGATCAAGGTAAGTCTGGATGACATCCTGAGCAGATTCCCTGTCCGCGGAGCGATAGGCCTGATCGCGACGGATAAAGGGACGAGAGAGATGCGAATATCGGGCCGGAATGCTATTGAAGAAAAAGCCGGAGGGGCGGTTTTTTCCGTCGGGCCTCGGTCGTTCTTCCAGGTCAACGCTCCGCTCCTGGAGACCGTCATCCATGACATGAAATCCTTTCTCTCGTTGTCGGGCCGCGAAACCGTCGCTGACCTTTACTGCGGGATCGGGACGTTCGGCCTCGCTCTGGCGCCGCTGGCCAGGGAGGTTTACGGCGTCGAATCCGAGGCCGGCAATATCACCCAGTTGAAGCGGAACATCCGGCGTAACAAGGCCGGCAATTTCTCGGTTTGCGAAGGCGCGAGCGAGGAATGGATCGAGGATTTGCTGGGCCGCGGAATGGACGCCGTCATCCTCGACCCCCCCCGCCGCGGCCTCGAGCCGGGCCTCGTCGAATATTTACTCGAAAAGCCGGTCCCGCTCATCGCTTACTTATCGTGCAACCCGACAACCTTGGCCCGAGACTTGAGCAGGCTACTGGGCGGTTATGAGCTCAGCGGCCTCCGCGCCTACGACTTCTTCCCCCACACTCCCCATATCGAAACCCTGGCTATGTTACATCGCTCCGCTCGCTGATTAAGACGGGGACGCTCCCCTCTTGATAATCTCCGATTATATAGCCTGCATTATTCATTAATCTTGATTTGGAAAGATAAAATCGTTGTTTCTTTCAAAGGGGAAGGCGGGGATGGACGAAGCGACCATGTCGGGACTTTGGGAGCGAGTCCATCCCCGCCTTCCCCCCATATAGAACCTTGTTTATGAATAATGCAGGATAGGTATTTTATTTCCGGCCGGCGAGCTGACCGCAGGCGGCCCGGATATCCAAACCCTTGGACTGGCGCAGGGTGGCGTTGGCACCCTTCTCCTCGAGCCACTCCTGGAATTGGGCGGCCCTGTTTTTAGAGGGGGGCTCGAACCCGAGGCCGCAGTCCGGGCTGTACGGAATGAGATTGATTTTAGCTTTCAACCGGGCGGCGATCCGCGCCAGGCCCGCGGCGTCCGCAGGCCCATCATTGACGTTCTGAATCAGGATATATTCCAGGGTCATCATGCGGCCGGACACCCGAGTATAATCTTGGCAGGCCTTGATGACTTCTTCCAAAGGATACTTCTTGTTGATAGGGACCAGCTTCGAGCGCAGGTCGTCCCGGACCGCATGAAGCGACAGCGAAAGATTGACCTGGAGCCCCATGTTCCGCAGCGACTCGATGCCGGGCACGATGCCCACTGTCGAAACGGTCATGCGGCGAGCCGCGATCCCCAGGCCCTTGGGCGAATTCATGATGAGAATGGCCCGGGCCGTGTTCTCGAAGTTGTCCAGGGGCTCGCCCATGCCCATGAAGACGAAATTCGTCAGATGCATATTAAGGCGGTCGCGCAGGAATAAGACCTGGCCTAGGATTTCCGAGGACCGGAGGTCGCGCTTGAAGCCGTCCAAGCCCGAGGCGCAGAAGGCACACCCGAACTTGCACCCCACCTGGGTGGACAGGCAGACTGTGTTCCGCTCCCCCGACGGGATGAGCACGCATTCGATAAATCGGCCATCCTCCAGCTTGAAGAGGAATTTCTCCGTCCCATCGGCCGACTGACGTCTTTCCTCCAGCCCGAGCGTTCCTAAGGAATAGCGCCCGGCAAGTTTCTCCCGGAGGGACTTGGAAAAGTCGGTGAATTCCTCGATGCTTTGCGCACCGCGCCGATAGATCCAGGCGAAGATCTGGCCGGCCCGGTAAGCGGGCTCCCCGATCTCCGCCATCCCGGCCTCGAGCTCTTTCATTGTCAAATCTTTTAAATCCCTCATCTGCCTATCCTGCATTATTCATAAACCTGGTTCTATATGGGGGGAAGGCGGGGATGGACTCGCTCTCGAAGTCCCGACATGGTCGCTTCGTCCCTCCCCGCCTTCCCCTTTGAAAGAAACGACGATTTTGTCTCTCCAAATCAAGATTTATGAATAATGCAGGCCATATCGCTTTCACCTTATCGTCACCATCAGCCATAGCAGAAAGATGATCACGCCCACCAGGAGCCAGGTCCCTCCGAAACCGATGATGTCGTTGCGGCCGGGCTTCATAATCTCCCAGTTCGAACCGGGCCAGACCTTTCTCTTCTCGAACTTCTCCGGATGGAACGCCGCCTCCTCCACCGCCCGCCGGTCCTCGTCCGGCGTGGGCTGGACGGGAGTGTGGATCTTCCCGAAAAACCGGTCGAGGTCCGGCTTGAGCACGGGCTTCGTCACCATACTCAGCAAGAAGAGCAGGACAAAGGGAACGAGCGCGTCGAAGAAAAAACGGACGGCGCTGAGTTGGGCCTTGGTAAAGCCGGTGAAATCGATGCCGACGAGGCTTAGCACCCAGGTCTCCGCCTCGAAACGCCCCAGCCCCTCCTTCGGCGAATTCGGGTCGAGAGGGTCCGCTTTGGCGACCTTCTCAAAAAAGATGCCGGTCGACTCGATGACATGCTGCTTGGTAATCTTCTCGCCCACTCGCAAGGCGCGCCCGGCTTCGACGTCGGCCTGCAGGGCTTTGGTCGCAATGGTCACCACCCGCGGCCTGGTCTCCTTCAGGAAATCCGGGTTCTTCCGGACCCAGTCCACGGTCTGGAAGACATTCGGCAACACGGCGTAGATCATGAAACAGACCACCACCTGGATGATGACCGCCCACTTGGTCAGCCTGCGCCACATGAATCCGAGCCAGATGGAAGCGCCGAAGACCGCGGGCACGGAAATGAAGTATTTGAACAAATCCAGCAAATTCCCCACGAACACCGCTGCGCCCAGGCTCCCGGCAAGCGTCAAGGCAATGACGACGCGGCCGACGTTGATCAGGTGCCGCTCGCTCTTGGGCTTGACGAAGGGCTCGTAAAGGTTCTTGGCGAACAGCGCCGAGTATGTCAGGGACGACGCCGACAGCGTCGACATATTCGCGGCCAGGACGCCGGCCAGCATCAGCCCGACCGCGCCGGGGAAAAGGAGTTTCAGCGTCATGAACCCCCAAATCAGGTCCGGGTCGTGGAGCTGGCCGCCGAAAAGGCCGATGGCGAGCAGCCCGGCCCGGGCCCAAAAGATCATCAGGAAACGCTTGAAGAACATGCCGCTCAACATGCCGAAGCGCGCCGTGTTCTCGTCCCGGGCCGAGCCGGCCGTCTGCATCATGGGCGCTGAGGCGATGATCGAGACCAGGTTCGAAAGAACCATGGCCAGGATGGTGTACCAGGCATACTCGCTCATGGTCGCCGAGCCGAACAGCCGGAACATGAAATCCGGCACCTGAGCATGGAGGCCGGCGAACCCGCCGATCCTGGCCAGCCCAAGAGGGATGAGCATGACCGAGAAGATGACGATCAGGCATCCCTGGATGACATCGGCGATGGCCGCAGCCACAAAACCGCCCATCGAGGTATAAATGCCGACGACGACTCCGTAAACGAGATAGATGACGATCGGGCTGCTGTAAGATATGAAGGACCGCAGCTCGCCCTTCTTATCCCGCTCCCGGAGCTCTTCGTAGCGCGCCCGCTCCTCCACGGTGAGGCCCAGATCGACTTTCTGCTTCAGCGCCTGGAATTCCTTGAACTGCTCGACTAAGGCCCGCTCCCCGGCCGAGTAGGAGCTCTCCGGTTTGGGCGTCAGGGCCTGGAAGGTTTTGCCCGCGACCATAAACCCGACCCCGCCGCCGATGATGGCCATAACCAAGGTGAAAACGGCGAAAGCCGCGCCCAGGAATTTGCTCTTGAAGCGCTCTGTGTACCAGTCGCCGATGGTGATCATCCGCGAGCGGCGGAAGAAGGCGGTCGTGAACCAGTAGAAAGGCGTGAGGAAGAGCACCAGGTACTGGATCCACATGCCCCCGATCCCCTGGCGGTAGACCTCCCGCGAAACGGCCACGGCCTGGTCGGCGTTGGTGGAGTTACCGAAATTGAGGAAGAACTGATAGACCCGGCCCAGCCGACGCCCGGCCAGGTAAAATTCCGAGGTGTTACGCGCGCGGCGCTGGGCTCGCCGGCCCAGCCAGAGCATGACGCCGATGTAGAGGACGACGATGCCTGCATCGAGGGGCGAGAGGCCGATGATTTTCATGCCGGCAAAAATTCTAACAGAAACAGAGGTCCCGGGCCACCATTTTTTGCCCCCGGAAGCATTCCTTTTCCGCTCTCCAGCCCGTGCCATTGACCGTCAACGCCGAGTCTGATATAAAAAGACATCTTTGAAGATCGAACGATGCAGAATCAAAGGGCATATCCCGCCGGAATCGTAAGGAACTGACGCCGTGCCCCAGTTTTTTTATTCCCTCTCCCGCCTTCCCCACATCGGAGAAGCCATGTCGGTCGCGGCCGCCCTGGCCTGGGCCATGGCCGTCATCCTTTTCCGGATCAGCGGACGGAAGGTTCATCCTCTGGCCCTGAACCTATTCAAGAGCCTGGCCTCAAGCGTTTTCCTTCTTTTCACCCTGGCTGCGGTCGGAGGCCCACTTTTCGCCCGGGCGCCGATTAAAACCTATGCCATGCTGGCGGCCAGCGGTATCACCGGCATCGCCCTTTCGGATACATTCTTCCTCCGGTGCCTTAACCTGATGGGCGCGGGACTGACGGCGGTCGTCGATTGCCTCTACAGCCCTTTCGTCATCATCCTCTCCATCATGGTCCTCGGCGAGCGGATGAGAGCGCTCCAGGTCGCGGGCGTGGTCTTGATCCTTTTCGCCATCCTGATCGTTTCCGCGAAAAAGGGCGAAACCAGCCTGCCGGGTAACAACCTGGCCAAAGGAATGGCGCTCGGCGCCCTGGCGATGCTGCTTCAGGCCGCCGGGATTGTGATGATGAAACCCTTCCTTTCCGGCGTTTCCATCCTCTGGGCCACCTGGATCAGAGTAACGGCCGGGACTCTGGCCTTGGGCGTCTTCCTTGCCTTCCATCCCGGGCGACGGCCCATAACGCGGCCATTGCTCGTTTTCAAAAACTGGAAGGCCATGGTTCCGGCCGCCTTCCTGGGGAGCTATATCGGCCTCCTAGCCTGGATGGCGGGCATGAAACTGACACGGGCTGTCGTCGCCGCCCCCCTCAATCAGCTCAACACGATCTTCATCTTCATGCTGGCGGCGCTCTTTCTCAAGGAAAAAGCCACGCCGGTGAAGATCGCCGCGGTCGTTCTGGCCTTTGCCGGCGCCTTTCTCGCTTCCATCTAATACAAACGCATTATGTTTTGTGTTATTGCGAGGAATGACGCGACGAAGTAATCTCCGCTCGACAGACAGAGATGGCTTCGCTCCCAAAGGTCGCTCGCAATAATAACGTATCGCTAATTATTGCGTTAATAATAATATTAGCGCATGAATTATTGTTACGACGTCATCACGAGCGACCGAGGGGAGCGTTGCGATACGGCTGATTGTCGGGCTGAGGCCGGCCTTATTGATTGACGGCCAGCTTGACATCGGCCCAGAAATCATACTTTTTAGGGCCGCGCATCACGGAGTCAAAACCCGGGCCTCCCGGTTCCTGCACTGATGTTCCTTCTTTGTCGGTAACATCGCCGACGCTGCCGGCTGTAGCCCTCATCTCGCCCAACCCGGCCAGCCGTGCGTTCCGTTCTTCCTTCGTCATGCCGCCCCACTCGAAACCGATCTTGATATTCTTCCCGGATTCGGCGCCGATTCCAAAAGGCGTGACTGTCTTCGCCGCCAGGGGAATGCGGAACTCATAGATCATGGTCTTGCCGTCGCGGCCGGGCCGAAAGCTCGCCGGCTCGATGGTACCCGGCTGTGCCTCGATCTTGACTTCATCGCCCTTCTTGTTCACGATGGCGACATCGAACATCTGGTACATGGGACGCTGCTTGATCTCGGCTTTTCTCTCCGGGGTCAGAGTCTCGCCGGCCTTCTCCAGGGTGGCGATCAGCTGGTCGGCCGTGATATTCTTGCGGAGGAACCTGATACCGAAATCTTTGCTCTTCTTGCCCTGGGCGTTGAGATAAACAGTCATCCCCGTCCTCTCGACGGAGCTGAGGAATTTGGGGTCTTTGAACATGAGGAGAATATATAGGTCCTTGGCGTCGTTGCGAATACCGTACTCGATCTGATGGCTCTTATCCGGAACCAAAGTGTCGCCGCTCCAGTCCGCGATGCCGCCGTCGATGGTCGGCGGTGTGACCGCCCATTTACTCTCGACAATCGTGTCCTTGGAAATCCCGGCGCCGAAGAACGCCAGGAGCATTCCCAGGCTCAGAAAAATCCATATCATTTTCTTTGTTTTCATGGTTCTTACCTCCATGCATAGCCGGCCTGCATTATTCATAAACCGGGTTCCCTATGGGGAGAAAGCCGGAATGGACTCGCTCCGGAAGTCCCGACATGGTCGCTTCATCCATCCCGGCCTTCCCTCTAGAAACTTTCATTGATTCCGTCTCTACAATTTAAAATTTGAGCTTGTCCCGAAGTTACGTGATGGCATTTGACAAAGGCAAAAAAGAAGGGCTACAACCATCCATGATGTTCACCACAACACTAGGAGGAGTAGCCCAATGGACGACCTCGAAATCAAGATCGCCATCACCTACAGGATA
>Ga0315288_10002458_pt1 | contig 23968 bp, 25 predicted proteins | sample YL17G11_20_MG_FD_203454 | JGI IMG/M metagenome (GOLD analysis project Ga0315288, IMG submission 203454) | Sediment microbial communities from Yellowstone Lake, YNP, Wyoming, USA - YL17G11_20 | ecosystem: Environmental > Aquatic > Freshwater > Lake > Sediment | place: USA: Wyoming | collected... | reverse complement strand
ACCCAAAGTTGTCGCCCCCGATCACGATCGGGTAGCGCGTCTTCATGGAGCCGTCCTCGACGAAGCGCGTGGGGTAGAGGGCTTCGGGGAGGCCGATGAGCGCGAACGAGCCGAGTTTCTCGTATTCGTCCGGTTTCGAGGGGACGAGGGTGAGGTACTCGGCGGGGATGATTTGGTCGGTGTCGATGTTCTGTGGTCGGGGGAGGGGGTGGGGGGCCGGGCGGGCGTGCGGGCGGTGGTCGGAGGCGGGGGTTGCCGTCGCTCTTGTTTCCCCGCTTTTTGGCGCCAATGCGCGCCCGGGCGGGCGCGTGTGGTCGTCACTGATGTCCATGCAGCGCCCAAGCCGCCCACCGGCCGCCCGCGCGGCGCGCGGCGCGCACGCGGCGGCCAGCGCGGCGCCGCGCGGCGCCCGCCGCTCCCCGCGCCCCACGCCAGCACGCCTCCACCCTCCATCTCTTACGTCTTTCGTGACAAACGCGGGCCCGCGAATCTTGCGCGTCGCTCGCGGCGCGACGGCGGCGACGCGCACCGAGCGCAGGGGCGCGGCCGCGCGCCGGCCGGCAGGCGCCGCGCAGCGGCGGGAGGTGCTGGCGAGGGCGGGCGGCGCCATGGGGAGAGGGGGGCGGTGTGGGGGCCGTGCCTGTTGGCCTCCTTCCCACTCTTCCCCGGTCGAGGTGCGCTCCATCGGAGGCTGGCCACCCCTGCTGGGGTCGCCGTGCGCCCGCGCTCGGCCTCCTGCGGGCGGAAGCGCCGGCGCGGCCCGCGCGGCCCTGCGGCGCGTGGCGGCCGACGCGGCGGTCGGCGGCGCGCGCCGCGCCTCGCGGCCGCCGCCGCGCGTCCCGCATCGCCCGGCGCGCGTCGCACCCGCGCGCGCGTGCCGCGGCCGGCGGCCGCGGCGGTCGCCCGGCTGCCGCTGGGCGCCGCGCGCGCCGCGCCCGGCGGCCGCGCCCGCCACCGCGGCGCCCCGCCGCCGCCTGGCGCCCGCCCGCCCGCGGCGCGTTGGACGGCAGCGTTCCGGCCGCCCGCCGGCGCGGGCGCGCCCCCGATCGGGCGCCGCGGGAGCGCCCGCGGCGCCGGCCGCCGCGCCGCCCCCGATTCGCGCCGACGCCCCCTCCTCCCCTTCAGACACCCCACCCCTCCACCCAACACCATGCCGGCCGGCCACGGCCTGCGCTCGCGCACGCGCGACTCGTTCTCCCGCCCCTTTCGCGGCAAGGGCGCGATCCCGCTCTCGGTCTACCTGCGCACCTTCCGCCTCGGCGACTACGTCGACATCAAGGTCAACTCGGCCGTCCACAAGGTGAGAGGAGGGGGGAGGGAGGTGGTGGGGAGGAGATTGCGCGATTCGCCGCGTCGGCCGATCCTTTTCCTTCCTCTCCTCCCTAGGGCATGCCGCACAAATTCTACCACGGCCGCACCGGCGTCGTGTGGAACGTGACCAAGCGCGCGCTGGGCGTGGAGGTCAACAAGGAGGTAGGAGACAGAGAGAGAAAAGAGAGCGGGCGTGCGCGCGAGCGCACTTACAAAGCCGCCACGCCAACCACACCCTCCCTCCCTTCTCCTCTTCCCCGTAGGTCAACGGCCGCATCATCAAGAAGCGCATCCACATCCGCGTCGAGCACGTCGTCCCGTCGCGCTGCAAGGAGGAGTTTCTGCTGCGCCGCGCGGCCAATGACGAGCGCAAGGCCGCCGCCAAAAAGGCCGGCCTCCCCGCCCCCAACCTCAAGCGCGCCGTTGCCGGGCCGCGCGACGGGTTTACGATTGTCGGCGCGCCGCAGACGGTCACCGCCGTCCCGTACGACATTGTCAAGGACGCCAAGATCTGAAAAGGGAGGGATGTGGCGTGTGTGGGGGGTGTGCGCGTCGTCGCCGCTGCCTGCCGTGCAACCGGGCGACCTGTTTCTGCAGCCGGGGCGAGGGGAGAGCGCAATGCGGCTGCGCGCACTTCTCTCCTCACTCTCTCGCCCGCTGGGGGCCGCGCCGGCCGCCGCCGCCACGCGGCTCGCCGGCCGCTTCTCCTCGCCGCCCGCCCACGGGCCGGGTGGCCGCCGTCGCCCCCTCCATCTGGATGTCGCACGCGCCGCCCGGCGCGCCCGCGCCCGCGCCGGGCGCGGCGGCCGGCCCGTCGACGTCCAGCACAACGACGACGACGGCAGCTGGTGAGGAGGAGGAGGGTGGGGCAGAGGGCGGGCGCCACGCGCGCGCGTCCGCGGTCGACCCCCCTCTTTCTGCCGCAGCCTCGACCACCCTCACCCTGCACCTCGTCCCCCCCCGCCGCAAGCCACGCAAGGCGGTGCGCTGGTCGTGGGACGTGGTGGACAACGAGGGGGACGGTAAAAAGAGCAGCAAGAGTGAGGCGAGGGAGGCGGCGGGGGGTCGCGGCGGCGGCGGTCACGGCGCGCCCTCTCCCACGCCCGCCCACCCTCTTCCCAGAGTGCTGCATCTTCCACCGGCAGCGGGAGTTTGGGGACTGGTCGGATTCGGACACCGACCCGGAGTGCGGGTGCGGGAGCGACGGGCCGCCCAGCCCGCCGCCGCCCCCTCCTCCCCCGCCGCCGCCGCCCGCGGTGCCCGGTTGAGAGAGGGGCGGGAGTGTCTTGCGGCCTTCGTAGCCCTGTTTTCAATGCTCGCCGCTTCCCGTCGCGCCGCCACACCGCCGCCGCCGAAAACATGAAGCACGAAAAACATGAAGCACGAAAAACATGAAGCACGAAAAACATGAAGCACGAAAAACCAGTCACCCGCGCGCCGCCCCCCCCCCCCGCCGCGCCCCTCCATCCAGCGACATCGTCCTCCGCGCCGCGTCGCCCGCGCGCCGGGAGACGGCGACGAGGGCGTCCCGGTCGGCGTCGGCGGCGGCGAGCGCGGCGGCGAGGCGCGCGTACGACCCGCGCGACAGCGCGGTGAGCGCCCCCGCCGCCGCGCACGACGCGGCGGCGAGCCCCGCGCACACGGAGAACGCGACCCGGAAGCAGGCCGGGCCGTGGCAGTAGCCGGGGGTGCCCTGTTTGGTCGCTTCCCGGTCGTAGAGCGTCCCCACGAGCGAGCGCGCGAGGCCGAACGAGCCGGCCGCGGGCGCCAGTTGGAGCAGGGCGTAGTTGGAGGCATAGGAATCCAGGCCGCCCAGTTCCTGGGGGGGGGTGGTGGAGGGTGGTGGTGGGGAGGGCGGCGCGCGCGCGCCGCCCTCGCTCCCCCGTCTCCCTCCTCTTCTCACCGCGACCACGGTCGCCATCAGCGACCAGTGCCCACCGAATGAAAACCCGCACAGGGCGGCGACGGCCGGCAGGCTCGCCCGCGGCGCGGCCGCGACGGCCGCGGCGCCCGCGCCGGCGAGCGCGGCGGCGACCCCAAACCAGGCCGGCCGCGGCACCCGCCACCGCGAGTGCAGGGCGGCTTCGGACGCGGCACCAAAGGCGAGCCGGCCGGCGCAATTGGCGACGGAGAAGGCAGACACGAGCAACGCCGCGCCGGCCGGCGCGTCGAGCGCGGCCGCGACGGCGCCCGCGGAATTTATAAAGGCCAGGCCGCAGCCGCCGCCGACGGTGACGATGAAGAAGAGAAGGCCAAACTTGATGGACGTGAGGCACTGGCGCGGGGTGAGGACGGGGAGAGGAGGGGAGGGAGAGGACGGCGGGAGGAGCGGCGCGGCCGGGTCGTCGCCGGCGCCGCTCTCGCCGTCGCCAGCACCCTCGCTACCATCCTCTTCGGCTGGCACCGCCCAGAGGCCGCCCGAGCCGGCAGGCACAGCCAACAGCCCGGACGCAACCGCCGCCAACCCGCCGACCAGCACCCACCGCGCCGGCCTCGACAGCGCGGCCGCGCCCGGCCCGGACAGCACCAGGGCGGTGCCCATTTGGTAGACGGCCAGGGCGGCCAGGACGGCGGCGGCGGCGGAGAAGCGGGCCGAGGGGGCGAGGAGCGCGCCGGCGTCGGGCCACTCGTCGCGCTGGTCGAAGGGGACCGCGTTGACGAAGAGGGAGGCCGGTAAGACGATGCAGGGCGGGGCAAGGGCCAGTAAAAGGAGGAATCGAGGCGAATCTCGCGCGTAGGACGCGAGAAACAGGGTCGAAAAAACCGACCCCGACAGCCCTACCGCCCCCTTCAGCACGCCCACCGCCAGCCCCCGATGGCGGCCATGGTTGCGGACCGCGGTGGCCAGGGCGGCGGCGTCGAGCCAGGTCGCGCCGTTGGCCGCGACGAACGCGGCCGCCGCGACGGCCGGCAGGGACGCGCTCCCCGCCGGCCCCGTCGCCGCGGCCCACAGGGCCAGGTAGCCGCAGCACATGATGCTGGCGCCGGCGACCAGGCACAGGCGGGGGCCGAGGCGGGGGTAGGACCGGAGTCCGTCGTACGCCCACCCCGCGGGCAGCCCAAAGTACGACCCCGCGTTCATCCAGGCCGACACCGTGGATATCTGCTCCTGGTCGAACCCAAAGTGGCGTTTCAGGTCGTCGGCGTAGAGCGAAAACGCGTACGCGAGGCCGGAGGTGAGGAGGCAGGCAAGCGACGCCGCCAGGGACGCCCACTTGTTGACGTAGGGGGGGGGCATGGTGGCGGCGAGCGTGCCGCGCGCCGGCGGGCGGCGGACAATGGGGCGAGGTGTGGGATGGGAGGGACGGCGACGACGTGCCGGCCGCGCGCGGTTGCGCCACTCTTCTCCGCGCGCCGACCACCATGCGCGCCGCCGCCACCGCGGCCGTGGTCGCACTCGCGGCCCTGGCCACCGCCTCCCGGCGGCCCGAGCTCGAGCGCGCCGCGGCGCCCATCGGCAAGCGCGCCCGCCCCGACCACTCCCTGCCCGCTCGCACCGCGCGCCCCCTCATCGGCGTTCTGTCCCAGCCGGGCGACCCGGCAACGGGGAACTCGAGCTACATCGCGGCGTCGTACGTGAAACTCATCGAGGCGGCGGGGGCGAGGGCCGTGCCTTTCTTCCATGACGCGCCCGATGAAGAGGTGGGAGCAGGAGGAGGAGTGTGGTGTGGTGCCAGGCGGCCAGGGTCGAGGCCTCTCCCGCGCCGACCGCCGCCCCCTCCCTCCCTCCCCTCCTCCCTAGACCGAGCGCCGCCTCGCCCTCGTCAACGGCTTCCTCATCCCCGGCGGCGCCGCCACGCTGCGGCCGGGGCACACGTTCTTCGATGTCGCCGAAAAAGTGGTGCGCGCCGCGACCGCGCGCAACGCCCACCCCGCCAAAGACCACTTTCCCGTGCTCGCCATCTGCCTCGGCTTTGAAGCGATGTCGGTGGCGCTGTCGGGGAACGCGTCGCTGCTGTCGCGGTACGACGCGGAAGACGGCGCGGCGCCGCTCTTCTTCACGGCCGCCGCGCGCGGGTCGTCCTTTTTTGGCTCGATGCCCGCCACGGTCCTGGACGATTTAGAGACCAAGCCCTACGCCCGGGAATCGCACACGTGGGGCGTGAGCCTCGAAGCGTTGACGGCGGAGCCGGGGTTGAGGGACGCCGTGGACGTCCTCTCCCTCTCCGCCGACCCCGAGGGCCGCGTCTACGTCTCTTCGTACGAGCACCGCACCCTCCCGTTTGCCGCCGTCCAGTGGCACCCCGAGAAGAACGCGTTCGAGTGGGGCGACAAGCTCCACATCCCGCACACCGACGGCGCGCTCGCCGTCACGCACGCCGTCGCGCGCTGGCTGTCCCGGCACGCGCGGGCGAGCGCGGCCGCGCCGCGGGATGTGCTCGAGGAGGACGACGCGTTGATTTACAACCACCCGGCCGCGTTCACGGGGCGGCACGAGAACGTGGGGGACCGGCCGTGGCTCGACCAAGCGTACGTGCTGCCGCCCTGGGTCGATTGGGATGCCGATCACCCGCCGCGGCGTGGGGAGAGGGTGGCGGTGGCGCGGTGAGGGGGCTGGAAACAGAGTCAATTTTTTCATGCCCCTCTCGCCGCCACGACCGCCGCCTCCCAGTCGGCCGGCGGCGCGCCGTCCCCCCGATCCGTCAGCTCCACGCGGGACACGCTCCCCGGCGCGGGCGGCGGACCGGTCGCGGCGGCGGCGAGCGCGGCGCCCGCGTCGCCCGCGGCGACCGGGCGGGAGCCGACAGAGGAGCCAGAGGCCGAGACGGCGACAGAAGCCCTTCCACCGGGCGCATCTCTCACGCCGCGGCCGGCGCGCACGATGGTGGCGCCGGTGGCGCCGCCGCGCGACAGTGCCGCCGCGACGCCGTCGGCGCGGGACGCGCCCGCCGCGGCCGCCGCTTCCGCCGCGCCCGCGTCCCCGAAAAAGCCGGCGATGGCGGCGAAAGGGTTGGAGGGTGGGTCGGCGGTCAGGAGGACGAGGTGAGGGACGGCGGCCGCGGCGGCCGCTTCCGCGACTGCGCGTGCGCCACTGCCAGCCACTACCACCGCCGACGCCCGCGCCAGCTCGTCTGTCAGGCGGTCGTCGTCGCCGCGCGCCAGGGGCGTGGCGTAATCGCCGAAAGAGGCAGCGACGGCGGCCGGGGAGGAGGTGAGGGCGACGAGCCTCGCCCCGCGGGCGCCACCGCCGCCGCGTACGACCAGGTCGGTGAGCGCGGCCTCGCCCACGGGGCCGTCGACGCCGGCGACGACGATGGTGTCCCGGTCGGATTGAGGGCGTGGAGGGGTGGGGCCTTGGCGGGGAGTCGGGCCGCTGCCGTCGCGCGGCAGGTCGTCGCCTCCACCATCGTTCATCCTCCCGTACGTCTCGTCCGCGCCGTACCAGCGCCGCATCTTGCGGCCGGCCTGCATGAAGTCGAGCAGGTCGTCGAGGGGGGTGGAGGGAGGAGGGGTGGGGTCGTCGTCGCCGGCGGAAACGCGGACGGGGCGGCGGCGGGTCGACGCGACGCGCGCGCCGGCCAGCGGCCTCGGCGGCGCGGCGGCCCGCATCGGGAGAGCCGGCGGAGTGCCGTGACGCCGTCCGTTGATCGCCACCACTCTCGCGCGCCGCCGCGCGCTCCCGCTCAGGCTCGCGCGGTCCCCGCCTTCAGTCACTGCACAACGACCGGCCGCCCAGGCGCGCTTGAGGCCGCATCCGGCGCGCCGCCGCCGCCGCGCCGCCTCCTCCTCCTCCCCGCCTCCAATGTTTTACGCACTCACCCTGGAGCGCGAGCTGGAGCTGGCGCCCCGCTTCTTCGGGCCCCGCATGCGGGAGGTGCTCCAGCAGAAGCTGATTTCGGAGGTGGGGCATCGGGGAGGGCGGCGGTTGCGGCCGCCGCGGTGGTGGGCGGCGTTCGTGCGTGCCGTGCGCTGCCGCCGGGGTGGCGGCGCAGCGCAATCGCCGCCATGCCGCGCTGCGCCGCCGACGCCGCCCGCCGCCTTGCCCCTCCCCCTTGTTTGTAGGTCGAAGGGACCTGCTCCGGCAAGTACGGCTTCATCATCGCCGTCACCTCGGTCGACTCGGTCGGGCAGGGGCTGGTGCGGGAAGGCGCGGGGTCGGCGACGTTCACCCTGCGCTACGCGTGCCTCGTCTTCCGCCCCGCGCGCGGGGAGGTGCTCGACTGCGTGGTCGCGTCGGTGTCCAAGGTCGGGTTCTTTGCCGACGCGGGGCCGATGCAGGCGCGTTGGGAGAGAGAGGTGGGGTGGAGGCCCAGGCTCGCGCGGCCGTGCTTTCCCACCTCTCTCCTCCCTCCCCTCTCTCACTAGGTCTTTGTCTCCAACCACCTCATCCCGGCCGACTACGAGTTCTCCGCTGCCGGCGAGCCCGCTTTCGTCTCTGCGGGCGAAGCCGCGCGCGTCGCGGCCGGCGCCGAGGTGCGGCTGCGCGTCGTGGGCACGCGCATGGACGCGTCCGAGATCTTTTGCGTGGCGTCCATGAAGGACGATTACCTTGGGGTCATTTCGGCGCCAGCCTGACACGAGAGGAGAGAGACGGGGGGGTCTGTTTTCCGGCCGGCGCCGTGCACTCTGTCAAGCGAGGACGGGTCGCGCACTGCACTCGTCCCTCCTCCCGCGCGCCTCCCGCATGCGCACGAGCCTCCCCGCCCCGCGCGGGGCGCCGGCGGCGCTGCGGCATGCGGCGCGCCGCGGCCCACGGCTGCAGCCGCCGTCGACGCGCCTCCTGCGCCGGCCACAGGCAGGAGAGAGCAGCCCTGCTGCGTCTCCCTATGACGGCGGCGACTTTGACGCCGCGCTCGCCGCGCTCCTCGCCGCCCCTGCGGCCTCGGTGCCAGCCCTGGCTCGCTCTGCACACCCCGTCGCTCTTACGCTCCCATTCATGGAGTGGCTGGCCGCGGCCGCCGACGCGGCGCCGGGCGACGCCGGTCTGGACCTTGTGGGCGCCGCGCTGACCGCGGCGCGGGAAGGCCTGGACGATGCCGGTTGGGCCGAGTTTCAGGCGTCGCTGGACGCGGTTGGGGGCGTGGCGGCGCTGGGGGACGGGGGCGACGTCGAGGCGGCCGTCGCCGCGCGGTGGGCCGCGCTCGGCGTCGCGCGCTCCGCCGCCGGCGCTCTGTCCCAGTCCGCCCTGCGCTCTGGCGCTCTCGCCGCCGCAGGCCTAGGCACCGACCTGGCCGGCCGCAAGGCCGAGTCGGCCGCCGCGCTGATGGGCCGCGCGCGCCTTTCCGGCGAGGCCGCCGCGCGTCTCGTGACACAGGCAGCCGCCGGCGACGCATCACACCGCATCCTCGCCCTGCTCCTGGACGAGCCGGACCGGGACGCGCGCCTGGGGTTGCTGCCCGACGCGTTTGACTCGGGCGGCGCCGACACCGCCTCCGCCGCTTCTCCTTCAGACCAGGTCGACCAAGTGTGGACGACACCGGTGAAGCTGGTGGCCGCGATCGACCTGGCGCTGGCGCGGCTGGCCGAGGCGGCGGGCGGCGGCGGCGCGCGCGCGTCGCTGCCCGGCGCGTGCGCCGCGGCGCCCGGGGGCGACGAGGAGCTTGTGGCAGTGTTGCAGGAGCTGAGAGAGGCTGCGCTCGAGTTTTTCGGGGGGGAGTGAGGGGGTGGGGGGTGCGAACACGCGGCGCGCGGCTCACACACCGACACCCTCGCGCGCCTCGCCGAGGGGGGCACGGGGTTTGCGGTGGACAAGAGCGCCGGCGTCGCGCGAATGGAAGGCATCAACGGCGATTACCATTCCATCGCGCCTCCGTTTCCTGCGGGCGATGACGGCCGGGCGCCGGCCGCGCGCGCGCCGCAACAAAAAAGACGCCACCCCTCCTAAGGCCCGTCGACCAACGCCTTGACCGACAGCACCATGCCCACGCCAGAAGCGACAAGCGCGACCGGCACTAGCGCTTTCGCCAACCGCCCCTCGCCTCTCCCCAACACCCCGGGCGCGAGCGCGAGCACAAACGCGGCCGGCAGCGCGTACGCGCCCGCCAGGTCGCCCAACGACGCGACGACCGCCATGAGGCCCGAGAAATTGGGGACCAGGTGGGCGACGAGGGCGGAGAGGGCGATGCACAGGGCGGTGGTGGTGAGCCAGAGCGACCGGCCGCGGCCGTCGCCGTGGTCGCCACCCCCGCCCCGCACCACGTGCAGCGCCGTGTGCGCCCACACGTTGACGTTGATCTGGTAGGCGAGCACGGCGTGCAGGAGGAGGCCCGCGTTGGCGAGGGACGCGGCGGCTGACGGCGGCAGCACGGACGTGACCGGCGCCGCGCCGTCGAAGGAGGAGCCGAGGACGGCGTACCCGACGGCACCGACCACGGCGTACGCGGCCGTCATGGCGGCCGCGGTGGCGAGGACGCAGCGGGAGAAGAGGGGGGGGGAGGCCATGCCGCCGACGTACCTCACCCAGTTGACCTGCCCTCCATACGCGAAGACGACGTCCATGAGGGCGGCGGCGGCAGCCGCGGGCGGGGTGTGGCGCGCGACGAGGGCGGTGGGGACCCTCGTCGCGGGGTCGACCGGGAGCCGCGCCAGCGCGACCACCACCGCGCCCGCCGCCACCGCCATCCCAGCGACCCCCGCCCACGCGCAGGCGGCTAAATCTTCCAGGTGTTGGAGCTGGGCCAGGGGGAGGACGATGGCGGAGGCGAGGAGGCCGGCGGTGGCGCGCGTGAGGCGCGACGGGAACAGGGCGGTCAACGCCTCGACACACGTCAGCGCAAACACGGGCGGCTCCACCAGGATGACGGAATACACGGTCAAATAGACGGCCGTCTTGGCCCACGGGCGGCGCCCTGGCGGCCGCGCGCCGTCGACCGCGGCGCCATACCCGCAAAAGGTGGCGACGCCAGGGGCCGCCGCGCCCAGCACGGTGAAAAGCCTGCCGCTGTACACCGTGCCCAGCGTGCAGAGCGCCATGGCGGCGCCCGCGGGGAGCCAGCCGAGGCGCGCGGCGACCGACGGGAGCGAGAGAGCTGGGAGGTTGGGTCGGCGCGCAGTCCATCCAACCACTCCCTCTGCCCCCCCACCACCCCTCCTCTCTCACCGCCCAGGCCAAACATGTCGGCTAGCAGGACGACCGTGGTGCCGGCCGCGGTCGCGCCGGCGCGCCGCGCGGGGGAGGGGCCGGCGCCCCGCTCCGCATCGCCCAGCAGAGGGGACGTTGGGGAGGGGTCGACCATGTTGAAGGGAGGGGGCGCGGCGCGCAATGCGCGCCGAGAGGCGGCAGTTGTGCCCCGACGCGGCCGACGTCGGTCCACACTCTAATGCGAACCGCGTCCACCCTCGCCCGCGCCGCCGGCACTTTCGGCGCGACCCTGGCCGTCATGGGCGCCGCCACGGTCGCCGTGTCGGCCGCCACGTCGGCGTGCGTCCGTGTCGTCGTGCGGCGGCGGCAGGCGGGCCGCCTTGTGGCTTGTGCGGCGTGTGACACGGCCGGGTCGGGCAGGAAAACGTGCGCCGTGTGCCGGGGACGGCGGGGCCTGCGCTGGGCGCCGGCCGGCAAAAAAGTCATTTCTCCCTCCAGCTACTGCCTCTGCCCGCTCTGCGCCGGCACGGGGGAGCAAGCGTGCTGGAGCTGCAAGGGCACGGGGCAGGTGGTGGGGGCGGCGGGATGAAGGAGAGAGGGAGCGGGTTGGGCTTGTTCTGGTCGCCGCGCGTGCGCCCCTCTGATTCCGCCCCGCCCGCACTGCAACAAAACTGGAGGCGGGTCGGTTTGCAGTGCGCGTTGTGCTCCACAACCCTTTACTTCCTGGCGCGGCGCTGCCGCGCCGCGTTTGCCTCTGTCTCCTCTGCGAGCGCCGCCTCCGCCCCCCGCAACGCCCGCTTCGCGCCGTCAAACACGCTCATCTTGACGCCCTTGTTGGGCAAATTTTTGAGGCAGTTGGGCAGGAAGCCGCGGTACAGCGCTTTGACGCCGTCCGCCGCGACGAGCGCGGCCGCCGTCGCGGCGAGCGACGCGCCGCCCGCGGCGCGCAGCTGCACCCGCCGCTTCAGCGTGTCGAGCGGGTAGCACGCGGTGGTCGCGATGAGGGCGGCGCCGGCGCCGCGCGCAAAGGCGGGGGCGGCGGGGGGGAGGAGGTCGAAGCACGCGAGTTCGAGCGCCATGTAGGGCGCGATCCCAGCGACGGACGCCGCCAACCCCCGGTAGAACGCTTTCGCCCCCCCTTCTTTCGCCAGGGCGGCAACGCCTTTGGCGACGGTCGTGGCCGCGGGGTCCACCGCCATGCGGAGGCGCAGGGTGTCGAGCGGGTGGGTGGCCAGCGTCGCGAGCGCGCCCGCGAGCGCGCCCGCGGCGAGGCGGGACCGGACGGCCAGGGCGCCGTCCTCGCCCGCGAGCGCTTTTTTGAGCGCGTCGTACGCGGTCAGCTGGGCGGCCGAGTAGGGGACGACCTTGAGCAGTTGCGGCACGTTGCCGCGCCACAAGGCTTTGGCGCCGCCGTCCCTGCCCACCGCGGCCAGCGCTCCAAACAGCTTCCCTTGGCGTGCCGCGGCCGCCACGGCACCGGTCTCCAACCCCCCCCCCGTCTGCATGAGCAGCTTGACGCGGTCGAGCGGCGCGGTCGCGGTCTTGCCCAGCGCGCCGGCGAGCGCGCCGGCGGCGAACAAGACGGCCGGGCGGGGAACGACCGCGAGGAGGGCCAGCGGGCGGTGCGTGGCGAGGGAGGCGAGCGACGGGGGTTCGGGCGACGGCGGCGGCGCGCGGCGCCAGCCCCACCGCCTCTTGGCGGCCGGCGCGGGCGCCGCCACCCTCCCGGTCAAACTGGCCAGCGGCGCTACCGTCGTTGGCAGCGCCAGGCCGGCCACGGTGGCAAAGCCGGCGGCGGGGTGGCTGCGCGGCATTGCGCGCGGCTCGGCGCCCGGGCCGCGCTCGCCCGGCTGGCACGGGTGCAGGCGGGCGGCGGCCCACCGCCGGGGTGGCGGGCGGATGGAAAGGGGGCGGCAAAGTGTGCGTACTCTGACGCCGCGCTCGCAAAAAGCCGCCGCCCCTCTTCACACAAACACACTCACCCCGTCCCGCCCGGATCCCCGCCCCCCCCCACGAGCGACACCCACACCACGTCGAGCGAGAGGACAGGACCGCCGGCCGCGCCTTCGGCCAGCGTGGGCGGCCCGCCGGGGCCGCCGCCCGCCGGCGCGGCGAGCAGAGGAAAATCCCCCCGCACGTGCCGCGCCGCCAAAATGTCGTCCAGCCGAATCGCTGCCGTCCCCGCGACGGCGCGCGGGCGTCGACGGGCGTCGACGACGGAGGCATAGGCGCAGCCGCCGCGCGCGAGCGCGAGCGCGCGCGCGCCCACAACCAGCTCCACCGGCTCGTGGAACGAGGGCGACGCGGGGTCGCCCTTTTTGACGGGGCCGCCTTCCCCCGTTTGGCCGGCCACCGCGACGCGCACCGTCCACGCGGGGTGGACGCCAAACGCGGAAGCCAGTTTCGAGTGCGGCAGGCGCACCGCTTTCAAGGGCCGCACCACCAGCAACCCGCCATTCAACAAATCGGTCGCCAACGAGTCGGCCGGGTCGGCCGCGGCCGCGGGCCGCCCGCGGCCGCCGTGCGCGGCGGCCTTTGCGAACGACGCGCGTTCCGCGTCGGAGAACGGGTGCACCGTGACGCGCAGGTGCAGGCGGCCGACGTAGGAGGGGTCGTGCACGCGGTGAACGCGGCCGCGGTGGCCGCACGCGCGGCGGATAAGCGGCACAACCCCACACCCCTGCCGCAGCGCCGCCCCCCCGAGCCGTGCCGTTTTCACCGCCCGGTCCAGGCCGTGCGCCGCCGGCGCCCACTCTTCCTGGAAGCCGCGGTTGAAGGCCGCGGCGGGGCGGTCGAGATCGAGCCAGAGGTCGGCGGGTTCGCCGGGGGTGAGCGTCGAGAGGTCGACCGAGCACCGCCCTACCTCGTCGTCCCGGTCCAGCCGGTCAAAGTCCATGACCACGGCTTCCAGCGTGTGCGCGGGCGCGTGCACGAGCAGGGGAAGGTCCTGGTTCCAGACGGGATTCGAGGAGTTCGGCACGACGCGCGTGCGCGCGGCGCGGCCGCCGCCGACGAACGCGCGCACGTAGCCGTTGGCGGGGGAGAACAAGTCAATCCAGGGCAGGTCTTCGGCCTCGAGCACGGTGACAACCTGAATGAAGGAGTGCGAGAAGAGATGGAGGCGCGGGTGAATGGGTCGACGGCGCCGCACCTCCTCCTCCTCCATACTCTCTCTCTCTTCTTCTCACCGCCATGCCGTCTGGCAGCATGATGCTGGGCACGGGCCCTTTGGTCAGGGGGTAGGTGAAGCGGCCGGGGAGCACAAACGGGCGCAGCCAATCGCGCAGCAGGCCGGCGAGCCACGCCTCCAGCCCCGGCAGCAGCGTGACGTCCCCGCCGTACAGCGTCAGCGCAAACGCGAGGTCGGGCGCGTCGACAAAGGAGACCGAGACGGCGCCGGCGAGCGGGAGGCGGCCGAGGAGCGGCGCGAGCTCGACGCGCACGCGCGCGGCGACCGCGAGCCGCTCCACCCCCGCCCGCACCGTGAACGCGTGCGCCAACAGGCGGGTGATGTGGGATACGATGGGGGCGCCGCCGAGGAGCGGGAGGGGGAGGCGGGAGGGGAGGGGGCGCACGACGAGCTCGACGTCGACACCGTCGGCGCGCCAATCCAGGTCGGCTTCGATTAACAGCGCGTCCCGCGTATGAGCAAAGACTTTGACGCCTTCCAGGGTGGGCGGGCGGGCGCCCAGGTCGAATTTGGCTATTTTGACAGACGTCATCCACCCTGACATGAACAAAGAAAAATGACGGGGGGGGGGGCTCTCGTGGGGCGCGGTGATAGACAATGGCTGCGATCTCCCCGGAGCGCGCCACGCAGATCACCGCCGTCCACTACCAACCCCACACCACCCCATCTCTCTCACCTGGCTTTTGCTGCATGAGCAAGGGATTCACGGTGCGCACGACTTCGTCCGCCGCCGCCGCCGTCACGTGCGGCCACGCGGCGGCCAGCGCGAGTTGGATGAAATCCGGGCGATCGAAATCGGGCGACGTGGCATAGGCCGGCAGGCGCACGCCCGCGCCCCCGAGCGCGCGGCGCAGCGTCGCGTCGTCGGTCGACCGCAGGGCATCGAGAATCGCCGCCCGGTCGCGCTCCGACCGCTTGCGGCGGGCGGTCGCGGTCAGGAAGAACGCCACGAGGGCGGCGGCGGCTGCCGAGCGCGCGCGGCCGAGCGTCTCGGCGGCCGCCGCGCGCGCGCCGCCGAGCCGCGCGCGGCGCAGGCCGCCCACTTCCGCCTCTTCTCACCGGGCCGCCACCGCGGCGGCCACGGCTTGCGCCAGGGCGTCGGCGGATGAGGCGTTGAGGCTGGGTTTCCCTGGAGATGGCGGCGCGGGCGGCGACGCGCCGCGCGCAGCGGCGCGCGAGGCGGCCAGGGAGACACCCGGGCCGGCGACCGCCAGCGCGATCAGGGCAAGCAGAGACAGAGCGTTTCGCATGGCGTGGAAGCGTGGGCGAGGGCGGGCCGCGGGTCGAGAGTGTGCGGGCGCCGACCAGCTCCCCGCGCGCCACACCCTTCTCCCTGCTCCGGCCGCCGCCGCGCGCCGCCGCGCTCGACACCGGGCGCGGCCCCGTCCCGCCGCCCACCGGCCTCGCGCGAGAGGCGGCCGCGCGCGCGCGCCCATCGCCCATCGCGCCCCCGCCCTCCCCACCCCTCTCACCATGGCCGACGTCAAGCCGCACGCCTGCGTGTCGCGTACCGAGCTGCTGGCCTGGGTCAACGACACGCTGGGGCTGTCCCTCACCAAAATCGAGCAGGCAAGATAAGGGATGGTGGAGGGGCGGGCGTGGCGGACAGTGCTCGTCGCGCGCGCGCCGTGCCGCGTCCGGCTGGACTGCCGCGGGCGGGAGCCGAGGCGGCGCGGGGGGCGTCGACCGTTTCCTTCCCACCCCTCCTCCCTCCCGTCAGACCGCGTCCGGCGCCGTCGCCTGCCAGCTCATGGACGCGCTGCACCCCGGCTCCGTCAACCTGGCCAAGGTGCGGGAAGGAGGGGAGGGGTGGGGAGGGCGGGCGTTTTCGCGCGCGCGGCGACGCCCACCCCCTCGTTTCTCTCCCTCCCCGCCGTCTCCTCAGGTCGACTTCAACTCGCGGTCGGAGTACGACTCGATCAACAACTACAAAGCGCTGCAAGCCGCGTTGGCGCGGGCGGGTGTGGACAAGGTGAGGAGAGCGAGGGGGGGGGCGGGCCGCGGGCGGGTGCGCGCGCTGAGGCGCGCCCCGTCCTTCCCTCCCCCTCCCCTCTTTAGCCGGTCGACGTCGCCAAGCTGATCAAGGCGCGCCCGCTGGACAACATCGAGTTCATGCAATGGTTCAAGGTCAGACGAGAGGGCGGGTGGAGGGCGGGAGGCGAGCGGGGAGGGGCGACTGCGACGGCGTCGGCGGCCCAACCCGCCCTCACCTCCCTTTCCCTCCTCCACAGTCCCACTTTGACGCCGTCACCGCGGGCGCCCCCCTCCCCCCCTACGACGGCCCCGGGCGGCGCGCGGGCAGCAAAACGGGGGGCGTCCGGTCGGCCGCCGACCGCGCGGCGGTCGCCGCGCCGCCGGCGGCCGGGCGCCGGGCCGCGTCCCGGCCGGCGCCGGCGGCCAAGGAGAACCGGCCGGTTGCCGGCGGCGGCAAGGCGGCCGCGGCCGCCGACCCGCTTCTTCCTTCTTCGTCCGACCGCGACGGCGCGCTCGCCGCCGCGCGGACGCGCGCGGCCGTCGCCGAGCGGGAGCGCGACTTTTATTTCGATAAGCTGCGCGACGTCGAGCTGCTCTGCCAGGCGCCGGGGCTGGCCGGGGCGCCGGTGCGAGACGGGAGGAGGCTGGGCGCAGCGCGCAGGCTCGCACTGTCAGCCCCACACCCAACCCCCCCCTCCCCCCTCAGGCGGTCAAGCTCGTGGAGCGGGTGCTGTACGCGGCGGACGAGGCGGAGGCCAAGGCCGTGCTGCGCGAGGCGGGCCTCGCGGCCGACGGCGCGCCGCTCGACGCCGCGGCGGCGGCGCGCGTGTGACACCATTCTATTCCTCCCTCTTTTCCCGAGTGAAAAGCTAACGGTTGCGGTAGGTGACACAGAGGGCGGCGGTCCCCCATTCTCCTCTCCATCCTTCTTCCTCACTCGTCGTCGCCACCGATGCCTTGCCCGATGCTGCCCGCCGCCAGGCAGTCGTCGTACAGCTTGCCCTTGTTGGCCGACTTCCACAGGGTGTTGATGCCGTAGTCGACGACCTAAGATGGAGGAGGGAGGGAAGAGGAGAGGTGGGCGGAGCGCCGCGGGCCGCCCTCGCCGCCCTCCTCCCACCACCACCCCCTCCTCTCCACTCACCCGCTCCCCGACCATGGCGCCACCCAAGATGAAGGCGACGTACACCGAGTTGCGGCGCATGAGGAGCTGAAGTGAGGAGGGTGGGGCGTCGATGCGCGCGCGGTGGAGGGCGGCGCAGCGCGATGGGGGCCCCGCCTCCCGCCGCCGCGCCCGCGTCGCGTCGGGCGCGGCCTGTGCCTCGCCCTCGTGGCGCCTCCGGCGCGTACGGACGCCGCGCAGCCGCCCCCGCGCAACCCTCCTCCTCCCTCGCACCCTGTACCCCGCGTCCAGCACCGGGTGCCGGGCCGACTTGACAAATTCGGGGCCCGCCATGGCGCGAGGGTGGGAGGGGCGGCGCAAGCACAGGCGGGGAGTGGAGAGGGAGCGACGGCGCCGCCGATCGCCGCCACTCTCACTCCCGCGGCGCCCGCACCGTCGCCCGCGCCGTCAAAGCGCGCGCCGGGCGAGTCGCTCGAGAGCGCGAGGCAGGCGGCCCACGCGCGCCTTTCGGCCGCGCCGCGCGCCGCCGCCAGCGCGCCGCCATGGCCGAGCACCTGGCCTCCCTCTTCGGCACGGAGAAGGACCGCGTCAACGTGAGAGAGGAGGGGAGAGAAGAGGGAGCGGCGGCGGATGCGGCGCGCCCCGCCAACGCTCACCCTGCCCCCCTCGCGCCTCCCCAGTGCCCCTTTTACTTCAAGATCGGCGCGTGCCGCCACGGCGACCGCTGCTCCCGCGCGCACAACCGGCCCACGGTGTCGCCCACGCTCCTGCTCCGCAACCTCTACTCCAACCCGCACGCGGGCGCCGCGACCGCGACGGGCGGCGCGGGCGGCGCGCTGCCGCCGCCGCCGGCGGCCGACCCGCGCGCGGAGCAGGCCGCGTTTGAGGATTTTTACGAGGACGTGTTTGAGGAGCTGGCGGCGCACGGGCGGTGAGAGGAGAGGAGAGGGAAAAAAAGAGACAACAAAACGCGTCTTCCGCACGCCCCACTCACCCCGACCCCCCCTCCCTTCCCCAGGCTCGAAGCGCTCAACGTCTGTGACAACGTGGCGGATCACCTCGTCGGCGCCGTGTACGCCCACTTCGCCGACGAAGACGCCGCCGCCGCGGCAGCCGCCGATCTGGACGGCCGCTTCTTCGACGGGCGCCCCATCGTCGTCGAGTTCTCCCCGGTGACCGATTTCCGAGAGGTGAGAAGAGTTTTTTTTTTCTTTCTTTTCTTTCTTTTGGGTGTCGTTGGCGGTCCGCCTCGCGCCCACCACCCACGCCCACGCCACTCCCAACTCCTCCCCCACCCCCTCAGGCCACCTGCCGCCAGTACGAGGAGCGGACGTGCAACCGCGGCGGCTTTTGCAACTTCATGCACCTGCGCCCCGTGTCCCGCTCCCTGCGCCGCCACCTGTTTGGCCGGTACGAGCGGGAGCGGGACTCGGGCCGCGGAGGCCGCCGGTCGCGGTCGCCGGCCGGGCGCGACCGCGGGCACGCGCGCGACCGCGGCGACCGCGGCGGCGACCGCGACCGGCGGCGGGAGACGTCGGCCGAGCGGCGCGCCAAGATCGCGGCGTGGAACGCAGAGGGTGGCGGGTGAGGGGCGGGAGGGAGGCGGCGTCCGTGTTGCTTCGCCCCGACCGCACGACCCGCGCGCTGCCCCGTCTCGCCCAGCGTTCTCCGCCGCCCCGTGGTCAGCCGGCCGCCGTGCGCCCGCCCGGCGGTGCCCGCGGAGCGCCGCTCGGCCAACGCAGGCGTCGCCGCGCGCCCTCGCGCCCGCCGGCGCCGGCGCCGGGGCTCGGCGCGCGCCCCGATCCCGCCCCTCCCGCCCCGCCGGGCGGTCCCGGCGCCCACCCCGACCCGTCTGGGCGCGCCAGCGGCGCCCTCGGGGGGGGGCATACCGGGGCCACGGCCCCTCACCAGCGCCCTCCACACCCTCGCCGCCCGCCCCATCCTTCACGCCCCTCTGCCGCGCGCCCGCCCCCGGGACGCCACTCGCCGGGCGGGGAGGCCCCGCGCACCCCGCGCGCGCCCCCGCCCGCCAACCCTAAGACGCACACCCGCAAGCGCCGGCGCCGCCGGCGGCGCGCCCCCCGCGGACGCAACGCCGACGCCGCCAACCCGCGAACCCCGCCGAGGCGCCCGACGCGGCGCCGTGCCCTCGGCGCGGTCGGGCGCGCTCCGGCGCGCCCGCCCGCAGATCAAACACACGACGGCCCGGACTGGGCCCGGGGGCGGGCGCTTCCGCGCCGCGCGGCACGGGCGCCCGCACGGCCGCGGCGCGCCGGGCCGCCCGCACCGCCTCCCGCCGAGGGGGGCGCCCCCTCGCCGGCCCAGCGAACCCCGCCGGCGAGACGCGCGGCGCGCGCGCGCGGGGGGGTGTTACCCCCCGCCCCCCCCCCCGCCCCCCCCGCCCCGCGGCCTGGGGTGGGAGCCACCCCCCCCCCCCGGCTCGTTGGGGCGCCCGCACCGGGCGGGAGGAAGGGCGGCCGGCGCGCGCGTGAACCGACACGGCGGCCGAGGGTGCTGCGTTTTTTTTTCCAGTCGCTCACCACGGCTCCTCCTCCCGCCCCGAAAAGAACCGCCCCGCCACCTCCCGCCCCCCCGCCTCGAGCGCCAGCCACGCCGGCGTGTCCGCGCCCTCGGCCGGCGTCTTGCGCCCCCGGAAGGACGACATGTCGGTGGCCACGCTGCCGGGGCAGCACGCGACGGCGGTCACCTCCTTCCCCGCGTTCTTCAGCTCCTCGTTCAGCAGCCTTGTATACGTCGCCTCGGCCAGCTTGCTCACGCCGTACATGGATGGGGGCCATCCTTTGGCGCGCCAGTCGCCGGAGGCGACGGCGGCCACAAACTCCGACGCGAGCGCGTCGACGTCGTCCGCCGACGCCGCCGCGTCCCACCGCGCCAGGAGCTCCGGCGCCTGGGCCAGCAGGCGCCGCTTGCCGGCCATGGAAGCCACGGTGACGATCCGCGCGGGCGAGGCGAGGAGGGGGAGCAGCGCGTCGGTGAGCGCGCGCGTGCCGCGGAAATTGACGTCCATCGTGGCCTCCGCCTCGGCCGCGCCCCACACAGTCCCTTTGTACGCGATAGAAGCGTTGTTGACCAGGACGGCGATGCGGGACGCGTGGCCCCGGGCGCGCAGGGTGTCGGCGAACGAGGAGATGGTCGCGGGGTCGGCCAAGTCGACCCGCGCAAACTCCACTTGGCCGCCCGTCTCCTTGGCCAACGTCGCGACCGCGGCCGTCCCTCGCTTCTCGTCCCGGCCCGCGGCGACGACGCGCATGCCGTTGGCCGCGAGCGCGCGCGACACCTCGAGCCCGATGCCGCGCGCGCCGCCCGTGACGACCGCGACGGCGTCCCGGGGGTACCACCGGGCCGCGGGCGGGACGCGGATGGCGACCATCGGGGGAGTGAGGAGTGACCGACGAAACCACACGCCCTCCCCCCACTCTCTCCCTCTCCCCCCCGCTACTGGAGCGGGCACGGGTTGTTGCCGTTGCCGACCAGGTAGTTGCCCGCCAGGTTGGACCCCTGGTTGCCGTCCCCCCGGTTGCAGGCGCCGCGGTTGTACGACCCCGTGTTCTTGTCGCCGATGTTGAACGACCCCTTGTTGCCGTCGCCCTGGTTGCCGTCCCCGACGTTGCCGTTGCCCACGTTGTTGGACCCCTGGTTGCCGCAGCCCTTGTTGTTGGAGCCGGTGTTGGGCGCGCACGCGGCGTCGCCCTCGCCCGGGGGCGGCGGTTTCACGTAGCAGGGTGCCACGCCTTTCCCGGTCAGCGCAAAGGTGAACGTTTGCCCGTACTCGCCGTGGGCGCGCCGGCAGGCGGCGGAGGGGTCGCCGCAGTTGACGCAGAGAGGGGAATCGGAGCCGGGGGGTGGCGGGGCCGCACACAGATTCACGCACACCGACAGCGCGGGCGCGGCGTCGGGGCTGAAGCCGTAGGGGACGCACTGGTAGGTGGCGGAGGGGGTGGTCGGGCACAGCGGCTGGCCGTCGGGCGAGAGCAGAGAGGACGAGGGGGACGGCGCAGGGGCGGCCACCGCCGCCGCCGCCTTGCTGCTCTTCTTGGGCGCCGGCCCCGGCGCGGGCGGCATGGACGCCAGCAAGGAGCCGATGTCCGGCGTCGCCGGCCGCTCCGCGGCCACCAGGCTCGGCCCCGCGAGCGTCGCCGCGGCGCGCGGCGGGCCGCGCCCGGGCAGCGTGTCGGGCGTGAGCAGCGACGAGAGCACAGGGGGGAGAGCGGTCTGCTGCAAGGCTCGGCCTGAAGAGGGGTGACATGGAGGCGTCGGCGGCAACCTTGGACCGCGGCGCGCGGCCGCGCGCGCGGCCGCGCGCATGGAGGCCCGCCAGCGCGGCCCGCCCGGACGCGCGCCGACACCCCGTGCCCCTCCCAATCATCCTCCTCTACTCACCCGCCACCGCGGCGACGGCCAGCGACGCTAAGGCGGCGCGCGCGAGCGCACAGGCGCGGCCGCGCATGGGAGGGCGGGAGTTGGGGGTGGGCGAAGGCCGAGGTGGCCGCTCCAGGCGGGCGGCACGCTCTGGGGCGACGGCCGGCCGGGCGCCGCGCGGGGAGGGCCGAGCGGGGAGTGGAGGCGAGCCAGCGATTTGCCCCGCTCACACCGGCCCCAATGCCATCCACCTCCTCGTCCTCCGACGATGACGCCCCCGAGCAACTCTCATTAGCCGCCGGCGCCGCCGCGTCGCGCGAGGCGCGCGGCGCGGCGCACGCGGCCGCCGCGGCGGCGGCCGCGGCGGGGCGGGACAAGCGCAAGGCGCGCGCCAAGGCGGCCGGCGAGAGGCAGGCGGCGGCCGCCGACCGGAAGCGGGCCAAGGCGGCCGAGGCCGAGGCGGCTGGTGGCGACGACGGCGACGACGGCGCCCCCGACCTGCTCCCCGCCAGCGTGACAGCGGCCCTGGCGCGGCACCGGGCGGGGCAGGCAGAGGCAAAGCGGTGAGTGGAGAGAGATGGGTGGGCGAGCTCTTGGTCGAGCCGCGTTCTCAGGCCGACCACCACGCCCTCCTCCCTTCCCCAGCGCCGCCCACAAATCGCCCTCCGACGCGCGCCGCACCGCCAAGCGGCGGAAGGCGCCGACATCGCGCGTCGACGGCCCTGTCACAGTCGTCGCCCTGGACGCGGCAGCCCCCGCTCCCGGCCCGACCGCTGCCGCCGCCACCTTCCTCGCGCGCTCCTCGCGCGGCACCCGCCCCCGGTCGGCCGCCATGCTCGTGCCGGCGCGCGCGCTGACGGGGCGTCCGGCGCCCGGGTTTGGGGAGAAGAGGTGAGAGAGAAGTGAGAAAGGAGAGGGGTTGATTTCGAGCTCTGTCACTCTGCGCCGGCCTTGAGCCACACGCCGCCGCGCCCGCGGGCTTCTCTTTCCGCCGCCCACGCTCTCCCACCAGCATGGCAGCGGGCCAGCTGCCGCGGCGCCGCCTCGGCGCGACGGGGCTCGAGGTGTCAGTCATCGGCTTTGGCGCGTCCCCGCTGGGCAGCGTGTTTGAGGTGGGTGGAGATGGGGGGTGTGGGGGGGTCGGGAGCGGGCGGGGAGGGGCGGCGCGCCGCGGCGCGGCGTTGCGGTGCCCGCCCCGCGAATGCGGGCCCGCCCGACCCCCCAACACGCTTCAGTGAGCTACATTGGAGGTAAACACATCGCACGCGGGCGGCGGTCAACTCCCGCACCCCCCTTCTCCCCCTAGCCCGTGCCGGTCGACGTCGGCGTCGCCGCTGTCGCCGCCGCGCACGCGGCGGGCATCAATTTTTACGACACGTCGCCCTTTTACGGGATCACAAAGTCGGAGACCGTGTTGGGGGAAGCGTTGAAGCCGCTGCCGAGGGACGGGATCATTGTCGCGACCAAGGTCGGGCGCTACGGCCAGGACGAGTTTGACTTTTCGTCCGGCCGCGTGTCGGCCAGCATCGTCGACTCCCTGCGCCGCCTGGGGCTGGACCGCCTCGACATTGTGCACTGCCACGACGTCGAATTCGGCGACGCGGCCCAAGTGTGCGAGCAAGCGATTCCGACGCTGCTCGACCTCAAGGCGCAGCGCGTCATCGGCGCCATCGGCGTGACCGGGTACCCGCTGCCGGCCCTGGACAAGGTGCTGGCCGCGGCGCCCAAGGGTTCGGTCGACATCGTGCTCTCCTACTGCCGCGGCTGCCTCGCCGACCACGCGCTCGACGCCGCCGCCGCCCGGTGGACGGCCGCCGGCTTGGGCGTCATCAATGCGTCCCCGTTGAGCATGGGGCTGCTGACGCAGAGGGGGCCGCCGGAGTGGCACCCGGCGCCGGCAGAGTTGAAAGCTGCCGCGCGGGCCGCCGCCGCCGTCGCCGCCGACGCCGGCTTTGACATCGCCGACCTCGCCCTGCGCGACGCGCTCGCCGTGCCGCACGTGGCGTCACACCTGGTCGGGTGCGGGTCGCCCGAGGTGGTCGAGGCAAACGTGCGCGCGGCTCGCGCCGCGCTCGCGCGCGCGCCGCCCGCGGAGGCCGCCGCCCTGGACGCCGTGCGGGGAGTGCTGGCACCCGTACTGGGCACCACGTGGCCCAGCGGGCGGCCGGAGAATGGAGGGCCGTAGGCGTGTGAGGCTCCCTCTTCTCTCCCCTCGCCCAACAGCGCCTCCCACACACCCCGCTCCCTCAACTCGCTCACGCCGCCACCCCGCGCGCCACGCACAGCAGCGCCCACACATAGCCGGCGCCGAGCGCGGCCGACGCGGCCGCCAGGGCGCCGTGCGGCATGACTTTTTGGGAGCGGCCATAGGCACGCGCCATGTAGGTGCCCAGGCCGGCGACAGTGGCCAGAGCCAGCGCCAGGCCCGCAGTCCGCGTGTGCGCCGCGCCCATGAGCGCGGCCGCCAGGAAGAGCGCGGCCGCGACCGCGCTCGACGCCTCGAGCGACGAAGCCGACCCCTTGCGCACATACGCCACGACGCCGCCCGCGGTGACGAGCAGGGCAAAGATGGACGTGGTGGCGCGCCACGGGCCGCCGCCGCCGCCGCCGCCGCCGCCGCCGCCGCCGCCGCCGCCGCCGCCGCCGCCGCCGCGGAAGCCGCCGCCGCCGAAGAGGAGCCCGGCCGCGTCGGACGCTTTGGGGGCGCCGTAAGAGCGCGGTGTCGCGTAGTCGGGCGGCGAGCCGTAGGCCCTGGGGGGAGGAGGGAAGGGGGTGGCGTGAGCCGCGGCGCAACGGCCACCACCGCGCTCTGCTCCCCGATCCCTTCTCTCTCACCACGCGGGGTGCCGGTTGGGGTTGTCGCCCGGCGCGCCGCCACCGGGGGTCGGCGGCTTGAAGCGGGTGAGGTCTTGGCCGGCCTGAAAACGCGCGGGGGGGGGGGGGGGGGGGGGGGAAGGGCCCCCCCCCC
>Ga0315288_10002456_pt1 | contig 23982 bp, 21 predicted proteins | sample YL17G11_20_MG_FD_203454 | JGI IMG/M metagenome (GOLD analysis project Ga0315288, IMG submission 203454) | Sediment microbial communities from Yellowstone Lake, YNP, Wyoming, USA - YL17G11_20 | ecosystem: Environmental > Aquatic > Freshwater > Lake > Sediment | place: USA: Wyoming | collected... | reverse complement strand
AAAGATGAGGGTGACGGCGAACGTGATCAAGGCCATTTTGCCCAGCATCAGGTCCATTCCCGGCTGGTCCTGGAGGGTCTGCATGACCGGAAGGAAGTCGTCATCCTTCCCCGAAAAACGCGCATTCCAGGCCTGGGCCATCGCCGCGGCCGCGTCCAGGCGATAAATCCCGTCGGCGAAGAATCCCAGGACCTCGCCGGCGGCGTCCTCCATGTCGAGGGCTTTTTGGATATCGCTCAGGTCGGCGATGAGGCCGGTCCGGTCCATGGCCCGGATGCCGAAGCGGATCGTCCCGGCGACGATGAGGTTCGCGAGAGTCATGCTTCCCCGCATCGTCGACCCGATGAGAGTCGTCCGGCCGCCCGGAGCAACACCGAGCTTTTGCGAAAGCTCCTCGCCGATCAATATCTCGCCGGGCGCCTGGGGCATCCGGCCGCGAACGAGGATCTTCTCGAGGCCGAGGAGGCCGGGCTCGGGGCTCGAGGGGGTCCTCAGGTCGACGGCCAATCCCGCAGCCGGGGCCTGCGCTTTCGTTTCGCCGTTCTCATCGGGAATATCGAGAAGGCCGCCGAACGCGATGCGCGGGGTCCAAAAGGTTCCGGGGTGGGCTTTTCGCAGTTCTTCGATCAATAAGGAAACGTCCGTCAAGGCCAAGTCGTTGGGAACCTGGGCCGCGTCCGCCGCATAGGCCCGGGTCATGACTTTGACATGGCCATGCCGCAGGTTGGCGTTTGACCGGATGATATTGACTTCCAGGCCTTTGACGTAACAATACATAACCACGGTCAAGAACACCCCGGCCGTGACGGTCAGGAAAGGAAAGAGGCTCCGGCCCCGGTCCCGAAGGATGCCTTTGAACAGGAAATTCATCATCTGAGCTTTCCTCTCAAGGCCTCGCTCGGCTGGAGCTTGGCGATCTTCCGGGTCGGGAGGAAGCTGACGATCGTGGTAACGACGAAGACGAGAACGGTCGTGCCGACGACCAACCCGGCGCTGTATGTCGGGTACAGCCTTTCGCTGATGGCCATGCCGAAACTATCCCCCGGGTTCGCGCCCAGGCCGAGGCCGCGGCCGGCGCTATAAATGAGCAGCGGAATCCCGTAGACGGCGCCGATCAGGGCGGCCAGGACGCCGGTCAGGGCGCCTTCGAGGGTGAACAGCCGGATGACCTTGCCGCGCGGAAAACCCAGGGCCATCATCGTCCCGATTTCCTTGCGGCGCCTCCAGATCGATAGGAGCTGAGTGTTGAAGATGGCCAGCATGGCCAGAAAGAGGAGGATCGTGTAGAGGATCGAGGCGCCGATCGTCTTGCCCCGGACGATGTCTTTGATATCCTTGAGGAGAATGTCAAGGCTCTGGAACGACCAGCCGGGGACCGCGGCGGCCTGTTCGAACCCCTTGGCCGTCACGACGATCGTCGCCTGCCCGTTCATCACGGCCATTTCCCGCAGCGTTTCCAGGGGGAGCCAGATCTGGCCTTCGTCGATCGACTGGGCCAACGTCGTCATGATCTCGACGATCGTGACGTCCTTGGCGTCGAACGTTCCCCGGGCGTCGCGCCAGCGGACGGTCACGGCGTCGCCCTTTTGGAGCCCGGCCGTCTTGGCCATCCGGCTCCCGATGAGGCCCGGGATCTTATTGTCGGCCTGCTTCAAAACCCCGGCCGGTATGGAAAGAAGGCTTTGGCCGGGATCGATTCCCTTGAGGAGGACGGATCGAATCCTTCCATTGGGATAGATCGTTCCCGGGACGAGGAGGAACGGCGTGGCCCGCCCCGTGTCGATTGCGGCTTGCAGAACGTCCGGAACGGGGGCGTGGGCGTCCGGGATGGTAAAGGGGTCGTAGGGATCGTAAGAGTCGACCCAGAATTGTCCTCCGCCGTATTCCGCGTCGATCATGACCCGGGAGACTTCGGCGTCCATCCCGTTGTACAGCCCCTGCGTCCAGATGATGGCCACGAAGGAAAGGGACAAGACGACGGCGTTCAACCACGTCTTGGCCCCGGCCCCCAGCATGTTTCGAAAGGCGAGTTTGGGAAGAATCATGGCCGCCTCCTACGCTCGAGCGAGAACCTCGTCGCGGGCGACGCGGCCGTCGACCAAGGTGATCTTGCGGCGGAGGTGCCGGATGACTTTATCGTCGTGCGTGGAAAAGAGAAAGGTCGTCCCGAGATCGCGGTTGAGGTCTTCCATCGTCTGAAGGATATGGTGGGAGTTCTCCGCGTCCAGGTTGGCCGTGGGCTCGTCGGCCAGGACGAGCTCCGGTTTTTTCACCACGGCCCGGGCGATGGCCACTCTCTGGCATTGTCCCCCCGAAAGCTGGTTGGGCCTCGATTTCGCCCGGTCGGAGAGGCCGACCCAGGCAAGGGCGTCGAGCACGGCCTTGCGCCGCGCCGCCGGCGCCTGTCTCAGGAGGAGGAGAGGAAATTCGACGTTTTCGTAGACTGTGTAAACGGGGAGCAAATTAAAGGTCTGGAAGATGAATCCGATATGCCGGTTGCGGAGCGCCGCCGCCTTGACGTGGGAGAGGGTTTCGACCTTTTCGCCGAGGACTTCGGCGCTGCCGCTCGTCGGCGCGTCGAGCGAGCCGAGGATGTTGAGAAGGGTCGTTTTTCCCGAGCCGCTCGGCCCGACCAGGCCGGCGAACTCGCCGCGCCTGAACGAGAGGTTTATGTCGGCGAGGGCGGTGATCGATTGACGGCCCATCGGGTAAATCTTGACCAGGTCTTTTGTGCGGATCAAAGCGCCGTTTTCCATCATCGCCTCGCTTCAGTGGTTGAACGCCACCATGATTTGAATGCCTTTGCCCGCGAAGGTCGTGCCCCCTCGCGGATCGATGGTGACCCGGTACGTATCCGGGTTCCAGAATCCGATGAAAAAGATGCTCCAGCGGTCATACGTCCTCTGCCAGGTCAGAATCCGGTACCAATCTCCCGACGTCCAGTCGCGGAAGAGGACGCCCCGGAGCCGGTCGAGAAGGCTGAGGGGATAATCGATGAGAACAGCGGTGAGTCGGCGCGAGGTCCCGGCTCCCCAGGCCTCGGGGGAGATGGAGTAATCCAGGTGTTCGGCTAAGACGTGGAGGCCGTTTCCGACCGAAAATGTGTAGTCGGCCCCGATTGTGATCATCCGCTGGTATTTCAGGGGATGAAGGGTCCACTTCTGACGGATGAGGGCGGCCTCGATCCAAACGCCCGGCCCGAGGTCCCATTTCCCGTCCAGGCCGAGGCGGTCCTCGGGGACGTTCCCGCTTTCCCCGAGGGGGAGGGGAATGAGGCTGCGGGCGGCATCCAGGCGGCGATGATGATAAGTCAGGGCCAGCTCTCCCGCCGGCATCGGGACCTGGATGCGTCCCCCGAATTCGGGCACGGAGCGGCGCGAGGGAACCGCCTCCCAGCCTTTCGTTTCATCGTTCCCGTAAAGGCCCCAGAGCCAGACGTTCGTGTTGTTCTGGAAGGTGTATTTACACAAAAGCCCGGTCACGCCGTCAGTGAGCTGAAGGGGGTCATTCGGGTCGATCCGGTCGAACCACATGAGCGGCCGGAGGAGGGCGGCCGAGCCGAAGTTGATCTTCTGCAGGCCGAGGCGGGCTTCGAATCGAGCCGTGGACAGGCGCGCCCAGACCCGGTAGGATTTCAGCCGGGCGTCGGCCCGAAAGTCGGAGATCGGCAGGACATCAACGGACCCGGTGGCGTTCACCGAGGCTTCGGCGTCGAGGTTGAGCCCGGCCCGCGACGTCGAGAACGAGAGGGTAGGGATGTATCGAATGCCGACGAATCCTTCCGTCCGGTCGAGCGACTGGAGCGAGGCCCAGCCGGAGAGCTGTCCGGCCCAGGCGAACGGGCGCGTCTCCGCTGCGGCGGATATCGCCGAGCCGGCCGCGGCGAGGCCGCCGAGAAGAAGAACCGCCGGCCCGAACAACCTATTCATCGCCTCTTCCCGAAGCTGGTACGAACACAATATTCGACGTCACAAAATAGTATACGCCCCTTCCCCCCGTCAGAAAAGCCGACGGGGCCCCCCTCCGCTACGGGGGCTTGAGGGTGGCCCCGGCTTGTTCCCGCAAAGCACATTTCCGCCGATTTTTCCTCAAATACGAGGAAAACAGTCTGGGGCACGCGTCCGTTATTCGATGCTCAATTCCCGAAGCGTTCCGGGCGGGACGATCCCCTCGCGGGTCCAGCCGTAATGGGCGTAATAAGCGTCGAGAATCTCGCGGTAGTATTTAACGTCGACGGCCTTGCCTTTGTGGGCTCCCGAGGTCAGCGGAACGGTCAGTTTCGGCGGTACGTAGGCGTCGTAGGCGCGCGTCCGGCCCTGGTTGTTATTGACGTGGCGTTCGAGATTGTATATGCGCCGGCCGCAGGCGTTCAGCGAAGCGGCCGTGTATTCGAACCCCGTCAAGGCCTTGTAGAGCCCGAGGAAAAGGTCCGAGGTGATGTCTTCCGTGAAAAAATCGCATAAACCCAGGGAATCGACCAGGGCTTTTCCGCCCTGCCCGCCCGCGACATAGGCCGCCAGATTCCCGGCGCCCTCGAGGCCGCCCTCCTCGGCTTGGATGGTCCAGGCGTAAGTGTGATCGCCCCGGCCGCGGTTCGAGGTCCCATAAGCGGTGAACATCCCTGGAAATGCTTTGGGCTCGATCCCGGCGTATCCAAGACCGCCGTAGGCCGTGACGACGCAATGGGCGATCGTTTCCCGTTCGGCCGCTCCCGCTTGAGCCGCCACGCCGCGGATGACCGCGTCTGAATGCTCCCCGAACAAGCGCCCGAGGTCGGTCGCCCGATATGAGACGTCCTTCAGGAATTGGATCATCCCCGCCGCGTCGCCGAACTTAGGCGCCCCCGCATATCGCTTTAGAAAGCCCTTTTCCTTGAGGTCCATGGCCCCCGAAGCGACGTTCCCGAAGGTCATCGTATCGGCCCCCAGCTCGTTGCAGAGACGATTGAGATGAAAGATGGCGTCGCGGTCGGTGAGACAGCAGTTGATCCACAAGGCGATCGTCTCGAATTCGGGGCGGACGCCGTCGCCGGCGTAAGGCCCGCCCTCGACTTTCGCCGAACGCGTGCACATGACATGGCGGCAGCGGTTGCAAACGCGGTGTTTCCCCGAGATGGCGAGAAAGGCGTCCGTCCCGGCCGTGACATAGGCCGCCGGATCGAACGACCCTTCATCGAAATTGTGCCAGGGCAGATAGCCGCCCTTTTTGCCGAGGTAGCCGCCGTTGAAAGCCCGGTCGAGCCACCAGGTCGTGCCCGTCGAAGGCCGGAACGAGGCCGTCCACTTGGGATCGTTGACGTGCGTTTTGACCGAGGCGTCGAGCTCCTTGGAGAGTTTCTGGAACGCTTCGGCGTCGGCAAAAACGGTCGCCCTCCGGCCGAGGGCGGTCACGGCGACGAGGTTCTTGGACCCGAAGACGGCTCCGGCGCCGCCGCGGCCGAAATTGCGGTGATGATCGCCCGTGAGACAGGCGAAGGCGACCTTGTTCCAGCCGGCCGGCCCCAGGCACATCGTCGAGGAGCCGGGATATTTCGCCGTCAGAGCATCCGTGATGGCCGAAGCGGTGCGAACGGTCGGGCGGCCAGCCGCGGCTTCGAAAAGCTCGGGCTCGGCGTCGAGAATGCGGACGCCCTCCTCGGTGACAAGGATGCGAACCGGGGCGTCCGCCCGGCCGTCGATGACGAGATGATCGATCCCCGCCCGTTTGAGCATATTGGGGAACAATCCCCCGGCGCTCGAATGGGTGATCAGCCCATAAACCGGTTTGTGGTCCGGAATCCAAGGCGCGGCTTCCGGGGAGCGGGTCATCGGGCTCACGAAGGAGCACGACCCCCGGCCCGCCGTCGGGATGAATGTGTCGTTGGGCGCGCCTGTCCCGAGGATGATGCGGTTCTCGGGGGCGAGGGGATCTCTGAGGACGCCGACGCGCTTCTGATGATCGAAGATCAAACGCGCCTGGACGCCGCGCCCGCCGATATAATCCCGATAAAGGCTGGGATCCGCGTCCTCGATCCGGACCGTCCGGTTCGTGAGGTCGACGAAAGCAATCCGGCCCGTGTAGCCGAAGAACCCGTTCCCTGTCGCGGTCATGATGACTCCTTTAAACCGGATAGAATTATATCCGGATTTCCCCGCGAATAAAACGGATCAGCCGTCGTACTGCAGGAACTCGACCGGGGCGCCGTCGTGGACGATAAAGGCAACGGTGACGCCGGGCGAGGGCGAATTGGGCGGGATAAGGATATCCTTCCCGGCGATCTCGGCGGCGAGGTCGTCGACCTCGAAAGCCACATGAGGGACGGTCTTGACCAACTCCGGAACGGAGCAGTCCGGATCGAAGCGCATCCATTCGATCCCGTAGGGATTCGAATCGTAACTCACCACGTGGATCTTGAGATGCGGAAGGTGCTCTTCGCCTTCGTGCGGAACGGTCGTCGGCAGGCCGAGATGATGATAGCGGCGCATGAGGACGTCCTTTCCGAGCCTAAGAGCGGGAAGCGCCGAACGGGATTGTCCGGCCCGCGCCCAGCTCGATGAAGTCCGGTCCGAAGGCTTTCCGGAAGAGGCCGATGGCGGCTTCGCCGGTGCAATGTGTGGCGCCGACTTTTTTCACGCCCAGCTCGCGGAAACGGGCGATGATCGCGTTCACCTGGGCTTCAGTGTGGTTCATGAGGTGAAATCCGCCCAGGACGATGTCGATCGGCCGTCCGAGATCGGTTTTGCCTTGGAAATCCCCCATTTCCCCCCTTTTTAAAAGGGGGGTGGGGGGGGATTTCTCCTGGTTCGCGGGTGACGAAAAGTCATGATGATTGGCCTTCTCGATCATCGCGACGATGCCGGGATGGGCGCAGCCCGTGATCAGCACGATTCCCTGCGGCGTCTCCAGGATGAGCCCCTGCTCCCGGATGTTTGTACCCACGATCCCCGTCAACCGGGCACCGGGGCAGATCGGCGAGGACGATTCCCGGCATTCCGATTTCCGGCCCGGGGGGATGGAAATCGACCGCATCGACGCGGCCGGAATCGGCAGAAGGATGAGAGGATCCCTCATCTTCGGTAGGGCCGCAGGAAGCCCGATCGTGTGATCGCCGTGGTCGTGGGAGATGACGACGACGTCGACGGCGCCGAAATCGACCTTCAACCGGCTCGCGTTGGCGAGGAAGAGATCCGCTTTCGCGCCGGCGTCGAAGAGGATGGTTTTTTCGTAGCCGGTGATGAGCGCCGCGAATCCCCAGTCGCCCGCGCACGAAGCGTCGGCCACGGTGTTGTCGTAAAGGATTGTCAGCCGGACGATGTTCGGGGATTCTTTCAATTTGAGGATGAAAATATTGTCGCGCCTCAGGAACGTTTCGTGCCCGGCGATCTCAAACCCGGCCGCCGCGGCGTCCCGCTCGATTTCTTCCCTCGAGGTCGACTCGTTTCCCCGGCGGTCCGAGTCCTTGACCGGATCCGGATCGACGACGACGACGGTCGCCCCGGCTTTCAGGCCGAGGGCGATGTTTTTCAGCATATCCACCGGGCGGCTGAGATGGTGATAGGTCAGGACCATGAAGACCAGGTCGAGCGCGTCCCTCGGGAAGAGGGGATCATCGACCCGGCCGAGGATCGTTTCCACGTTCGCGATTCCGTCCCGTTCGCAGCGCTCTCGGATATAGGCCAGGCCGCCGGCGTCGATGTCGTTGGCGTAGACCTTGCCCGTCGGGCCGACCCGGGCCGCAAGATGAACGGTAAACCGGCCGCGGCCGGCGCCCACCTCGCCGATGACCATGCCCGGCTTCAAGCCGATGGCGTCCATGATCCGGCCCGGCGGCCGGCGTTCGTTTGTCCCTGCTTCTCCGTACTCGGTTGTTTGGGAGGATGTCGCCGTCGGGACGAAGACGGCGAGAACGATCGCAGCGGACAGGACGAGGGCGGACGCGGCCGCGCGGTGGAGGAGATGTTTCTTGTTCATGGCTCTCCGTTTCTCCGATCTGAATCCAATCATACTACGATTCCTGCCGGTAGCCGCGCATAGGACTTTTTTCCTATTCGTCGTAACAAAGCCCGGCGTCTCAACGGGCGCCCCCAAGACGATTCTCCCTCCTGAACGTCAGCGCTTTAGTTTCATGCGGAGCCGCGGAGAATTCCGCACCTCCGGATTGACCACGAATCGGGGAAGCCGGCCGCAAAGAAAAGCCTTGACGTCGTCCCTAATCAGCCGCCGGATGTCCCAGCCGCCCTCTTCGCTATACCAGGCGATGTGCGGGCTGAGAATGAGGTTGTCCATTTTCAAAAGATCTCGGCCGGCCGGCGGCGGTTCATATTCAAAAACGTCGAGCGCGGCGCCGGAAATGACGTTTTTTTTCAGGGCTTGGATCAAGTCCTCAGTCTGAATGACCGCCCCGCGGGCCGTGTTGACGAGGACGGCCGATTTTTTCATCAAGGAAATCGTCGCTGCGTTGAACAGGCCGCGCGTTTCGGCGGTGACCGGGACGTGGATCGTGACGATATCCGAGACTTTGAGAATTTTCTCGAAGGGCGTGTGCTCAACGCCGAGTTCGCGGAGTCGTTTTTTTGAGAGATAGGGATCGCAAATGCGGACCGTCATCCCGAAGCCGGCCACTTTATTGAACACCCGGCTTCCGATGTTGCCGCAGCCGACGATTCCCAGCGTCTTTCCCTTAATCCGATAAAGCGGATGAATTTTTCCGGAGTCCCATTTCCCGGTGCGGATCCAGTCTTTGAGCATGGCGTCCTGGATTTTCTTTTTCTTGAAGGCCTCCAGGACGAGCAGGACCGCATGCTCGGCGACGTCCTCGCTCGACGCGGTCGCTTCGTTGGCGAAAACGATGCCCGCGGCCGTCGCCGCCGCGACGTCGACGTTGTCGTAGCCGATTCCGTGCCGGAGGATAAGCTTGACCTTGTCAAGACCGGCGATGACCTCCCCGGTGAATTTCGCCATATTGACCAGGACGATGTCGGCGTCTTTGACCCGGCGGATGATCTCGGCGGGAGGGGAGTTTTTGAGCTGAAAATAAAAAAAATCGACGCCCAGCTTCCGACATTCCCGCTCTTCCCACCGAAGGTCCCGCTCGATGTAATCCGTGATTTTGAACGTGATTTTTTTAGACATGGATCGCGATCTTCTCGGGCTTCCCGCTCGCCAACGATTTATGGATCGCCTCCAGCACGGCCGTGCTCCTCACCCCATCCTCGGCGGTGACATGCGGCTCGGCGTCATGTTCGATGGCGTACAAGAACCCCCGGACCGCGGCCGGGAAGGCGCCCTGCCATTCGTCGAAAACCTTGTAATTCAGGAATGTCCTGGGACAGACGAACTTTTCCCGGACCAAAGCCTCCACGGCCTCGGCCTGCCGGTCGAGGTGAAGGGTTCCCGAGCTGCCGATGATCTCCATATACGAATCCGGCATATACGGGCTCGTGTTGGGATAGATCCATACGGCTTCGTACGTCGCGAACTTGCCGCCGTCATACGTGACCAGGGCTTGGATGCCGTCGTAGGTGTCGAAGCCTTTCTCCACCAGGACTTTCTTCACGCCTTTGGCGTAGACTTCGACGGGGTCGGCGTCGAACCACCAGGTCATCAAGTCGATATCGTGGCAGGACAGAAACCAGGCCGGCGTCGTCCGGCTCGACCAGGACTTGATCATTTCCGTGGGAACGTAGATCGGGTTGTTTTTCCGGGCATAGCCGATCAGCGGCTCTCCGATTTCGCCGTTGAGGATCATTTCTTTGGCTTTATGATAGGGCGAGAGCCAGCGGTGGTTGAAATTGACCTGGAGCTTTTTCCCGGTTTTTTGGACGACGCGGCGGATTTCCTCGGCCTCCTCCTGGGACGTGGCCAGGGGTTTTTCGACCAGGACGTGGCATCCCTTCCTTAAGGCCTCGACCACGGGACGCGTATGCAGGTGGTCGGGCGTGGCGACGGCCACGGCGTCGAGTTTTTCCGCGTCGAGCATTTCCCCATAGCGCGGATAGAGGCGGGAGACGCCGAATTCTTTTCCGCTTTTTTCCAGGCGGTCTCGATCCAGGTCGGAGAGCGCGGCGACTTCGACCTGGGGGCAGAGTTTAAGAACCCGTCCGACCGCGTTGCCCATGATTCCCGTCCCGATGATGCCGAATCGTATGGCCATGGATCTTTCTCCATTCTCGGATTAAGGAACGAAGATGCCCTTGAGGCCTTTTTTTTGGGCGAGAGCGGCGAAAAATTCTTCCCATCGCTCGAGAGGTCCTTTATGGGTGATCAAGAGCGCGACCTCGCTCTTCTTCGACTGAACCAGGCGAATGGCCCTCTCCCAGGACGTATGGGAAGTGGATAGATTGAAGAAATAACTTACGGCTTTCGACATCGCGGCGTCGTAGGGAAAGCGGATTTCCGCTTGGCCGGTCAAGCCGATCGCGGCGATCCGCCCCATTTTTCGCACGAGCGCGAGGCCGAGGGCGATGCCGCCTTCGGCGCCGCTCGCTTCCACGACCAAATCGGCCCCCCGCCCGTTCGTCAAATCCATCAGGAGGGCCGCGGCGTTTTCTTTCCGGATGTTCAAGACCCGGTCGATGCTCGACATTTTTCGGGCGATGGGCAGACGCAGCTCCTCATCGGAATCGGTCCCCCCGACGATGACCAGGGCGGCGCCGGAGGCTTTGGCCGCCACGGCCGCGAGCAGGCCGATCGGACCCGGCCCCACCACCGCCACGACGTCGCCGGGTTCGATCCGGCCTCGTTCGAGAACGTCGTGGACGACGTTGGCCGCCGGCTCGACCAGGGCGGCCGTTTCAAAATCAAGGTCATCCGGGATGCGGTGGAGAAGGACGGGGTCGGGGTAACGCATGAATTTGGCGAAGCAGCCGTCGATCCCCCAACCGGGGGACCTTTTGGAGGAACAGAGCCGGCGGTTTCCCGCGAGACAGAGCCAACACGTCCCGCAGGCCAGGGTGTGCGGCTCGCCGACGACGCGGTCGCCCGCTTTCCAACCCGTGACCTCTCTCCCGACCTCCGCAATGACGCCCGCGAATTCGTGGCCGAGGGTGACCGGCGGCCAGTACGGGAATTCGTCGTTGGTGATATGCAGGTCGGTCCCGCATATCCCCGCCGCTTTGATTTCAATCAGGACTTCGCCCGGGCCGACCTTCGGAACCGGCACGTCCTCGAGCCGGACCAGTCCTTTGCCCTTCGCCGTTTTCCTCAAGGCCCGCATCGTATTTTCAGGCATGATCCAGCCCGCTCCATTTATGGATGAAATAGATCAAAGCCAGGGCCGCGGCGCGGATGTCTTCCATGGCGATGTGCTCCTTGGGAGAGTGGGCCGAGGCGATCGAGCCCGGGCCGAAAACGACGGCCGGGATGTGGAGCCCTTCCGAATATCGCCAGGAATCGCAGGAGGCGTTCATGAACTCGGCCCGCGAAGAAATCCCGGCCTCCAGGGCGGCCTCGAGCAGGGTCTGCACAAGCGGATGATCCTCGGGGATGGAAGAAGAGTCGCTCCGGAGCATGTTGAATTTGACCTCCGCCGAAAGCGGCCGAAGGGCGCCGGTCAATTTAGCTTGGATGTCTTCCCGCTTAAACGGGGGCAGGAATCCAAAGACGCCTTTCAGGATCGCTTCCGCCGGCGCGGCGGCCGGCCAGTTGCCCGAATGAAACATTCCGAAGGTGCAGGGCATCGGGTTGGGATGACCGGCGATCTTCGGCACCGCCTTTCGCGAGACATGGAGAAGCTCTTCCCGAACGCGTTCGACCGCCTCCATGGCTTTGACGGCGGTTTTCAGGGCGCTGTCCGTCGACCCGGGGCTTCCGCTGTGGCCGGCTTTTCCCGCGGCGATGATTTCAAACCAGACCGCGCCCCGGACGAGATGGGCCACCTGAAGATCGGTCGGCTCGAGGACGACGGCGGCGTCGGCGGAAAGCCCGTTTCGCACGACTTCGAGGGTGCCGTTTCCTCCGCATTCTTCTTCGACGACGATATCGACGACGATCTCTCCATGAGGCTTCAGCCTGAGGTCGTGCAAGGTTTTAAGCACAAGGTACAGAGTGGCTATCTGGCCCTTGGCGTCGCAGGCCCCCCGTCCGTAGATTTTTCCGTCCCGTCGACGGGGAACGAAGGGTTCTTCTTGGCCGGGGCTCGGGGGGACGACGTCGAGGTGGGTATTGAAGGCGATCGTTTTTCCTCGGGACGTGCCGAAGAGCTTCGCCCGAAGGTTGGCCGTCCCCGCGTATGAGAAATTTTCAAGCCGGAACGAATAATCCGGGTCTTCCTGGATTGAGTCCGGGATAGGGATATCCTCGGCCGCATCCACGACCCCCTCGACCCGGGACTTCAAGAAACGGCCGATCTCCCTTTCCTGACCGCGGAGAGAAGGGAAGGCGATCAATTCTTCGAGGAGCTCGACGGCGGGCTCCATGTTGGCTTCGAGCGTTTCGGCGACGGCCTTATTGTTCATGTTCCAAACATAGACAATTGTATAACTAAAATGGAAAATATCAATTAATGACGGGCGATGGATTGACAAATCTAAAATAGGAATTATAATTAAAACAGCCAAAATAGCTAAAAATAGCTCGCTTAAAGAGGAACATCCATGACAGCGACTGCGACGGAAATCAAAAATTTCTTCGGCCGTTTTTTACGACGGGCTGAAACCGCACCGGTTTTTATCGAAAAAAACCACAGTGTTGTAGCGGTCATAGTTTCCAAAGATGAATTTGACAGACTGTCCAGGATTGAGGACATGTTTTGGTCCGAAAAAGCCGCCAAAGCTGAAAGAGAGGGATATATCGGCGAGCCGGAATCCTTGAAAGTCGTCGAACGGGGTGAGCATGCTAAAGCTTGATCTCACCCACGAAGCGAAGCGCTTTCTCGATGGCCTTCCGCCGAAACAATTTCGCCAGGTCGTCAATAAAGTCATTTCCTTGATGGAGAATCCACTTCCTCAAGATTCTCGTTCTTTAAGCGGCGCGCCGTTTCGCCGGGCCGATATCGGCGAATTTCGAATCATCTACCGAGTCGAAGCCGAATGCCTGAAAGTCGCCTTGATCGGGAAGCGAAACGACGACGAGGTTTATCGGCGCATTAATAAGGGATAATAATATGCCGACTCTAACCCAAAAATATCTGGCCATGTCGGAACGATACGAGCCCGCCTGCATGAACCGGCAGGCGCCGGTCGTCTGGGACCACGCCCGGGGCGCCGAAATCTGGGATGTCGACGGCCGGCATTATCTCGATTGGACCTCCGGAGTCCTGGTGACGAACGTCGGGCACGCCCATCCGCTCCTCGCCGAGGCCGTTTCGCGCCAGGCCGGCCGGCTGCTCAACACCTTCGATTTTCCGACGCCGGAGCGGCTGGAGCTCGCTCGGAAGGTCATTGAATCGACTCCGCCGCATCTCGACAAAGTGTTTTTCGTAACCACGGGCGCCGAGGCCATGGACGCGGCCATGCGGATGGCCCGGCGGTCCACCGGCCAATTCGAAATGCTCGCGTTTTGGGGAGGATTCCATGGCCGCACCTTCGGGCCGATGAGCCTGACCGGGCTTGGGAAAATCAAGAAAAATTTCGGTCCGCTCGTTCCCGGCGCTATTCTCGCTCCCTATCCCTACTGTTATCGCTGCCCCTTTGAAAAAAGCTCCTCTGAATGCCTCTTCTTCTGTCTCGATTTCATGGACAAAATCGTCGAGACCGAATCGACGGGAAATCTCGGGGCCCTCATCGTCGAGCCCTACCAGGGGACGGCCGGGTTCATTTTTCCTCCGCAAGGATATTTGAAGAAATTGGAGAATTGGGCGAGGGAGAAGGGCATTCTCTTCATCCTCGACGAGGTCCAATCCTCGTTCGGCCGGACGGGAAAGATGTACGCCCTCGAGCATGAAGGGCTCGAGCCGGATATCCTCGTCCTCGGCAAAGGCATCGGCAGCGGCGTTCCGATCGCGGCCGTTGTCGCCGGGGCGAATATCATGGCGGCCTTGGAGCGCGGGGAAATGTCCTCCACCGCGGGCGGAAATCCGTTGAGCTCGGCGGCGGCGTTGGCCGTATTCGAGATCATCGAAAAAGAGAGACTCGTCGAGCGCGCGGCCGCAAACGGCGCCGATCTGAAAAAGAAACTTCTAGCCCTTAAAGACAAGTATCCCGTGATCGGAGATGTCCGAGGCATAGGCTTGGTCTACGGAATCGAATACGTGAAAGACCGAAAGACCAAGGAACCGGCTCCGGAGCTGACGCGGGACATCGTCCTGAAGTGCGTGGAGGAAGGTCTGATGGTCGGGAAATTGGGGATGCACGGCAACGTGATGCGGGTGGCGCCCCCATTGGTCATCACTCCCGACGAAATCGACCGGTCCGTCTCGATCTTGGATCGAGTTCTCGAAGAAATACGGGGACAGAAATACGGGGACACATCACTTAATTCCGGGAATTAAGTGATGTGTCCCCGTATTTTGTAAGCTTCGATAAATAATCGGGGAGGGTCGCATGCCCGAGACGCAGAGCATTCGGCTTCCGGATTATCTTGTTCTTCTGGCCTATTTCGTCGTCATCGTAGCCGTGGGGATGTCCTTTGCCCGCTACATCCGCCGGTCCAAAGATTATTTCGCCGCGGGCAACGTTATGCCCTGGTGGCTGGCCGGGACGTCATTCTATAAGGCCTCTTTCAGCGCCCTGCTTTTCGTGATCTATAACGAAATCGCCTACAAATACGGGATCGTGGCGATCGTCATCATGTGGATTTCTCCGGTCTGCGTCCTCCTCGGCGGACATTTTACGGCCCGGCGCTGGCGCCGGGCGCGCGTGGTGACGCCCCTGGGGTTCATGGAACGCCGCTACAGCGCCCTTGTCCACCAGGTGTTCGTTTGGATGGGCCTGCCGCTCCGGTTGTTCGACAATTCCTTGAAAATCCTTTCGACGTCCATCATCTTCGCCGTCGCCCTCCGCGGCCTGGGGCTCTCCATCGTCCAGTTCATGATCCTCATCGGTGTCCTCATGGTTCTCTATTCGTTCATGGGCGGACAGATGACCGTCATGGTCACGGATTTCGTCAACGTCACCATCCTGGCCGTTTCGGTCGTCACCCTTTTCCTCCTGACCCTCGGGCGGCTGGGAAATCCGGGGGAGTTGGTCCGTAAGCTCCCCGCCGGTTTTTTCAATCCGGCGCCGGAGCCGTACGGCTGGTCCTACCTCGTTTTTACGGTCTTCCTCATCACCATCCTGACCTATAGCGGCAGTTGGTCCCTCGTCCAGAAATACAACACCTTGAAGAGCGAAAAAGAGATCAAGAGAATGATCTCCTGGATCGCCTTCCTGATGTTCATCATGCCCCCGATTTTCTTCTTCCCCGGCCTGGCGGCCCGGGTTCTTATCCCCGGCGTTGAAAACGCCAAAGAGGTCTACGCCCTGATCAGCCTGAAGATCCTACCCGTCGGCTTGGTCGGGTTCATCCTCTCGGCCGTCATCAGCTCGACGATGTCGACCCTCGGCTCGGAATTCAACACCCTATCCGGCGTCCTGACCCGGGACTTTTATAAAAGGAAAATCCGGCCCGACCTCACCGAGAAGGGCGAAATATTCGTCGGCCGCGCCTTCACGGTGGTCATCGGGGCGCTGACCGTGCTCCTCGCGATCCTGTTCAACGCCCTCAAGGGATTCAACTTGATGGACATCATGTTCCGCGTTTTCAGCGCCTTCGGTCCGGCGATCATGATCCCTCTCGTCTTCGGCCTGCTGTTCAAGAAATTCAACGCCCGCGGGACGCTCTGGGGCGTGGCGGCCGGCTCGGCCTGCGGCATCGTTCTCGTTCTCGTCAATTTCTTTCTCATTCAAGCGTACGCCGAACGAATGAAGGCCGACCCCACGCTTGAATTCCGGCTGCGGAGCGGCTGGAACTCGGCGGCGACGTTCTTGAGCGTCGCGGCAACCGTCCTTGGGATGTGGCTGGGGACGGCGAGCCGGCCGACGCCCGCGGACGAGAAAGCCCGCGCCCAAGAGTTTTTCGAGGATTTGAAAAAGCCGTTTTTATTCGAGGAAAAGGCGGAGCGGCCGATGTCGCCCTTCCGGATCATCGGCTTCACCCTGATCGCGTTCGGGATTCTTGTCGCCGCGGTCTCGGCGGTGGTCCTCGTCGGCTATCAAGACACCCGGGCCTTCGCCATCGATCTCGTCGTAGCCCTGACGCTCGTGGCTATCGGAAGCCTCATGTATTGGGGAGCGAAAAAAGAGGCCCTCTTCGAAGCGAAACGCAACTCGGGCTAGGTCTTGTTTCTCGCTCGCTGAAGAGATTCTTCCACGATGAACAGGAAGGCCGAAATCATCGACCTAAGCCAGGCCGAATCGTCCTCGTCAAAGTACTTATCGAAGAGGACATAGCGGAGTATGCGCTTCCGGTATCCGCAGGCTCTTTTTCCGATATGAGCCTCTTCGCCTCGAATCATGCAGCCCATTACTTCCTTGATAATATATCCCGGGAACTTTGGAAGTCTGCGTCCGAAGGCTTCCTCGGCCTGCCTGAAAGCGAGCGCGCAGATTAGGGTACAATACCGGGCCGCCCGGACACACCGGGGGTCCATGCCGACGTCGTCTATGATTTCACAGAAATCCGGTTGTCGCCGGTGCAGCATGGCAGACGCCGACGTGCGTTCACGCGCACTCAGCATTCGGACAGCCTTCGATAGGTTTTTGAGATCCCGAACGGTAAACTTCAGGAACAAACGATTCACTTCCCAATATGTCATGGCGCTCCTTCCAGGCCCTCCGGGCCCTGACATCCTCGATCAAGAAGCGGACGCCCTGGTTGTCCGTCGGATTGAGCCAGAGCATGACGACCGATTGCTTCTTGGCCATGTCGCCTGCACAAAATGTCGGCAGCCCGTATAAAAAGACTCCGGCTTTGGTTCTTCCGGCAGAGGCCATCGAACCGAGGATTCGGCAAGCCGAATGGAACTTCTCTCCATCGTCGCCGACGGCTTGCGTTAGAGTCGAGTCGATCGGGAACTTGGCAAGATCAAGATACCCGTCCTTAGTAATCCAGGGAACGTTGAGTATTCTCGGCATCCCTAACTTCCCGATAGGTGCCCGCGCTTCGACTCAAAACGGATAAGGCGGCGGGCGTTGGCCCCGAAAATGTTGACTTTGTCCCGGGGAGAGATGTCCGCCAGGGCCACTCGGCCGACCTGAGGCCGGGGGTCAAGGAACGGGTTGTCCGTTCCGAAAAGCACCCGCTCCGCCCCGACTTCCTTCACGAAGAACTCGACTTGGCGCGCCGGACACATCGAGAGGGTGAGGTCGAGATAGATGTTGGGGACTTGGAGGGCCAGTTCCACGGCGCGCCTGCTTCCGTAGGGACCTCCCGAGTGTCCCATGATCCAGGGGATGTCCGGATGATCTTCGGCTACGCCCGAGAATAAATCCATGTTCCCAAACGGGTCATTGTCGAGCCAGGTGTGGGCGAGGATGCAGAGTTTTCGGCGGGAGGCGAACTCGTAAATTCCGTTCATTCTTTTATCGTCGAGCCGGCACTTGGAGACGGCCGGATGAATCTTGATCATCAAGACGGCCGCGTCTTCGAAACAGCGCTCGAGCTCATCGCCGGAGAGTTCGGGGTAGTTTCCGTTGACGGCGCAGGCGCCGTAAATGCGGCCGGGGTGGGAGGCGACGGCGTCGCGCATCAGGTCGTTGGCGAAAACAAGGTCCGACTCCCAGCTCATGTTGGGGGAGAGGACCGCCTTGGCAATGCCGCAGAGGTCCATGATCCGGATCATCCGGCCGGGGTCGCGGGCGGGAACGTGCATGTTGAAATACGGCCCCAAGTGGGCGTGGACGTCGATGATCTCGACGTCGTTTAAAGGCAAGCCGGCATGGACACGCTCGAAATATGTGTTCACGGCCACATCCCCTCAAAAATCCCGCGCAGATTTCCGCCGGCAATGGCCTCTTTGTCTTTCCGGCCGATGTCGGCGTAGGTGATGAGCGCGACCGCCGCCGTTCCCGTGTAGCGGGGCATGTTGGTTCCGAAAAGGAGGGGCCGGGAGCCGAAGCGCTCGATGACGTCCTCGACCGCCCCTCCACCCATGAACCAGGACGTTTCGACATAAAGATTCGGGAATTTTTCGAAAAGCGGATAGAGAAAGCGGTTCTGTCTGTAGTTGCAGTTGGCCATGATAATCGGAAGGTGAGAATACGTTTTGAGAAGGCCGTGGACGTCTTCCCAGGGGAGGATCTCCGCGTCCAGAATCAGAGGGACGCGCCCCGCTTCGAGGGCCGAGAGAAGCTCTCCGGCGCACCAGTCCGCCGGCGAAAAGCTGTGGTGGGTTTTTGTCGGAAACATCCGAACCGCCCGGACCCCGCAGGCCTTCATCTCCGGCAGAAGTTTCGCCGGAGGCGGCATCTCGGCCGTGTGATGGGGGAGGACGACCCAGACGGGATGAAGCTCCGGATGGCCCTTGATTTCTTCCATGAGGCGGAAGTTGCCGAGCCGCGGATCCGCGTCCCGGGCAATCGTGTGATAGGCAAGAGCTTCTTCAACGCCCGCCGTGGCCATTTCCTGCTTTAAGCCGGCGGCATCGGCAATATCGAAGAGGTGAGGATAGCCTACCCTCCCCACCGAGCAATTGGCGTCGAAAAATGCCGGCTTATCCATCGACCGCGTTTTCAGCATACACGGTTTCTCTTCATTCGCCAACAGCCGCCTCGTTTTTCAGCTCTTCAGCATCCGCCGGACAGCAAGCAGGTTCAGCATCAAGTGGCGGGGATGGTGGTAATTCTCGATGCGGTTGGAGGGTTCGACGAACGTCACTTTTCTGTCCGTGTAGCAATCCCAGAGGGCATAGCCGCGCTTGGCGAGCGGCCACTTGTCGTGGACGTAGTTATACGCTTTGACGAATAAGTCCTTCGTCCATTTCCAGCCGGTGTGCTCGGCGGCGAGAAGCGCTCCGATCAGGACTTCTTCCTGGGCCCACAGGGGTTTATCCACGAGCCAGAAGTTTTTATCCACGTGGTTGAGACTGCGGAAGACGCCTCCGTAAACGTCGTCCCAGGCGACTTCGACGTGCCTCTTGAACCTTTTGGCGGCCAGTTCCAGGAGCGCTTTGTCCTTCCGCCGGGCTGCTTCGGACATGACCATCCACAGCGTTTCGATGGCGTGGCCGGTGTAGACGAATTGAGCCAGGTCGTTCTTCGGCCGGGACAAGTCGTGGTTGAGGATTTCGTTGATGAGGTCGAATTCGGGGTTGTAATGGAAATTCATGATCGCGTCGAGGCTCCGGTCCGCAACCTGAAGAATCTCGGCGTCGTTTTCGTATTCGAGCATCTGGGAGGACGTGTTCAGGAGGACAAACCACGGGCCGAGCACCCGGACCCCCGGTGTCAGGGGCGCATCGGGGCCGAGGTAGCTTCGGGCCGCGTCCGGCCAGAAATCCTGCTTGTCGTAGAGCCGGAGACACTTGAGCATGATTTCCTTCGCCGTCTTCCAAATGGCTTCGTTTTTCACGGCTCGGGCGTATTCGGCCAGACCTGCCGCGACGAACATGTCTCCATACGTTCGAGCATCCGGGGCGCCGAGGGCTTTTCCCTCCCGGGTGAACGAGGACGGCCAGAGACTATCTCCGTCCGGCTTGTGCTTGAGGATGAATTCCGCGGATTTGCGGGCGACCTCGAGGAATTTGGGGTTGGGGTCGAGCCTCCCGTAGAGAAACGAATAGACCCAGATTCCTCTCCCTTCGTACCAGGTGCTTTTTTCGGTCGAAAGGTTAGTCCCGTCGCGGTCGGCGGTGCACATGAACCCGCCGTATTGATGGTCGATCACGTACTTTTCCATGAACGGGAGGAAGTCCTGAAAGAGGTCGTATTCGTATTGTTTGATGATCTGTTGGAGCTCGGCGAGGCTGAACGTCTCCGGCTTGAACTCCTCGGTCGGAAGCGGGGCGTGCAGGGGCGCCGGCGCGGATTGAGCAGAAGGTTCTTTCGTTGACCTCTGGCAACTCGGGGATCCCATCAGAAGCGCCGATCCGCCGGCCGACGCGGCCGTCAAAAATTCTCTTCTTTTCATGGTCGCCTCCGCGCTCAAGATTTTATTTCCAGACGATGAGGCCCTCGCCGGCGGCGAGACTCAGGCGGAGATCCCTCTTGTCCCGGTCATAAACATAACGATTAGTCTTTTTTCCGTCGAGAGTGAGCCCGGCCGGCACCGCGTTCAGGGCAAGGCGTATTTCCGCGGGCTCGGCGAGATAGAATTTGACCGAGCCCTCGGACATCTCGCAGGTCATCGGCCTTGTGGATCTGATAACCGGACGGCCGTCTTTTTCCAGCAGGGTGCAGAGGGCGGCGAAGACGTTTGACCCGTTCCAAGTCAAGGCCAGGGCGTCGGTGGTGAATGCTGCCGCCGAATAAACTTGACCCGGGATTGTGGAGAACGCGAATTCGGCCCCCCCGATCTTTCCCTTCACGAATCCCGGTCCCTTTTCGATATCAGATAGCGCGTCCTGGCCGGTTTCCGTGGTCAACACATTGGCCAGGACGAGAGGCTTTCCTTGGGTTCGGGCCGTGACCGTGAGCATGCCTTCCCGGACAAAGGGGATTTCGTTCTTTAAAGTATAGAGGTAATGCGGCGTCTCCCGAACCTGGGCGGCGGCGTTTTCCGGGGCGAGGTGATGGATGGAAAGGACGGACTTTCCTTTGGCGATCGAGGAGAGATTCGGCCCGGCTTTGATATCCCGGAGATGGGCCGTCTGATAAAGGAGGGTCACGTCCGCATCCTTCTCCCCGGGGACGATCGTATCCAGCATCAAGAGCGTTCGGGGCTTGAGGAAGAGGACGTTCCTCCGCATCTCTTTCACCTTGCCCCAATAGAGCCGGCCGATGTCCCCGGAGCTGAAGGCGGCTTTCGTCCCGTCCAGAAAATGATAAAGGAAAGCGTGGTCGTCAAAGCCTTCCGCGAAGAATAGCGGATCTCCGACTCTTTGGCTCTGGGGATTTTTGTCGATCAGGATCGTGGAGTGGGCGATGGGCTGGGTGTAATGGGATTGATAAATGGGGTCGTCATAGTAGGTGCTCCCCTGCCTCTCTTCGATGAATACGTTTCCCCGGTCGGCCAGCCAGAACGTCCCCTGGTCGAGGTGCTGGTGGTTGTAGAACGCCCCCGTCCTCATGACGAAGATGAAATCCTCTTTCGCCCATCCGCTCCTGAAAACGGTCGTCCCCAGGTCCCGGAAGGCTCGAACTGGGGGAGCCTCGAACGGCGCTTCCCGGGGGATTTTTTCCGTCGGGTAAAGGACGTCCATCAGGGTTTCATCGTCCTGGAGAGAACGATAGAGCCGGCCGAGGAGAGGATCCTTGGATTTCGCCAGATACCAAGCCCAGTTCGTCATAGGCATGAGATTTCCCGAGGAGTCTCCGAAATAGAAGAACGTTTTGTCCTGGATGATGCCCGTGTAAGCGAAATCCTGATACGTCCGGCCGATGTCGGCCGAGAGGTCGACCCGGAAAACGTTTTCCAGGGCCGGGAGAGCTTTGGAAAGCGATAACATGGTGAAGTTGCCATAGCCCAGGCTCTCTCCATAGCCGCCGTCCCGGCCGGTCGATTTTTGGATGAGATCGGCCAGCTTCAGGAGGACTCCGGTGAAATAGGGTTCGGCCGGCTCCGCTCCCGGGCCGTCCCCATAGATGGCCGCTTGGGCCATGAGGGAACCTCCGGTGATATGAGCCACCCAATTGGAGGTGTTGCTTGTCACCAGGTTGTCTTCAACGTAGCTTCGATGACAGCCGGCGATGATATTTTTTCGTAACGATTTGCGGACGGCCGACCGCTCGCTTTCGGTCAGGGTATCGTAGAGGAGGTCGTAGGCCAGAGCGATCTCCATTCCCAGCTCGCCGACCGGGTAATAAATGTGCTGGCCTCGCGTCTTGAACCAGGGATGGAGGAAGAAGGGGAACTCGCTGAGCTTCAAGAGAAGCGCTTTGCCGTAGTCGCCTGCCGCGGCGTCTCCCCCCAGCCGATAGGCCAGGGCATTGGAATTGAGGCCGCCTTTCCAGGAGTTGATCCGGTCGAACCAGGGATAGATGGACCGGGGAACGTTGCCGAGCAAGGGCTCGTCGTCTGGGAATTGGTCGACGTCGAAAACGATTTTTTCCACGGGATATTTTTCCCGGTTCTCCCGGGCGCTTTTGAGAAGTCCTTCCCGGACGCTCGTGAACCGTTTTTCGGCGAGGCGGGCCTTGGCTCTTTCCATCCCCTCGCCGTCGAACCAGAGGCGGGGATGGCTTCCTCCGACGCTTTTCGGGCCGATATAAAGGGTGAACTCCGTCTCGGCCAGCCGCTCGTTTTTGGCGAAAGCTTCGAGACGGGCTATATAGAGTCCCTCGGGAAAAGACAGCTTGATTTTTTCGGCGCCCCAGGTGCTTCCGATATTTCGAAGATCCTCCGCCAGAAGAATCTTCGACGTATCTGTGAAAGAAGAGAGGCGAAGCGCGACCCGCTCCGCCTCAAAAGGCCAGCGGCCTTTGATCGTGAGCGAGTCTCCTCGGCGGAAATGCTTTTCGGGGATGAAGGGGTTCCATTCCACGAGTTTGATCATCCGGGGCTCGTCGAACCGGAACGCGGCGGTGCAGAGTCCCTGGACGACGATGTCATCCAGGCCGAAGTAAATAGGCATGGCCGGGTCGGCGTTTGGAAATTTCGCCAACACCGCCAAAGCCCGGACTTTAATCGTCTTTCCTTTGAAATGCGGGTTCTCGGCGACGATGCGGTCATAACCGGCGATGAAATCTTCCCAGCGATTGGCCGGCGGGTTCTCGACGGTGACATCAACCTTGCCTTCGGCTCCGGCGGCCAGGCGGATCTTGATGAATTCAGGCTGGAGTTGGGTTTTTAGATAATATTTCAGGCTGATGAGCGATCCGGGGGCCAGGACTAAGTCGAGCTTTTTCTGAGCGCCGGCGTAATTGTCGACGCGGGCGTAAGGCGTGACCTTTTGGACGAGAGAAATGTTCGGGTCTCCGGGGATGATCGGATAGGGTCTGAGGTTCGGGTCGAAGGCCGTATCCTGCCAGAGGGGGTAGGACGCCCAGGCGCCGAGGTCATTGGATTCGAAATTTTCTTTGTAGGTAAAAGGTTCCAGCTTGAGGTCGGCCGGCGCCGAGATGACGGGAAGGAGGACGGCGAAGATCGTCCCCAGAACGCTTTTTATGATCGGAGCGCCTCTTTTCATCGGGCTTTTCAGAAGACGCGGTATTTTTTCCAGACGTCCCCGGCTTTCCGGCCTTCCCGGAGGACTTTCCGGACTTGGGTTTCCTTCCGGACGCGCTCGACAGCTCTTTGGATCGCCTCTTTTTCGGCTTCTCTGGGGATGACGATGATGCCGTCGAGGTCGGCAAAGACGATCTGGCCCGGAATAATTCTCCGGCCTCCGAAAACGACCGGACAGTCGTAATCGACGACCGCCGCCCGGTCCGTGGTGTCGATCGGCGAGACGCCTTTGGCGAAGACCGGGAACTTCATCCGAATGATCTTTCTGGCGTCTCTCGTATAACCGTCCACAAGGCAGCCTCTTCCTCCCCGAGACTTCATGGCCGTGGCCGAGAGCTCGCCCATGATGCCCGTCTCCAGGGGCTTCGTCGAGGTCGCTACGGCCACCTCGCCTGGTTTCAGGCTATCCATGAGTTCCAGGGCGAGTCCATAGGGATTTTCACGCCCGGTCCGGGCGGGGGCGTTGAGGAGCGTCCTCGCCCGGCCGGCGCAGACGGCCTGGGGAAAGAGCGGCCGGATCATGGCCTTCGGGCTGACGGCGCATTTCCGGTAACCCATTTCGTCGAGGATATCGGAAAGGGCTCCGGCATAGAAATACTTTTCCATGGAGAGAAACATGTCGATTTCGTTTTTAAAGGCCATGCCCGCTCCTTGTGAAATCAATCTTACATGATTTGGCCCGGATTTGGCTATAATCTTGGCTTAGGCCGCATTCCCCCTCGATCTTTTCATCCCCGCGCGAGCCGTCGCCCGTTTGGGGATGGG